>Ga0181521_10008810_pt1 | contig 10246 bp, 9 predicted proteins | sample PEATcosm2014_Bin_32_FD_119764 | JGI IMG/M metagenome (GOLD analysis project Ga0181521, IMG submission 119764) | Peatland microbial communities from MTU Mesocosm Facility, Houghton, MI, USA - PEATcosm2014_Bin02_60_metaG | ecosystem: Environmental > Terrestrial > Soil > Wetlands > Peat | place... | reverse complement strand
GACGGCGAAGCTCAACGCGGACGGGTTTCGGGTCGTCGCGGTCGCCTTCAAGGAGATGCCGCCGACGCAGACGGCGTATTCGGTCGCCGACGAGGCCGACCTCACCTTGCTCGGCTACATCGCGTTTCTCGATCCCCCCAAGGAGACCTGCGCCGCCGCGCTTGCCACGCTGAAAGCTAGCGGCGTGCAGGTGAAGATCCTCACCGGGGACAACGACATCGTCACGCGGAAGATTTGCCACGAAGTCGGCCTGGACGTGGACCGCATCGTTCTCGGCAGCGAGATTGCGACGTTGTCGCCGGACGAGCTGGCAAGCCTGGCCGAGACGGCAGTGGTGTTTGCCAAGGTCTCGCCGTCTCAGAAGGCGGCAATCATCGATGCCCTGCACCGGAAGGGGCACGTCGTCGGCTATTTGGGCGATGGCATCAACGACGGACCGGCCCTGAAAGCCGCAGACGTCGGCATATCGGTCGACAGCGCGGTCGACATCGCCAAGGATTCTGCGGACATCATATTGCTCGAGAAGAGCTTGGCAGTGCTCGGTGACGGCGTGATTGAGGGTCGCAAAGTCTTCGGCAACATCACCAAATATATCAAGATGGGCGCTAGTTCCAATTTCGGAAACATGTTCAGCGTGCTCGGCGCCAGCGTCTTCCTGCCGTTCCTGCCGATGACCGCGATTCAGGTACTGACCAACAACCTGCTATATGACTTTTCGCAAACCACCATCCCTACCGACAACGTCGACGCCGAATACCTTGCGGTGCCGCGGCGATGGGACATCAGCAATATCGCGAAATTTGTGCTGTTTATCGGCCCAATCAGCTCGATCTTCGATTACGTCACGTATTTCGTGATGCTTTATGGCTTCAACGCGTGGACTAATCCAGCGCTGTTCCAGACCGGCTGGTTCGTCGAGTCTCTGCTTACCCAGACGCTCATCATCCATATCATCCGCACGGCGAAGATTCCGTTTCTGCAAAGCCGCGCCAGTACGGCGCTCATCACGACGACCATCGTCATCGCCGCAATCGGAATAGTCCTGCCCTTCACCTGGCTTGGCGGCTTTCTGGGTTTCGTCCCGCTGCCTCATGCATATTGGATCCCACTCAGCCTTATCCTCCTGAGCTACGTCATCCTGACGCATTTCGTGAAGACATGGTTTATTCGACGGTTCGGATTGAGCTGAATGGCTACCGCACCATGGTACCCACCATTGGTAGCGAATGTCTTCGTTTGGATTGGCATCGCGCTCTGCATCACTCAATCTGCTATTTTTTTAGGTCTCAATCTGGCACTTTTCAACATCAGCAAATTACGATTGGAGGTCGAAGCAGCACGCGGCAACCGCGATGCCGCCGGACTGCTTGCACTGCGCAAGGATTCAAACCTCGCCTTGGCCACAGTGCTCTGAGGCAATGTCACGCGATCAACGTGCTTCTCACGCTGCTGTCGAATTCCGTCCTTGCCGGAATAGGGGCGTTTGCGTTCTCGACGATCGTTGTGACGCTGTTCGGCGAAATCATTCCTCAAGCTTATTTCTCGCGAAATGCGCTGCGCATGGCGGCGCGGCTCACGCCGCTGTTGAATGTGTATCGGGTGGGGCTTTTCCCGATAGCGAAGCCTACAGCGATTATTCTCAATTGGTGGCTTGGACCGGAAGGAATCACCTTTCTACGCGAGCGGGACTTTCGGGCGCTTATCACAAGACACGCGGGCGTTGCGGGCGCGGACGTGGGACAATTGGAGGCCATCGGCGCGCTGAACTTTCTGGACCTCGACGACATCCTTGTGGTGGATGAGGGGGAGTCGGTCGACCCACGCAGCATCATCACCCTTCCCATCGATAACGGACGGCCTGTGTTGCCGAAGTTCGAACGTTCGCCCGATGATCCGTTCTTGCGGTGTTTGAATGCCTCCGGAAAAAAAAATGGGTCATCATCACCGATGCGTCGAGTCAACCGTCGTTCGTCTTGGATGCACACCATTTTCTGCGCGATTCTCTCTTCAATACAATGTCGGTTGACCAGGAAATTTACTGGCATCGTCCCATCATCATAACGGATATGCGCACCCCCTTGGGCAGCGTGATCGGCCGCATGACGGTGAAGCCGGAACATTCTGAAGACGACGTCATCGACAACGATTTGATCCTGGTCTGGGGGCACGAGAAACGCATCATAACCGGAGCCGATCTTTTAGGACGACTTTTGCGTGGAATCGTGACGCGAGATGCAGTTCGAAATTAGGTCATCACCTTGAATGCACGCGCGTCGGGGCTATCGGACGATCCATTTCAGCGCCTCGCTCTCGTGGCTCTTATCGTAGGCTCTTACCTCCGGGTGCAGGAAAATTCTGACTGCGCCAATCAGCCAATGCTGCCAGTCGTGCCCGGCGATGACTGCGATGCGCTCTACCTTCTGCTGGTGATTTTTCACGAATCCAGCATGATTTTCAAAGGCCGCGATATTCTCCCAGCCGTTGAACCCGGAAGCATCAATCAGCAACCTGATCTTCCCGTACTGACTGATAATAGAATCGACCTGCGGCGCAATTTGGCGAAAGTCGTCAGCCTTCAATTTCTCCGGTGCTATGATCCTCAATACGTTGCCAGAGATAATGTCTGTCTTGATCATGTGAAATCTCCTTCAGTCCAAGCTGGACGCCTGGCGCGAAAACGGCGTGCCTCAGCCACATGAGGAAGTGAAAGAACGGCGGTTTAGTGACGAGAGCATTACGGGAATTTTTAGAGATCAAATTTATGCGGCCTTGCCGATTTCTCCCGAGCGATGCATAGTTTGCTTGATCTACATCAATGCTCAGTCGGTCAATGGTGCCACTTGTTAGACTATCAAGCTAGTTACCTGACAGGGAGTCGTGTCATGGCCCAAAAAGAATCCCACGCCGAACGCACGGATAATTCGTCGTCGCCGAATCTGATACCCACCGAGTTTGCCGAGGTGGGAAAAAAGCGCGTTGAGGAGTTTGTCAACACCCAGACGGAGCTTTTCGAAAAGCTCCAGGAGATGAACCGTCAATGGTTCGATCGCGCCCAATCGGAAGCAAAACTTGCTTCCGAGCTTGCCTCCAAATTGACGGCAGCGCGTTCCATCCCGGATGCGATGGCGGCATATCAGGAGTGGACCAGCCGTCGGTTTGAAATGATGGCGGAAGACGGCAAGCAGCTTCTCGCCGATACCCAGAAGTTCATGGAGGCGGCCACCCGCCTGCTGCCCAACTCGCTGTTCAAAGGCGGCGGCAGTCTCAGCAAGTAGTCGGCCGAGCGAATGCATTGGAGTTGATCATGCCGCCTGTTGCCCTCGTCCACCCGCGTGACACTGTAGTGCGGCGAGCGAGCAAAACTGCAGCGGAAGGGACTGCGGTTCAGGAATCGTCTTCTGACACTGCATTCCAGGTGCTCGACCGTGCGGCGCATGCGGCCATCTCTCAGGCCACGTTGGGCATATCGCCGGCCGCGCTGGGAGGAGCTTTTTTCGATTGGTGGGTGCATCTTGCGTTCTCGCCCGGCAAGCAGGCCGATCTGGCACAGCAAGCGATCGCCGGAGCCGCGGATAATTTCGCCTTCGCCGCGCAATCGGCGTCCGGCTCGCCGGGCGACCCATCTGAGCACGCATTGCCGCACGATGATCGTTTTCGGGAGCCGGACTGGCGGCCTTTTCCGTTCAACGTCTACGCTCACAACTTTTTGTCGATCGAACGCTGGTGGGAAGCAGCGACGACGCATGTGCGCGGCGTAAGCCAGGGCCATGACGACATGGCAAATTTCACGGCGCGGCAGCTCCTCGACACCGTCGCTCCCTCGAATTTCATCGTGACCAACCCGGAGGTCCTTGCGCGCACGCGCGCCGAGTCGGGCGCCAACCTGGTGCGCGGTTACGCGAACTGGCTCGCCGACTTGACGCGAGCGCGAAGCGGCGCACCGCCGCGCGGCACGGAGGCATTTAAGGTCGGAGAAACAGTGGCGGTGACGCCCGGCAAGGTCGTCCTGCGCACGCGTCTTGCGGAAATCATCCAATACGCGCCTGCGACCGACCGTGTTCGTCCGGAGCCGGTCGTGATCGTGCCGGCCTGGATCATGAAGTACTACATCCTCGACCTGTCGCCGGCGAATTCTCTGGTCAAGTTCCTCACCCGGCAAGGCTTCACCGTATTCATGGTCTCCTGGAAGAACCCGGGAGCGGAGGATCGCGACGTCGGCTTCGACGATTATCGCACCGAGGGCGTGCTTCCGGCGATCAAGGCGGCAACTACCATCACTGGCGCGCCTAAAGTGCACGCGGTCGGCTATTGCCTCGGCGGAACGCTGCTCGCAATTACAGCCGCGACCATGGCGCGCGACGGCGACGAGCGGCTGGCGAGCCTGAGCCTGTTCGCCGCCCAGGTCGACTTCACCGAGGCCGGCGAGCTGATGCTCTTCATCAACGAGAGCCAGGTCGAGTTTCTCGAAGATATGATGTGGGAGCGCGGCTACCTCGACTCCAGGCAGATGGCCGGGGCGTTCCAGATATCGCGATCGAACGATCTAATCTGGTCACGCAGCATTCACGACTACCTGATGGGCGAGGAGACCTTTCCAATCGATATCATGGCCTGGAACGCCGATGCGACACGCATGCCCTTCCGCATGCATTCGCAATATCTGCGGTCGCTTTTTCTCAACAACGACCTTGCCGAGGGCCGGTTCGAAGTGGCCGGCCGGCCGGTGGCGCTGCCCGACATCCGCCTGCCCCTCTTCGCCGTCTCCACGGAGCGCGACCACGTCGCCCCTTGGCACTCGGTCTTCAAGCTGCATCTTTTGACCGAGGCTCCGATCACGTTTGTCCTGACAAACGGTGGACACAACGCGGGGATATTGTCCGAACCGGGACACCCGCATCGGCATTTCCGCATGGCCGTGCGGGAGCACGGTGAAACTTATAACGATCCCGACAGATGGCTTGCCGAACACGAGCCGCATGAAGGTTCATGGTGGCCGGCATGGACCGCGTGGCTTGCCGCGCGATCCGGCGAGCCCGTCAAACCGCCTCCGCTCGGAAATGCGGCAGCCGGCCTTACGGCGATCGAAGATGCGCCAGGGCGCTATGTCTACATGAAGTGAGCAACTGGTGACGGCGCTAGCCTATTGCGGCCCCAGACAATTGACGCAACAGCGGAGTGTGAAATGGATGTGCAAGGCAAGGTGATCGTAATTACCGGTGCGGCACAAGGGCTCGGTCGGAAGATGGCTGAGATTCTGGCCGGCCAAGGCGCGGATCTCGCGCTAGTGGACCTTGATCACGCAAAACTCCAGGAAACTGTGCGGCTTTGTTCGCGGGGCAAAGTCAAAGGCTTCCCAGCTGACGTGACCGACGAGCCGGCTGTCGAGACACTGTTTCGACGCATCCACGGCGACTTCGGCGGCATCGACGGCCTTATCAATAATGCCGGCGTAACCAGCGATGCGCTCTTGGTGAAGGCGGCAAACGGCAAGGTTCAGCGGAAAATGTCCATGGCGGAATTCGACAAGGTCATCGCCGTCGACCTCAGGGGCGTCTTCCTGTGCGCGCGCGAGGCCGCCGTGCATATGGTCGAGAGCGGCCGCGGCGGCGTGATCATCAACATTTCCAGTATCTCGCGCGCCGGGAATGTAGGGCAGACCAATTACGCCGCCGCCAAGGCCGGCGTCGCCGCCATGACGGTGACGTGGGCCAAGGAACTCGCGCGTTACCATATCCGCGTCGCCGGCATCGCTCCGGGATTTTCTGAGACGCGCATGGTGGCGACTATACCGCCGAAGGTCAAAGATAGGATCGTCTCGACCATTCCGTTGCGACGGTTCGCGCGGCCCGAGGAGATTGCGCACGCCGCGCTTTTCATCCTGCAGAACGACTACTACGACGGTCGGATTCTGGAGATCGATGGCGGATTGCGGCTATGACCAAGATGCGGCCATCACGACACCCCTTTTCGGAGTAAGCACCATGAACCAGCGTGAGATCGTCCTGTGCAATTCCGTACGAACAGCAATCGGAACCTACGACGGCAGCCTCAAAGCTGTGCCAGCGACGGAGCTGGGTGCAACGGTCGTGCGGGCCGTGTTGACGCGTTCCAAGCTCAAAGGCTCGGATACGGTGGTGATGGGAAACGTCGTCCAGGCCGGCAACAAGATGAATCCCGCCCGGCAATCAGCCGTCGACGGCGGAATTCCCGTCGATGTCCCGGCAATGACTGTCAACCGGGTCTGCGGTTCCGGCGCGCAAGCCATCGCCTCTGCCGCACAAGAAGTCATGCTCGGCATGCTCGACAGTGCAGTCGCCGGCGGCATGGAGAACATGGACATGGCTCCATACCTCGTCGCCAACGGGCGATGGGGCTACCGAATGGGCGACGCTCAACTCTACGACAGCATGTTGCGCGACGGCCTCAACGACGCCTTTTCCGGCGAACATTCCGGCTGGCACACCGAGGATCTTGTCAAATCCCGCCAGATTACACGCGAGGCGCAGGACCGCTGGGCCGAGCGATCGCAAAAACGCTTTTCGGCAGCGCAGGCGGCGGGCAAATTCAAGAACGAGATCACACCGGTCGAACTGAAAAGCCGGAAAGGGCCGAAGGTTTTCGATAAGGATGAGCATAACCGGCCGGACACCACGATGGAGAGCCTCGCCAAGCTTCATCCGGCCTTCCGCAAGGATGGGACGATAACGGCCGGCAATGCGCCGGGGCTGAACAGCGGCGCGGCGGCCATGATTGTGGCGGAGCGCGGTTGGGCCGAGCAGCACCAGCTTGAGCCGATGGCGCGGCTCGTGTCCTACGGCATCAGCGCCGTGGAACCGGGCATGTTCGGGCTTGGTCCGATACCAGCGGTTCGCCAAGCGCTCGAGCGCGCAGGCTGGAAGATCGGCGACATCGAACGTATCGAAATCAATGAAGCCTTCGCCGCGATCGCCATTGCGGTGACGCGAGAGCTGGGTCTAGCCGAGGATATCGTGAACGTCGAGGGCGGCGCCATCGCGCACGGTCATCCGATCGGTGCGACCGGCGCCGTGCTGACCACTCGCCTCCTTTATTCGATGAAGCGCGACGGCATTGAGCGCGGCGTCGTGACACTATGCATCGGAGGAAGTCAAGGGATCGCGCTCGTGCTGGAGGCGATTCATTGAGAGCAGTAATTATGGTTTGAGTAGCCGGCCGGGAATGTATCAGACGAAAGCAAGATTCCGAAACCAAGGAGAACAGCTATGAAGGCTCTCGTCTATCTCGGACCAGGAAAAAAGACTCTGGAAGATCGTCCGATGCCGCAAATCGCTGCGCCGACGGATGCCATCATCAAAATCGTCAAGACGACGATCTGCGGTACCGATCTGCATATTCTCAAAGGAGACGTGCCGACTTGCGCGCCCGGCCGCATCTTGGGTCACGAGGGCATCGGCGTAGTCGATAAGGTCGGCGGGGCAGTCACCGCGTTTCATGTCGGCAATCGTGTGATCGTCTCGTGCATCTCGTCCTGCGGAAAATGCGATTATTGCCGCCGCGGCATGTACTCGCATTGCGTCAACGGCGGCTGGATTCTCGGCAACAAGATCGACGGCACCCAGGCGGAATTTGTCCGCATTCCCTTCGCCGATACCAGTCTCTATCACATTCCCGCAGGCGCGGACGAAGACGCGCTTGTCATGCTGAGTGACATCCTGCCCACCGGCTTCGAATGCGGCGTGCTCAACGGCAAGGTTCAGCCGGGCTCGACCATCGCCATTGTCGGTGCCGGCCCCATCGGGCTCGCCGCGTTGCTCACGGCGCAGTTCTATTCGCCGGCCGAAGTTATCATGATCGACATGGATGACAACCGCCTGCAATTGTCCTCCCGCTTCGGCGCAACAACGACCATCAACAACAAGGACGGCAAGGCGGTCGAGAAGATCATGAAGATGACCGGCGGCCGCGGCGTCGATACCGCCATCGAAGCGGTCGGCGTACCCGCCAGCTTTATCACTTGCGAGGATATCGTGGCGCCCGGTGGCATCATCGCCAATATCGGCGTGCACGGGGTCAAGGTGGATCTGCATCTGGAGCGACTTTGGGATCGCAACATCGCGATTACGACCAGGCTCGTCGACACCGTCACCACGCCCATGCTGCTCAAGACTGTGCAGTCGCACAGGATCGATCCAAAGCGGCTGATTACGCATCATTTCAAGCTCGACAAGATCATGGATGCCTACGACACGTTCGGAGCGGCGGCCAAGACAAACGCACTCAAGGTTGTCATCGAGGCCTAAGCGCGGCGAAGGTGAACAGGTGCGGCGCTGACCAGCAACGCCGGCTATCACATTCTGGGTTGAATTCGCCTCTTTCTGACTGGAGATCATGGATGATGAAGGGCCGTCACCACCAAGAGCTCATAGAAAAGACACGCGGGCTGGCACCGATCCGCACGGCCGTCGTCCACCCGGTCGACACGGTTTCGCTGCTTGGCGCGATCGAAGCCGCCAAGGAAAAACTCATCATCCCCGTACTGGTCGGGCCTGAGGCAAAAATCCGAGCCGCAGCGGAACAGGCCAAGCTCGACCTTTCCGCCTATGAGCTCGTGCCGACGGAGCATAGCCACGCGGCAGCGGCTCAAGCGGTCGCTCTGGCGCGCGATCGCAAGGTCGAGGCGCTTATGAAGGGCAGCCTCCACACCGACGAATTTATGGGCGCGATCGTCCACGAGGAAAAGCTGCATACCTCCCGGCGCATGAGCCACGTCTTCGTGATCGACGCTCCGGACTATCCGCGGCCGCTCTTCGTCACCGATGCCGCCCTCAACATCTACCCGACGCTCGAAGACAAGGTCGACATCGTCCAGAACGTTATCGATCTTGCGCACGCGCTTGGTCTGGAGCGCCCGAAAGTCGCGATCCTCTCTGCGGTCGAGATCGTGACGTCAAAAATCAAGTCCACGATCGACGCGGCGGCCTTGTGCAAGATGGCCGATCGCGGCCAGATCACTGGCGGCATCCTCGACGGGCCGCTCGCGTTCGACAATGCCGTCTCGGAGGAAGCCTGCAAGACCAAGGGCATCGTCTCGCCGGTCGGCGGCCGGGCGGACATTTTTGTCGTGCCCGATATCGAAGCCGGCAACATGCTGGCGAAGCAGCTCGAATATCTGGCCGAAGCGCAGATTGCCGGCATCGTGCTCGGGGCCCGCGTGCCGATCATCCTGACAAGCCGCGCCGACAAGACGCTCGCACGGCTCGGCTCATGCGCAATCGCGCTGCTGCTGGCGCGCCACAAGACGGGGTGAAGTCTTGACCGACGCCATCCTCGTCCTCAATGCCGGCTCATCGAGCATCAAGTTCTCGCTGTTCCCGGGCGAGCAGCGGCCGACGCGCCAAGACCTCTTCTGTGAGGGCGAATGCGCGGGCCTGCAGGACCGGGTACATTTCACCGCCAAAGACGGCGCCGGGGCGCCGCTCCTCGATGAGTATCTCAATCAGGGCGCAACCCACGAAGATGCGCTTGCAGCGCTGCTGAACTGGATCGGAGATCACTTTCCGCAGCACCGTCTGATCGCGGCGGGGCATCGCGTCGTGCATGGCGGCGCACTCTATAAGGGACCGGTACTCATCGACGCTGAGGTCATCGCTGAACTGACCCGGCTCGTTCCGCTCGCCCCTCTCCATCAGCCGCATCACCTCGCCGCCATTGCGGCGCTTTCAAAACTCCACCCGACCCTGCCGCAGGTTGCCTGCTTCGATACCTCCTTCCACCACACCCAACCAGAAGTAGCCGCCGCCTTTGCTCTGCCGCGCCGCCTGACCGAGGATGGAGTTCGGCGCTACGGGTTCCACGGTCTGTCCTACGAATACATCGCAAGCGTTCTGCCCGAGATCGTCGGCTCGACAGACGCCGAGGGGCGCGTGGTGGTTGCCCATCTCGGTAGTGGCGCCAGCATGTGCGCCATGAAGCAGCGCAAGAGCGTCGCCACCACGATGGGATTCACGGCGCTCGATGGGCTGGTCATGAGCCGGCGCTGTGGCAGTCTCGACCCTGGCGTCGTGCTCTATTTGATGGAGGAAAAAGGCATGACGGCTGCCGCTATTAGCGACCTCTTGTACCAGTCCTCAGGCCTGCTCGGCGTTTCCGGCTTCAGCGACGACATGAAGACATTGTTGGCGAGCGATAAGGCGTATGCAGCCGAGGCTGTCGACCTGTTCGTGTACCGCATCTGTCGCGAGCTGGGATCGTTGGCCGCCGCTTTGGG
>Ga0181521_10008809_pt1 | contig 10246 bp, 13 predicted proteins | sample PEATcosm2014_Bin_32_FD_119764 | JGI IMG/M metagenome (GOLD analysis project Ga0181521, IMG submission 119764) | Peatland microbial communities from MTU Mesocosm Facility, Houghton, MI, USA - PEATcosm2014_Bin02_60_metaG | ecosystem: Environmental > Terrestrial > Soil > Wetlands > Peat | place... | reverse complement strand
TGCGGATTTTGCAGCGGGCCTCGGTTTCCCTGCGCCAGTGATCGCTGCGCAAAATGCTAAGATACGAACTGAATCGCGGTGTGCGCCCGTAGCTCAGTTGGATAGAGCGTCTGGCTTCGAACCAGCAGGTCGGGTGTTCGAGTCACCCCGGGCGCACCACAAAATCAACTACTTACACCGAAGTGGGCGCCGGTCTTGGCCTTCTTGACCGCTACCTTGACCGCTACTGGCCCAAAAATCTGGTCCATCTTATCAGCCGCTCGTTTCTCCGCGCCGCCGGTCAGATGCGTGTAGATCTCTTGCGTAGTGCGGACGGATGCGTGCCCCAGCAGCTTTTGAATTGCCTCGTCAGGAATCCCCGCCATTTTCAAGATAGTGGCCGTCGAATGACGCAGGTCATGAAAGCGTATCTTCGGAAGCTGTGCGCGATCGCGGAGTCGGTAGTACACGCGCAGCATATTTCGCGCATCCAACGGTGTGCCTATGCGCGTTGTGAAAACCATATTTGTATCGCGCCACTTGCTGCCGGCTAACTTGCGTTCTTCCTCCTGACGGGCTCGGTGCGCCAAGACTTTGGAGGCCTCCGGGAATCGTGCCGGCACGAGGGCCAGAGCTAGATGCAATACTGTTCACTTTGTGCTGTTGTGCAGCCTGAAGGCTGCCCCACAGAAGCTCACCCAGACCTTCGCTAAGTGAACGGCATTGGGGCCAGGTGCGCATCCCTGGAGAGAAGACGGGCGGCACCACTTACGATCCCTGAGTCACATCCATCGAATATTGCATTTTTGATCGACACGGCGAACCGCGCTGCTAAGCGTTCGATGAACAATTTCGGTTTGCCAGCGGCCGTCAGGGCCGGGTTCGAGTGTCAAAGAGATCTTTCGGCCGGTAAAAGAAAAACCCGCATCCCGCAGCAAACTGCCGGTACAATCGAGATGCCAGGACTTCTGAAACTCAACCTGGTCAATCAGATTACTCAAGACTGCAACGAAAACTTGCATGAACTGCTCCGTTTCTTCACATCGCCGGCGGACGTCATGCCGTGCCGCCGACGGGAACCTGCCATCGGCCTAGGAAGAAATGTTGCCCACAGAGACCGCACCGATAGGATTGGAGCAGCCAATGAAGGGCTCTTTCCATGGCGTTCCGGGCGCCTACGATTCGAAAATCGATCGACTTGCAGTGGGGACACTGCGCGGAAAACAGTCCAACCGTGGCGCGGATCATCACTCTGACTCCTCCGCCGTCGCCGCGCCGTCCGCGGCCGGACTCGAAGGATGCTGGACCGTCGGCGAGACGTATGGCTCGCGCAAGGCGTCGCGACGGCTGCTCACACTGCGGCTCACCTCGCGCGCGGCGCTTATCTGTTCCGGTGTTCTCAGGTCGGGTTCCGAGACTTTGACATGTTGCCGCGCCCGCGAAACCTGGCGCTTGTGCCGCTTCAATAGCCTTTTGTCCATAGTGCCCTATTCGCCTGACTCTTCCACAATCCCGCAGATCATAGCCTCGGTCGTCAGCATGAGAGAGGCGATGGAAGCGGCATTCTGCAGAGCTGTCCGGGTGACTTTGGTGGGATCGATCACGCCGGCCTTCACCAGGTCTTCGTACTGCTCCGTAGTAGCGTTAAAACCAAAGTTCGCACACGTGGGGCACCCGCCAAGCTTGATCTTCTCAACCACGACGGCGCCTTCCACTCCGCAGTTCAACACGATCTGCCGTACCGGCTCTTCGCAGGCGCGGCGCACGATGCTAACGCCGAATTGCTCGTCGCCTTCCAGGTGGAGCGATTGCAGTGCCATCGACGCCCGCAGCAACGCTACGCCGCCGCCCGGTACGATGCCTTCCTCGACTGCTGCGCGCGTGGCATGCAGAGCGTCCTCGACGCGAGCCTTCTTCTCTTTCATCTCGGTCTCGGTTGCGGCGCCGACCTTGATGATCGATACGCCACCAGCCAACTTGGCCAGGCGCTCCTGCAGCTTTTCGCGGTCGTAGTCCGATGTCGTCTCTTCGATCTGAGCACGGAGTTGCTTGATCCGTCCCCCGATATCCTTCTGCGACCCGCCGCCGTCGATGATGGTGGTGGCGTCCTTGTCCACCGTGATGCGTTTCGCGCTGCCGAGGTCCTCCAGTTTGATGTTTTCCAGCTTGATGCCGGTCTCTTCCATGATGGCCTTGCCGCCAGTCAGGATCGCGATATCTTCCAGCATCGCCTTACGGCGATCGCCGAAGCCTGGAGCTTTCACGGCGCAAGCATTCAGAGTGCCGCGCAGTTTGTTGACAACCAGCGTGGCCAGGGCTTCGCCTTCCACCTCCTCGGCGATCACAAGCAGCGGTTTCCCGGCCCGCGCAATCTGCTCGAGAATTGGCAGGAGGTCCTTCATGTTGCTGATCTTCTTGTCGTGAATGAGGATGTAGGGGTCCTCGAAGACGCACTCCATGCGTTCGGCGTCGCTCACGAAGTAAGGGGAAAGATAGCCGCGGTCAAATTGCATGCCGTCCACGGTCTGCAACTCGGTAGTCATGGTCTTGGATTCCTCGACCGTGATCACGCCGTCCTTGCCCACCTTCTTCATCGCCTCGGCAATGATGTTGCCGATGGTGGTGTCGCTGTTGGCGGAAATGCTGCCAACCTGCGCGATCATGTCGCCGGAAACCGGCTTGGAGAACTTCTGGACCTCTTCGACAACCACCTCGACAGCCCTATCGATGCCGCGCTTGACAGCCATCGGATTGGCTCCCGCCGTGACCGCTTTGACGCCCTCGCGGTAGATCGCCTGGGCCAGAATCGTGGCCGTCGTCGTGCCGTCTCCGGCAACGTCGGAAGTTTTCGATGCCACCTCGCGCACCATCTGGGCGCCCATGTTCTCGAGCGGGTCTTTCAAGTCGATCTCTTTGGCCACCGTGACGCCATCTTTGGTGATCGTCGGTCCGCCGTATTTCTTTTCCAGGACGACGTTCCGTCCCCGGGGCCCGAGGGTCACTTTCACTGCGTCGGCGAGTTGGTTGACGCCTCGCAAAATTGCCTGGCGGGAATGGTCACCGTAAATAATTTGTTTTGCCATGGATGTCTTCCTCGTGAGTCGGCTTTGAATCAACTGGCCTTCGAAAGTGCCTGGTGGGCCACGTCGAGAACTCCGAGGACATCATCTTCGCGCATGATAATGTACTCGGTGCCCTCCAGCTTGATCTCGTTGCCGGAATACTTGCCAAACAGGATGCGGTCACCGGGTTTGACGTCGAGGACGATCATTTTGCCGTCCTCGAGCCGCTTGCCCTTCCCGACGGCCATCACTTCACCCTGTTGCGGCTTTTCCTTGGCCGAATCGGGGATCACGATGCCGTTGCGCGTGGTTTCCTCTTCCTCAATCCGCTTCACCACGATGCGGTCGTATAAGGGACGAATATTCATGATGCTCTAAGCCTCCATCTCACTTGTCCGCCGATTCAGCCCGCTGGACGCTCCAGCCATGCCACCGGGTGGCTGCGGATGCTGCCATTGAGCTCGGTGATGTCCGCCCAGTTGACGTCCTTTGTTAGACCGACAAAAACGCCCGAAGTGCCCTGGTATGTGCCTCGGGCCAAGACGACTTTGTCACCCTCGCGGAATATCGTATTACCTGGTGTATTGCTAATCATGTTCGGGAAATCCTTCATCCGGCGGGTCTTCGACGACCCGTGGGCGCTATTGGCGAAACTTAGGCTTGTTCACGAGCCTGGCCTTTTCCAGCCTGGCCTGCTCTGCTTCCTTCTCGTCGGCTATCCGCGCGGCATCTCTTTGAGGGGCTTCCTGATCGTCGAGCCGCTTCGCTTCGTCGATGGCTGTTTGAGCGGGCCCTTCCAGTCTCTTTAGGACACCAATCATCTTGAAGCTTGGGCCGTACGAAGATCGGATCAAGTCGAAGGAGTACTGCGAATCCTGCCACTGTGCGACGATCTCGTCGTGATTTCCATATTCCACCTGCGCGGCGTTGACAGGAGGTGTAGGCTTTTCGGCGGTCCCATACTTGGCCGAGATTGCGTCGATGACGTCGCCAGCCGTCATTCCCTCGGTCTGGTACCGGTCGTAGGTGACCGCCATGTGAAACAGTTCACCATTATAAAAGCTGAAGACCACCTCTTGCACGGATTCCGTTTGGGAAGATTGGCCGAGCGATTCGGGCCGCCAATCAAGCTCCTGGATGAGAGCCGGGCGGCTATGAATGACCTTGGCTTCAGACGGGTTGGCGCCTATCTTTTTGGCGACAGTCGTCAGGTTCGATCCGAATTGAAAATCCCGGTACCTGGAGAGATCTTTTGGCAATGCGGCCGCCGACAGCGCTCCGCCTATGACAAGCAAGGACAGAGCTGATTTCGATACGGTTCTTGAAACATCAGTCATTATGTGCCGTCCTTCCACGGCGCCAGGCGAGTGACACGACGAACGGGGCGGCGCTTGCCACCACAAAAGCGCGCTGCCAGCCGTCTGAAATACTGAACATGGGAGCCACCGGGTTGTAAATCAGCGCAAGCGCTCCAAACACCGCCGCAAAGGTTCCATGACCCGCACGGAACTCGTGGACCATCAGGACGATTGCGCCCGCGGATATAATGAATCTGACCGCGAGGTCGTACGGCGTCAACTGGGGCCACAGTGCCGCCGCGGCGAGCAACACCGCAATCGAGACCCACGCCACGGCCCCGATACCAAGCGCGCTGCCCCGCTTATCTTGCGCGCGGCCCTTCGCCACCCATGCCTGCCACGCTGATTCATCGAGAAGGTTTGAAACTGGCGGCTCTAGAACCCCGCTTACCTGCTGCACTGCAACTGAAATAGACATATCTTGTCCGCTCCTATGCGGCTACAGCCACCGTTGGGATTTTCTTCGAGCCTTTGAGCACCTGCGTAATGGAAGTGATGAGATCGATCGGCAGCGGAAAGACGATGGTCGTGTTGTGCTCGGCTCCGATCTCCACCAGAGTCTGCAGGTAACGCAACTGGATCGCCGCCGGTTGCTGCTGGATCACGGCGGCGGCCATTGCCAGTTTCTCCGCGGCCAGGTATTCACCCTCGGCATGGATGACTTTCGCGCGACGCTCGCGTTCGGCTTCGGCCTGCCGGGCGATGGCGCGGATCATCTGGTCGGCCAACTCGACCTGCTTCACTTCAACCAGGGTGACCTTCATACCCCATGACGCCGTGTGCTGGTCCAGGATTGACTGCAAGCGCACGTTCAATTTGCCCCGCTGGCTCAATAGTTCGTCGAGTTCCGCTTCTCCTAAAACGCTGCGCAGCGTGGTCTGCGCGAGTTGCGAGGTTGCGTAAAGGAAATTGGACACCTCGATCACGGCCAGACGAGGGTCGACTACACGGAAGAAGATCACCGCGTTCACTTTTACAGTCACGTTGTCGCGTGTCACCACGTCTTGCGCGGGCACTTCCAACGCTTCGATGCGCAGTGACATCCGAACCAAGCGGTCAATGGGCGCGAACACCAGCACAACGCCTGGTCCTTTGGCCTGTGGCAGGACGCGGCCCAATCGAAACACTACGCCTCGTTCGTACTCTCTGAGAATCTTGATCGAAGCCAGCAGGTAGAGAATGACAACAGCCGATACGATGAGCCAACCGCTAACCATGTTGCGCCTCCATGCCGCTTAAGCTGGCGCCGCTGAGACGGCTGTGAGCGGCATTCTCTTCACAGCCTGCCTGTTGCACTCTTGCTCTCGCACGGGTTGCGCCAATCTTACTTTCCGTTGAGGCGATTCGCTCCTGGGCGAGTTGCGGCTCCGGTTTAGAGGAATTCAGGCGTCCGCCAGTAACGATATATGGTCAAGTGACCGCGGGCGGTCGGGGCACCGGGGGCCAGGAGCGGCGTGGGGGACGCCAGATTCAGGCGGCGTTAGCAAGACGTGCCTTGATCGTATTCCGGAACAGCATCCGACTGCGGTCCACAGCCTCGCTGCACACGATACACGACGAGGTCCAAGGTACCGCAACCAGCCGCTTCAGGCCGATCTCCTCGTCGCATTCGAGGCATATCCCGAACGTGCCCTCACGGATTCGTCGGAGTGCGGCCTGGACGTCGCGCAGCCGGCCTGATTCACGCTCGAGATTGCCCATCTCCAGGTTACGTTCCGAAGCTTGCTGAATCTGGTCAGGCAAATCCGCCCTCAGATCGACTGTCCTTCCAGCACGGTTGTGGAGCGAGTCTTCCAACCCGGTCTGCATGACCTCCAGGACACGCCGGAAATTCGCGAGTTTCTTTGGCGTCATAGGCACATCTCCTGGGGGGCAAGCGCCGCCCGATCTGTTGGTTGCCTCGCTGGGGTCTCGTGCACGCGCGGTGCCAAGCGCTGCCCGCCACCAGGCTCGCACGGCCATTTGGCCAATTGCGGTTAGAGACCCTGGCGAGAGATGCCGAGCTTTCGCATGAGCGCGTTCAAAGTGGTCCGAGGCATTCCAAGACGGGTGGCGGCCTGGCTGACCACCCCACCCGTCTCCCGGAGTACGCGCATGATATGCTCACGCTCCACTTGCTCTAGCGTGCTGCTGCCGGCGGACTGCGAGGCATCGGGCCGTATTTCAGCCAGAGGGGCCCGAAGGTTCGGGCCTCGAGAGAGGATGACCGCCCTTTCGATGAAGTTCTCGAGTTCGCGTACATTGCCGGGCCACGGCCAACTCTCCAGGGCCCGCATCGTCTCCGACGGAATCTTTTCAATCTGCTTGTTCATTTCCCGGGCGTACTTTTGGGTGAAGTACCGGGCGAGTACAGGTATATCCTCGGGGTGGTCGCGCAACGGAGGCGTCGTGATGGGGAAAACCTTGAGCCGGTAATAGAGATCGCTCCTAAAAAGCTTGTCGCCCATCATCTGGGTTAAATTACGGTTGGTTGCGGCGATGAGCCGGACATCGATGGGAATGGTTCGCGTGCCGCCCAACCGCTCGAACGATTTCTCCTGCAACGCCCGGAGCAATTTGGGCTGCAGATCCAACGGGATGTCGCCCACTTCATCGAGAAACAGAGTTCCCCGGTGGGCCAGTTCGAAACGCCCGATCTTTTGCGCTAAGGCGCCGGTGAATGCTCCTTTCTCGTAGCCGAACAACTCACTTTCGAGAAGCCCGGTCGGAATCGCGGCGCAGTTCAGGATGACGAAAGGCAGGCTTCTGCGGGGACTCAGCCGGTGGATGGCGCGCGCCACCAATTCTTTCCCTGTGCCGGTTTCACCTAGGATCAGCACGTTCGCGTCGGTAGGAGCGACTACTTCCACCTGTCGCAGAATCCTCCTCAGCGCCGCGCTGTTCCCGACCATCTCCTCGAAGTTCTGCTTGCCCTCGACGTCCTCATCCCCAAGATTCTCGAGTTGGTCGCGTTCGCGCAGGTCCTGGACGAAGGCGATCCACCGGAACGGTGAAAGTCTTAAGACCGCGGTAGCAATCAGAACCGGGACACGGGCCCCATCTTTGCGGAGCAACTCTTTCTCATAGGGCGTGCAGGCTCCGAACCTCAGGCCTTCTTCATGGGCCAGATCGTCGAGCGCAGAGTATTCCGGGGGAGTGAGATCGGGCCAGTGCAGCCGTCCCGCCAGTAGATCCTCACGGCTGTACCCCACCAGTGCAAGGAATGCGTCGTTGGCTTCGGGAATGCGGTCGAACTCGCCGGACACGACGCCGGCAATAGTCGATTCCGAAGGTATGGGACGGACACGAGCGCGGCTCCGCCGCAACTTCTCATCCCTTTCATGACGTTCGCTGAAATCCCGCACCACTCTCGCAAAACCCTGCAGGCCTCCATTTTCATCTCTCAAGGCCATCGTGACGGCATTGGCCCAGAGTCGCGAGCCGTCCTTCCTCACATGCCAGCCTTCATTCCCGAAATGGCCTTCGGCCGCGGACCGGTCCAGTTCCCGTTGCGGTTCCAGGCCAGGAGTCTCCTCGCCGGGGTATAGAAAGGATACGTGTTGGCCGGTGGCTTCCTCTTTGGTGTAGCCGTAGATGCGCGCTGCCCCCGAATACCAACTGACTACCCGTCCGTCAGCGTCCAGCAAGAAAAGCGCATAGTCTCGCAGCCATGACGGCGCCGGATCGTTGCAGGCCTCCGATGTTGTCTTGTCGTGCAGGACCAGGAGGTGGCGCACCGGCAAGACGTCCCCCTTGGCCGTGTACTCCACGTCCTGCGGAGTTCCATCGGGGCCGGCCAGCCGAAGCGCGCCCTCCTGTTCGCCCTGGCTCAGAAAAGCGCGCCAAAGCTCTGAAATCTGCGGCCTGAAGGTGGGATCCGCAAAATCGTCGATCCTCCGGCCGATGATACGGTCCCGGGAAAGCCCCAGCAGTTTGCCGGCTCCGGCGCTGGCGTCCCGGTAATTGCGTTCGTTGTCAGCGATGAGAATGGGTACGGAAGGATGATAGACGATGGCCCGGAACAGCAATTCGAGTTCTTTCGGGCCATTTTCCAAAAGCCACGCCGAGGCTTCCGCCTTCGGGACGTCAGAGGCCAACGCTTCTCCTTCACCCCGTCCGAGGCGTCGAACCGAGGGGACACGCGCACGTGGGCCGCTACTATACGCAGGTCGGCGCCGAACGGGCCACTGGTTTCATGCTACCACTGAAGGGTGTCGGAGAAGGGCCTTTTGACCATATTTGGTCGGGGCTGGATCAAACGCACGCCGCGTGAAAGATGGCCCGGTAGCAAGCGAGCAAGACGACCGCCCCTGCCGCAGCGCTGATTGCTCCGCCGGCGGCGGCGAAGGCAGCGGACGGGCTTACGCCGAGGACATCGAAGGCAAGCCCGCCGGCTACCGCGCCCGCAACGTCCGGAGTGACGTCCAGCGCCAGGCGCTCGCGGTATGGTGGAATCGTTTGCTGGCGAGGAGGCCGGCAGCCAAGCCTAATACGATCCAAACGATGAAAACCATTTCTTTTCTGCTTTTGGCATTTCAATGCTATTGGCCGGAGAACACCACGCCTTTTTGGATATGCCGCGGGTGAGCGGATATGCTCACGTACGGCATTCCCAAAAACGAGTGAGTCGCGACGCCGTCGATTTCAAGGCAATTGCACCTCTGCTGGCTCACGTTCCGAATGAGGCGCTTCAGCGCTCGATCGATCGTTGTTTCCTGACTAAAACCGAAAACCGTCGCCCGGATCACGTTGGCCATGAAGAAGAATGTCCACCCCGTAGCCGTCAGTTCCTGTTCGAGTTCGTGATGACTAAGATCATGCGTGACCGCCATCCAGCCATCAGGAAATGAGTTGTCTTTGGTATGAAAACATTGCGGACGCGCCGCGTCCTTGTCGATCAGAATGCTACCGGCCGTCATCATTGTGTTCTCTTTCAACGTCCGGCAACAGGCGCAGCGGTGCGGGTCGATTTCGGTCGCCAGCCGTTTCAGGTCGTCCTCTGCTGATGCACCCGGCGCGCCAACCCGTCCGAGCGGAAGATATCGCCGTGAACGCCAGCCTGGGGGCAGTAAAGCGGTCGCGTTTGGGACGTGGATCTCCTGGTTGATCTGCCGGGCTGGGTCTGACCGTATTTGGTCAGTTGACCGCCCGGCGTCGGGACAGTCCGTATCCGGCTCTCGCCCCACGTGAGAGGCGCTTCGGGGGGCGACATCCATCCTGCCATGTCTAAGGTGTCGCGCCATAGCACCGGAATGTGCTGTCAGGCATCAGAGGATGGCACCTGTCTTGCAAAAGCTTTTTCCGCGGATGGACCAAGATGGACTTGAACGACCTGTTAGCTGAATTGCGCAAAGAACGCGACCAACTCGACGCTGCCATCTTTGAACTGGAACACACGGAGCGGGGGTTCCAACCCGGCGCCTGCCGCCCACCCAGTTTGCTGACAAGAAATCCGACAAACGGCCTAAATCACGGTCCTAGGACTCCAATTCGACCGTCCGATGAAGGTAGTGGGGTGTAGCGTAAAAGCATCACGGGCTTGGGTAAGACAATCCTGACCGGATAGCCGTTCACCGCACGCCCAGAGGTACTCCACGCGCGGTACGTGGCTGTAGACATGCACCACGGCAGCGCACTCATGACAAACAAATGCCTGAAAGCCACCTGGTATCCGATCGAACTGCCCATTGACGTATGAGAGCCCGACGCACGACTCGGTGAAAGGTCGGGGCCGGACTCTCGCGCTCAGCAGTCGGCTGGTCTGGTTTTTCAGCGATCAAGACTTGCGCGTGGGCCTAGTGGTCAGGTTGGTGATCTCCTGGCCCCCTCAGTTGCCTGATGGAGCCGGCCTGAGTCTCTCGGTGGAGG
>Ga0181521_10008807_pt1 | contig 10248 bp, 12 predicted proteins | sample PEATcosm2014_Bin_32_FD_119764 | JGI IMG/M metagenome (GOLD analysis project Ga0181521, IMG submission 119764) | Peatland microbial communities from MTU Mesocosm Facility, Houghton, MI, USA - PEATcosm2014_Bin02_60_metaG | ecosystem: Environmental > Terrestrial > Soil > Wetlands > Peat | place... | reverse complement strand
TGGTTGTCTTGCCCGTGCCCACTTCCCCGGTCAAAACGATGAAGCCCTTGCGGCTCTGCACGCCGTAAATCAAACTCGCCAGGGCCTCTTCGTGTTGTTTGCTGCGATACAGAAACGAAGGATCCGGGCTGAGATTGAACGGTGTGCTGTTTAAACCGAAGAACGCCTGATACATACCCTGAATAGTGATTCCGGCATCTCAAGCGTATCATGCGCGCCGCATCCCGATCCGCCCGCCGGATTTGGTTCACGCACTGTACTTGTCCCGGCATTCGGCGGAACAAAAGTGCAGCACCCGCCCGTTCACTACCCGTTTCAGCGAACTGTCGACCGCCACGTAGGTGCCGCATACCGGATCCTGCTGCAGCATGGTAGCCGGAGTCCCGCGCGTTCCCGCCGGACCACGGACGCTGGTGGGCGGCCGCACGCCGTGAATCGCGCGCTGCACAAAACCGATTACCGCCCGGATCACCGATATGGCGATCAGGAACAGTATCAGTCTGGCAAGGAAAGGGAACATGAGACCGGGGCCATAACGCCCCGGTTATTTCTTTTTCTTGTTGTTCGCCGGGGCGTTGGGGTTGACGTATGTCGTGTTCACGGAACCGCCGAGTCCCGCAATCAACTCTTTGGCGGACTGCGCGAACGGGCCATCCGGCTTCAGCTCGAGGTATTTCTGCAGCGACTCGATAGTGCCGGGCGCCGGAACGATCTTGCCGGTAGCGTCGGTCGTTGCCTTGGAAGTGAGGTACAAACCGTACTGATAGTGGGCGTCGGCGTAGGTCGGATCGGCCGCGATCGCCTTCTTGAACTCGTCGCCCGCCGCCTCATTCTGCGCGCCGTTGACCAGCAAAGCGCCCATGTTGTAGAAGTACTTCCCGGCGCCCTTGGGATCGAGCTGGGCTGCCTTGTCCAGATTGACCTTCGCTTCGTCGATCTTCTTGTCCTTGGCCAGAGCCAGCGCGAAGTTGTTGTAATAGGCCGCCTGCTCTTCCGGCGCCATCGCAGTCGACAGCTCGATCGCCTTCTTATAAGCGTCGAAACCCTTGTCGTAAAGGGCGGAGGCTTCGGCCGGTTTCGCGCCGGCCGCGCCCACGTAGGCATCGGCCAGCCCGCTCCAGATCGCCACCTGTTTGTCGTCGAGGGCGGCGGCCTTGGTGAGGGCTTCAATCGCCTGGTCGTACATTTTCGCGTCCAGCGCCGCGCGGCCGGCCGTGTAGGCGTCGTTCAGCTCTTTATTCTTGGCGATTTGAGCTTCGCGGGCCTTAGTCTGCTTTTCAAACTCTTCCTTCTGCGCTTTGGTCATGCCGCGTTCCGCCTCGGCGGGAGCGGCGGCAGCCTGCTGCTGTGCCGATTTCAGATTGAAATCCTGCGTTGTCGGGTCGCCCTTGGTGCGCACACCCTTGATGAAGTCCTTTACCTGGCCATCCACCGTCACGCTGACGTCATAAACGCCGCCCAAGGGCAGGCCATAGTGGCCATAATGGCCTTTTTTGTCCGTTTTGACCGTGTAGTCGCCTTTAATATCGGTGCGGTGGATACCGATCACGGCGCCCTGCAGGGGTTTGCCGTCCGGGTCTTTCACCACACCTTCGATGATCGACGTCTGCGAGAACGCCGGCAGTGACAGAAACAGCACCGCGAGGCCGGAAAGGGCCAGCGATTTCAACGGAAAAGACATACAGGAACACCTCGAAGTGATTGACGCAAGGTCTGAAGGACCAGCATACTACACCGAAACCAATAGCCGCCCTCCCCCGCCCTCCCCAAGCTGCGGCCCGGCGCCGGTGTTTCAAGAGTAGAATAGGACTTTCGGGAGCCAACATGTTGCGCCGGATACCTGCCCTCGTCCTGACCCTCGCAATCTCCGCCGTGGCCTGTGCCGTGGTGGCGATCGCCGTGCTGACGCCGCGCACGATTGCGCACGCCCAGTCCCCCATCAAAGTTTCCGTGAACGAGGTCATCGTGCCCGTGACGGTCACCGATGATAAAGGCCGCTTTGTCTCGAATCTGACAAAGAGCGATTTCAGGATCTTCGATGAGAACAAGGAGCAGAAGATCGACTTCTTCAGTCACGAGCAATCGCAGCCCGTCGTGATCGGTTTCCTGATCGACACCAGCAACGGAATGATGATCCACTGGGACAAATATAAGGAAGCGGCCACCGAGCTCATTCTGAATCTGCTGCCGGGCGACAAAAGATACAGCGGCTATCTCATCAGCTACGGCACCACGGCCGAGCTGATCGCCAACACCAACAGCGATTCGGAAAAGATCGTCGGCAAGATGAGCCGGATCAAGCCGGGCGGCGGCGCGGCGCTTTACGATGCCATCTATATGGCGTGCACGAGCCGCAAGACGGTGAATGGCGAGCCCTACGAACCGCGCCGCGTGGTGATCGTGATCGGCGACGGCCACGACACCGCGAGCAAAAAGTCCCTGAAGGAAGTCATCGAGATTGCGCAGCGCAATCTGGTGACCGTCTACGCGATGAGCACGGTGGCTTTTGGTTTCCACACCGATGGCGAGGAGAATCTGACGGAGTTGACCGCCGAGACCGGAGGCAAAGTCGAAACGCCGCTGAACAATGCGTACAAAGACGTTTCCGGTTATTTGTCCCAGCCTTCCGATGCCGGCAACTACGCGATCACGGTCGGGACGGGCGGCTACACGGCCGAAATCTCCAGCGCGATTTTCCGCGCCGTGGCTTCGCTCTCGGGCGAAATCACCACCCAGTACGTCATTCGCTACACGCCCGATGTGGGCCCGAGTTCGGAAGCGAGACAATTCCGCCGCATCAAGGTGGCCGTAAACCTGCCGGGAGTGGAGCTTCGCTACCGGAACGGGTACTACCCTTATGCGCCGCCCTCAGGCAGCCAGTAGTAAGGGCGCCGGCGGCACGGGAGATATTCCGTTTCCTCTCGCCACGCTGTAACATTGAGATTCCCCATGCCCGCGGCCGTCATTTCGATTGCGACAAAACGGCGTGCCTGCTGGTCTCTGCTCGAAATCGCGCAGGCCGGCCGCCGGCCCATACCCTTTGGGATACTGCTGGCCGATGAAGACACGGGCGTCTGGACCCAGCGCCTGCGGGAGATCGAGTGTTTCGACGAGCTGGATGAGCCGGAGTCCGATATTCTGACGGCCCTCTCCGCCGATCTGGAACAGAAGGCCCGCGAAATGGGCGGCATGCCGTTGCTCGCATCGCTGGAAGACACGTTGTCCGGGTTCTTTCGCATCAGCGACCGGACGCCGATCGTATACAGCGACGCGCAGGCCGCGGTCGACCGCCTTTTCGACGAATATGTGGATTCGACGATCCGGCCTTTCATAACGCACCTGCCGCTCTATGGGTTGCGCGCGGCGGCGACGAAATTCGGCGAGGGCATGGATGTCGAGCGGGAAGGCTGGGTCCGCGTTCCGGAAAATCTGCGCCCGGCCGAAGGGATGTTCGTCGCGTATGTGGTGGGCCGTTCCATGGAACCGCTGATTCCCGACGGCAGTGCCTGCATTTTCCGCGCGCCGGTGACCGGTTCGAGGAAGGGCAGATTCCTGTTGATCGAGAAGTTCGACGAGACCGATTTCGCATCCCGCTACACCGTGAAGAAATACGCCAGGCGAGGGGACCGGGATGAATCGGCCGAGCGCGAGGACGCGATCCGGCTGGAGCCGCTCAATCCTGAGTTCGAGCCCTTCGACCTCGCCGGCGACAGCTTTCGCGTGGTCGCGGAATTCGTCCGGGTACTTCCGTCCTGATCCCCGGCTCTGCACGCATTTCCGTTTTTCGGCGCGCTCTTCTTCGCTGGTACGATGCCGCTCGTCGCGATCTTCCGTGGCGAAAACCGAAAAAACACTTCTACCGCGTCTGGATCTCCGAAGTCATGCTCCAGCAGACCAGGGTCGAGGCGGCGATTCCCTGCTATCGGCGCTTTCTCGAGCGATTTCCCTCGATCGAAGCACTGGCCGCCGCGCCGCAGAGCGATGTGCTCACCGCCTGGAGCGGTCTCGGTTATTACAGCCGCGCCCGCAATCTGCACCGGGCCGCCAAACAGATAGCCGCGGAAGGCCTCCCGGCGACGTACCGGGAAATCCTCTCTCTTCCGGGCGTGGGTCCGTACAGCGCCGCCGCCATCGCCAGTATTGCGCTCGATTTGCCCCACGCCGCCGTCGACGGAAATGTGGCGCGCGTGATCAGCCGCCTGACCAACGACGCTTCGGAAATCGCGTCGCCCGCGGCGCGGAAGCGATTTGCCGCGCAAGCCCTGGCTTTGCTCGATCCACGCAGGCCGGGAGACTTCAATCAGGCCATGATGGAACTCGGCGCGACCATCTGCCTGCCGCGCATTCCCCGCTGCGGTTCCTGCCCCACCGCGAAATTCTGCGCCGCCCGCGCCGCCGGAACCGAGCGCGAGTTGCCGGTCAAATCGAAGAAGAGAGAAGCGCGGGACGTACCGCTCAATCCCGCGATCCTCGAACGGAAGGGCTGCATCCTTCTGATAAAACGTGCTTCGACGGAACGCCGGCTGGCGGATTTCTGGGAGTTGCCTGAGAAGCGCTTGTTCCCGCGCCTCCGCGGCACAAAGGTGTCCGAATTCAGCCATCGGATCGTTAATGACCGCTTCCGCGTAACAGTCTGGCGGATGATTCCGGCGAAACTCCCACCGGTGCGTCCGCCGGCAGGGGACTGGGTGCCCATCGCGGAATTGCCCCGGATTCCCCTCACGACCGTGACACGAAAGGCGCTCAAGGCGACGATCGCCGCTACTCTCCGCTGACCTCGCGGAGGTATACCCTCCCTTTTGGCAGAGATATAGAAACGGACCTGCGATCAGCCGATAAGTTTAGGTCCAGGGACTTATGAGCTGGTGCCGCCGCTACACCACGCGTCTCCTCCTCAGCTGCGTCCCCGCGTGGTTCTCGTTCATCGCGATCTCAACGTCACCAGCGGATATGACGTCACCGGCGGACCTGACTACCGCAAGCACGGCTCCTTCCTACAGCGCCGCAAGCATCGTCAATGCCGCTACCCAGACTGCCGAAACCCTCGCGCCCAACACGATCGCCACGATCTACGGGACAAACCTCTCCTGGACGACGCAGGCCGTTACCGCCGGCGATCTGAATGGCGGAACACTGCCGACTTCACTCGAGGGAGTAACCGTCTATGTGAACGGCATTGCCGGCAGTATCTTTTTCGTGTCTCCCGGCCAGATCAATTTTCTGATTCCATACGACCTCCTGGCGCCCAGCGCCACCGTCTACGTGGCACGGCAGGGCGTCGCGGGACCTCCGGCGACGATTCAACTGGCCAACACCTCGCCCGGATTCTTCCAATGGAGCGGCAACTTCGCTCTGGCGGAACACGCCGATGGCAGCCTTATCTCGTCATCGGCGCCCGCACAGGCGGGTGAGATCGTTGTCCTGTATGCCGCCGGTCTGGGGCGGACGTCGCCGGATGTCCCTTCCGGCCACATCGTTTCCGTCGCCACCAGTATTTTGTATGCTTCCGAACTTCAGATCCTGCTGAACGGCGACCCGGTCCCGGCCTCGAGCATCTACTATGCGGGCGCCGCCCCCGGCTACGCCGGTTTGTACCAGATCAATCTGGGGCTGCCCGCCGTTCTCCCGCCCGATCCTTCGATCCAGATGGTGTTGGGAGCGCAGGCCAGCCCCGGCGCGGTCCTCCTGTATACCCAGTGAGTTGGGCGCGGCGGTTTGAGCGCTGCGATATTAGCTCTACAATAAAAGCAGGTATGATCGAAGTTCGTGTATGCAGTTCAACGCTATGCAGTCTGGCGCTTCTTGTTTCGGCCGGCGCTTTTATTCAGACCGGTGCTTTCGCCCAGACCGGTGCGTTCGCCCAAACCGGAGATTCGAATGACGCGAGCGAGCCGCCTTCCGTCTACACCGTTCAGGCCGGCACCCGTATTCCCCTCGGCCTGATCAACAGCGTCAGCACGAAACACTCCGCCGCCGGCGATCGGATCTATCTCGAAACTGTCTTCCCGATCGTGATCGCGAGCCATATCGTGATACCACCCGGCAGTTATGTCACGGGTACCGTCACCGACGTGAAACGGCCGGGGCGGGTCAAAGGCCGCGGTGAACTGTACGTCCGTTTCGACTCGATCACGCTGCCCAACGGAGTGACGCGCGACTTCCGCTCGCGGCTCGGCTCGGTCGATGCCCGCGGGGACGAGCGCCTCGACAAGAAGGAAGGCGAGATTCAGAGCGATTCGAACAAAGGCGGAGATGCGCGGACCGTGGGCGAAGGCGCGGCGTCGGGAGCCGGCATCGGGGCCATAGTCGGCTCGACGGCCGGACATGCGGGGATGGGCGCGGGAATCGGCGCCGCCGCCGGAGCGGCCGCGGGCATCGCCGGCGTACTGCTGACACGCGGCCCCGATGCGGTGCTGGCGAAAGGGAGCACGATTGAAATGGTGCTGGATCGCCCTTTGATCTTCGCCGCGAGCGAAGTCAACTTTGCTTCAACCGGCGGCGCCGGTCACTTTTCCGACGGCGGCGGGCCCGTCCCGGCAAAGGGCGCCGGAGTAGCGAACCCGGCGCGCCGGCTGCCTTTTTAAGCTGTCGGCTATAACAGAAAGCCGGATACCGCGGCCGCGAGGCCCAGTAACGCGCTGATCACTCCGATCGCTGGGAACAGCTTCGAGCGGGAAATGAAATACAACGACGACAAAATGAGTCCGATCTCGAGCAGGCCCTCGCCGAAATCGAAGCGCAGCGCCTGGTCCTCCACGTGGCCGGCCTTCTCGTCCATTCTGCGCGCATCCTGCTGCGCTTCCTCGGACTCGCGCGTGTAGCGCTGCTTTTCCTTTTCGTAGCGCGCCAGGGTGAGAGTTGCCCGCGGGCCGCGATCCGTCATTGCGTCCAACAGGTCCACGCCCAGCTCCAGACTGTGGAATTTGATTCGCTTCGCCTGGTAAAACGACCACTTGTCGTTCGCATCCGATTTGAACAGAACGGCATCGGTATGCGCGCGGTGCGAAACGATGGTAACGATACCGAGCAGGACCGCGAGAATCGACGCCAATACGCCGATCTTCCTGCCGAACGGGTCGGCGACTTCGATTTCCTGATGAATTTCAAGCTCAGCCATAAGGGTGAGTTTATTCTAGCTACTTGCAGGCGGAGCACGAGAAATGGATGCGCTGCGCGCTTGAACTGGCGCGCGAAGCCGAAGAGGCCGGCGAGGTCCCTGTCGGGTGTCTCGTCGTTTCACGGGGCGAGATCGTCGGCCAGGGGCGCAATTCGCCGATCGGCTTGCTGGATCCGACCGCCCACGCCGAAATGCTGGCGCTGCGCCAGGCCTCGATTACCTGCGGCAATTACCGGCTGGCCGGCGCCACCCTCTACTGCACGCTCGAGCCCTGCCCCATGTGCGCCGGAGCGCTGGTGGCGGCGCGAATTGGCACGCTCGTCTTCGGCGCGCGCGATCTGCGCTTCGGCGGCGTGCGCAGCAAATTCCGCATCGCGGATTCGCCGCTGCTGAATCATCGGGTTGAAATCGTCGAGGGAGTGCTGGGCGCCGAATCGACGGCGATGCTTCAGCGATTCTTCGGCACGCGAAGGTGACGGCTGCTTACGAACGAATCCTCTGCCAGATGGCTTTGCCCACAAAGAACGGGCCCATCTCCTGCATGTGGCGTGAAGTCTGCTGCGTTCTCCGCATTGCCTGTACGCAGGCCGAGAGCGGAAACAGCTCTTTACCGATCAGGCCGATCACGAAGTCGTTGTCGTACTGATCGATGCCGAAACAAGCGAGGCGTATGTCGTGCGCCAGTCCCGCGTCGCCGAAGCCGTGCCCGATTTTGCCGTGCTCGCGCAGGATCGTCATCTGCTCCTCCTGCGGCATGGCATTGAACTCGCCCTTGCGCCGCAGCGGATACCAGACGTGCCATTTCCACTCGGCATCCGTCACTACCTTGCGCGGACGGTCGAGCAGCCAGTCCTGCAGGTTCGGTTCGTAGCCTATCGAATAGGTCCGGCCCATCATCGTGTAATCCGGCTTGAAGGCAAGGCCGTGAAAAGCGCTGTGGCGCAGGAACGGGCGCAGCTCGTCCACGAAAAAGTCCGGGCACTGGTTCCAGGTCAGCAGCCCGACGCCCCGCGGATCGTTGACATCCTCATAAAGGACGCCTTCCATGTTGGAATCCTCCAGCGCGCCGGCCAGGTTCTGCGTATCGTCGGCGTTGCCCCATGCCAGCAACTGCATGTAAAGTCGGCGGTCGGACGTCTGCTGCTCGCCGCCGCGCATGCCGCCTTTTTCTCTGAGATCGAGTGGTTCCACGGTTCCAGCGTAACGCAATGTCGCAACGAATGGTGGATCAGAGCCTGGTCACGATGAATGGCGTCGTCGTCGGCTGTGCGGACCCGCCTTCCGGTTCCACCGTCACCGCGACCGCAGCCGCACTTTCCACCGGGCCCGGCCGCACAAAGACCGCCGTCGCGTCGGGCTGACTGCGAAACAGACCGGCCGGGATCGGATTGCCCCTGGCCGGGATCACCCACAGCTCAAAGGTCTTGCCCGCGTCGATGCGCGGAAGGCTCGCGCCGATAAACACGACGCCGTTGCCGGGGCTCACGAAAATGCGGCCCCGCGTTCCCGGCAGGGGCGGCTTCCCGGTTTCCCCAAACGTCACGTCCCGCGCTGCCGGATCGTTCAATATCGAAAGCGCTTGTTGCAGTTTGGCGGTGTCGCCGATCTGACGCCTGCCGGAAATCCCGATGGCGACGAGCGCGATGCTCATTGCGGCGGTGATCGCCCACGGAACGAAGACACCGGCCCTTGACCGCCTGGGCGCCTTTTCGACAGTGGCCATCACGCGCCTTCGAAGACGCGGCGATGGTTCCGCGACCGGGACCGCGCCGGACATCGCGGTCACCGTCGCCATCGCGCTGGCCATTCCGGAAACGCACTCCGGACATTTCCGCGCGAGGTGCTCGGCGATCTCGGCGCGCTCCGGATCCTCCGCGATGCCGAGCGCGTATGAGGTATAGTCCCGCCGGAGTTCGCCGCAGGTCATGCCGCCACCTCCTGTCCGAGTTCTTCGCGCAGAAGCTTAAGGGCCGTGCGCACCCAGGTCTTCACGGTGCCGAGCGGCTCACCCATCCGTTCGGCCATCTCGGATTGCGAAAGACCTTCGTAATACGCCAGCTCGATCGCCTTCTGTTGATTCGCGCTCAGTTTCGAGATCGCCTTTCGGATCAGACGCGCATGATCCGTGTTCAGTACCTCGCGCTCCATATCGACGAAGAGCGAGGGGTGCTCGCGCAGGTATGTCCCGGAAGAGCCCAGCTCATAAGAGTTGCGATCCATCCGCGCGCTCAGCGAGCGCAGGTGATCGATGGCGCGGTTGCGCGCGATAGCGAGCAGCCACGGCCCCAGAGCGCCCCGGCCGGCTTCGAATGCGTGCGCTCGATTCCACACCCGCAGGAACGTCTCCTGCACCAGATCTTCCGCCACGGCCGTGTCGCGAACGATCGCGACGATCACCGAATACGCCATTCTGCCAAACCTGTCATAGAGATCCCCCATGGCTTCGGGATCCCGCCGCTGAAGCCGCCGCGCGATGTTCTCGTCGTGTTCCGCGCTCATTTGCAGAGCCAAAAGAATTCCGGGTATCGTCATGCAAAGAGTTCTCTGACGAGCATAGCGCCAATGACCCGGCCAATGACCGGCCAATGAATGGATACGTTGCGGCGAGGGCTTGCGGATGGCCCCGATGACGATCCGCGCGACAGTCCCGCCGGCGAATCGCGCCGCGCGGAAGATCGTGCCGCGCTCTCAAGTGCATTTTTTTCTTGACATTCGAACGGACTGACTCTATATATGAATCACGCTGCGATTTTTTTTTGAATCGCAAATTCGAATTGGGAGAATCAAATCGATGAAGAACGCAACTAAGAAAGCTGCCGCAAAGAAGAAAGCCGCTCCGAAGAAAAAGAAGTAGCTCGGCAGCAGTTAACATCGCAACAAAAGGCCCCGGCAACGGGGCCTTTTTTATTTCTGTTACCTCTTCACGAACTTCTGCACCGCGCTGTTCACAGTGTCCGCGACGTATATTTCACCCTTCCGACTCACCGCCACAAAATGCGCTTCGCCGAACTCGCCGAGGCCCTTCCCGGACTTTCCGGCCGCCGCCAGCACATTCCCGTTCAGATCCAGCCGCAGCAGCTGGCCGGCGAAACCGTTCACCATATAGATGTACTGGCTGCCGATATCGAGGC
>Ga0181521_10008805_pt1 | contig 10249 bp, 7 predicted proteins | sample PEATcosm2014_Bin_32_FD_119764 | JGI IMG/M metagenome (GOLD analysis project Ga0181521, IMG submission 119764) | Peatland microbial communities from MTU Mesocosm Facility, Houghton, MI, USA - PEATcosm2014_Bin02_60_metaG | ecosystem: Environmental > Terrestrial > Soil > Wetlands > Peat | place... | reverse complement strand
TGGCCTTGAAGCCGCACTGGGTATCGGCGAAGGGCAGGCGCATGATCAAGCGGGTTACGAGGTTGAAGCAGCGGCCGAAGAACTGGCGGTAGAGGGGCTGGCGCTGGGTCTGGCGGTCTTTTTCCAGCCAGCGGGAGCCGATGGCGATGTCCGCGCCCTGCTGGATGGCGGCAAAGAGGCGTTCGGCCTCTTCGATGGGCGCCGAGAGGTCGGCGTCGGTGAAGAGCACCACTCCGCCCCGCGCCTGGAGCATCCCGGAGCGCACGCTGTAGCCTTTTCCCCGGTTGCCGGGGTTCTCGACGAGCCGGACCTCGGGCGCGGTTTTGGCAAAGGCACGCACCACCTCGGCGGTTTTGTCGGTTGAGCCGTCGTTGACCACTACGACCTCGGCAACCCAGCCGCGGGCTCGAATGCAATTCACCACCGACTCCAGCGTCGCCAGGATACGGGCGCTCTCGTTGAAGACCGGAATTACGATACTGTACTTTGGCCGGGCGCTGTTGCCGGTTTTGCTGCTGCGGTCGTCCATTACGTTTCCGTCCCCTCCCTGGGGCGTTCCAGCTTCTTAACCGGGCTCGTGAACGCCAAGGGAATGTTACAGGTCATCATAAACGCTTTTGGGCAAAATTGGCTGGCGGATTCTACTACGGGGGGGATTTCCGATAAACTATTGAGGGGAAAAGGCTCAAATTCACAAAGGGTCTATGATTTCGCGCCCGAAGCAGGTAGAATCCTTTTATGCTGTGAGGGGAGGCTAGAGGACATGACAAAGGCAGACCTGGTGGAAAAGGTGACCGCGGCAGGCGAGTTGACACGGCGCGACGGCGAAGTCATCGTCGAAACCATCTTCGATGCGGTGATCGGAGCTCTTAAGAGCGGAGACAAAATTGAGATTCGCGGCTTTGGGTCCTTCCGCACCCGCCAGCGCAACTCCCGCATCGGGCGCAACCCCAAGACCGGGGAGCGCGTCGAGGTCCCGGCCAAGAAGGTACCCTACTTCAAGCCATCCAAGGAGCTGCGCGACCTGGTCAATCCCCAGGAAGCCAAAGCCTCCTGAGCGTGCTTATACCCTAGATATTTGCAATCCGACCCACAAGGAACGGACCCCGGTTCGCGAGGCGTGATTGTCCTCTTGCGGAATCAAGCGCCGCAAGGAGGATGGGGCATCAGTGCGGATTGTACCGCCAACGAGTGATGAAGGCCCGCCAGGCATCTCCCGGAAGACGCCGAACTGCTACCGTCTGGCCGCATCGGGCCGGATGCCGATGACGCTCATCATGCGTCCGGCATGGCCCTCAGAGCCGCGATGGGAGAAGAACAATTCCCGATGACAGCTGGTGCAGCCGCCTATGAGATGGATAGCCCGGGGTTTGAGGCCGGCCGAGAGCAACTGGCGGCGGTTGGCTTCGACTAAATTTAAATGCAGGCTGGGACCGATCGCCGAGTGGCCGGGGGCGCGCTGCGTCATGAAGAGCAGAGGGTACCTGGTCCGTACCGGGTCGGAGTCGTAGACCTCGCGGAAGAGCTCGGGGGCGTAGGCGAATTGCGACTCGAAGCTGGAGAGGACCTTCGCCCACGGCGTAACAGCAGGGACCAATGCCGGGACCGATGGCGGCAATCAGATCCTCAGGCCGGGAGCCGAAGGCGAGCCTCATGCGGCCAATGCCGGACTCGACAATGCGCTTGACGGTTCCACGCCAACCGGCATGGAAGGCGGCTACCACGCGCCGCTTGCGGTCGGCTACCAGAATGGGGATGCAGTCGGCGGTCCTGATGCCGAGCAGCAGGCCGGGCTCGTCGGTCATCAGGCCGTCGGCACTTTGGGGTTTTTCCCGGCTTGCTTCCGTCGCACTCGCCAGGAGCACCAGGTTGGAATGAATCTGGTGGAGATCGGCCAGCGGGGTGGACGGGTCTCCGCTGACAGCCTCAATAAAAAGCCGGCGATTCCGGGCTACGGTATCCCGGTCATCCTCATCCGTAAAGCCAAGATTTAACTCGCCTTGGGCGTCGTCAGCGCAGTAGGCGCGGCTGAGGCCTCCGCGGCGCGTGCTGAAGCCGTGCCAGAGCCAGTTCAACTTTTCCCAGGCAGGAACCGCCAGCCACTGGACGCCGTTGGGGGCGATGCGGGGAAGCGGGGCGGGGGGAATCAGATCGTGCTGTGTCGAGCGTTGCAGATGCATCCGGGAAGTCACGCCAGAGCCCTTACCATGCAGATTGCGCTGGAGGCCTGCCTGCTCAAAAAGAGCGTCGATCTGCTGGATGACCGGAACGGAATCATTCTCTGGAGTGGAAGAGGACATCTGGACTCCATTTTATCCGGCAGCACAAAAGCATTGGGCCTGCCTTCCGGCAGGCCCGCTTGAGAGGCATTGATTGGAGGGGTCCAGAGGGTTACGGGGAAGAGGTCCTTACAGAACCTTCAAGAAGGAGGGAAGTCCTTACTTGGTGGGCGGTGATTCGGGGAAGCCTCTGCTAATTGTCATTATAGATGCGGGATAACGGAAAAGGTTTCACAGTCAACCTAAATTTTTTCCACAAATCACCGTAGTTTTACCGGATGCGCGAAAAACGTATTCTTTTGCTCATTTTTGCCGACAATCGTCGAATGGGGGAGTGTGTGCCTGCTCCCAGAGAAAGAGGCCAAGATGACGGTTGCCGCACTTTCCACGGCGGGTTTCTCGCAGTACATTGCCGCGTCCAGCGACGTTTCGGGGTCGCAGAAGGCCTGGCAGTCTCTCGAGCAGAGCCTGGCGCAGGGCAACCTGAGCGCCGCTCAAAACGCATTCAATGCCTATATCCAGCTGAACCCGGCGCCGGCGTCCTCCAGCAGCACATCGGCCCCTTCGCAGCTCTCCACCGATATGGCCGCGCTGGGCAGCGCCCTCAGCTCGGGCAATCTCTCCTCAGCCCAGTCCGCATTTGCAACCGTGCAGAATGACCTGAAAACCACCCCGTCCCAGGCGGTCGCCAACGCGGAGAGCGCCGCGGCCCAGACGGTGCAATGGATGGAAGACCTGTTCAGTCTGTCCGGCTTGAACAGTTCCACCTTATCGCACCCAGTCGACCCGGTAACCGCCATGCTGGACAGCGCTTATGGGATGAATTCTTCCAACAGCACGACGAATCCGTTGGTCACGCTGCTGGAAAGCAAGTACGGAGAAGGAAACACGGCGAACACGAGCAGCACGACCAGTTCCAGCACGGCGGGTGGCACAGCGGGCGCCGGCAGCACGGCCAGCGCGGCGAGCATTGTCAGCAGCGGCAACGCGGGCAGCAGCGCCAGCGTCAACGCCTTTGCGTGATGATTATCAAGCGGTCGAAGGCGAGCACGGAAGCGCGGTTTCCCGCCCATTCCGCACAAAACGTGGAATGGATGGAGCACGAAGCTATCCCACCCGGGAGCATTTTTCAGATGGTGTAGAGTGCGGCATGGACCAAGAGGTCAACGCAACAGCCGGCCGGGTGGCCAGCGCTACAGGTTCGCGACCCATCGACACTCTACGCAATCGGCGGAATCAAAGCGGCAGGCCGCGGTGAGCCAGTTGGAAGTTTCGCTTCATAGTGTTCAAACGGAGTTCACGGTTCCGGAGGGCGCCATAATCAACTGATTTTATTGGAGCGGGAGACCGGGATCGAACCGGCGACATTCAGCTTGGGAAGCTGACGTTCTGCCACTGAACTACTCCCGCATCCTGTTCACGATCAACAACTTAAATGATAGTGGTGGGCTTGCCTGCATGGCCTTCTTTGTGCAGCGGCCAGCAGGGTGCGCCTCCGCGCGCAGGCACGCACACCAACCTCGCTCTTATCATACCCGCGCGTGCCTTCATCGTAAAGCCAAAGTTCCGTCCATGCTGCAATCTCGAAAACAACGCGGGTTTGCGCCGGCCTTGCACCGTTGAAAAAGCAGAAGCCTGAAAAGAAAATACTCATCGCCATATGCGCGGTGATACTCTGCTTGCGTGGATTGCGCTCTATGGGGCGGGATTCATGGCGGCCGCGACGCCGGCCTCAAGTGCCCTTCCAGGAGGGCGCTTGCTGACCAGCATGAATGGCTGACCTTCAGAGACTGTGAACCTTGGGGTAAGTTATGGACATTGAGATTGTTGTGAGCGGGGAGACCGGCAAGTGGGTTTTGAATTATCCCCGCATTCGCATCGGGCAGGACCCGGATTGCGAAGTCAGCTTGCCGCCCGGAAAATATCCCGCGGTAGCCGGGGAACATGTGACGCTTGAAATGGTGGGCGGCGCGGTCAGCCTGGCCAGGGGGATGTCTCCGGGCGGCGAAACCTACATAAATGGCTATCCAGCGGGCGCCGGCGCCGCAATTCGCTCCGGCGATGTTCTTCGTTTGGGAGCCGGAGGGCCGGAGCTCCGCATTCGCCTGCTGGAACGGGAAGCCTATGCGCCGACCGCGCAGCAAGAGCCCACGCGCGCGCTGCATGAACCCACACGCATCATCTCCGGCTCGACATCCACAGCGTATTCTTCCACGCCACCCGCCACGCAAACGGTAGCGGGAAGGCAGGGCTCTACAGCCGAAGTTGTCCGCGGAGCTTCCGCCGCTCCCCGGACTGCTGTGCAGCAACCGGCGGCAAACGCGGACGACGGCGAAGGCCTGCGCGCCGAGGAGAGCAAGATGAAATCGATTCAAAACATTCTGGTGGTAAATCTGGTGATTCTCCTCATCCTGCTGGGGTGTAACTTCTGGCAGAGCTGGGAGCTTGCCCAAACCCGTGACGATGTACAGCAGTTGCACGCACAGGCGCAGAACGCCGTCGCCGCATTCACGCCGGCGCTCGATGCCAGGCTGAAAGCTCTTGATGATCGCCTCGACGGCATGAACGCACAAGTTGCACAGGCCCAGGATCGCTTGGTCAAAACCATGGATGCCCAGACCAAGCACGAGGAAGACCGCCTGGTGGAACGCATGAACGCTGCGATTCCCAAAATGCTGGACAAGTACATAGCCGACAAGATGGCGCAGTTAAAGCAATAAGCATTTTCACGTTTTCTGGAATTTGAGCATCACGCTCTTGCTAAGTTCCCCATCCACTCGCATGATTCAGGCGAAAGGATGGGGAGCCGGCTAGCGCGCGTTGATGCTGGTGTCGCGTTACTGGGAGAACATGTAGGACTCAAAGCCGTTGAGATAGACCGACAGCGGAAGCGTGAAGACCCCGCCCGGAGAGGGGCGCTCTCCCCATGGGTTGCGCAAGGTTACGGTCTGCGCGGCATCGTTATAACCCAGCAGTGTGTAACAGTGCGACGCAACCCACCAACTTTCGCTGGCGATCTGCTGATTGGGCGGCGCGGGCTTCGTCCCGGACACCATCGCCACGCCGCCCGAGCGGAAGCGTTGCAGTTGGTCTATCGTTTTCTGATAGTCGTTCGTAGAACCCGTGTTGCCCTGGCCCAGGAAGGCCTCCATCACCCGCTGCGGAATCCCTCCCTGGCCCAGGCTCTTGTAGGCGCCGAAGACCTCGCCGTTTTCCTGCACGGTATGCGCCAGCGTGGCGAAAAATCCTTTTTCGTCGAGAAATCCCACCAGCGCCTGCGCTTCGGAGGAGGGAACGCCTTTGGCATGGAGTTCCGTAGCCAGGTTCTGCTTGAGCGCATACTGATCCATCGATCCATCCTGGTGCACTACCGTACGAATGGCCCGGTCATAAGCCACAAGCAACTCGTCCGACCCATCCAGCCAGGAAATGGCCATGGGCCGGATAAACACCGGGATCAAATCCGATTTTTGAATGGCATCCACCAGGCTCTTCCGCAAGGCGCGTTGCGCATAGGCCCGCATCAGCACCGCGACCCATGCTCCATCGGAGCGGTCATAGCCATGCGCCCGCCCATAATCCACGTCGCTCTGGTACACGGCCTCATCCGGCCCGCTGAAGAAGTGGACCTTGTAGCTTCCGTTAGGAGTCCGGCGAATGGCGTTGCGCAGAGTTCCAGGCGTAGCTTTGGCAAGCGCCGCAATGGTCGCATGAAAGTAGCAACTGCCCAGCAGACCCTGCCGGACCGATAGCGGACTGATCCCGCGCGTACCCCAGAGCGCGGTGTCCTGGGCCCAACCGCTCTCCGCCAAACCAGCCCACGCCAAACCGCTCCCCAACAGCAAAATGGCAATTCCTGCAAATGGCTTTTGCATCGTTTTCTCCTTCTTGCCGGCTTCTTCTTATCCCGGGCTTTTTGGCTGAGTGTTTTCTGATCGCTTGGGCGGTTCGGGCAAAAGCTGCATCGCCGATTTGAATACCTGAAACTTCACCGAATTTGTAGTTGCGCCGGACGGAATGCTCACCAACTTCAATTCGCGCCGGATGGCCTCCTCCCGCTCCGGCGTCGGCGGATGATCGGAGAGGAAAGGAATTGGCGTTTCGGCCGGGGACTTCTGCAGCGTATCCAGATGCGCAAACAGCTTGAGAAACCCGTTCGGGTCCCAGCCGGCTCGCAGCATATCGTAGAAGCCCAGCAGGTCGGCCTCCTCCTCGTCCCGGCGGCTGAAGTGCAACTTGGCCAGCATAGCCGCCGCACCGCCAAACTTGAGAATGATCTTATCGTTTACGCCGCTCTGCGAGCTCAGGTTGTCCAGCACCGGCTTAAGCAGAGACTGCGCCGCGAAGGCGAGCAGCAACTGGTTTACCACGTGCCGCCCCACCACATGCCCTATCTCGTGGGAGAGCACGGCTGCCAGCTCGTCCTCGCTCGTGATCAGCTCGATCAGCCCGCGGTTTACGTAAAGAAACCCGCCGGGCAGCGAAAGCGCATTGGGGATGTGCGAGTTGACCAGCTTAATCGAATAGGGAAGAGTGGGCCGCTGGCTCTGCGCGGCCAGCGTGGCCACTATCCTGCCCAGGTAGCGGTCGATCAGCACGTTGCTGATTACCGACACCTCTTTTTCGAACTCCGCGACGAACTGCCGCCCCAGCGCGATCTCGTCCTCATCGCTCAGCTTGTTCAGCGGAGAGATGGTGATATGCGGCTCCTCGGCCAACAACCCTGAGGCCAGCCATCCTGGAGCCAGAGCAACAGCCGCAGCTCCCATCCCGGCCTTCGACAACCACTCACGCCTGCTCCATACGGTCATTGCCAATCCCCTGCGTCAATTGAGTTTCTATCCTGAAATCTTACGAGGGTTAAGGCCGACACTGCCCGGCTATTTCAACGCTTTCAGCCGGTCGCAGCCCCACTGGTTGCCCATGCCGCAGCCCTTGGTATACAGTTGCCGGGCCTTGTCTGGATCCTTGGCGGCGCCGCGGCCTAACAAATAGCAACTCCCCAGGCTGCTGCAACCGGCGCCGTTTCCTGCATCGCAGGCCTTTGAGTAAAGGGATGCCGCCCGGACATCGTCATTGGCCACGCCGCGGCCATTCCAATAGCAATTGCCGAGATTGAAGCAGCCCAGTGCATCGCCCCCATTACAGGCCTGGGTGTACAGGCCCGCGGCGCGAGCATCGTCTTGGATCACGCTATCGCCACTGTGGTACATCACGCCCAGAGTGTTGCACCCCTTGGGCGGAGAAGTGCTGCAGGCCTTGGCATAGAGAGACGCCGCGAGCGAGCCGTCCTTCTTTCCGACACCGTTTCCGTCGTGGTACAGACTGGCGAGATCCTTGCATGCCTCGCCGTTGCCGCCCGTACAGGCCTTGTCCAGCAGGGGAGCGGCCTCGGCAAAGTGTCTCTGGTTGTAGAGCGCAATGGCCTGCTGCGTGGTATCGCTGATACTCGGCGGCTGAACCGGAGGTTTGACTACCGGTGGCGGATTGGCTGGATGCGGCTTGACTGGCTGCGGATTGGCTGGCTGCGGCTTGACAATCTGCGGCAGAGTAAAGTTCGGTAGAGCAAATGATGGCTTGGTATTGTTAGCCTGTGTGGACGTCTTATCCGGCGGGCCGGCAGGCTTTTCTATCAAGGGCTTGTCATTCCTGACGGTCACAGGCGCCGGTTCTTTGAGATCGGCGGACCTAGGATTGGCTGTACCGGTATGCGCAGGACCAGGTGTACCGGTATTCAAGTCCGTCTGAAGTGGTGGCACTACGGCTGACGGAGTTGTTGTCGCGACCGTATTCACGGGGTTAGGCTTGGGCGAAAAGAGCCAGGCCATGGCTAATCCCGCAGCCAGCGCCAAAACCGCCAATGCTGCCCACGCCCAGACGGGAAATTTTTGCTCCATGTGTTTTTCGGCAGGAAGGACCGGCCGCGGGACCGGCGCAGCAGGCTGTTCCGGATGCGCCCAGCTCTCCTCGATGATCGTCTGCTTGTGCTGCCGTGCGGAACTGGCAACCGTCTCTGGCCGTTTCTGAACAGGGCCGGACTGTATGGCGTCGAGCAGGCTGAGCACCTCCGCATCCTGCGGGCGGTCATTGCGATTCTTGGCCAGCATGCGCATCACCAGCCCATCCAACCGCGTCCAGTTGGCCAGCACCGGCCGCAAATCGCTGGGCAAGCGAGGCTTCTCCATCTGATGCTGTTGACTCCAGCCATCCAGGGTGTGCGCGTGGAAGGGCGTGTGGCCGGTCAGCATCTCATAAAAGACGCAGCCCGTAGCATAAAGATCCGTCCGGCCGTCCATCTCGGCGGCGGGCATCTCCATCCACTGCTCCGGCGCGGCATATTCGGCCGTCAGCAGCCGTCCGCGCGTCATGTTCGACTGGGTCGAGCTTTTGGCCATGGCGGCGATGCCGAAATCCAGCACTTTGGGCTGCTCCCGGCTGTCAGCGGCCCGGGCCAGCAGGACATTCTCCGGCTTGACGTCGCGGTGAACGATTCCCCGCGCATGAGCCGCGGCAAGCCCACTCACCATGCCGCGCGCCAACTCCAGCGCTCGCGGGACGCCGAACCCGTTGCGTTCCTCATCCAACGCTTGCCGCAGACTGTTCCCCTCCACGTACTCCATGGCGATAAACAGGCTTCCGTCCTCGGTCTGGTCCAGGTCCAACACCTGGACGATATTGGGGTGGCGCAACGAGAATGCCGCCTGCGCCTCGTTGCGAAAGCGCTTGATGAACTGGGGATTGTGACTCAGCCCGGCGGCCAGAAACTTGAGCGCCACCTGGCCGCCCAGCAGCATATGATCTGCCAGGTAGACCACCCCCATGCCCCCCTTGCCCAGTATTTTGGCAATCTTGTATTTGTTTTTTACCAGGCTGCCCACTGCCAGCTCGTGAGACACAATCAGCACCGCTCCGTCACTGGGACAGGTGGCATGCTGATCCGGGAAATCCGTATCGCAAACGGGACAGGTCTTCATCTCTGCACTCTGCCTTCAGTTGAAAAATTGCTGGCGAAAGAATACCACGCCTGCGGCATCACTGGGGCGGCGATACCGCCAGTGCTTCCTTGCCCGCGGCCAGGGTATAGAGTCAGGCTTTCTATGGAGTGTCTCAAAAGGTCGCTTCAGGGCTCTCCAGAGCGAAGGGAAATCGACAGCCTTCCCTGAGCAGAGTCGAAGAACCTGGATTTTGTCGTTCTTTGCAAAAGGGTGTTAATGCGCGCAACTCTACATGCCAGAAAGACAACGCCAAGGTGGAACTCCATACCCGCCTTCGAAGAAACGTAAGGTATGAGAATCCCTCATTCAAGACAGATAAATGTGTGTCAGCCATCACAGACAGAGTATGCGATAAAACGTTTAACTATTGGTCGAATTACAATCCTGCTCATTGGAGAGGAGTGCAACTCAATTCGAAACATGACAACACAACGGGCCAATGTATTTGCATCTGACAACAGATTTGTCGGGGGCAAAGATGAGGAACTCGCCCAAAAAACGGAACAGGCGCGCACGTAATGCTCACAGGCTTAGAAAAAGGCTGGTGTATTGCGGCTTAGTTATCTTTGTGGCTATCAGGGTACTGGCATATATCGCTGAAATTTCTGGCGTTAACCTAGAGACAATTATTAAGCACTATAAGAATTGTTTTGCCCTGCCGCAAGCTCCTCCTCTGATATTTCATTCGCCCTCACCGCCAATTGAATCAATACTTTTCCCGCAGCCTAAACGGAAAATCACTCATGTAGCGCCACCAGTGCAGACATTCAGCGGCCCGAGCACTTTTGATCGTATCGCCAACAAGAATTGGACCCCGGCATACTACCTCAACTGGCAATTCCCGGGTCTTCCCGCGCAACGTGAAATCCAACATCTTTTGAGCAATGACCCGAATCTAGCGGGCGGAGGTTCCCAAAAATCAACGCAGATGCTCCTTGTGAAACACGATCAAGTTCCAACTTGCAAATACACATC
>Ga0181521_10008804_pt1 | contig 10251 bp, 19 predicted proteins | sample PEATcosm2014_Bin_32_FD_119764 | JGI IMG/M metagenome (GOLD analysis project Ga0181521, IMG submission 119764) | Peatland microbial communities from MTU Mesocosm Facility, Houghton, MI, USA - PEATcosm2014_Bin02_60_metaG | ecosystem: Environmental > Terrestrial > Soil > Wetlands > Peat | place... | reverse complement strand
TTGGTTGACAGCTATTCCAATGATTTCCGCTGGATGGAATTCAACAACGGTCCATTGATGACGAACCCCAACAATTTCACGTCCGTTGAATTTGAGTCGATTTTGTTCACACAGGTCTATGCCGGGGCTTCATGGGGTATGCGTGACGACGGCAACGGACTGCAAAATTTGTTGGGTGGCACAATTACCAGCGTCACTATTTCTAATCAAGCACCGGAACCTACTACCTGTGTTATGATGTTTCTAGCGCTGGCTTGTCTGTGGAAGCGTAAATAGATGTGGCCCCGTACCTCACCGCTCTTCTAAAGCGGAGACGAGTAATTGGATCAATGCTGGTTCGAGTCCAGCCGGGGCTACCAACTGTCCATGATCGTATTCCCAATGACAATTGGGACAGAGGCCCAACACATTAGAGGCGGCGTTGATGTCTTTGAGTTTCGCTGTCAATGGAAAACTGGAAATTGCTTTGATGTGGGCAACCTCAACATGTTTGGAGTATCCGCATACTTGGCATGATTTGGTGATGGCACGATTCCATCGACGTGCAAATTCTCTAATGTGAGCATAGTGCCACGATGGATGTTTCCCACGAACAGAAGGACGGTTGACATATTCCTGTAGTGTCAATTCGGAGGTCGCCGTAATTCTTTGTTTACTCCAACATTCTCTGCAATAAGTTCGACCCTTGTAGATTTCGACTTTGCATGTTGCACAGACATGTTTAGTTTTTTGCCGTTTGGGGATACGATTGGTTTGAGAAGCGGCGCACGCCCTGGAACAAAACTTTGGATTGTTGGTGGGAGTATCACAGTGGTGACATTTCATGAAGAGTATTTAGCATCTGTTGGTATTTCCACACTTGTGGTTCGAGTCTAAATAGGTGTATAATAAAAGGTTATGCGTCCACCAGTTCTTCACGGAACTTCCAGACAGCGGCAGCTTCGGAGAAACCCAAACCGGACCACTGGCGAAAACGGCGAGTAGCTTCCACGGCGTCCAATACTGGACCGTTGTAGACAGTCTCGCCGTCCCAGGTCATTTCCATCTGGCCGTCCATGATTACGACTTGCAGCTTTGTTCCGTTCATGCTTACAGGATACCGCAACTCCGGGCGAAAGTCAATAGATACATCTAAAAATTTTCGTACTTCGCCCGGAGGAATGCAAGTAGTTGATCCGGCGTCATTTTCCGGCAGCGGTCAATCTCCTGGTTGGCCTTGATGCGCTTCAGGAGATCCATACGGCGGCGCTTGATTTTCATGGCCGTCTCTACTTCAGGTGGCCGGTCAGCAGCCAGTAGATGACGTACAGCCATCCGAGGAAGCCGTGAATGAGGCACCAGATAATCGAGTGGTTGGTGATCCAGGACAAGTAGATGGCAATGAATCCACCTACACCGCAGCCGCAGCCGCCATTTCTTCTCGTGTCATCGCTCATAAGTAAGCCTTTCGTGATTCGTTGATTCGACGTTGTACTTCAAGATGCCGTTTGTACTCTTCCGGCGACACTCGCTCTTTGCCGGTGCCCTCACAGTTGCCACACTTCGGTTGGCGTCCGTGGCGATCAGTGTTATCGTACCAGCCCGATCCGTTGCACGCTCCGCACGTGATGAGCTTCCAGCCTTTCACAAATTTTTCGTAGTAGGCGGTGCGTGCGGCCTTGCGAGACTTGAAGTCGTCAGCCGACAGCACGGCCATGCGTAACCGGGACTCTTCAAAGTAGTCGCTCATTTGCTCATCTCGTATTCTTTGCGGAGACACACGTCGTTGTCGTTTTCCGAGCGGCACTCTACACAGTAGTTGCCATCGCCCAAGTTGACGACTTCAAAATTGAGCTTCGTAGCGAGAATTTGTGGGAGGAAGCACGCCAGTTCATCTCTGGTGACGATGTACTGCATGTGCTCACAGTACTCCGGGAAATTGAAATGGGTTCTCATGAAATTGCCCACGGTGGCCGGTTGCCGTCCTGCGCTGCAAATAGGGCTTGCGTGCGCTCCAGGTACGTAGGCGCTTTGCCTGTCAGCCGTTCATAGAGCGCAAGCCAGCCCTGGTACAATTCGGCGGTGCGACCTTTGAGTTGGACCAGCATTATCGCACCTGTTCGTTGTAGGTGACGCCGCCAGCGATGTTGAAAGCCAGCCGGTCTTTGGAGTCGGCGGAATTGGAAGTCTTGCAAGCAAACGACAGCGCCAGACGAAGCGCATCGTGGAAAACGAGGGTGTCTTCCAGGGTCAACGGCCCCACGGACGCCCATCGAAGCTCACCGTCTTTTTGGAGGGTGACGAGATCCACGTTGCTCAATCCCTCAATGGGACCACGAAAAGCTCGTTCGCCATTGGGCTTGCTGATGACCGTGATTGTTTTGCTCATGTTCAAAGCATAGCACAGCCGGAACCAGAAGTCAATAGGTACATCAAATTTTATAGACGGCCAGAACCGGCGTGCCTTCGGGAATTTCGTAGTGCTTGGACGCTTCCGTGATGAATTCCGGCGACACGTCCCGATCATCGTTGCGGCGGGCGACGTTGGCCTCGCACGCTTCGGGATCGTTGGCGAAGAAAACCCATTCGACTTCGGCCCGTGGATTCCAGGCCAGGAGTGTGGAAAGGGTAAGCGTTCTGGAACTTGCTTCGATGGCGTACACGTCCGTAATCGTCACGTCGGCCCCGGACATGACAGCCGATTTCAGATCTTGAAACCATCTGTTACATGCAGCCGGGTCATCGAACAAGATGCCAAGCGGGTTGTGTTCGGCATAGTAAGTCTTGCCGGAACCAGGAAGGCCGACAATGATTCTGACTTTATTCACTGTCGCCCTCCGGTTCAATCTCGAATAGCTTGTTATCGACCATGTGTTGCCACAAGTCCTTCAGCTTGAGAATACGCACTGCATAATTGGTGCTGTTGCCGTAGTATTCGTTACGAGACCAATCATCCGTCGTTGTCTTACGCATGATTCCCTTGTAACGAATGAACGTGATGTTCGGGCAGAAGTGTTCTAAAATGCGATCCAAATCTTCCCACTCAGGCTCCGGGTCACCAGTTGAATAAGCGTGGTTCTCGCCGCCCCAACATGATCCACCACCGATGCCGCCCGTGTGCCAGGACAAGATCAAAGCTGGTTCCTTGTCCCAAGGTTCGGCGCAGTAAGATCCGCTGTACAAGCAGATGCCACCGTAGGAGTAGCGTTGACGCACCTTGTCCTTCTGGCGTCCGGTTGGTTTCTCCGGTACATCAGGGATCGTGAAGCCCAACGACTTCAACTCAGCCACGAATTGTGCATATGACCACATAGTCTTATTGTACCACGAAATTGGTCGCTCCGGTGGGACTCGAACCCACATCTATCTGCTTAAAAGGCAGCAATTCTTGAACCATTGAACTACGAAGCGAAACTTGGTGGATTCGGCGGGGATCGAACCCGCATCGCCGTGCTTAAGAGGCACGCATTCTGTGTCCTATTTTGAACTACAAATCCAGAACTCTTTCTGATGTTCCTCTTCTAGCCGTCCGCATTGAGCGCAGCCGACACCTGTGTAAGTGTGATGCTCTCCATACGGATGGTTAGTCGGATGGAACTTGTCTGCCGGTTCCTTGGAATTCGGCAGATCGAAACTTAGACGATACTGATACATGTTTGGTAGTCCCACCAGGAGTCGAACCTGGATTTCAAGTTTAGGAAACAAGTGCCCTATCCGTTGGACTATGGGACCATTTGTACCAATCAAACTGCTTCGCTGTTTTGCGGCGGTGGCAGTTGCTACATCTCACATCACACTTTGCAATCTCTTTCAAAACCGTTGCCCATGCGTGCGTCCGAAGGATGTTTGATATCGTATAGGACTTATTGCCCCTATGATCGAAATCCAATACAACTGGATCGTTCTCACCACAATCAATGCAAGGGTGAGTTGCGAAATAATCAAACACAAACTGATGCCGATCTAAAAGCTGTCGCTCGAAGTTCTCTCTTGCACGAGCTTTGTGCTTCTGTTTATTTTTTCGATACCATTCCTGGTTATACTCTTTCCGGCAATCTCGGCACATGCCGTTCTTATGAGCGGGCGGATTTCCACATTTGCAATTAGCCATTTGAAAGTTATTTATGCTTTCAAACGGACCCGCTCAACGATAGGGCCAGGAACTTGCACTACAACTTCTGGTAAGCGTCTCCACTTAGCCCAATCCATGAACCCATTTCTTTCGATGTTCAGTTGAATGGTCCGTTGAAAGCCAATCTTGAAGTGCCACAGTGCTTCTGCTCTGTTGTCACCTTGAGCGCCGTAGTCATACTCGACGCCTTCACACCACCAGGATCTTCCATCACGGATCAGCTTCACTTCCGTTCTACCGAAACCGTCGATGTAAATCGTCATAAAAACTCTGGTAGGCATACAGGAACTCGAACCCCGATCCACGGCTTAGAAGGCCGGTATCCTGTCCATTGAATGATACGCCCACAAATTTGGTGAACCGGGTGGGAGTCGAACCCACAACTTCTTGGTTAAGAGCCTAGAAGAGCGAGGCCCTATCCGTTGGACTATGGGGCCACAAATTCTGAACAGGTTCTTAAGCTAAATACTAACATGACCTGTACAACATGCCAAGCGCCTCTTACGGGCAAACAAAAACGATATTGTTCAACCATCTGTAAGAACGCAAATTCAAACAGTAAACACAATGACTATCCAGCACAACAAAAACGTGCCAGACGCCGAAAAATTCAATTCATTATAGAAATGGGCGGCAAGTGTTCAATTTGCGGATACCGAAAAAATCTCGCAGCACTTACATTTCACCATACCGATCCATCTCTTAAAGAAATGAAACTTGACCGAAGAATGATGTCCAACTACAAACTAGAACGGCTTATATCAGAAGTCGCTAAATGCACGTTACTCTGTTCAAACTGTCATGCGGAACATCATCATCCAGATGAAGAACTTTGGTGGACTCGCAGGGAGTTGAACCCTGAACCTCGACCTTAAGAGGGTCTTGCTCTGCCAATTGAGCTACAAGTCCGTAAAAACTTCTATCCCGCTTGCCTCGCATGGTGGCGCATCTGAAGTGATACCTCAGTTACATCCTGGACCAGCTTAACTTGCGGCTCTCTTGCTACTGCTCTGCAATCTTGCTCCAGGCATACGTTGATGTACCCTGGATGATTCCTACTCGGAGAGAATTGCTCTCCACATACTCTACACGTCATTTAACTCTCTTGAACTTTGGTTGGCCTGAGTGGAATCGAACCACCGACCTCACCCTTATCAGGGGTACGCTCTAGCCATCTGAGCTACAGGCCAATATTACTTAAACTCGTATCGTGGTCGGCCATGACCTTTGTTTCTGGCACCCCACGTTGGTGTCAATGTGTGGCATGATCCGCAAAGCAACTCTAGATTTTCTTCATTCATATTGGCATAGTCACCGTCTTTGTGGTCAATCTGCAAAGGAACTTTTCCCGTGTACTGATTGACTTGCGACCATCCACATTGTGAACAACTATCGTTATGCTTCTGATGAAGATATTCTCGAATGTACTCCGACACTCTCCACTGCTTTCCATACCCTGTTTCCAGGCCGATCTTCCATCTCTCGATGTATTGCGCTCGTTGAAACTCCTGCTGACAAGTTGCCGAACAATACTTCGTCGTTCCTCTATTGCATTCGACGCCGCAATGTAAACACGCTTTTCTTGGCTTCTTTGGATTCATCTTCCATCCTCTTCGAATATTTAGGAGAGGTTGAAAGTTGGTAGCCCCTGGATTTGAACCAGCGACCTTCGGTTTCGTAGACCGACATTCTAATCCGCTGAACTACGGGGCCATGTTGTTGAATTTAGAAGTTTTGGTGAGTCCGGTCAGAGTCGAACTGACATCCCCCAACTTAAAAGGATGGTGCTCTACCGTTTGAGCTACAGACCCGTTGAGAATTTGGATCTGCGATAGCGACCACGTTCACACAACACACGATTGCGAATAGCGGGCGCTATCGCTTTCGTTTGTCTCTCCGAATTGTAATTCGACGTGTGAACATGTTGTTTCTCTTCCTATTTATACAGGCAGCACAGCCAAGCCGCACTGCCTGTTTAATGCTGGCCTCTTAAAAACCAGTCTACCACGGCTTTCGGTGCCTGTCAAGCCCTATTTCCATTCGGCGCAAATTTTGTATCCGAAATCGAGCGCCCCGTGCAAATCGGGATGGTCTTTCACCCTGGTACAGTAAAAGCCTTCTCGCACTTCTCCGCAGATCGCCTTGATGTCGTCCACTGTAGCGGCGTACTGACGATCCACTTGCCCTTTGCGACTAAAATCCAATCCGTCGTTCATAAACTCTCTTGTTGACCGGAGACGGTGTATGGCGTCCCGGCCAACATTTTGAATGGGAAATCTCAGCATCTACGGAGGCGATTGCCCTCTTTCCCACGGACCATTCGTAGCGTGGCGTTTCTGCTGCCCCGGCTTGACCGTCCCGGAGACATACCTCATTACCGGGTAGAGCCGATTCGCCACTCGATTGTTGCATTACGGTCTAGCTTGTCGAATGGCTCATCTTCAATTTAGCACACGAGCAAAACGTTGTCAATGTCCGCTCGTCGCCAGCGTGAAGACGTGGTAGAAAACCAGGAGCATGATGAAGATCAGGTAGGCCCGGAGCGCAAACAGCGACCATTTCACCGAGCGGGTCATTTTCATTACACCAGCAGCCGACACGTCTACTTTCGTTTCAGGATGGTCATCAAGTGGATGGACTACCGTGTATTGTTCCTTCATCACGTGGCTTCACAAAACGTTTGTTGTTTTCAATACACCCGGCGCAAAGAAGCATCAGGCTATAAACTGCGTGCTTTCGCACTTTTCTTTATCTCAGTTAGCGTGACGGGTTCTAAGTCGCCACACAGTTCACATGGTTCGATCTCTTCAAGAATCAGCCGTGGGCAAAGCTCGTGAAACTGAGCCGTTGCTTTTTCGACATGCCAATTCAAGACACTGAAAATCAACTGCTTTGGTTTGGGTGGAGCGAAGCCGACTATGCGGTAGCCTTCCGGTATCGGCAACTCTTCAACCGGCGTCCGATACATGTCCCAAACAGTGATGTTATTGTAGGTCATCGAAACGCATGATCTCTTCTGCCATGATATCACACAATTCCGTTTTCGTCATGTCTTGGTATTCGGTCAAAGGCTTCTTGTTTCCATTCATGATCGCCATCAACCGATTCAAAATTCTGTTCGCCAGGGCTACTTCACTGGCCGTTGGTTTTCTGTTCATTGTCCTGTCCACTTCACTGCGTCTGCACGGCCCCGGAAGACTTCCCAGGCATCTTTCAATCGCATCCAGCAGAACCAGGAGCCATAGTTGAACGGCAGCGGCCTAGCTGGTACGTAGCGCCCATCAATGCAAGCGGCGCACTCATTTGCTGTCTGTATTAGGTTTTCGATTTGATACATTGGTCAAGTCCAGGAGATGAAAGGCAATCATGAATGGACCCCAGGCGAATCCCCAAATGCGGATGCGCCGCCCTCTAGCGGTCAGATTTCGGCAGAACTTATCTGTCGTGCCTCTGTAGAGCTTTGGTCTATGTGTGAACAGCGCCCAAATGTATTTCCACATCCCACACACCCTCCGTGACTGCCTTCTTCTCTCTATTCTGTTTTCATAATAACTAAGTCAACTTCCAGGACGGAGCCGACAATTTCCGCTTTCTGTCTTTGGCTGCTGATTTCCAATCCAAATTTGGTAAGCATTTCATGGTCTACGAAGTCGGATGAAGTTGGAACCTGCTTTAACGTTGTGACTTCCAATTCACCATCGTACTTCTGTAACAGTTCGATTAGTTGGCTGATCTTCATGACTATTTACTCATTCATCTTGTAGATCATTTCGCTAATCAGGTAGATCAAGAAGCCAACTTGCTTTGCGTGCGGTGGCGTATTGGTCTCCTTCATCAACATTTCTTTGTAGTCGAAGACTTGCTTGTACAGGTCACGCACGGCATTGACCTTCGCTACGCTTTCTACGTCTGTGCTTTCCGCAATGGTTGCAGCCTCGCTCGACTTGAATGCTTCGATGTTATCAAGCGTATAGCGCACAGCACGACGGATAAATTCAGACCGATTCAGCGATGGGAGTTGTTCTTTGAGAACTTGGTCAACCGCCGCTGTCAACGTAGACGGGAGACGCAAAAGGATCTTATCGTCTTGTACTTTTTCTTTGGACATTTTACCTCTTGGTTTGTGTAACCTAGAGGTATATATCTCACTGAAATTTTGGTAGCCCCGTAGGGAGTCGAACCCTAATCTCCACTTTCGGAAAGTGGTGCCCTATCCGTTGGACCACGGGGCCACAGTATTAGTGACTTGGTTTCGTCTTTGAGCCTGGACCAAAATTCACTGAAAACATGTCGGCAGAATGAAGAATCATAGCTTCAACGGTCTGTGGTTCAACCGGACTGCCCCATTCTTTACGGCCATGATGCGCTAAGATAGCATGTTCGATTCGCATGACGACATCTGGATAGACTTCTTTGTTCTGAATCGCTACCAGGAAGGCCGCATGACTTCCGGCGACGTGGCGAACAAGGTGACGATAGTCTGTCTTGGCGATGTAAGTCATCGGTCTGCCATGAGCGTCCAGATAGATGCTATCCGGCGTTGACTTCTGTCGAATTTCGTATTCATTCACCTTCATGAAGTCATGGAAAATTGCCGCCGTGATAACCACATCATCATCGGCAGTGGCATCGGCACTGGCGACTTCGTTGAAAGTCTTTGCCATGTTAAAGGCGAAGTCCGTAACTTCGGCTGTATGGATGATTAGTCCACCAGGATACGCATGATGCTCACCGGCTGACCCGACCTGCGTATAGAATTTCGGATTGTCGATGACCTTGTTACAAGCATCTTCCAACGCCGGGATTGTCACCAAAGCGGCGTAATACTGTAATAGTTCTTTGGCTTTTGATTCTGTCATGTTACTTAGAAGATCCATTGGTTTATAAATACCTTCATGAACTGCAAATCTTGTCCGACAAAACTCACCGGGCGGCAAACCAAATTTTGTTCTGTTAAGTGCAAGAACAAATTCTTTGGTGCGTCTCGCTTCCAATTACAAAGAGGTATCGACATCAAAATCAAATTGGTCGAACAAAAAGGTGGCGGCTGTCTTCGCTGTGGTTACAAACGAAATTACGCCGCATTATGTTTTCATCATCGTGACCCTTCAACCAAAAAATTCATGATCGACATGAATACCTTAGCAAACCGTTCAGCGGCCAGTGTTCAAACTGAAATCGCTAAGTGTGATTTGCTATGTGCAAACTGCCATGCGGAGCATCACTATCCATTATATCAAAATGATGGTACCCGGTCATGGAATTGAACCATGTTCCAGTCGGTAATCTGCCGAGACCGCTTATAAGGCGGCTTGAGAAACCATCCTCCCACCGGGCACAGTGTGTTACTCACCGATAGTCAGTTGTATGAGATGTTGCCGTCGTTCTTTTTGAACTAAGTCACGGATGCTGTAGTTGAAGATAGCGCAAGCGCCGTTGATCCAAAATGACAAGAAGTTGATGGCGATGCCGCTGACCGAAGTAGAGAAGATGAGCAAGATTAGGCTAATGACGCCAAGAGCGGCGCTCACTTTCCAAGCATCGGGATGGGCAAACCAGTTCATCATTTCAGTGTACTATAATTTAGCATCCACCGCAACTATCGTCCGAAAGTATCATCCGGGCGCACCGGGCACCCTTGACAATAAACACCTTGGTTCAACTCTTTACGCAGACGCATCAAGAGCATCCCAAGAAAATTTGTCTTTTCCTTTTTGGCACAATCGGAGCACCGGCAAGCGCCCCATGTATTGTCATGCCAGGAGTTTCCTTCGATCAGTTCGGCGTCACCAGTCTCCAGCAATCTCTGACGAAGATCCCAATTTTGGGTAAACTTTGCCTTGAGAATGTCGTACATGACATCCAGCCGGGTTGCTTCCCAATCGGCACGCTTCGTTACGTTCTTGCCAGCGGATTTCGCCTGTCCTGGCGTGGTGGGCATCTCGTAGCCGGAAACCATCACGTAGACCAGAATCGTTCTCTGCTCTGCCGGATCGTCAGTCTTGGCCCACTGGTAAGCGTGCTCTGAAGTGGAAAATTTTTGACCTCTCCAGGTAAGTGGAGCGACGTAGAAGTTACTTAGAAAGTCGTATTCATTGCGGAATGCTTCGATGATAACTTCACCGAATGGAGTTGTTCTC
>Ga0181521_10008803_pt1 | contig 10251 bp, 5 predicted proteins | sample PEATcosm2014_Bin_32_FD_119764 | JGI IMG/M metagenome (GOLD analysis project Ga0181521, IMG submission 119764) | Peatland microbial communities from MTU Mesocosm Facility, Houghton, MI, USA - PEATcosm2014_Bin02_60_metaG | ecosystem: Environmental > Terrestrial > Soil > Wetlands > Peat | place... | reverse complement strand
TCGGGCAGCGTGCCGGCGGCCGCCTCGATGTAGCGGGCGTTCGGGTCGTCAGCCAGGTAAGCCACGGTGGCGCCCGAGCTATTCTTCAGCGCGGTGACGCCGGAGCCCGTGTTGTCCGTTCCGGCCGGATTTACGAACGTCCGGTCGCCGGCGGAATCGGCGTTAAGATTGGCGTCGACTCCACTCTGGACGTCGGCCAGAGTACCGGTCTGGAAAGTGTAAACCGGAGCAAATTCCCAGTTGCCGACGAGGTTCTTCATGAACCAGTTCGCGTGCTTGAAGAACGGCAGATCGTAAAGAACCTCGAACGAGAAGCGCTGGCGATGGTCGAGCCCCGAACTGGAGCGGTCCAAGGCCAGGTTGGTCGAGTCTTCCGGGCGGCGCGGTGTCAGATAGGTGGAAAATACATCGGCCGTGGAATCGTCAATGGCGTGGCTCCAGGTGTAACCTGCGTTCAACTGCAGTCCGTTCGAGAAGCGGCGGTTCAACGAGTTCGCCCAGCCGTGGTAGATCGAATTGCCCCAGGGCATGTAGGCGGTGATGAAGCTCTGGAAGCCGGCGTTCAGGTAAGCCGGTTTCAGGTAACCGCCGTTGTCGTAAAGGGTCTCCAGGTTGGGCAGCGTGCTGGTTAGCCCGTTCAGCGTGGATTGGCTAGGCGCGGTCAGATACAGCGGCAATTCGTTGGAGGTGTTGACGACCGGCTGCTCATCCAGGCGTTCCTGGACCGACAGGTGCACGCTGTGGGTGCCCACGTAGCGGCTCTCAAAGGTGTAGTCGTTATGGAATACGTGCTGCACGCCAACGTTCCAGGAGATCGTCTCCGGCCGGGTCTGGTTGGGAACATAGCCGGACGTATCGGCAATCGCATCCGCCTGGTCCAGCGTCCCGCCGCTGGTGTTGGGCGGAATGCCGCCGCTGGCCAGGAAGCTACCCTGGTTCAAACCGGCTACGTCAACCGTGGTTTGCGCTTGCGGCGGAAGAGTCAGCAGCCCTTGATTATCGTAGAGCACGTCGTAAAACACGCCAAAACCGGCGCGAATGGAGGTTTTTCCGCTTTGGCCCGGCGAGTAGGCGATACCGAGGCGCGGCATGATCGCATCCTTTTGCGGCTGCGGTTCGCCGAAGGTGATCAGGCCCGGGACATCGGAAATCGCGTTTCGCGTCTGTAGCCGTTCGCTGTAGGGCACCGTCTGGTATTCGTAGCGCAGACCGATGTTGACGGTCAGGTTCGGACGGACCTTCCAGCTATCGTTGGCAAAAACGCCGGCAAGCACGCGGTCTCCGTAATACTTCGAGTTGCCCAGCGAGCGCTCGGCGAGGTAGTCGGGATAGTAATCGAACAGGTAGTCCGAGAGATAGCTCCACTCGTAGTCGCCGCGAGACCGCTGCGTGAAGAACTGCGGCGAGATCTGTTTCCAGCCGTCGAAGCCGAATTTGAGGGTGTGCGAACCCTTGGTCCAGCTCAGGCTGTCGGTCAACTGGTATTGATTCTGAATGCCGCCCTGCGGTGCATTCGGATCGGGACCGATCTCGACCCCAAGTTCGTAGATCACGATGTTCGGGAAAGCATCCAAACCGGGGAATTTCGCGTTGCCCACCGGATACACGTTGGAGTAACGGTTGTACCCCAAGCGGAACTCGTTAACCAGTGTGGGGGCAAACGTGTGGAATTCCGAGAGGGCCACGAGGTAGGCGTTGGCGGGCACGGTTTCGAAGAAGGCCGACGGGAAACCGTACGTGTCCAGGAAGCCGGAACGGTTCAGAATGAAGCGGCCGCGGACCGAGTCGCTGTTCGAGATATTGTAGTCGGCAGAGGCGACGGCGTTTTCCGAGTTGCTGTAGCTGGGCGCCGAGTACCCGATCAATCCGATTGGTATGGATACCGCGTTAGCCGTCTGATTCCCCAGGCTCTCATTGCCGATTCCAACCAGGGGATTGGCGCTGTCGCCGCAGGCCGCCGGCGAAGAGGCCACCGGAGCCGAGCCGAGGTATTGCTTGAGCACGTTCAGGTTGGTCTGGCTGATGCCGGAGATTCCGCTCAGCGTGCTCCATCCAGCCGCGGTCGGCGCACAGGCCAGCCCGGGGGAAGCGACGCTGCCGATCGGCTCGTACTCGTAGTCGACGAAAAAGAACAGCTTGTTCTTTTTGACCGGGCCGCCGAGCGTGCCGCCGAAGCGGTTGTTGTCGTACCGCGGATGCAGCGGAGTGCCGTCCACGGCGCTCAGATTGTCGGCTGCGTCGAGGTCGCGATTTTCCAAATACTCATACGCCGTCCCGTGAAACGAGTTGGTCCCGCTCTTCACCACCTGGTTGAACTGGCCGCCGGAGGAGTGGCCGAAGTCCGGGGTGAACTGATTTTGCAGGAAGGTGAATTCGGCTACGGCATCGTTTGGTACGCCCACCAGGGGACCGGTGACGCTGCCGCTATTGTTGTCGATGCCTTCGATGGTGAAGTTGTTGTTGCGCGGACGCTGGCCGCCAACGCTCGGTCCGGTGCCCACGCCAATGCCGCCGCTGGTTCCCACTCCCGAGGCCAACAGCGACAGGTTAATGACGCCCGAACCCGACGACGCAGTGGGAAGATCCATCAGTTGCTGGGACTCGAAAGCGTTCTGAATCTGCGCCGTGGTGGTATCGATGGTTGTCGAGGTGGCGCTGACTTCTACCGTCGCCACGCTACTGCCAACTTCCAAGGTGACGTTCTTGGTCGCGGTGACGTTGAGTGCGATTTGCACCCCTTTCAGCTCCGCTTTGGCAAAGCCTGCGGCTGTTACCGTAATGGTGTAGGTACCCACCGGTAGGTTGATGATCTGGTATTCACCCGTGGGCTTCGACGAGGTGGTACTGTCGACGCCGGTGGCAACGTTGTGCACGACCACGGTGGCCTTCGGTACGGCCGCCCCGCTGGCGTCGTACACCGTACCCGAAAGGTTGCCGCTGACTAACTGCGCGAAACCCAGCAGGCTCACAATGCCCAGCAATGCGGCCAGGGCGCCAAGTCTTTTGAGGTTGCTCATATCGTCTCCCAATTAAATAGTTGAAAAAGCGAGGCGTGTTTGTCCGGTTGGCTCAAAAACAGATCTCGCTTTTGCCATACGTTCCAACACTGCGTGGTGAGGGCTTTCACCGCACGCGTATTACCAAATATAACAATTCGCTGAATCCCGTTGAAAATCGAATCGCCGCCCACGTCCGAATTCGTTCGAGTCGCGACGAATCTCCCGAAATCGGGGCGGCGGCGGGTTACGGCAAATGTAAGTCTAGCGGATAGAATGCATTAGCGTCCTATGGGAATGTGGACTTGGAATACGCATTTGTGGATTATTGAACAGAATGACCCGATGACGCGCCGGCGGAGACGCGCGTTGCACCTAGTAGGACGCGTGATGCCCCTAAAGCGGTAGTTGGGCTGAGTGATTTGACGCACATTTGGACTTGGTTGGGGCCTGAAGCGAGCTGGCGAAACGCGCGCCGGGCATGCCCGGCCCGCGTCGGAACCAGCAAGATCATTTCCGGTCTCCGCTTTGCTCGTCCAGCGCCCGCAGTTCGTCCTCCGGCATTTCGTAGCAGTGCTCGGCGGCTGGAAACGCTCCCTCGCGGACTTCGCGGATGTACGCTGCGGCGGCGTCTGCGATCAGTCCGCCCAGCTCGAGATAGCGTTTGGCCAGGCGCGGGCTCCATGGCGTCAATCCCAAGGCATCGTGCAGCACCAGAATCTGGCCGTCGCAGAAAGGTCCGGCGCCGATGCCGATGGTCGGCGCGGTCAGCCGTTCGGTGATCAAGCGCGCCACTTCGGCCGGCACGCATTCCAGCACCACGGCGAACGCCCCCGCGCCTTCGAGCGCGATCGCGTCATTCAGCAACTCGCCCGCCCGCGCCGCCGTCTTCGCTTGCACGATATTGCTGCCGAACCGATGGACCGATTGCGGCGTGTACCCGAGATGCCCCAGCACCGGAATCCCCAGCTCGACCAACCGCTCGACCACGGCCAGAACCGGGCCGGCGCCCTCCAGCTTCACCGCCTCGACGCCGCCCTCCTTCAGGAACCGGCCCGCATTGCGCACCGCGTCATCCAGGCCGGTCTGGTAAGACAGGAACGGCATGTCGGCCACCGTCAGCGCCCGCGTGACGCCGCGCGCCACCGCCTTGGTGTGGTGCAGCATCTCATCCATCGTCACCGGGAGAGTGGTCGGGTAGCCCAAAACCACGTTGGCCAGCGAGTCGCCGACCAGGATCATGTCGATGCCGGCCCGGTCCAGCAGTTGGGCGGTGAGAAAGTCGTAAGCCGTGAGCGCGGCAATCCGCCCGCCGTTCTGCTTGATCCTAGCCAGGTGATTCACGCGGACCTTGCCTGGCTGTTCGGGTTCTGCGTGAGAGGACACTTATGTTTTCACGATAGCGGAGAGAACCGCTGCGAAGCAATTGTGGAACCGCCGGGCTAGCGAGCGGTGCGCTAAATCAGATGCGCCGTATGAAGCGGTTGGCGGACGCGTTCAGCAGGAAATTGGAGAGCCTATGGGCCGCGTACTGCCTTGGTTTGCGTTTCGTCACTCCTGCCGCGTTCACAAGACGCTACGCGTCAACGCCCGCGATAGAAGCGGGGCTCACACGCACGGTATGAACCCTGGCGGGCCTGCTGAATGTATGGCTGCTCCTACCTCGCGTGCGAGCGGATCAAGCGACCCCGCTCTGCGGGCGTCAACTTTCGAAGTTGAGACATTAGCCGTCTTGTGTCAGCAAGCGAATCGTCGTAGTTAAACCGACGCCGCTGCTCCGTTTGTTCGCTTACGCACGGTTTGGCCGTGCTTCCGCTTTGGGGACGCCGGGACGTTCGGCTGATTTGGTGACGCGGGGATGAATCCATACAGGCAAGTCTCATCTTCTTCCAACTCCATTATAACGTTTACGAGCGCCTTATCCTGGTCGCGCGGTAACGCGGTGACCGGAAGATTTAGCTCCAGCGCCTCTTCTATGTCGATCGCAAAATCGTGGGAAGGGTATTTCCACACCAGTTTTTCGACGATACTCTCCCAGTGCGGGTTCTTCACCAGCTTCAGGAGCCGGGTCGCATATTCTTCCCCGATAGCCAGTGACCGTCGATGTCCGCCGACCTCCAGCGGATCGATCCTCTCGTAAAGCGGCCGCATCATACCAGAAACACAGGGAATGCTCTCATGTATTGCTTCTTTGATGCTCATTCCTGATCGTTTGATGAACAAGAAAGTGAAGTAGTCCACAAGTTCCACCGCGTATTCGCGGAGGAACTCCATGGACTTGAATTCATCAAGCGGCGAAAACGGCTCCGCGCCTCGCTCCACGGGGTCGTTGATTTGGACGTCCATCGGACCCAATTCGGCGAACTCGCCCATGAAAATCATATCGGCACCGAAGCACATCAGAGTTGCCGCGCTCTTCGCCTGTAGCGGAACGATAACATTAACGTGCTTACATGTCCGGCGAAAGAACTTCATTACCTGGTATGCGATAGAGGGATGGCCCCCAGGAGAGTGCATCAGAATCTCAAGCGTTTGCGTCCCTTGGATCAGTTCGCGAAACTTCAACACCGAAGCAAACGTCGGGCTGCAAATGTGATGGCTGCCGCAATGGACCAATCCAAAAATCCGACTATTCCTTTTCCGCTCGAGATCCCGGATCACGTCTTGCACGGATTCGCTGACACTACCCATTCGGGGATTGATCCTACCGACTAGCGCACCCGTTGTCAACCTGACCCCTTCCTCGGTTTCTATCGGCGGACCAGCCGCACAGATTTAGCGCGCCGCTGCGCCAGCTTTCCCACGGCCCAAACTGCTACAATCCCCTTTACGGGCTTGTCCGCTCGCCGCCTTTCTTCATCGTGCTGCGCCGGGTCTTCAAGGCATTCCAATATCGCGACTTCCGCCTCATGTGGGTGGGAGCTTGCACTTCCTCGATCGGAACCTGGATGCAGATCGTGGCGCAGGCGTGGCTGGTCTATGACCTGTCGAAATCCGGCTTCCTGCTGGGCCTCGACATGTTTCTCGGCGGCATTCCCATCTTCCTGTTCTCCCTGTTCGGCGGCGTGATCGCCGACCGCTTCGAGCGCCGCCGCGTGCTGCTCGCCTCGCAGTGGGTGCAGATGGCTTCGGCGTTCACGCTCACTTTGCTGGTAGTGTTCCACCTGGTGCGCGTCTGGCACATCCTCGGGCTTTCTTTTGTCTCCGGCTTCGCGCAGGCGTTCGGCGGCCCAGCCTACCTGGCGCTGATTCCCACGCTGGTGAAGAGGGAAGACATGCCTAACGCCATCGCGCTCAATTCCATCCAGTTCAATACGGCGACCGTGATTGGCCCCATGCTGGGCGGCCTGGCCATGGTGAAACTGGGCAACGCCTGGTGCTTCGGGCTCAATGGGCTCTCGTTTTTGGCGCCCATTATTTCGCTCAGCATGCTGCACATCCGCATCATCCCCGAGAAGACCGCGGAGAGCATGCTCGAAAGCATGAAGGAAGGTTTCCGCTTCATCCGCCGCCACGGCGCGATGGAAGCGCTGATGGTGCTGGCGTTTTCCATGACCGCGCTGGGCGTGCCTTCGCGCACCTTCCTGCCCATCTTCGCCAAGCAGGTTTTTCATCGCGGGCCGGAAGTGTACACCATGTTTATTTCCGTCGCCGGAGTCGGTTCCGTGCTGGGCGCGCTGGCCGTCGCCAGCCTGGGCAACGTGGGCCACAAAGGAAGAATCGCTCTCTCGATGCTGATCCTGATGGGTGTGGGCATCACTGGCTTCGCCCTCTCCCGGTCGCTGGCGCTCAGCTTCGTGCTGGTGTTCCTGAACGGCGCATCCATGGTCGGCGTCTTCGCCATGGTCAACTCGCTGGTGCAGTTGATCACGACCAACGAAATGCGCGGCCGCGTGATGAGCGCCTACAATTTTGCGTTTCGCGGCGGCATGCCGATGGGAAACCTAGTGGTGGGCTGGCTCGTCCCAATCTTTACGGCTCCCACCGTGATCGCAGTCAACGGCCTGCTGCTGGCGTCGCTCGGTTTGTATTTTCTGATGGTGGACCGCAAGGTGGCGGCTTTGTGATCGTAGACGACATGAAAATGGCGGGGCATCGGATTCTGCGGACAGGGGCCGACATCGGAGAGCATAGTCGCGCAAGACGGCTGTTCCAGCCCGGAGGGCGAAAGGGAATAGCCCACGGCGTGAGCCGTGAGGAAATCCGATGCTCCCGCTGCCAGCCCCGGAACGGGGCGGCAGAAAACTGCCGGCAGCATCTTACGCCCCGTACCGGGGCTGAGCTCACTATTGATCTTTACCCGACGGCTTACGCCGTGGGCTATTCTCTTTCGCTCCTCCGGAGCTTGACCGGCGCCCGAGTTTCGAACGTAATATCCACTTCCAGATCGTTCACCCGCTTTGTAGTGGTTTCGAGATTCTCATGATTCTGCATCTGCTGATGGCCGGGTTCCTGGCCGGGACGCTTTCGCCGCTCGAATTGGCGCGTGACGCGCAGGACCGGCCCGCCTTGGAGCGCCTGGTTGCCGAGGCCGCCGCCGCCGCCGACAAGGCACCGAAGGATGCCGCCGCACAGTTCCGCGTGGCCCTGGCGTCATCCTATCTGGCCGAAGTGGAAATCGAGATGCACGACAAGAAGGCCGCGCGGCAAGCCGCCGTTCGCGGCATTGAGGCGGCGGACCGCGCCATCGCTCTGAAACCGGACGACGCGGAAAACTACCGCGTTCTGGCAACCCTCTGCGGCCAGGCCATCACCGATATGCTGAGCGGCCTGAACTATGGCCCGCGCGCCAAGGACGCCGTCAGCAAGGCCGTTTCGCTGGCGCCCAAGTCGTCGGCGGTCTGGGTGGCGCGCGGCGTGGGCAATTATTACCTGCCGGCGCAGCTTGGCGGCGGCGCGCCCCAAGCTGTCGCCGATTTTCGCAAGGCCATCGAGCTCGACGCGCGCAACGCCGAAGCCTGGACCTGGCTCGGCATCGCCCTGCGGAAGCAGAATCAGGATGCCGAAGCGCGGCAGGCATTCGAAAAAGCGCTGGCGCTCGACCCGAACCGCGTCTGGGTGCGCCAGCAGCTCGAAAAGACTCCCGCCAAATGACCCGTCTCAGGGTGCCCGCCGCTGCGCTGGCCCTGGCGCTGGCGACCTTCTTCCTGTTCCCCGGCCACACCTGGCTTCAGCAGGACTCGCAGATCTGGACGGCGATGCTGGAGCACCTGCGCGACCCCACTGTCCTGCGCAACGACATTCTGGTGCAGCAGCCGCACGTGGGCTTCACGCTCTACGATGAGGTCGCGCTCGCCCTGCGCAGCGTCACCGGCGTGGGATTTCGCGAGGTGCTGGCCCTCCAGCAGATCGCCTTCCGCGCTTTGGGCATCTGGGGATTGATGCTGATGGCCACCGCGGCCGGACTCGATCTGTCGCCGGCGGTGCTGGTGGCGGCGCTCTGTTCGCTGGGCGTAGCCATCGCCGGCCCCGCCGTGTTCACGGTCGAATACGAACCCACGCCGCGCGCGTTCGCGCTGCCGCTGGTGCTGCTCGCCATCGGCCTCGCGGCGCACCGCCGCTATCTGGCGGCCGGCATCGCGGCGGCGTGCGGGTTTCTGTATCATCCTCCCACCACGCTCGCGTTCCTGGCGATTTTCGCTGTGCTGACGCTGCGCCGGCGCCAGTGGCGCTCCTGGATTCCGCTGGCGCTGGCAGCGGCTCTGCTGGCGTTCACTGCGGCCCATCAGCACGGCGCCGCGCAGCAGCCCTTCTGGGGACGCATCGGCGCACCGCAGGAGCAACTGCAACGGTTGCGCGCGTCCTATATTTGGATTTCCGCCTGGCCGCTCCGCTACATCGTTCACCATCTGCTGCTAGCCACGGCGCTGGCTGCCGCGTGGTTCCGCATTCGCCGGAGGATCCCGGTCGAATTGCGCGCGTTCGTGTTGGGGCTGCCGCTGCTGGGCCTGGCCAGCATGCCGCTCTCCTGGCTGCTGCTCGAACACGCCCGCTGGGTGCTAATGCCGCAGCTTCAGCCCATGCGCCTGCTGCTGTTCCTGGCTCTGATGATGCAGTTCCTTGCCGCCGTGGCCGGAGCGCACGCCGCGCTTGCCCGGAGGTGGTGGGAAGCGGTCGCGTGGTTCGCCGTGGCGTGCTGGCTGCCGCTCCAGCCCGTGGTCACCGAGCCCTACGCCTGGCGCCGCGTCACGGTGCTGTTGCTGGTAGCCGCTATCGCAGCAGCCGCCACGCGTTTCCGCGCCGCCCCGCTGGCAGGAGCCGCCGCGCTCCTCCTCATCCCGTTCGCAGGCGGCGTAGTCAACTACCGGCAACTCGACACGCCCGAGCTGCGCCAGCTTTCCGATTGGGCCGCTCACTCGACCGCCCGCGATGCCGTGTTTCTCTTTCCCGATGCCGGCCGCACGCTCGCCCCTGGCGTCTTCCGTTCCGAGGCCTTGCGCGCCGTTTACGTGGACTGGAAAGGCGGCGGACAGGTGAACTTCAACCGCCCGTTCAGCGAGGAGTGGTGGCGCCGCTGGTCCGCAACCGTGGCGGGCGGTTTCCACCCCGCCGACATGCCGAAATATGGAACTGCGGGCATCGACTACATTGTGTTGCAGCCTCCACATCGCCTGCCCGAACCACCGCTTCTCGCCAACGCGCAGTACCTGGTTTACAAGGTTTCGAGGTAGGGTGTGCGCGAAGACGACCGCTCCCTGACGGTCGCGGCTCCGATTGCTTTCGAGGATGGAAGCGAGACCGGAGTAACGGTCGGCCTGCGCCCAACGCAGTCTATTCGTACCGCAGCACTTCCGCCGGGGCGATTCTCGTTGCGTTGCGCGCGGGATACAGCGTCGCCAGGAAGCTGACCAGGATGGCCGCGGCGGCGATCCACACGCCATCCACCCAATGCGCCTCAAACGGCACGAAGCTTAACGAGTAGACCGCTTCATCCAGGTGCACCCAGTGGTATTTATCGGCGAAGTACGCCAGCGCATAGCCGCCGGCCAGGCCGATGGCGCTGCCCACCACGCCGATCAGCACTCCTTGCAACATGAAAATGTGGCGCACCTGCGCGGTTCGCGCGCCCATCGACATGAGGATGCCGATGTCGCGGTACTTTTCCATCACCATCATTACCAGGGTAATGAAGATGTTGAGCGCGGCCACCATGAGAATCAGGCCGATCACGATCATGGCCACGATGCGCTCCATGCGCAGCGCGCCGAGCAGTTGCTTGTTGCGCTCCTGCCAGGTGGTGGTGGTGTAGCGGCTG
>Ga0181521_10008802_pt1 | contig 10252 bp, 9 predicted proteins | sample PEATcosm2014_Bin_32_FD_119764 | JGI IMG/M metagenome (GOLD analysis project Ga0181521, IMG submission 119764) | Peatland microbial communities from MTU Mesocosm Facility, Houghton, MI, USA - PEATcosm2014_Bin02_60_metaG | ecosystem: Environmental > Terrestrial > Soil > Wetlands > Peat | place... | reverse complement strand
GAGGATCCCGATCAAGCCGGCGACGAGCGCCACGACCAGCCATGCCTTGTCGGTGCTGCCGAGATGGAAGTTCTGGTAACCACCCTCGGCGGCGAGTTGGGTCATGCCTGGCATACGCGAACTCGTTCCCTTCCCATGGCTGTTCTATTGATGCTCTCTCGATATTGCTGCTGTATGGACGGATGGTCCGTGGACAGATCCAGGTGGCCCCCCGTGGCGCATCGGATCGGTGACCCCGGGCCACCGCGCGGTCAGAGGCGAAGTACGGCTCAGCACGGTCTCGACCCATGGTGGGCGGGGGCGACGTTAGCGACCCGAACGGCCAGAGGGCAAGGAAGCTCCCCGGCGGCTCAGAGGCCCGATGGGCCCTCGGTGGTGGATTCGCCCCCCGCCACCAGCTCGTAGTCGGGGTTGAGCAGGGCCAGACGGCGGTCCCAGGAGCCCACCATGCCCGAGGCGACCAGCCTCGCTCCCGGCTCGATGCCCGGGATCCGCGGCCTTCGCGGTCGGCCCGGCGCTTCGGCGGCACGACCTCGTCACCGACGGCTCGGCCACCCGGACCGTCCGCCGGGCCACCCGGACCGTCCGCCGGGCCACCGAGCGGAACCGCTGGATCCGACCCGAGACGATGTCGCCGCGTGCACCGTGCACTCGGGGTCGCCGCGTCGGCGACCAACTTCACCGGATGGTCACGATTTCCCAGTTCACGGGGCATATGCGCGGGTTTTTCGGTGCGACCCCCGTAGCATGGGTGACATGGAGAGCGCCGCGTTCTTCGACCTCGACAAGACGGTGATCACGAAGGCCTCGATCGGCGCGTTCAGCGGTCATTTCCGGCGCGACGGCCTGATCAAGCGCCGCACCGTCCTGCGTGCGATCGGCTCCCAGCTCCTCTACGTCCAGGTGGGCGCCGACGAGGACCGGATGGGCAAGATCCGCGAGTCGCTCCTCGCCCTGACCAAGGGCTGGGACCGCGACCGGGTCCGCCAGATCGTGCGCGACACGTTGCTCCAGACGATCGAGCCGCTGATCTACGCCGAAGCGCTCGAGCTGATGGCAAGCCACCACCTGGCCGGTCAACGCGTCTACCTGGTCTCGGCCTCGCCCGAGGAGATCGTCCTCCCGATGGCCGAGCTGCTCGGTGCCGACGGCACGGTGTGCTCGCGCGCTGAAGTGGACGAGGACGGCCGCTACACCGGGCGCATGGCCTTCTTCGCCGGCGGCCAACACAAGGCCGAAGCGATTTCAGAGCTGGCCAAGACGGTGGGCATCGACCTCTCCGCGTCGACCGCCTACTCGGACTCGGCCACCGACCTGCCGATGCTCGAGCTGGTCGGCCGGCCGGTCGCGGTGAACGCAGACCGCGCGCTGGCCAAGCTGGCCCGAGAGCGCGGATGGGAGACCTGCCAGTTCACCAAGCCGGTCCGCCTACGGGACCGCGCCGCCACGAGAGCGCCGATGGTGACCAGCCTCGCCATCGCCGGCGCGGCGGTGGTGCTCGGCCTGTGGGGACGCCGTCGCAACGCCGACGGGCGCGCCGAGCGGACGACGGCCCTCGTCCCCTAGGAAGCCGAGGTCAGCGACGGGCGGTCAGGTCTCGCGCAGTCGACGGGATGCGATCACGCCCACCAGGGCGAGCAGGGCGAGCAGAACGACGAGCTTCTTCATGATCGCGATGCTACTGGCTGCACCGTGCCGGCGACCGGGGGTTCAGACGGTCAGCAGGTCGCGGGCACCGGTGTCAGACGACGGGTGCCGCAGCTTGGACATCGCCCGGGCCTCGATCTGACGGATCCGCTCACGGGTGAGGTTGAAGTGCTCTCCGACCTCCTCGAGGGTGCGAGGCTCACCCCGGTCGAGCCCGAAGCGCAGCCGGAGGATCTCCCGCTCCCGCTCGTCGAGCGGCGAGAGGAGCCGACCGATCTCTTCGGGAAGCAACGAGATGGCGGCAACCTCGAAGGGGGACTCTGCGGAGCGGTCCTCGACGACGTCACCGAGCTCGGCGTCGCCGTCCTCACGAAGCGGCTCGGAGAGCGACAGAGGCTCGGCCCGGAAGCGGAGCGCCTCGACGAGCTTGTCCTCGGGCATCTCCACCTCGATCCCGAGCTCGGCCAACGTTGCCGGCCGACCCAGCTTGAGCTCGAGGCGGGCCTGGGCCTTTTGGACCCTGGCCAACGTGTCCCCCGCATGGACCGGCAGGCGGATGGTCCGGCCGGTGTTGGCGATGCCCCTCGTGATCGCCTGGCGGATCCACCATGTGGCGTACGTGGAGAACTTGAACCCCTTGCGCCAGTCGAACTTCTCGACGGCGTGCATGAGCCCGAGGTTCCCCTCCTGGATCAGGTCCAGGAGCGGCAGGCCGGAGGCCTGGTACTTCTTGGCGATCGAGACCACCAGCCGCAGGTTGGACTGGACGAAGGTCTGCTGGGCCTGCTCCCCGTGGATCACGGCCCGGCGCAGCTCACGCCGCTTGGAGGTGGTCGTGCCCTTGGGAGCCTTGCGCAGTTCGCCTTCGGCCTCCCGACCGCCCTCGATGGCCTGGGCCAGACGAACCTCGTCGTCCTTTGTGAGCAGGGGATACTGGCCGATGTCGGTCAGATAGAGCCTGACCAGGTCTTCGTCATCCCGTTCGATGCGTTCCTTTGCCAAGGTCTGCTATACCCTCCTCAGACCTCTGCGCATCTCCTCCGGCGCCGTGGCTGGGGGATCTACTTCTTCGGTCGGCTCCGTCGCGCCGGTCGGGCGCGACGATCGTGTATTGCTAGTTTACCGGCGCCGTCAAGCCCTTCGACCAGGCCAGGGCACGAGCCCCAGTAACACCCCCGCCTGGACCAGCCTGGATTCCAGGCGAATGACCGTTTGCCCGGTCGCCACCACCGCCTCGGGCGTGCCCAAAAGCCCCTGGACCAGGGCTTCCCCGGCCACCAGGGCTTCGGCCTCGTCTCGGAGGACCAGCCGCAGCGCCCGCCGGGTGGGGGGCTCGGAGGCCGCCGAGGCGTACGCCTCGTGATAGGCGTACGAGGCGATGAGCCTGGGCAGCACCACCCGGAAGAGGCCGGCCATCTTTTCGACCTGGCCACCGCTGGCCAGCTCTTCCAGCACCTCTCCGGCCGCCGTCGGCACCACGACCAGGGCCTGGGCGTCGATCCCGCTCACCACCGGCAGCCGGTCGGCCCACATCTCGGCGTGCCAGGCGTGCTCGGTACTGAGCGAGTCGAGGTACACCCCGATCTCGGCGACCGTCTCGGCCTGGGTGGCCAACGACCCGGTCAGCTCGAACAGGCTCCGTTCGATCGCGCAGTAGGCCCCCAGCAGCTCGGCGGACTGGTGGAGGTCGAGGGGGGCCGGCTCCGAGGTGTCCTCGGCCATGTCGATTAGGCCCCGCTCGGCCGGATCGGAAGGTCCTCGGCCCGGTAGCGGTTGGTGATCGGCACCCGGCGATCCTTGCCGAACGCCTTGGCGGTGATGCGGACCCCGGGGGCCAGCTGGCGGCGCTTGTACTCGGCCGTGTCGACCAGCCGGACCACCGCGTCGACCACCATCGGATCGAACCCGTCGGCCACCATCTCGGGCTTGGTCCGGTCGTGCTCGACGTACGCGGCCAGCACCGGGTCGAGCACCTCGTAGGGGGGCAGGCTCTGGTCGTCGCGCTGGTCCGGCCGCAACTCGGCCGAGGGCGGCTTCTCCAGCACCGATTGGGGGATCGGCTGGAGCGGCGGGGGGCCGGGCCGTTGGTTGCGGTACTCACAGAGCTCATAGACCTGGGTCTTCGCGATGTCCTTGATCACGGCGAACCCGCCGACGGCGTCGCCGTACAGGGTGAAGTAGCCCGTGGCGATCTCGCTCTTGTTGCCGGTGGTGAGCACGATCCACCCGTTGGCGTTGGAGACCGCCATCAACAGCAGCCCCCGCAGGCGCGACTGGAGGTTCTCGTCGGTCAGGCCCTCGGGCTCGGCGCCTAGCACCGGGGTCAGCACGCCCGCCAGGGCCTGGTGCGCGGGGTCGATCGGCACGACCCGCACGTCGATTCCGAGCCGGCCGGCCAGGTCCAGCGCGTCGTCGACCGACCCCGCGCTCGAATAACGCGACGGCATCGACAGCGCGTGCACGTGGTCCGCACCCAGCGCGTCGGTGGCGACCGTGGCCACCAACGCCGAGTCGATGCCGCCCGAGAGCCCGACGACCACATCGGTGAACCCGTTCTTCCGCAGATAGTCGCCGGTGCCGAGGACCAACGCCTCGTAGATCTCGGCGCTCGGTGAGAGGTGCGGGGGGATCGTCGGCCCGGCCAGGGGCGCTCGGGCCGGGCCGGGGTCGCTCACCGGCACCACCGACAGCGTGCGCGGCCGCGACCCATTGGCCGGTCCGGCCGCGATGTCGAGCACCAGCACCTCCTCGGTGAACTGGTGAGCCGCCGCAAGCAGCGAGCCGTCTCGATCGAGGACGACGCTCGCCCCGTCGAAGACCAGCTCGTCTTGCCCTCCGACCAGGTTGCAGTACGCGAGCGCGCACCCGGCCTGGCCCACGCGCTGGCGCAGCATGGCCATGCGCTCCCCCCAGCGCCCATGCGAGTATGGCGACGCGTTGATGTTGACGACCAGGTCGGCCCCGCCCTGACCGAGGTCGACGACCGGGCCGGCGGGGGACCACACGTCCTCGCAGATCGAGACGCCCACGGCCACTCCCGCGATCTCGTAGAGCACGTAGGGCCCGGACCCAGGCACGAACCAGCGCTGCTCGTCGAAGACCCCGTAGTTGGGCAGGGCCCGTTTGCGGTAGGTGCCCACGATCGAGCCGCCGGCGCAGATCGCCGCGGCGTTGGCCAGGCGTGCCGGAGGCCTGGTCCCGCCGCCGTCGGGGGGCCGTTCCCCCGAGGTCGACAGCTCACCGATGGCCTCGACGTACCCGACCACGGCCACACACCGCGAGGTCGCCGCGGCCACCTCGTCCATCGCGGCCAGGTTGTCGGACACGAAGCGGGGCTTCATGAGCAGGTCTTCGGGCGGGTAGCCGGTGATGGCGAGCTCGGGAAACAGGCACAGGTCCGCCCCGGCGTCCTCGGCCGAGGCGAGCGCCTCGATGATCCGGGCGACGTTCGCGCCCAGGTCCCCCACCACCAGGTCGAGCTGGGCCATCGCCAACCGGAGGGAAGGCACGACCTCAGCCTACCGGTGAGCCCACCGGGCCCCGAAGGTCGACGCCGCCGCCGATCAGGGCGGCCGGGCGGGCGGGGCTCGGTCGCCAAGATGAGAGGATTCGCAGGTGAACGCGCTTGAGGAAGGAACGGTGGCCGAGGTCGACTTCGAGAAGATCCGCCGGGCCGCCAAGAGCCCCCAGGGGTTGATCCCGGTAGTGCTCCAGCACGCCGACACCAAGGACGTGCTCTTCGTCGGGTACGCCAATGACCTGGCGCTCGCAGAGACCCTGTCGTCGGCCAAGGCGGTGCTCTGGTCGGCGTCGCGCGACGAGCTGTGGCGCAAGGGCGCCACCTCGGGTGACGAGCTCGAGGTGGTCGAGGTCCGCGTCAACTGCGAGCAGAACGCGCTGTTGTACCTGGTGCGGCCGGTGCGCGGCGGAGTGTGCCACACGAAGGACGCAGAGGGCGCGACACGGACGACGTGCTTCTACCGCTCCATGCCCGAGCCGACGTCGCTGCGGTTCATCGACGGGTTCGGCCCGGCCGCCTAGGGCAGCCGGGGTTCGACCCGGTCAAATATCCCAGCCCGTCAAATGTCGTAGTAGAGCGCGAACTCGTAGGGGTGCGGACGCAGCCGCACCGCATCGGCCTCCTCGAGCCGCTTGTACTCGAGCCAGGTGTCGATCAGGTCGTCGGTGAACACCCCACCAACCCGGAGGAAGTCGTTGTCGGCCTCGATGCACTCCAAGGCCTCCTCGAGCGAACCCGGCGTGTGGGCGATGAGCGCGAGCTCGGAGGCCGGCAGGTCGAAGAGGTCCTTGTCAACCGGCTCGGGCGGCTCGATCTTGTTCTGGACGCCGTCCAGACCGGCCAGCAGCATCGCCGAGAAGGCCAGGTACGGGTTGCACGAGGCGTCGGGGCACCGGAACTCGATCCTCTTGGCCTTGGGGCTCGACGAGTACAGCGGGATCCGGCACGCCGCCGAGCGGTTCCGCTGCGAGTAGACGAGGTTCACCGGCGCCTCATAGCCCGGCACCAAGCGCTTGTACGAGTTGGTGGTGGGCGCCGCGAACCCGAGCACCGACCGGGCGTGCTTCAAGAGGCCGCCCACGTACCAACGGCCGATGTCGGAGAGCCCGCCGTAGCCGTCGCCGTAGAAGAGGGGCTTGCCGTCCTTCCACAGTGACTGGTGGCAGTGCATGCCCGAACCGTTCTCTTGGAACAGCGGCTTGGGCATGAACGTGGCCGTGTACCCGGCCGCGGTGGCGACGCTCTTCACCACGTACTTGTACACGGCCAACTTGTCGGCCATGAGCGCCATCGTGTCGAAGCGCATGTCCATCTCGGCCTGGCCGGCCGTGGCCACTTCGTGATGTTGCACCTCCATCTCGATGTTGAGCCGCTCCAAGGAGAGGATCATCTCGCTCCGGAGGTCTTGGAACTTGTCGTTCGGCGGGATCGGGAAATACCCCTCCTGCGGGCGCATCTTGTAGCCGAGGTTCGGGTACTCGCTGTCGGTCGTGTTCCAGTGGCCCTCGATCGAGTCGACCTTGTAGGTGGCGTAGTTCACTCCCTGGCCGTATTCGACGTGGTCGAAGATGAAGTACTCCGCCTCGGGTCCGAAATACGCGGTGTCGGCGATGCCGGTCGACTTGAGGTAGGCCTCGGCCTTCCGGGCGATGTGGCGGGGGTCCCGCGAATACGGCTCCAGGGTCACCGGGTCGTGCACGAAACAGTGGATGTTCAACGTCTTGTGCTGACGGAACGGGTCCAGGTAGGCCAGGTCCGGGTCGGGCAGCAGGATCATGTCGGACTCTTGGATCTCTTGGAACCCGCGGATCGACGACCCGTCGAACCCGAATCCCTCGGTGAAACGATCCTCGCTCAGCTCGTGCGCCGGCACCGAGAAGTGCTGGGTCATGCCCGGCAGGTCACAGAACCGGACGTCGATGATCTCGACGCCCTCGTCCTTGACCAGCTTGAGCACTTCACCAGGCGTGCGCTTGATCACGTTTCCTCCTGACTGACCCGGCACCGCCGGGTGTCTCTCCGTACCGACCGGCCACGCGGTCGCGATCCAGGCGCGATCCGGGCGCGACCCTCTGGCCGGGTCCTCGGCGCCTGAGTCTGGCCCCGCAGCATTTCGCGGCTGTTGCCCATATGTAAACGGCGCATGAACTCGCCGGTCAAGACGGGGCCGCCCGCTCACACGGCCGGTGCCCCTCACGAGGCACCCCGCGGAGCTGGAAGAATGGTCGCCGTGCAAGACCAGCGGGACTACGTAATGCGCACCGTCGAGGAGCGGGGGATCCGCTTCGTCCAACTGTGGTTCACCGACGTCTTGGGCACAGCCAAGACCTTCAACATCACGCCGGCCGAGCTCGAGAACGCGCTCGACGAGGGGATGACCTTCGACGGTTCCGCCATCGACGGGTTCAGCCGCGTTCAGGAGTCCGACGTCTTGGCCCGGCCCGACGCGAACACGTTCCAGCTCATTCCGTGGCACGGCCACGACGAGCCCGTCGCCCGCGTCTTCTGCGACATCTTCAACCTGGACCTGACGCCGTTCGAGGGCTGCCCGCGCCACGCGTTGCGCCGCACCCTCGAACGAGCGCGGTCGGCCGGCTATACGTTCTTCGCCTCTCCCGAGGTCGAGTACTTCTACTTCGCCGACACCGAGATCGATCCGTCTCGGCCACCGAGGCCGATCGACTCGGGCTCGTACTTCGACCTCATGGGAGCCGACCGCTCGAGCGACCTGCGTCGCCGGACCGTGCTGACGCTCGAGGAGATGGGGATACCGGTCGAGCACGCGCAACACGAGGACGCTCCGGGGCAACACGAGATCGACCTGCGTTACACCGACGCCCTTACCATGGCCGACACCGTCATGACGGTCCGGCTGGTGGTGAAGGAGATGGCACGCAAGGAGAACATCCACGCGAGCTTCATGCCCAAGCCCTTGGCCGGTGTCCAGGGATCGGGAATGCACACCCACCTGTCGTTGTGGCAGGGCGAAAAGAACGCGTTCACCGACCCGAGCGACCCCTACGGGCTGTCGCCGGTGGCCAAGCAGTTCATGGCCGGCCTGCTTCGTCACGCCCGCGAGATCACCGCGATCACCAACCAGTGGGTCAACTCCTACAAGCGGTTGGTCCTCGGTTACGAGGCCCCGATCCACATCAGCTGGGCCCGCAACAACCGCAGCGCGCTGGTCCGGGTGCCGGTCGTCAAAAGCGGCAAGACCGATTCGACCCGTGTCGAGTTTCGGGCCCCCGACTCCGCGTGCAACCCTTACCTCGCCTTCGCGGTGATCCTGGCCGCCGGGCTTCGAGGGGTCGAGGAGGGCTACGAGCTCCCGCCGGAGGCCGACGCGAACCTCTTCGACCTCTCACCCGACGAGCTGGCCGCCAAGAACATCGGCTCGCTTCCGATCAGCCTCAATGAGGCGGTGGACGAGATGGAGCGGTCCAAGCTCCTGTTGGACACCCTGGGCGACCACGTCTTCGAATGGTTCCTGCGCAACAAGCGGGCCGAGTGGACCGCGTACCGGGCCGAGGTCACCCCGTTCGAGCTCAACCGCTACCTGCCGGTCCTCTGATGTCCGCCACGGACAGCTCCCGCCGCCTGGTGAAGGTCGCTCGGGCCAACGAACCGTTGCTGTGCTTTCCCGATCCGTTGCCGTCGGAGTGGGCGAGACCGTTGCAAGACGCCGGCTACGACCTGGTCTGTGTGGACGGCGCCGGAGCGGCGGCGGCGGCCGAGCGGGCCGGCGACGACAGCTGGACCGGCGCGGTGATCTGCGCGACCGACAACATGATCGAGGCGATCGCGCTCTGCCGGCACCTTCGTCGCCGCGAGGAGCCGATCGTCCCGCTGCTGTTGATCGTGACCCGGCACGAGGTCGCCGAGCTGAAGCTGCGCAACGACCTGTTCGACGACTTCTGCGTGGCCCCGCTTCACCCCGGCGAGCTGGCCGCACGGGTCGAGCACCTGTTCTGGCGGACCGGCCAGCCGGTCGACCAGGAGGTGATCGAGCACGGCCCCCTCGTGCTCAACCTCGAGACCTATCAAGCCGGGATCGCCGGTCGGGCCCTCGACCTGACCTACATGGAGTACCAACTGCTCCGGTTCCTGGCCACCCACCCGGGCAAGGTGTTCACCCGCGAGACCCTGCTCAATCGGGTCTGGGGTTATGAGTACTACGGCGGCGCGCGCACCGTCGACGTCCACGTTCGGCGCCTGCGGGCGAAATTGGGTGAGGAGCACGCGCACCTGATCCAAACCGTGCGATCGGTCGGCTACCGCCTCGGCCAGGCCGGTTGGAGCCCGTCGGCGCACCGGGGAGCGGAGCGGATGCACGACGAAGACCCCTCCGGCGCGCCGTCGGACCGGGTCGCGCTGCGGTTCTAGGTCGTCCCGCCGACCCAGGCCCACGCCGCGACCTCGACCCGGGCCCCCAAGGGGAGCGCGGCCACGGCGACCGCCGTGCGGGCCGGGCGGTGGTCGCCGAACGCCGCCGTCCACACCTCGTTGGCCACCACGTAGTCCCCCATGTCGACGAGATACAGGGTCGCGGTCACCACGTCGGACATCTGGGCCCCGGCCTCGGCGAGCACCGAGGCCACATTGGCCAGCGCCTGGGTCAGCTCGGCGGCGGTCCCGCCTGCGACCAGCTCGGGGCCCCGCTCACCGGTGACGATGCCCACCTGTCCGGAGGTCACCACCCACCCGCCCGCCGAGACAGACGGCGAGTAGGGCCCGACGGGTCGGCTCACCGCTCGCTCCTGCGGGTGGGCCACCGGGGCGCCAGATCGTCGGCCAACCACGCCGCAGCGGCGGTCGCGGCGAACACCGCGTCGGATCCGTTCACCGGGAGCAGGTCGGAGGGATGGATCGTCACCGTGACCTCGGGCACGTCGCGGGCCGCCAGGACGCCGAAGGACCGCACCGTCAGATCTTGCACCAGTCCGTCGTCGTCCACCGCCACGCCCTCGCTGCGCACCCAGCCGAGGGCCTGGTGCACCGCGCCGAAGCAGTAGGAACGCAGCGTGGTCTCGTCGAGGACCTCGCCCGCCCACACCTCGACCACGACCCGCTCGCCCTCTTCGATCG
>Ga0181521_10008799_pt1 | contig 10253 bp, 7 predicted proteins | sample PEATcosm2014_Bin_32_FD_119764 | JGI IMG/M metagenome (GOLD analysis project Ga0181521, IMG submission 119764) | Peatland microbial communities from MTU Mesocosm Facility, Houghton, MI, USA - PEATcosm2014_Bin02_60_metaG | ecosystem: Environmental > Terrestrial > Soil > Wetlands > Peat | place... | reverse complement strand
GCCAGCAAGGAAGATCTGCTGCATCGGATCTCGGTGTCTTCGCTGGAGCAGCTTTTTACGAATGTCCAGTCCGCGGTAAGCACGGTGAGCGATCCGCGGGAGCGAATAGAGGTCCTCGTCCGCACTCATCTGGGGACCATCCTGCGGCACCAGATACGGCACGTGACGATGCTGAACGAAGTGCGCGCGCTTTCCGATCCCCATCGCGCGGCGGTAATGGCGCTGCGGAAGAAATACGCGAATCTGGTGCGGACCACGATCGAAGGCGCGCAGGCCGAGGGCGCGGTGCGAGTCGATATTCCGGCCCGGTATCTCTATCTCGCCCTGCTCAATATTCTGAACTGGGCGGTGCTGTGGTTTCGCCGCGGCCAGACGCTGTCCGAAGACCAGCTGGCGCGCATTTTCGCATCCATCTACCTCACTGGCGCGACAGCCGGACCGGAGCGCGTTCCCATTGCTTCGCCGGTGCTGCGAAGCCGCCGCAGGAAAACGCTTCAGGTGGACGGCGCGGCGGAAAAATCCCGGCCCTCCACTTTCGAGCGCCTGCTGGACGCCGCGGCCGCGCTGTTCGCGCAAAAAGGCTATGCGGCCGCCAGCACGCGCGAGATTGCCGGAATTCTGGGCATCCGGAAAGCGTCGTTGTACTATCACATCGAAAACAAGGAAGATCTGCTCTACGCCATCTGCAAGTCTTCGCTCGAGCAGATCCGCAGCGACGTCGCAGCCGCGCTGGAAGAAGTGAGCGACCCGTTGGAACGAATCCGCACTCTGGTCCGCGCGCACATAAGAAGCCTGGTCAGGGATCAGATCGCGCATTCGGTGGCGGTGGGCGAGATGCATGCGCTTTCGGGAGCGCGATTGAAGGAAGTGATTGCTCTTCGGGACGCGTACGAGGATCTGGTGCGATCCGTACTGCAGGATGCGCGAAAGGCAGCCGTGCTGCGGGATGACATTTCGGTCAAGTACCTTTGCCTGATTCTGCTGGGGCTGTTGACCCGGGTCGAGATGTGGTACCGGCGTGACGGCGCTTTATCGCCCGATCAGCTGGCCCGTGTGTTCGAGGCGATCTTCCTGTCCGGGGCGGCCGCTGGGTAAAGCCCGGTCAGGATTATTTCAGAGTCAGAGGCGGGTCCGTCGCGGTTAGTCCCGACCCCAGCGTGGGGGTACCGGTTATCAAAGCCCTGAGCGAAATCGAGCTTGGGTTCATGGACGGGTAAAGAGACTTGTAGACGGCGCGCACGCTTGTCGGCGTGCCGATGCCATGCGCACCGGCGAACGAAAGGAAAGATAACGTCATACTCCGCCTACTGCAGGGCTACAAGAATCGGAAGCAGCCCTTGTCCGGATTCCATAGGCCGCAAAGCTTTCCCAAGAACCGATCCGAACGCTCTCAGCGGGTCGCCCACTCTCATCGCATGTCCCGGTCTGTCCGAACTGGTCAGAAGATCCCCGACCGCGATCGGGCCGGCATCGGCGTCGACCTTGCAGTAGACCTTGCCCACAAGTGCGATATTCGCGCGCGGTTCAGCGCCGGAACGCTGATCCAGCACGATAGCGGGCCGGAAGGAGCCGGCGCCGGAAACGACGCCCGCCACCGCTCTGTCGTATGCTTTATGGCTCATGCGCAAAGCGCCGTGGTTGTCGATAACCATTACGGTTCCCGGCTCGGCAGTTTCCGGCGAGCACAGATCGAACTGCTCGGCGCAATCGCCCCCGGCCAGTTTCACGTCACCACCTTTGGCTACATTTACGTTTCCGGAGACATTGACATCGCCGGTCACTGAGACGTTTCCCTGGAACATGCCGGCTGTGCCGCTCTTACTGGACCCGAACACGCCCCAGCCCTGGTTGGAGTCTCCCCAGACGCCGCAGCCGGCGGTGGGGGAGTCTCCGCTGCCCGAACCGTTGACGCCTCGAACGCCGTGGCCGCTGTTCGACGTTCCCTGGATCGCGACGCACGGGAAGGCCGAATTGTTCAGGCCGGACACGCCCACGTGCGACTTCGACGTTGTCTCGCCATGGATTCCGTCGTCGCCCTGGCTGGTGGCGAATAAACCGTTGTGGGTGTTGCTCGATCCGTAGAGGCCATAGCCCTGATCGGACTCTCCGAGCACGCCGCAGCCGTAAATCGGCTTCAGCTTGCTGCCCATGCCGTTCACGCCGTGAACTCCATACTGTTCCGCGCTCGCGCCGAAGACGCCCTCGGTGTTGTAGGATTCGCCGAAGACACCGCACGAACCAGGTTCGCCGACACCCGGTCCCCCGGGGCCGTCGGGATTGGATCCCTGGCCTGTAACGCCATGGACACCGACGCCCGTATTGCTGAATCCGAATACGCCCTCCTGATCTCCCGGGTTGTTTCCGGAGATAGCGGCGGTGCCGTCTTCTGTTGGACTTAACGTAACTACGATTGGGCTGCTCATGAGCTAACTCTCCCTTGTGGATTATACGTCTCTTCCAAAACCGGACGAGCTGGCGCGGCTGCTGGTTCTCCGAACTTACCGGTCGATCGATAACAGGCCCGCGCTACCGGCGCCGGGCCAGCCATGCCTTCGCCTTACTTCCGACGAAGTCGACCAGATTGTGCATTGCAAGGTTGACGTGCACCAGGTGCAGTCCCCAGTCGGCCTGCGGATTGTTCCCGCCGACGTCGCGGGGTCAGTCGAGCTGGTATTCCTTGAGCTTGCGGTAGAGCGTGGTGCGGCCGATTCCCAGCAACTGCGCGGCTGTGGTGCGGTCTCCGCGCGTGTGCTGCAGGGCCTGCTGTATCGCCCGCTTTTCCAGTTCCTGCAGCGGCAGGATGCCCTGCGAAGGCAGAATTGCCGCCGCAACCGAGCCCGGGCGAGCACCCCCCGCGGCGGCCGCCACGAGACCGGTCATGGTTTGGGCGCGGGTGAAGTTGGCCACCCCCGTGGCCAGATCGGCGAAGTGCAGCAGAGGGCCGGAATTGAACGACATCATCCGTTCGAGGCAGTTCATCAGCTCGCGGATATTGCCCGGCCAGTCGTACTCCATCATGGCTTCGGTTGCATGGTGCGAGAGTATGAAACGGCCATTCGCCAACGAGAGAAAGCGCTCGATCAACAGAGGAATATCTTCCTTCCGCTCGCGCAGCGGAGGGAGCGTCAGGCGGACGACGTTGAGGCGGTGGAACAGGTCGTCGCGAAATCGCCCCGCCGCGACCTCTTTCTGCAAATCCCGGTTCGTCGCCGCCACGATGCGAACGTCGATTTTGATCCGCTGCAGGGAACCGAGCGGGCGCAGTTCCTGCTCCTGCAGGACGCGGAGCAGCTTAACCTGGAGTTCGAGGGGGAGTTCGCCTATCTCGTCGAAGAAGGCGGTGCCGCCATTGGCGAGTTCGATCAGCCCGCGCTTGGCGTCGACGGCGCCCGTGAACGCTCCGCGCACGTGGCCGAACAGTTCGCTCTCCATCATCGAGCCCACCAGCGATGCGCAGTCGATGGGCACGAATTGACCACGCGGAGCCGCGTTATAGAGAGATCGGGCGGCGACCTCCTTGCCGGTGCCGCTTTCCCCCTGAATCAGCACAGGCGATCGGCGAGCCCCGAGTTTTTCGATCTGACTTCGAAGCTGGACGATTCGGGGTGAACGGCCAACGAATCCCGTAGGGAGATCTTCCTCGACCACCTTCATCTCACTCCGTTAGTGCCGGAATGCGCGGAAGTTCTCAAACGGGAGGGAACTCTCTTTACGGGTCGAGGCGCACGACAAAGGCTTGCGGCTCATGCTGTTCGGCCCGAATACGTTTAGCCAGCGCCTCGGCGGCGTCCTGCGTGTTTTCGCGTCCCGCCAGGATGCGCCAGACCGGCGGGTCCCCGACCCGGAGTACGGCTTTAGCGGCGCCGTAAGCGGCTATCATGTTCTGTTCCGCGCGATCGGCATTCTTCTTCTCACGGAATGCCCCTATCTGGACAGCGAAGAGCGCCGGTTCGGGAACGGCGGGCGTTCGCATGATCGTGATCTCGACCTGGGCGACGCCGGGGCCGAGCAGATCGATTTCTTTCGCCGCCGCGTGCGACAGGTCGATGATGCGGCCCTGGACGAAGGGACCGCGATCGACGATCCGCACGTCCACCGTCTTGTCGTTGCTGAGATTGCGCACGCGAACGACTGTCTGGAACGGCAGTGTGCGGTGAGCCGCGACCAGTTTTTCCATGTCGTAGATTTCACCGTCCGCCGCGGGACGGCCGTGATAAGGATGCCCATACCAACTGGCGAGGCCCCGCTCCGCGGCGCCGATTGGCGGAGCCGGCCGCGCCCCCGGCACAGGGGCGGCAGCCGCGATCTTCTTCCTGCCACAGCCCGCGATAACTGTCGCGCACGCGAGGACACAGACCAGGCAGCAGTTCCGCGATATTCCGAAAGACATCGGCTGTGCTAACCATACTAACCTCGTTGTTGGCCCTGGACGAAGTGGAGTAACCTGAACGCGGTGAATGAAATCGAGAGAATCCGCGAAGAATACGAGGCGCGCGACCGGACGATTCCCGCCGATTTCTATGCGTGGCATCGCGCGGAAATCCAGTATTGGCAAGCCGGCGCAGCCCACGCGTGCGCACGCCTGCTCCACCAGAGCGGCGCATTCCCGATCGCGCAGGCTTCGATCGCCGATATCGGCTGCGGCAATGGCAACTGGCTGCTCGAATTCCTGCAGTGGGGGGCGGTGGCGGCGAATCTTCATGGAATCGATCTGCTCGCCGGGCGAATCGCCTATGCGCGGGAGCGGCTGCCGGGGGTCGACCTTCGTTGCGGCGATGCGCGCAATCTGCCCTGGCCCGACCGATCGTTCGACCTCGTGACACAGTTCACGGTTTTCAGCTCGATTCCGGATACCAGGGTTCAGGCGGCGGTCGCATCCGAGATGCTGCGGGTTCTGCGGCCGGGGGGCCGCATTCTCTGGTACGATTGCCGATACTCAAATCCTTCCCGCGCCGCAGTCGGCGGCTTGAACCGGAACGATATCCGGAAACTGTTTCCTTCCTGCTCGATTCAGTTCGCCGGCACTACGCTTGTGCCGCCGCTCGCGCGCGCCGTCGCCCGCCGATCATGGGCTGTGGCTGCGGCGATTGAAGCGCTCCGGTTCACCTGCACGCATCTGGCGGCGGTGATCACACCGGAAAACGGCTAACGCGTGAGACTGGCCTTCGCCAGCCGCAGCGCATTCCGCATCAGCTTCAGCCCCGTCCCGCCCGCCGCCGTAAGAATCGATTCCGGGTGGAATTGCACCGCTTCGATAGGTAACTCTCGATGGCGCACGCCCATAATGATGCCGTCGCTCGATTCCGCGGTCACTTCGAGCGACGCAGGCATTCGCTCCGGGATCGCATAGAGCGAATGGTAACGGCCGACTTCGATCTCCGCCGGCAAGCCTTCGAAAACACCGATCCCCCGATGCCGCACCGTCGATGGTTTTCCATGCATCGGATACGGCAGAACAGCGAGTTCCCCGCCGAATGCTTCCACGATGCCCTGCAGGCCCAGACAGACGCCGAACACCGGAATGCCCGCCTGCGCCGCGTGCTTCACGAGCTGCGGCACGCCGAAATCTTCAGGCCGGCCCGGCCCCGGCGAGATCAGGATCATATCCGGTTTGACCGCGTCGAGCACGGCGAACGGGGTTCCCGCGCGATAGGTGACCACCTCCGCTCCGGCCTGCCGCGCGTAATTCGCCAGCGTGTGGATGAAGCAATCGTCGTTGTCGACCAGCAACAGCTTCATCTTCAGCATGTCGTTTTCCTCGTGGGCTGCCGACGGACCGGGTTGCGGGCCCAGCAAACGGAAAAATCCGGTGGCCTTCACCCGCGTCTCCTGTTCCTCGGACGCCGGATTGGAATCGTACAGCAGCGTCGCGCCGGCCGGATAGGTGGCGTAACCGTCCCGCAGATACGTCGTGCGAATCAGGATGCCCGTGTTGATATCGCCGTTGAGCGACAGCAGCCCAACGGCGCCGCCGTACCAGCCGCGCTCATTCTTCTCCAGGCTCTCGATGGCCACCGCCGCGGCCTTTTTCGGCGCTCCGATCAACGTCACCGCCCACATATGGCTGAGAAATGCATCGAGCGAATCGAAGCCTTCCTGCAGAAAGCCTTCAACGTGGTCCACCGTATGGAACAGGCCCGCATAAGCTTCGATCAGACGGCGTCCGATCACTTTGACGCTGCCGGGCTCACAGACGCGGCTCTTGTCGTTACGATCGACGTCCGTGCACATGGTGAGCTCCGACTCTTCTTTCGTTGAGTTGAGCAACGCGCGGATATTCTTTTCGTCCTGAAGCGGATCGCCGGTGCGCCGGGCGGTGCCGGAGATGGGACAGGTTTCGACCCGCTGGCCCTCGACCCGGACAAACATTTCCGGCGATGCTCCGACCAGCTGCTCGCCGCCGAACTGGATCAGAAACTCGTAAGGACTCGGGTTGGCCCGCTGCATTCGCGAGAAGAGCTCCGACGCTTTGCCCGAGTAGGCGGTGCGAAACGTCTGCTTCAGGATCACTTCGTAGTAATCGCCCCGCCGCATGCCCTCGCGGACGACTTCCACGTTCGCCATGTATTCTTCAGGCGTGTGGTCCGAGGTAATCGGGCCGGGCTCGCGAACCGGCGCGGGCGCGATGCGTTCGCCGGTGCGCTCGAGTCCGCGCGTCGAGACTCCGTTCTGCTCGAACTCGAAGGTGAACCTTTCGATCCGCTCCCGCTTGCGGTCCATGTAAATAATGTCGTCGCAAAGGAAGAGCTGCAGGTCCTTCCGGCTCTCCCGGGGAAGGCGCAGCGGGATCGGTTCGAACTGAAACACCAGGTCGTACCCGAAGGCCCCGGCGAAGGCCAGCTTGTCGTCGTGCTCGCTGCGGAACTCGTGGGTGAGAGAGCGCAAAATCGAGAAGACGGAAGGCTGCTTGCTGCGTTCCTCTTCCGGAAACAGCTTCGGCATCGGCTTCAGCGTGCCGTAAAGAGCGCCATTCTCTTCGCGAAAATCGTCCCAGTGGGGGTGATCGCGAAGCACCGTGGCGAGCATGCGGTTGATCGCCGTTCCGCGCTCGTTCAAAGGGCGAAAAGTCACCTCTCGCTGGAAGCCGACCAGTTCCAGGGGAGGCCGCACCGATACGATATCCCAGCGCGAATACCTGCCCGGATATTCATAGCCGGACGAAAGATAGATGCCCCGATATTGGTCCAGTTCGCGCAGGAACCGGCCGAACCCTTTCCGGTAGGGCAGCCTGGAGGTAAGACGCGATACGTTTATGCCGTGCGGCGTTTGATAACGAACTTCCCGCATGATTTCCGAACTTGATTATCAGTATCGCCGATCGCCTGTCGCAGGTGCGGGAGCATGAAGCGGTCGCGTTGTCAGACTTCAAAATATCAGCGGGGTATAGCCGGCGAAGCCGAAGGCCAACACCATTTCATTCAGGCCAGGAACGGTCCATGTGTTATCGCCATCGTAGTCAAGTACCCACAGGCCCGCCCGGTAGATGCCGATTTTGGGTGGATTACCGGAACTGTCCCAGTCGCCGACTACGGGACGGTCGCCGGCCTCTCCATATACATAGATTCGGTTGAGCCCGCTGACAACCCGGCCGCCAGTGTAGTCGACCAGCCACAGTCCGTTGTTAAAGACTCCCACCTTCGCAGTGCCGGATCCGTTCCAGTCCGAGACGACGGGAATATCTCCCGCCTGGCCGAACACGAATGTGGCGTCGCTCAAACCTGTCGGCACGCCGGAGAGATGGCCGCTGAGATCGAGGATGAAGGTTCCCTGCCTGAACAGCCCCAAGGCGATTCGGCCAGTGCCTCTCCAGTCACCCACAATCGGGATGTCCCCCGCCTGCCCAAACAAGACGGTTTTGTCCGATCCATCCAGAACGCCGTTACCGTTGGTATCGAGAATCCAGGTACCGTTGCGGAAGATGCCGATGCCTTTCTTTCCGGACCCATTCCAGTCCCCAACAATCGGAAGATCGGTCGCATTCCCGTAATACGCGGATGAAACGTACGACGACACATGCCACGGATCGGCGGTGAAGGCCATCTGACCCTCAAATCCGTAGGCAACGCCCAGCGTGAAATTCGGTGCAATTTTGGTTATGAAGGAAGATAGAACGGAGTTTATGGAGTTCTGAAGACTGCCCGCTATGGGAAAATCTCCGGAACCTGTTTGTCCCGCGACGATGATCGAGGTCTCGCTGTCGACGGCGATCGTGTTCCCCGTATCGCTTCCCGATCCTCCCAGATATGTGCCGAATGTTATGGCGGACAAGTTCGTGTTCATTTTGACGACGAAGGCATCCACAGCGCCGGCGTTGTTGTTCTGCAGCGGATGCTGGACCGGGAAGTCCAGGGAAGAAGTGAAGCCGGTGACATAGGGGTAGCCATGAAAATCAACCGCGACGGCATCAATTCCGTCGCTCAATGCGCCGCCGAGGAAAGTTGACTGGAGCAACACTCCCGAGTTGGTGAAACGGCTTATGAAACCGTCGCTCTCGCCACCCAGAGTAGACTGGAACGAACCTGCCGTGACGGGAAAATTGGCGGAACTGGTCGTCCCGGCGACAATAATGTTGTTTTGTGAATCAAGGCAAAGAGCATTCACCTCTTCGGGGGCGCCGACGGACCCTCCATGGCCTCCAAGATACGTGCTCCAGACCGGGTTTCTTGTACTAGTGGGAACTATTTTCGCGACGAAGCCGTCCTGACCACCGCCGGATGCGGGCTGATAGGCACTTGCAACAGGAAAGTTGGTCGACCACGTATATCCGCCGATAAAGATCCCGCCACTTGGCCCCACCTTGACCGAACTGGCGTGGTCCACACCGCTTCCGCCGAAATATGTCAGGTACGTCAGCGTGCTTCCGGCGGGCGACAGCATGGCAACGAATGCGTCCTGCGAGCCGCCCAATCTCGGTTGAAACACGCCATTCGTCACCGGAAGATTGGTGGATGTGGTGTCGCCGACGACCACCACGGCATTGGCCGGTCCCTGGGGACTGGCCGAAGTGAGAGCGATGGCGTAACCGACATCCACGCCCGAGCCGCCCAGATAGGTGCTGAAAACCAGCGCATTGCCTGCCGCACTGAGCTTCGTTACGAATGCATCGCGCGTTCCGCCAAGATGCGTCTGCAGCGCGCCGACCAGCGGAAAATTGGTGGAAGAGGTCCAGCCCGTGACGTAGATGTTCCGAGTGCTGTCGATTGCGAGGCCGAACGCCCTGTCGTCTCCGGATCCTCCCAGATAAGTGCAATAGATCAGAGCTCCGCCATCCGGAAGAAAGCTGGCGACGAATGCATCGACACCCCCGCCATACTTCGTTCCGGCACCGTTCGAAGCCGGGAGATCGTTGGAACTGGTCCACCCGGCGGTAACCACGTTGTTCAAAGCATCAATGCCGACCGCCGTGACGCTGTCCTCGGAGCTCCCGCCAAAGTATCCGCTGAAGAGTATCGAAGGATCGATCACCAGAGGCTGAGTATGGTCGTATTCCGCCGTCCAGAAACCAATCGAGCCGTCGGAGTGCTCTTGAAATCCGCCGGCCACTTCTCTTCGCTCACCGCCGATCGACTGGTACAACAACGGCTTTTCTTCCACAAAGTCGCCGGAGGGACCGTGGAGCCGCAAGGTTCCGTCAGGACGAATTTGCGGGTTTCCGTCGAATCGAAGCCCAATCCGTTCGACACCGGCGCCGGGTGCGACCAGGTACTCGGCTTTCAGGCTGCCGTGTTCGGCCTTGTAAGTTAGTTCCACTCCGGACCAGATGCCTGCGTAACGGATACTGCCAAAAAGAGGGAGATCGGTCTGCCATTGCCGGGGATCGCTGCCGAGCAGGTAATTCGCCCTTGCGCCAAGCGGGTTTTCCGCGATTATGCTAACTCCCGCTGCTCGTATCGGATGCGACGTCAGATCTCCGGGCATGGTGCTGCGTTCAAATACAACTTTCATTGTCGTCCCGCCGTGCCGCAGCATCACACTGCGATCTTGAAACCACGCCTTGAATTCAGGTCCGCCGCCGATGTACCGAACCGCGGGAGACGCCTGTCCGCGGTTCTCGACGAAGGCAAAGGGCATATGCTGAGAACTGATGTCTGCTCCCGCCCGCGCGGTGACTGCATAGAAAACGAAGGACGTGATAACGGCGGCGATTCGAACGAACATAATATGTTTACTCATAATGTTGATCGGCAATCCGGACTGAAGTCTTTAGATACTGCGGATGGCGTCTTTCCTTTTCGCGCCGGGTGCTCGATGGT
>Ga0181521_10008798_pt1 | contig 10254 bp, 10 predicted proteins | sample PEATcosm2014_Bin_32_FD_119764 | JGI IMG/M metagenome (GOLD analysis project Ga0181521, IMG submission 119764) | Peatland microbial communities from MTU Mesocosm Facility, Houghton, MI, USA - PEATcosm2014_Bin02_60_metaG | ecosystem: Environmental > Terrestrial > Soil > Wetlands > Peat | place... | reverse complement strand
CGCCACGCCGCCAGCGCGGTGCAGAAGAAGACCACCGCCACCATGGTCACGAGCGCCAGTCCGAGCCCGTCCGCGTCGAGGTGGTAGGTCGAGGTGATCGGGAACGAGACCAGCCAGTTGTGCTGCTCCACCAGGTCGCCGCCGGGACGCCCCCCGGTGCCCACGGCGACGTCGGCGATCTGGCTCTCCAGGGCCCAGATGGCGAAGAAGAGGGCGACGGAGGCACCCGAGGTGCCCAGCGACTTGATTCGAGCACGCTGTTCCCGGGTCTGTTCGGGGAGGAAGAGCACCACCAGGGCGAAGACCAGAGCGCTCCACACCAGCGCGGTGAAGACGAGCGTCGGGAAGGTCACCCCGCTCGCGGTGGTCGTGGTCTGGGCGAGGAAGCTCATGTGGTGTGCACCGGGAGATGGCCGCCGGCCGCCAGGACGCTGGCGCCGACCAGGAGCATCACGATGACCAGGGCCACCCCGAGCCCGATCCGCAGCCTCCGCGCCCGCACCCGGCTCAGCGACCAGGCGACGGTCTCCACCCCCTCGCCGGGGGCGTCGTAGAGCGGCTCGATCAGCCCGTGGTCGAGCGCCACCACCTCACCCGCCAGGGTGTCGCCGGCTCGCGCACCGATGCCGGCCGCCCAGCGCACCACCCCCGGCGCCGCCGCGGCGACGGCCGGGATCCGGAGCCGGCTCCAGAGGCGTACCCCTCCGAGCCGCGCGACCGCCACTCCACCCACGCCCCCCACCAGGAGAGCCGCCGCCGCGACCCCCAGGGCCGCCCCGCTCAGGGGAAGCGCCTGGTGGCCGCTCCCGAAGTAGATCCAGCGACTGAAGGTGAGCGCCGGCACCCGCCCCTTGCCATGCCCGATGCCGGCGATGCCGGGAAGGCCGATCACCACCGCCACCACGGTGGCTGCGGCTGACCACGCCTGGAGCGTCCGGAGCCGCGGCTCGGCCTCGGCGAGCCTCTCCACCACGAAGCCGCGACGGGCCACCGGCGCTCCGGAGCAGACCTTGGCGACCAGGCGGACCGCGTAGAGGGCGGTCAGCACCATGGCGGCGATGGCCAGCACGGCGACCAGGTCCCGGACCCAGGCGGTCATGTGGCCGCCGTTCGGGAAGTGGTTCAGGAAAACGGTGGAGACCACGTCGTAGCCGACCAGGTCGAGGCCGCCGGCGGCCACCGCCCAGACGCCGAGGCTGAGGCTGGTGCGGCGCATCCGGCGCCAGGCTCCGCTCATCGAGGCGATCTCCCGGGTGCGGTAGGCACGGGCGAGGCTGCCCGCCGTCACCAGCAGCAGCAGGCTGAGCGGCGCGCTGACGAAGGCGATGAGCAGACCGTCGCTGTAGCCACCGGCGCCGAGGGCGGTGATGGCCAGGGCCATCTGCGCGGACGCGGAGAGCAGCGCCAGCCGGTAGATGTCCTTGGCCCCGAGGCAGGCGGCGCTCAGGCAGACCGCGGTGACCGCCCCGATCACCGCCAGGACGCTCAGAGCGTGAGCGGTCACCATCAGCAGCTGGTAGACCCGGGCGAGCAGAACCACCCCGCCGAGCAGGGAGATCGAGATGGCGCCGAGCACCGGCAGCGGAGCCTCACGAAGCCCGGTCAGCCATCCGGTGAACGGGAGCTGGGCCGCCCGCACCAGGGCGGCGACCACCAGGAGGCCGCTGAAGATCACCAGGCTGCGGTAGCCGAGGCCGGTGACCGTCCAGTGGCCGGCCGCCTTCCAGGCGGGGTCGAGGAGCCGGAAGTCGGTGATGTCGACGGCCCCCGAGGACGGGACCGTCTCGAGGCCGATGAAGGCACCGAGCTTGTCGACCACGAAGGCCATCGCGAGCAGGAGGACGACGTCGGCCCCGGCGAGCACCATGAAGGCGCGCCGGGCGACCGCCCCGGTGCCGGACCGGTGCCACCAGTGGAGGGCCAGCACCAGGGTGGTCGCGGTCCCGACCCCCAGCCCCAGCCACAGCTGGAAGAGGCCGGGGCTGGCGACCACCGCGATCATCGCCGCGGCGAGGAGCGACGACGCCCAGAAGAAGCGGCGGTAGCCGGCGTCATGCTCCAGCATGGCGGTGCCGAGCCCCTGGATGGCGAGGGCGAGCACGGCGATCAGGGTCATGAAGCTCGCGCTCAGGTTGTCGACCCGCACCCCGACCGCAACCTGGAAGGTCGAGGGGAAGGTGGTGGTCTCGCTCGGGTCCGGGGTGAGCGAGAGGAAGTTGAGGGTCGAGAAGTTGGGGGTGACGCTGGTGGTCTCGTGGGCCAGCCGGTAGCCGAGCACGATCAGGGCCATGACCAATGCCGCACCCATGAAGCCCATGCAGACCTGGGCCGCCCGCCGCGGGGTCTCGGCGACGAAGGAGAACGCGCAGCCGCCCAGCGGGAGCAGCAGGATGGCCCAGGCGTAGGCGTACATCAGCGGGGGTCCGCCTCGACGTCGATGTACTCGTCGGTGTCCAGGCTCTCCCGTCGGCGTCGAAGGAGGGCGACCAGGGCGGCGCCGATGAGGATCTCGGCGGCGCAGACCACCAGGGCGGCGAGGGCGACGACCTCACCCTGGGGCGGCCCGAGGCTGCCACCGCGGACCGCGGTGAAGCCGGCGAACGCGATCACCGACGCGAGCAGGAGGACGGCGAGGCTGGTCAGCAGCCCGAAGGCGTCGCGCCGGCTCACCAGGCCGAAGGCCCCGATCGCGAAGACGATGCCGCTCAGGATGGCCACCTGGCCGGGCCCGATGCTCATCCGCCGCCTCCGGGGCTGGCGGGCTGGCGCTTGGCGCGGGCGGCGGCGCGATCCTCGCTCCGGCGGCGCATCCTCGCCTCCCGCTCCTGACGGGCCCGGCGGCGCTCGACGTGCTCGGCCTCGTCGGGGTCGGTGCGCCCGATCGCCAGCGCGACCAGGACGGCGACGACGCCGACCGCCACCAGCAGACCGGTGGTCACCGGCGCCTGGTGGTTGAGGACGCTGCTCAGCGCCGTCTCGATCCCGGCCTTGTGCCATCCACTGCCGGCGGCGAGGGCGGTCCCGTCGAGGACCACCAGCGCCAGCACCGCGAGGCCTGCCGCGGAGAGCCAGCGGCCGAATGGGAGCGCCTTCACCCGGGGGCCGAAGGCTCCCCGGCGGCCCATCTCCACCACGGTCGCGAGGGTTGCCAGGAGGAGCACCACCTCCAGAAGGGCGAGCAGGTACTCATGGCCCACCACCAGGAAGATCCCGATCGAGACGGCCACCGCCACGGCCGCCACCACCGACTGGCGCGCTCCCCGCAGGCCCACGGCGGCAGCGCAGCTCAGCACCACCAGGACCGCCGCGATGTAGAAGCCGGCGGCGCTCATGGTTGGCCGGCGCCGACGCGCTCGCGGCGGAGCGGAGAGGCGGGAGGGCGGCGGGGCCGGGACATCGCCGCGAGATTGTACCGGTGGGGACGGGCCCCCCCATTGATTCAGACCGAGTCGTCCTCGTCCAGGTCCCGTGGGGAAGGCGGTTGCCAGCGCTGCTCGGGTGGCACCACCCGTTCCAGGAAGAGCACCAGGCTGAAGCCGAGGAGGGCGATGATCACGCCGGCGATGGTCACCGCATCCACGTAGAGGGGGACCAGGGGAATCTTGATCGAGAGGTCCCAGACGCTCCCCGGCCGTCCCGTCCCCGCCACCACGTTGCGCTCGCCGACCAGCCCGACCACGAAGAGCGCCGCCCCCACCCCGATCACGTGGAAGAGCGCGTTGTGGTGGCGGACGGCCATCCAGAAGCTGTACGCCGACACGGTGCAGCCGGCCAGCACGGCCAGCGCGGCGAGCGCGATCTGATACCACGTGGGCGCCATCAGGCCGCCACCTCCACCACCCCGCCACCGATGACCTCGTCGCCCCGGTAGAGCACCACCGCCTGGCCCGGGGAGACCTGCCCGGCCGGCTCCGCGAAGCGCAGCTGCACCGAGTGGGCGGCCGCGGCGACCACCTCGGCCGGATGAGCCCGGCCGTGGGCCCGGAGCTGGGCCTGGACCTCGGTCCCGCCCTCCGGGGGGACGCCGCTCACCCAGCGACAGTCCCCGGCGGTCAACCGGCTGCGCCGGAGCTCCGCGACGGCTCCGACCACCACCCGGTTGGCGGCGGCGTCGAGCTCCAGGACGTAGAGGGGGACGGCGTCGGGGCGGTCCGGCCTGATCCCCAGCCGGCCCCGCTGCCCGACGGTGTAGAAGGGCAGGCCCCGGTGCTCGCCGAGCACCCGTCCGGCGCGATCCACGATCGGCCCCGGCTGGAACCGGCCGGCCAGCCGCCGGCTCAGGTGGCCGGCCAGATCGTCCCCGACGAAGCAGAGCTCCTGGGAGTCCGGCTTGGCGGCGGTGACCAGCCCGAGCGCGGCGGCCTCGGCGCGCACCTCGGACTTGCGCGCCACGTCGCCGAGGGGCAGGAGCGCGGCCCCGAGCTGGCCCTGGTCGAGGCGGTGGAGGGTGTAGGACTGGTCCTTGCCGGCCTCGCCGGCGCGGTGAAGGGTCCAGCCCTGCGCGCGCCGTCCGATCCGCGCGTAGTGGCCGGTGGCGACGTGGGTCGCGCCGATGGCCCGGGCACGCGGGAGCAGCACGCCGAACTTGACCCGCTGGTTGCAGCGCACGCAGGGGTTGGGCGTCCGGCCGGCCGCGTAGTCGGCCTCGAAGCCGGCGATGACCTCGGCGGCGAACTCGCTCTCGAGATTCCAGATCAGGTGGCGGATCCCGAGCCGGTTGGCGACCCGGCGGGCGTCCTCGACCGCGTCGATGGAACAGCATCCCCGGTCGCGGACCTGCTCCCGGTCGCCCGGCCACATGGCCAGGGTCACCCCGAAGGTCTCGACACCCCGGGCCACGCAGCGGGCAGCGGCCACGCTGCTGTCGACCCCACCCGACATGGCCACCGCCACAACGGCGCCGTCCGGGAGCAGGGCGAAGGGGTCGGCCGGCACGACTGCGGCGGCGGCCTCCAGGGTGGCGACGGTCATCCCTGCAAGCCTACGCGGGTTCGCGCCGGGGTCTCTGGCCGGCCCGCCATCGGCCCAGAGCCCAGCGGCCATCCCCACAGCAGCGGGGACGGTCGCCTGCCCCCTTGACCCGAGTGGGGCTCCGCTCGGCCGCCCCGCGGGAGCCCGGCTCAGCCGCCGGCGACGGCCGGGACGATGGAGATGTCGTCGCCCGCCGCGACCGGGGTGTCCAGCCCGCCGCCGAAACGGATGTCGGCGTCGTTGACATAGATGTTGATGAACTGGCGGAGCTTGCCTCCGTCGTCGTAGAGGCGGTCCCGAAAGCCCGGGAAACGGACTTCGAGGTCGGCCAGGGCCGCGGCGACGGTGCCGCCCTCGACCTCGACCTGGGAGCTGCCGGCGGTGAGCCGGCGCAGCGGACCGGGGACGCGAACATTGACTGGCATGGGCCGCAGTATACGGGCGGCTCCGCGACGCCCGCGTCGCGCCCCGCCACGCGTTGCAGGGCAGCGACCCCTCGTCGACAACCCGGGCGGTGGGGGCGGCGACCCCCAACCTCGAGGCCTCGGCGCTAGGGGGCGGGCGGCAGCTCCACCACCAGCGGGCTCCGCTCGGCGCGCGCCGGCGCCCCCGCCACCAGGTCGTCGTAGCAGAGCTGGGACCACGACTCCATGCTGAGGTAGTAGCGGCGCATCGCCTCCAGGGTCATGGTCTCGCCCTCGAGCTTGTGGGTCTCCCGCACCGCGACGGGGCCCGCCTCGGGCTCCACCAGGAAGACCAGGCCGAGGTGGACCCGCCCCACCGGGGTCGAGTCCTCGTTGAGCAGGGCCACCAGCCGCGCCGTGGCCGGCGCCGGGGAGACGATCTCCTCCTGCCACTCGCGCATCAGGCCACCCACCACCGGGTCGAACCGCTCCCCGTCCCCCGGGTTGACGTGCCCGCCCACTCCCAGGGAGTAGAGGTTGTGAAGCCGCCGCTCGCTGGAGTGACGGAGCCGCCGGGTGATCAGGTAGGTGTCGTCGTGGGGATGGTGGACGATGCAGTAGGGGATCACCTGCTGCTGGGTGGGGTCGTCCTCGACCAGGTGGCGGGGCCGGTACTCGCTGCAGGCCCGGATGGTGCGCAGCACCCGCTCCAGGCCCCGCGTGACCAGGCCGTGCCAGACGTTGCCGGGGAAGATGGTCGTCCGGGCGATGCAGAGGACGTCCTCGTCCGCGTGCGCGTGCGCAACTCCGAGCGTGGCGGCAGGCGACGAGACGCTCATGCCCTCCTCCGTGTCGTGGGCCCCAGGTGCTCGCAACGGTACACCGTCGAGGGCATCGGGCACAGTGTCAGGACTCGGCCCGGACCGGGTTGCGGAGGACCCCGATCCCCTCGATCTCGACCTCCACGACGTCCCCGTCGCTCAGCGGCCCCACTCCGGCCGGGGTCCCGGTGAAGACCGCATCACCCGGCTCGAGAGTCATGCAATCGCTGATGTAGGCGAGCAGCTCCCCGACCCCGAGGACCATCTCGCGACTGCTGGCCCGCTGACGGACCTGGCCATTGACCCGGGTGAGGATGCCGGCATCCGAGGGGTCGAGGGCGACCACCCGGGGCCCGAGGGCGCAGAAGGTGTCGAACCCCTTGGCCCGGGTCCACTGCTCCTCGGCGGCCTGGATCTCCCGGGCGGTGACGTCGTTGCCGCAGGTGTAGCCGCGCACCCCCTCCAAGGCGGCCGCGGGGGTGGCGTGGCGGAGGCGGCTGCCGACGATGGCGACCAATTCGCCCTCGTAGTCGATCCGCGAGAGTCCGGCCGGCAGCCGTGGGAGCACGATGGCGTCCCCATCCCCGATCACCGACGACGGCGGCTTGAGGAAGAGGATCGGGTCGGGGGCGAGGGCGTGGCCCAGCTCGTCGGCGTGCTCGCGGTAGTTCCGCCCCACGCAGACGATCTTGCCGGGACGCTCCACGACGCCCATCCGCCAGGCAACCTCCGTGCTCTGCCGCGTACCCGGATTGTTCCATCCGAAGGGCTGCCGGCGGAGCCGCGGCGGCCGCGATGCCCGACCATTGACGGATGCGCGTGCCCGAGGACCCGGTCCGATTGCGGTTCGCACCCCGCTCCGGCCGGCGCCGCCGTGCCTGAGCTGCCCGAGGTCCAGGCGCTCGCGGAGAGCCTCGACCGCCGCCTGCGGGGGCGGCGCATCGCCGGGCTGACGATCGCGTCCGTCGCCGCCCTCAAGACGTACGACCCACCGGTGACCGCGCTCGCGGGGCGCACCGTCGCCGGGGTGGGGCGCCACGGCAAGTTCCTCGACCTCGAGGCGGATGAGGCCGGCGCCGGCGGCGCGGAACCTTCCTCGCTGCACCTGGTCGCCCACCTCAGCCGGGGCGGCTGGGTCCGCTGGCGGGAGAGTGCCTCCGACACCCGGCTGGCCCAGCGCGGGCCGCTGGCGGCCCGGCTCCGCTTCGACGACGGCGCCGGCCTCGACCTCACCGAGCAGGGCACCGAGAAGCGGCTCGCCCTCTACGTGGTCCGCGACCCCGCCGACGTCCCCGGGGTGAGCCGGCTGGGGGTGGACGCGCTGGACGAGGGATTGGACCGTGGGCGGCTGGGGGACTTGCTGCGCGGACGCCCGGGAACGCTCAAGAGCGTGCTCGCCGATCAGAGCGTCATCGCCGGGGTGGGCAACGCCTACTCCGACGAGATCCTGCACGCCGCCCGCCTCTCCCCCTTCGCCCGGGCCGACCGGCTCGACGGCGCCGCAATCGAGCGCCTGCTGACGGCGCTCCGCGAGACGCTCGGCTCCGCCCTGGAGCAGGCGCGCGCCCTGGAGATCGGCGAGCTCAAGGAGAGCAAGCGCGCCGGGATGCGGGTCCATGGCCGGACCGGCGAGCCCTGCCCGGTGTGCGGCGACACGGTGCGCGAGGTGTCGCTGGCGTCGCGCTCCTTCCAGTACTGCCCGGGGTGCCAGACCGGGGGCAGGATCTACGCCGACCGGCGGATGTCACGCCTGCTCCGCTGACACCTCCGCGTGCCGGGCGTGGCGCTTCCGGGTGCCGGCGCTCCACCGGGCGGCCGGTGCTACCTTGCCTCGATGAGCCTCCTCCATCCCGCGGTGCGGGCATGGTTCGAAGCGCGGTTCCCGGAGGGTCCCACCCCCGCGCAGGCCGAGGGCTGGCCGCACATCGCGGCCCGCGAGTCGACCCTGATCGCCGCCCCCACAGGCTCGGGCAAGACCCTGGCCGGCTTCCTCACCGCGATCGACGAGCTGTACCGCGCCGCCGCCCGCGGGGAGAGCGTGGAGGGCGTCACCCAGGTCGTCTACGTCTCGCCGCTGAAGGCGCTGGCCGTCGACGTCCATCAGAACCTCAAGGTGCCGCTGCGGGAGATCGCCGAGGTGGCCGCCTCGCTGGGGATGGCGGCACCGGCGCTGCGGGTCGAGGTCCGCACCGGAGACACCCCGCCCTCGGCGCGGGCGGCGATGGCCCGCCGCCCGCCCAACTTCCTGGTCACCACCCCGGAGTCCCTCTACCTGCTGGTGACCGCAGCGCGCAGCCGCGCCACCCTCGGAGAGGTGCGCACCGTCATCGTCGACGAGATCCACGCCGTGGCCCGGGACAAGCGCGGAGCCCACCTGGCCCTGACCCTGGAGCGCCTGGAGGCCCTCTGCGCGCAGCCACCGGTGCGGGTCGGTCTCTCCGCCACCCAGCGCCCCATCGAGACCATCGCCCGGCTGCTGGTGGGCGCCGGTCCGGACCGCGAGGACGCCTCGGGGCGGCCCCGCTGCGCGATCGTCGACACCGGCCACCGCCGTGCGCTCGACATCGCCGTCGAGCTGCCCGAGGAGGAGCTGGGGGCGGTCACCAGCCGGGAGCAGCTCGACGACATCGTCGGACGCATCGCCACCCAGGTGGCTGCGCACCGCACCACGCTGGTCTTCGTCAACACCCGGCGGATGTCCGAGCGCATCGCCCACCTGCTGGCCGCCCGACTCGGCGACGACGCCGTGATGGCCCACCACGGCAGCCTCTCCCGGGAGCGCCGCAGCCTGGTCGAATCGCGGCTGCGAGCCGGTGAGCTGCGCGCCCTGGTGGCCACCGCTTCACTCGAGCTGGGCATCGACATCGGGCCGGTCGACATGGTCTGCCAGATCGCCTCGCCGCGCAGCCTGGCCACCTTCCTCCAGCGGGTGGGCCGTTCCGGGCACCACCGGGGTGCCACCCCGAAGGGACGCCTCTTTCCGATGACCCGCGACGACCTGGTGGAGTGCTGCGCTCTGCTCGCCGGGGTGCGCGCGGGGCGGCTGGACGCGATCGAGCCGCCGGTCGCGCCGCTCGACATCCTCGCCCAGCAGCTGGTCGCGGAGTGCGCGGCCCGTTCCCAGGCGGAGGTCGGGCTGACGGAGCCCGCCAGCCGTCCCGAGCGGCAGCGGGCCCCGCGCGCCGGAGCGTACGCCGCCGGCGCGGATCACGGGGTCGCCGAGGATGACCTGTATCAGCTGGTCCGGCGGGCAGCACCCTTCGCCGGCCTGGCGCGGGAGGAATTCGACGAGGTGGTGGAGCTGCTCTCCACCGGGGTCGCCACCGGGCGGGGCACCGCCGGCGGGTACCTGCACCGCGACCGCGTCCATCGCCGGCTCCGCGCCCGGCGGGGCGCCCGGCTGGCCGCGCTCACCTCGGGAGGGGCGATCCCGGAGAGCGGTGACTACCGGGTGGTGGCCGAGCCCGACGACACCGTGGTGGGCAGCGTCAACGAGGACTGGGCGATCGAGTCGATGGCCGGCGACGTCTTCCTGCTCGGCAGCACCTCGTGGCGGATCACCCGGGTCAGCGCGGGCACGGTGCGCGTGGTCGACGCCCAGGGTCTGCCGCCATCGGTCCCCTTCTGGCTGGGGGAGGCGCCGGGACGCACGCGCGAGCTCTCCGAGGAGGTGTCGGCCCTCCGCGCCGGGGTCGACGAGGCGCTCTCCCGAGGGGATCCGGAGGCAGCGGTGGCCGGGGTGGTCGCCCGCTGCGGCGTCTCCGAGGAGGTGGCCGCGCAGGCGGTCGCGTACCTGGCCGCGGGGCGGGCCGCGCTCGGTCTGCTGCCCACCCGCGAGCGAATCGTCCTGGAGCGCTGCTTCGACTCGTCGGGTGGCACCCAGATCGTGGTGCACGCACCCTTCGGGGCACGGCTCAATCGCGGGCTCGGGCTAGCTGTGAGCCTCCGGGACCTTGGTGACACTCACGCTGCCTGGAGCTGAACCAGGCGGGCGCTGGGGGTGAGCCCTTTCAGGGCGCGGTGAGGTCGCTGCCGGTTGTACCACCGGAGGAACCGGG
>Ga0181521_10008797_pt1 | contig 10255 bp, 5 predicted proteins | sample PEATcosm2014_Bin_32_FD_119764 | JGI IMG/M metagenome (GOLD analysis project Ga0181521, IMG submission 119764) | Peatland microbial communities from MTU Mesocosm Facility, Houghton, MI, USA - PEATcosm2014_Bin02_60_metaG | ecosystem: Environmental > Terrestrial > Soil > Wetlands > Peat | place... | reverse complement strand
TAGCCCGTGGCGGGCTGTTTGTTGCCACAGGTGGCGCTCACGGCTTTCAGGGCGGCGGTGCTGGGGTTGACCGGGCCTCCGTTGGACGCATAGGGGTTAGACTCAAAACTCTGGGTGTTGCCGATAAAAACACTCTTTCTGGCCAGGTCCCAGATCCCGAGCAGCGCATCGGCTCGCGTATAGCCGCCGCCCGTCACGAAGGTGAGGCCACCGTTGAGAACGTCGGTGATCGCGGCGTTGAGGACCAGGTTAAATTGTGGGCGGAGCCAGATGGCGGCGAAGTTTTTCGCCGCAAAGTTGAAGGACGTTGTAAAGCGGTCGAGGACCAGAACCATGCAGTTACCAAGGTTGCTGTTGGAGCAATCGGGTTGCTTGCTGCAATCGCCGGTCAGACTGGGGCATTTCGTCGGGTGTCGATTTCCTCCTGCATTCACCCTTGGATAGAAGGTTTCGTTCACTATGTCGGGTGCTTTCTTGTCGTCTTTCACGCCCACCGGCAGCGGCAGAACATCGTTAGCGACCGATGTGAACTGCGTGCCCACGTTGGTATTGGTGAAGTTTGTGTTGATTCCGGCACAGTAGGCGGTATTGCCGTTGATATGGAAAGCCATCATTGCCGTCGAGCAGGTATTGCCGAGAAACTCCATAAGGGGCGAAGTCGCCTGATTGTCGGCGTAATTCTTCTGCAGGGACGCGTAACCAGTCCAGAACATATTTCGTGATCCGCCGCTGTTGGCGCCCGGCGGCATCCAATAACAATTTCCGCACATCTCGGCGCCGACTGCCATGTTGTACTCGAAGTCGTTCCAGCCATTCATGAACCAGAACAAGGAAGGATGCTCGTAGTCGGAGTCGTAGGGGGTGTTTTCGGAGTTGGGGAGATACGGCGTCCCGTCGCCAAACTTGTTATTGGCAAGTATCCCGGGAACCAGCCGATAGTTCGCGTAGTCGTTGACCGCCGCGATTGCCGAGACTCCGAGATTTGCATAGAGCTTGTTGCCGGTCTCGGTGCCGTCCTCGAGATAGTAGCCCATTCCTATCGACCGGTAGCCTACGTTGCGGGCCAGCAGGACGCCTTGCGTCGCATGAACGACGATAAAGCGCGTCATCGAGTCCCAGATCGAGCTGTCCTTTACGAAGGTGTTAGGCGGGACCTGACGCGACATATGGAAGTGCACGGGATAGTGTCCGATCCTGCCGCCTTCTCCGAGCTGATAGAACTCAACTCCCTGAATCTGAAGCTGCGTGAAGCCCTGCCTGAAGACAACGTGTCCGCCGAAGTATTGCGCCGGGTTGGCGGTAGGCGGGACGGCGGGATCGGCAAGATCAGAACCTGCGGTATCGCCCCCAGACACGATGCGGATGTTCCGGGACAGGAGCGCCACCGCAGCGCGCGTGTCCACCGACGTGAGATCGCTAAGCCCGCGCCCGGTAGGAAGCCGCGAAGACAGATCGACTATCGCGGCATGATGGGGATACAGGAGTCCAGGGGCCGCGATGCTAATTGTATTGACGTTGGTAGTTGTGTTGAAGGTCGAATCTGCTGCGAGCATCAAATGCTCGGTGTGTGAGGGCAGATAGTCCGTCGTCGTGACGATGATATCGTCATTCTGTTTCCAACCTAGTGGTACTGTGCCGGACAGAGTCAGGGTAGTGGCGCCGGCCTTCAGTACACCGTCCGCCGTGCAACTGGGGTCCGAGTTTCCTGTCGCGCAATTGTTCAGACGCACCCAGCTTGTGCCGGTGTTGCTCGAAACGACGGTGGTGTCCGGATAAGTCGCACCTTTCAAGCCGTAGAGGCGCAGCGTGCCGCCGTACCCGATGCCTAGGACCTTGTAGCCGTAATAAGCCGGCACATTTCCGCCGTCGTCATAGGGCATCGCATCGTACATGTAGAAGCAGTCGTTATTGGGAAGAGTGCCGCCGAATTCCTTGGCCGGCTTGCAATCCTTCGGATCGAGCGTCTTCATGTTGTTGGACATAAAGAGGTCCATGTCGACGCCGCACGTCTTGTCATGGCACGGGACCCCCACGGCATGGAGTTTGTTGGTCTGCTGCGGCCCATATAGATGGATCGTGATTTTTCCGCCGGCCGTGCCGACGGGTGATATCGTCACGCCATCAGGCGCTACGCCGGCGGTGAGCGTCCCCTTGTTTTCAATAATTATCGACTTGGCCCAGAAGTCGATATTTGCGTCGGCGAAGGCGAGCGAGCCGCCGCCATAGATGTCGATGTTATCGAACACATACATGGTGGGCGCGGCGGGGTCGCTGCTGCCGCGAACTGTGCACGCAGCTGTGACGTCGAGATCGCCCAACGTCGTTACCGATGGCTTCAGCGCTCCCTTGCAAGTGGGCGCCCCCGTGCTGTTGCTGACGGGAGGCATGACCGCAAACGTATCCGCGACCTCCAGATGCTTTGCCGGCTTTCCGCTCTTCAGCTTTCCTTCCACGTAAGAAGCTGCCGAAGCTGCCGCTTCGGGTTTGCCGACTTGGGGCGTGACCACGAGCGTATCCGCTTTCGACGATAGCGCGCCGCTGAATAACGTTCCGAACAAAAGCCCGACCGCGAGGACCAGGCCCACCCTCCTGATGCGTGAGGCCTTCGCGAAACTGAAATCCAGACGCCAACTCATATTTCTCCTCCAGTCAAAACACGCGCCGGCCGCGTGACATACGATTTCAAGTCATTCGCAAACCACTGCTAGTTTCGAATGCTCAGTCTGCTAATCGACACTAGGGCCGAAACTAAACAACGCGGGTTGGTTCAGGTTGGTTCCTTTTGAATTGGAATCCAGGAAAATGTTCGGAACCGGGCTGCCGCTCGCGGCGATCTGAGCGGGAGTGAACTCAGCGATACTGCCGAAGTTGTCGCTAGCCGCATTGCTCACCCACAGGTTGCCGCTTTCGTCGAACACTATCCCCTCGGGACAATTCAGGCTGGTAGAGGCGCCGACGCTGGTGGCGCTCAACACCACGATGGGGGTCGGACTGCCGCTCGCGGCCACGTCGTCGGCCGCGAATTCAATCACGGTGTTGCCGAAGCAATTCGAGACCCATTGATTGCCGGACGGGTCGACAAAAACATCGGCTGGGCCATTGATACTCGCTGACGAGTTGATGATGTCGGGTGTGAGGTCCGCGGTGGTGCCTTCGGCAGCCGCAAGGGTGGCAGCTTGGAATCCGAATATCTGAGAGTTGAATATGTCGGCGACCCACAGCGTCCCAGCCGAATCGAACTGGATTCCCTCCAGCTGGCCGAAGTTGTCTGAGGTGATTTTCGTGTTCGGGAACTGCACGCCGCCCGCACTCAACTGACTGGGCGTGAAGTTGACCAAATCGGCCGAAAAACGGTTAGCCGCCCAAAGGCTGCCGTCGCTCCCGAACACCGCGCCGTATGGGCAACCGAAGATATTGAAGCTGCCGTCGTCGGATAGAGTCACGTTCGGATTGGGAGCGTGGTCCTTCGACAGATTTTTCAGTTGGTCGCTGGTGAACTCCATGACAGTCCCGGCGCCGATCACCGGATCCGAACAATTAGTGAGCCAAAGATCGCCCGAAGCGTCGAATAGCGCTTCTTCCGGCGAATCGATCGCAGCGCTTTCGTTTCTTAGGGCGGGATCAGGCGCGCCGCTTTTCGCGCGTTGTCGGGCATTAAACGCGGTGACGTCGAAGTTAAAAAAGTTCGGCACCCAAAGTCCGGGCGCAGGCGCCGACGGCCCGGGCGTACTGCTGCTGGATCCGCCGCCGCAGCCCGCGACCAGGAATCCCAAAATCATGAGCATCCGGAGAGTTGCGCCACCCGATCCTCGTTCACTCTTCTCCCCAATGGCCATCTTCCCCTCCGGGCGCCTGGATGCTCGGCAAACTAGTCCACGTTCATTGAGGCTATTCCCAACAGCATTATGCCGACCGCATGGTTTCATGCTCACCAGGTTTTGTCTATGCGGACTACGCTCGCCGGCGCGATCGCACTGGCCTTGCGACTCTTCGATTGCGCCCTGTAAGACGTGCGATAGAGCGCCGACCTCAGAGACCATGTCATAAAAATCAGAACCGAATTTGCGATTGCGAGGCTTAAACGGACTATCGCGAAAGCACCCCAACACCCTGCTTACTGGCCATCGAACAGCGCTTCACTTTTTTACTTTCCCAGGGCGCAGGACGTCAATATTTACACCGGCACCATCCTCTGCGGATCACGCCTGTTGCAAAAATGAGTCAGTGGGGTTGTATCGGCGTTGCTACGAGGCCATCCGAGGCTCCGATTTTCAGCTCAATTTCACGGCATAAAAGTTGCTCCTACCGACTTGGACTAATTTCTACACTTAGTAGTGAGCCGTAGTGCTCGGAAACTTCGATTTATTTGTCCCTGCTTGGGAAGGGCTCGGCGACGAATCGCCTGCGTGGATATGAGCGTGGTCAAGTCCTGGCGCCGGTCGCCGCTTCAATAGAGGCGCTGACGGGCTCCTTGGCGATCGTTCGGTCCGCAGGTTCGCGAAACTTTGTCGGATGCGTGCCGCGCGCAGGGTGACCGCCGATTTCCCGGGGGAATCGTAATGCACAAATATGGATTTTGGAAACTCGCAGCGCCGTGCCTGCTGATCATCGCCGCAACTCTGGCGACTCCCTCCATAGCGGGCGACGACACCGCCGATGTTGTACTGGGCCAGCCTGACTTTCTGTACAACTTGGCAAACTTCCCGGACCAACACTCGCTTTACTATCCATTTGCAGTCGCGATCGACACCAGCGTAACGCCCAACCGGCTTTATGTCGCCGACGACAGCAACTCGAGGGTGCTGGGCTGGGGCGACGTGGCGGCGTTCGCCAATGGCGCTCCGGCCGACCTGGTCATTGGTCAGCCGGACTTTTACTCGACTGCCTGCAACAACGGCGGGGCGAGCCCGACCGGTAGCACCCTGTGCTACCCGTATGGGATGACGGTGGACTCAAGCGGCAACCTCTACGTCGCCGACTATGACAACAGCCGGGTGCTCGAATACAACACGCCATTCGCCGGATGCGGATCGTTCCCCTGCGTTGGGGGCTCCGCCAACCTGGTGTTCGGGCAGGGCGGCAGCTCTACTTCGAATACCCCGAATAAGGGCGGGGTGAGCGCGAACAGCCTCAACTATCCCTTTGGGGTTGCAGTGGACTCAAACGGCAACCTCTACGTGGCAGATGACGGCAACAGCCGCGTGCTCGAGTACAACACGCCGCTTAAGTCGGGCACCACCGCCAATCTGGTGTTCGGGCAGCCTGACTCTATCTCGAGTGCCTGCGACAACGGCGGGGTAGGCGCGAGCAGCCTGTGCGATCCCTTCGGAGTTGCGGTGGACTCACGCGACAACCTCTACGTGGCAGATGACGGCAACAGCCGCGTGCTCGAGTACAACACACCGCTTAAGACGGGCACCACCGCCAATCTGGTGCTTGGCCAGCCCGACTTTATCTCGACGGCCTGCAACAACGGCGGTACGAGCCCGACCGGGAGCAGCCTGTGCTCCCCCTATGGGATTGCGGTGGACACAAGCGGCAACCTCTACGTCGCCGACTATGTCAACAGCCGGGTGCTGGAATACCACACGCCGCTCACCACAGGCGCGAGCGCTGCTCGCGTCTTCGGGCAGGATGGCAGTTTCACTTCCAGCGACTGCAACTTAGATGGGACGAGCGCCGCCGCGAACAGCCTTTGCAGTCCAAGTGGCGTCGGGGTGGACGCCGCCGGCAACCTATACATCGCCGATACAGCTAACAACCGAGTGCTAGAGTACGACACTCCGTTCCCGACCAACCCTATCGCCGACATTGTGCTGGGTCAGTTCAACCTCATATACAACTCCGCCAATTTTCCCGACCCGCGCAAGCTTAACTCTCCGCAGGGGGTTGCGATCGACGCCAGCGCAACGCCAAATCGCATTTATGTCGCCGACGCCTACAACTCGAGGGTGCTGGGCTGGAAGGATGTGACGGCGTTCACCAATGGCTCTGCAGCCGACCTGGTCATTGGTCAGCCGGACCCTTACTCGACTGCGTGCAATTCCGACACCAGTGGAGGCAATCCCACTGACGACGACCTGTGCAATCCCTACGGCGTCGCAGTTGATACTGTCGGCAACCTATACGTCGCGGACTCAAGCAATAACCGGGTGCTCGAATACAACACCCCATTCGCCGGATGCGGTTCGTTCCCATGCGTTGGCGGGGCCGCCAATATGGTGTTCGGGCAGGCCGGCTTCACTTCGAATACCGCGAATAACGGCGGGGTGAGCAAGAACAGCCTCAACTTCCCCTGGGGGGTTGCGGTGGACGGAAACGGCCACCTCTACGTCGCCGACACAAGCAATCACCGCGTCCTCGAATATAACACTCCGCTTACCAGCAGTACCGCCAATGCCGTGTTCGGACAGAGCGGCAGCTTTACTTCGAATACTGCGAATAACGGCGGAGTGAGCAAGAACAGCCTCAACTACCCCTATACCGTCGCAGTTGACGCTGGCGGCCACCTCTACGTCGCCGACACAAGCAATAACCGCGTCCTCGAATATAACACTCCGCTTACCAGCAGTACCGCGGACGCCGTGCTAGGGCAGGGCGGCAGCTTTACTTCGAGTACCACCAACGATGGCGGGCTGGGCGCGAGCAGCCTCAACCACCCCAGCGGCGTCGTGGTGGACGCAAACGGCGGCCTATACGTCGCCGACGACCTCAACAGCCGCGTCCTCGAATACAACGCTCCGCTTTCCAGCAGCACCGCCAACGCCGTGTTCGGGCAGGGCGACACCTTCGACTCAGCTGAATGCAACAACGGCGGGGTGAGCGCGAGCAGCCTGTGCAACCCCTGGGGGGTTGCGGTAGACGCCGCCGGCCACCTCTACGTCGCCGACACAGCCAACAACCGGGTGCTCCAGTACAACACGCCGCTAACTGGGACACCAATACCGACCTCAACAGCGACACCTACCGCGACTGCTACAGCGACTGCTACGGCAACCGCGACTGCGACCGCGACTGCGACTGCGACCGCAACTGCCACGGCGACTGCGACTGAAACTGCCACTAAGACTGCGACTGCAACGGCCACTAAGACCCCGACAGCCACAGCGACTGCGACGTCGACAGCAACGGCCACTAAGACCGCAACTGCGACTGCAACATCGACCGCGAGCGCAACACACACCGCGACGCGCACTGCGACCGCGACGCCGACGGCAACTGCAACGCATACTGCGACGCGCACCGCGACCGCGACTGCGACGGCAACACCGACCGCGACGCCTACAATCTCCATGTCTGTCACTGCTTCGCTCGCATTCGGCAACGATGCCGTAGGCCAGACGGTCGTGAAGAATCTGACGATCCATAACAACACCGGTAAGATCAATTCGCTGGTCATCTCCGGAGCGACGTCGTCCGACCCGGCTGAATATGCGCTACGCGGCGCAGGGACATGCGGTGCGATTCCCGTCACCGTCGCGCCCAGGAAGTCCTGCACGCTGGGAGTCGCATTCACGCCAAATGCGCTCGGCGCGCGCAAGGCAACGCTCACGCTCGACGACAACGCCAAGAACAGTCCGCAGACCGTCGCGCTTTCGGGGACCGGATTGGCCGACGTGGTGGTGTCGCCCGACAGCATCGATTACGGCACGGTGAAGCTGAGTGAAAGGAAGAGCAAGGCGGTGATCGTGAGGAACGCGCAGCCAGTGGGCGTGGCGTTGAGCAAGAACATCACCGGAACCAACGCCGGCAACTTTGCGGTAACGGGCGGGACGTGCGCGGCGACGCTGGCGGCCAAGGCGAGTTGCACCTACATCGTGACGTTCACGCCGGCGGCGGCTGGCGCGCGCTCGGCAACGTTCAGCGTCACGGCGAGCCCCGATCTGCTAGGGCCCCACAACGTGAGCCTCTCGGGGACCGGTCGGTCCTGAGCGGGATGGTGCAGGGGCGCCGGTCCCTGCACCTGCTTTCAACTCTACTTCTTGAAATCGATCGGTTGCGGACATGCCGAGCCGCCGGCGTTGTAGCCGTAAACCATCTCGCCGCCTAGGTCCGCGCCTGCCGCTATCAAACACATGACTGCAATCAGACCGGCGAGAAACACGTAGCGCCCTCGCGTCGGCATCGGCCGCGTCGTGAGCGCCCACACCGTCAGCACACCAGTCACCACCGCCGCCGCGATCATCAGATGCTTATGATGCCGTAGCAGTTCGTGGCGGACCGATACCGAAACCATCAGCCCCTGCGCGGCATAGAGACCGCTGGTAAGCGCCGCCGCCGCGCCAACCGCGCCCAGCACCAGCATCCAGAGCGCGGTCCATTTGAGCGCTTCACTCGCACGCATCGACGCGAGGAAATAAAAGAGCGCCGCGCCGTACAGAAACGCGATCGGAAAATGCACCAGGAGCGGATGGATATTCTGCAGCTGCGATGCGCCCGGCAGAACGCGGTCTAGCACGACGATGTATGCCCGCGTCTATTTCACGGATTCGACGACCAGGTAGTCCACCCCGTTCTTGCTGTATTCCTTGCCCGTCACCGTCACCTGGTCTTCCATCCGCCGAATCACGCTGTCGGGAAGCGGGGACGCATCCTTGTTCGGCAACAGGATGTAGGCTTTCGAGGTCCCGCTTTCTATAAGCGTCGCGGGAATTCCCGCCGATACGCATTTTATCGCGCACGCCTTGTGGCCCGCGCCCTTCGCACCCATCGTGCCGTAGCAGTAGGAGTCTTCGATGTTGCCGGTGACTGATTTCTCGCCGCCATCGGCCGCGATCGCCACGCCAATCAGTCCCGTCGCGGCAACTAAAACAAGTCCGATTCCGAAATTCGCCAGCCGATTCATGCTTCACCTCCCAAAAAAACGATCAAGTTATTCTGATAGGCGGCAAGCCCGCGCTTCACCATAGATGAAATACAAGCCTAGCGGCGATATGAGCGTGCTTCAACCGTCGAGCCAACGTCGCCCCCGCCGAACAGCTCGCGCCATCCCTTGCGGCGCCGCGCCCCGGGCAATCGCGCTCCCAGCCGCTGCAGGTGCAGCTCGAGAATCTGCTTGAGTTCGTCGTTGAGCCGCTCGATTTCAATTTCCTCGGGCATCTTGGGCCGCGGCTGTCCTTCGGTAATTCCGCCGCGGCGCCGGCCGTAGAGCTGCTGCAAGCGCAACTCCGCCTTCGCGAACATCGCTTTGTACTTATAGTCGAGCCGGCTGAGCGCGTCGGTCATCGCGGCCAGCGCCACGAATCGGCGCCGCATCCGCCACCATTCGAACAGCGTCAGCAGCATCGCGCCGAGCATGAACAGCGCAAAGAATCCCAGGCTGACGGCGGTTGCGCGCCACCACGGCAGCAACTTGATGCCAACCTGCAGGTCCTGGTTGTCGCCGGTCAGTTCCTGTACCTGCGCCTTGAGCGATTTGACCTGCTCCTCCGCCGCATCGGACTTCTGCTCCGCCGTTTGCTGCTGTGCGCTCAGTGTCTCAACCTGTGACTTGAGCGTATTGACCTCGGTGGTGAAAGGATGCGGGACCTTCAACACCTCGTCCACTTGCAGTTCGTCGTCAGGATGAATCCGGTTGGCGTGCGCGAGTTCATCGGCGGTGATCCCGAACATCTGCGCGATTGCGCCGATCGAATCACCGGGGCGAACCGTGTAAGGGATGATGTTCGCGGGATGCTGCGGTTTGACGACGGGGTTTGGCGCCGGCTGGTCCTCGGGCTGTTCCGTGTCGCGAGCCTCAGACGGTTCGGCCTCGGTCGGCGGCGGACTCACAACTCGCGAGGGAGGCGCGGAGGGCGGAATCGTACTCTCGTTGAAATCGGATTGAGCGAACGCAACTGCGCAGCCGGCTACGATAAACACCGCCGCGAGGGCCAGTCTGGGTAAAGTTGACCTGAACCGTCGCACGCTCATGATGCACCCTTTGCCTGCGAACCCAATTCCAGTATCTATGAGATTGCGCCCACGGTCTAGGATGCGCCAGCATCCCCTGACTTCAGCCGGCATGGCGCGCGCGCTTGGCCGGATGCAGCGCCGCGTAGGCAGCCCCCACCACGCCGCCTCGCGGACCCAGCGCCGCGCGTACGATCTTCGCCTGCGATGCGATCGCCGTAAAGGCCCGCTCGCGCACCTGCGCCGTCATGGTTCTGCGCATGTATGGGATCGCGCCGGCGACGCCACCCCCTATCACGACCAGTTCGGGATTGAAGATGTTCAGAAAAGACGCGACCGCAATTCCGAGGTAATGCCCGGCTGT
>Ga0181521_10008796_pt1 | contig 10256 bp, 7 predicted proteins | sample PEATcosm2014_Bin_32_FD_119764 | JGI IMG/M metagenome (GOLD analysis project Ga0181521, IMG submission 119764) | Peatland microbial communities from MTU Mesocosm Facility, Houghton, MI, USA - PEATcosm2014_Bin02_60_metaG | ecosystem: Environmental > Terrestrial > Soil > Wetlands > Peat | place... | reverse complement strand
TTCGAGTAAAATCCCCCCAAGCCCCGGAGGGGCGAAAGAACATGTCCCACACCTACACGAACCTCCTGACGCACGTTATCTTTAGCACCAAGGACCGTGAGCCTCTTATCACCGCTGCGCTTCATGACGATTTACTCGCCTACGTGGGCGGAATCGTGCGCGAGATTGGCGGTGCGCTCCGGGCCGCGAACTCGAGGCCCGACCACGTGCACCTGCTCTGCTCGCTATCGCCGACGGTGGCGATATCCGACGCCTTGCGGTTGGTAAAAACCAATTCGTCTCGCTGGGTGCATCGCAACCTGCACATTGCCGGTTTCGATTGGCAAACCGGCTACGGAGCATTCAGCGTCAGCCATTCGCTGCCGCCATCGGTGACGCGATATATCGGTGACCAAGAGAAGCATCACCGCCGCATGACGTTCCAGGAGGAATTGATCGCCTTTCTGAAAAAGAACGGCATCCCTTACCATGAACGTTACATTTGGTCGTGATTACTTTCGCCCCTAAAGGGGCTTGGGGGGCCGGCCGACTGGCGCACGGCGGAGCCGCCTGTTTTTGCTGGAAATTCATACAGCAAGACCGCAGAGCTTCGCGCCAGCCGGGGACGCGACAACCCGGATGAGTTGGGGAGTTCTGAGCCGTCCGAAGTTTCGGTAGTAGGTTAGTTTGAAAGTCGCAGGTGAGCGGAGAAGGCAGCACGAACATCTTCCCACAGGCGTTCGTCGAATTCCTCCGCAAAGAGGGGCCTCTCGTTCAGCATTGTGTTGTGGGCTGCCTTTGCCGCAGCCCACAATTGCCGCTCCAGCGCCCCGACTCGCTCGCGGCTCGCTTCATAGTCGGGGTGCTTTTGCTTGTGCCAGTATGGGAGCACCGGACCGTATGCCAGAAATGCCATGCTCTTGCAGGTTTCAGGCACTACTCCACGCTCGACAAGGTGCCGACGAAGGGCATTGTTGTTCTCGTTGAAACCGAGATGTGCTCCGGCCCGCACATAGGGGGATTGGGCCACTCCTGTCACATCTCCTTTCATGCCGACATAGCAGAACTGCTCACCCTGTGGGCCAACAATATTCCACGCATAGAGCCAGAGTCCCCGAGACAAGATCTCTGGAGGTAAATCGACCCGGTACAATTTTGCACCCATCGTCCTCAGTAGCTCCCGTCACAACGCTGCATCATCTTCACAGTTCAAGGTGACCTGCTACCAGAATTTGGACTGCCTCTAGTTGGTTCCCCTCAGACTTTTTGCGAGAGCTACTCGCTTGGCAAGCGCATCGAGGTAGTCTGCCGCTTTACTTATAGCGGGGGGGGAGCCAAATTGCATCGGCAAAGGCATCATAGAGGGTACGTCGGTCAACGCCCGGGCAAACGCAGCAGCTTCTTCGTTGTCCGCGGCCGTTTGTGCATCCTTCGGTAAACGATCTAATAGGGCCTTGCGCAAAAGATCCGCGTCAGAGAGCGCCTGCTTCAAGTTAGACCGGTAATCCTCTCTCTCAAGCTCTATCTTATGGTCCCACTCCTTTTTCTTTTGTTCCAAAACCGCTGGATCCTTCTCGCTCGCACGATGTTCCGTCTCTAGGTACTTGGAAAACAGTAGTGGGCTATCTATTGCAGACCACTCCCTAAAAGATGTCCGCAAGTGGCCGGTGACTTTTGGAACCATGGCAACGAGAATGTCGCTTGACAAACCATCCAGGTTCCCCTCAGAAATAGGCTTCCTAAGTCTCTCATAAATTTGCGTCGCCACTTCCTGCTTGACGACGGCGCCGATTTCGGCGATGCCGGGGCAGCTTGATTTGCTCATGACATCGCTGATGAAACTGAGCTTGCCTTCTAGTCGCCCCTGCTCGCTGGCATGCTGCGCGCGCTCGGTAGACTGCTCTCTTTCATGCCGCGCGCGCTCGGCAGACTGCTCTCTTTGCGTCCTTGAGGACTGAATTAGCGTAGTAATAACTACTGCGACGAACAGCAAAGAGAATAGCCCATGGTAGAGCCATTTCTTCCAGGGAACGTTCGGCGGATAATTAGCCATCACGATCCCAATCAACGTCAGCAGAAGGCCCCACACGACGCTCAACAATGTCAATAGAATGTCCGTGTTCACGGTCGTGGCTCCAATGGTTCAGGGGGTCCGAGCTTGCTGGGGGAATTGTACTCCGCGCTTTAATGAACCGCAACGTCGCGAACGTTTCGACAATAAGTTGACTGCACGATTACTCGCAGGCGGGCTGGCGCAGACACCTGGTTTTCGGAGTCTGCAAGGGGCAGGTCGGTGCTGCCCGCTCAGTCTAGCCGATCCATGCGGAGCACGGACTCGCCATTCAAGTAGTCATACTGCCAGCTTGACCACGGCCAATCCCAAGGCGAACTCACCAGCCCGCGCCTGACCGGGTTCAGTTTGTCTCGGCGCTTCTTTTCGGTGTAGACGTTGAAGGGGTGAAAACGCCGATTCCAGGGCAGTCGCTCATGCCCGTCGGCTGACGGGCACCCGGAAACCATGAAGAATGCGCGAAGCGCCTTGGAGTGCGTCGGCTTGACGCCGCCTTGGCACGGCGCGGGCCGAGGTTTTTCGTGGGACGAACTGGATCGAGGCGTAATGTAACTCTGCGCCTCGCGCTAATCCAAAGGCGGCGTCAAGCCGCCGCACTCCAAGGTGCCTTCGGCACAAGCGTTTTCAGAACCGCGATGGCGGGATGAACCCGCCGCTATGATTATTCGCTCGTCTACTTCCACTCGCCGCCGATCTTCCAATATTCCAGCGCCGGTCCCTTCAGGCCTCCCGGGCCGGCGGTTATCGCGAGCTTCGCCACAGCTTCCATTTCCTGCGGCGTGTAAGGCTTGAAGTTCTGCGCGATGCGCACGTCGTCGTCAAGCTGTCCCAGGGTACGACAGCCGAGTGTGGCGCAATGGATCGGCAAGCTGAGAGTGTATCGAAGGCATTCTTGGGCATTCAAAACGCGCAACAGGAAGGCGTTGGCGAAGATCTTCATGGCTTGAATCCCCATGCTGCGCTCCACGGCGAGAGGCAAAGTGATCTGCTGAAAACCCAGGTACGCAGGGTTGGCGGCATGGAGTGGCATCAGAATGGAATCCCACTTTTCGTAGGCCTTCAGCATCGCCACGTGGGTATGGGGATCGTGGTGTCCGGCAAAACCGAAGAAGCGGCATTTGCCGGCCTTTTTTATAGATGAAGCACGAGTAAGGTACAATAACTTGGCTTGGAGCGGGTGCGCGACATAGAAGTTGTGAATCGCCGAAGGTCAGGTGAATACGGCCCCGCGAGGGGCCGCCCCGTGAGTAGCCGTAGGTGAAACCTACGGGCACAAGGCGGAAAAACCGTATCCGACCCCGAAGGGGTTGACGGTGGCTATGGTCCGGCCCCTTCAGGGCCGGAAATGCGTTTTGGCATCCGGAGACCGTAGGTTTACACCTACGGCTACTCATGGTGTCCCGCTCCGCGGGAGGGCTCTGGTTGGTGTGTACAGTATACAAGGACGGCCACGACTCGTAAGCGGAAATTCCGACCCCCAACTTCTATGTCGCACACCTCTTGGTGATAGCAGACCTACGCCAGATTGGTCAGTGACCTCGGAGGGAAAATGGCAATGAATCGTCGCGAATTCATGACGCTGCCTGCGGTGGCAATGGCCACCCGCGAAGACGTAGTTCCCTCCGCAGCGAGGCGGGGATCGGACGACTCCTTAGCAACCTCTTCCATCGGAACGGGATCAAGTGCTGGTCCGGATGTCCCCTGGCAGCGCAAGATTCGCCGCATCGGTCAATTGAATATGACCGAGCACGACCCGGTGACGCTCGACATCGAGCAATGGGCTGATTACTGGGCCAGCCTGAAGGTGGATGCCGTGCTCGTGAGCGTCACGGGCATCCTGGCGTACTATCAGACCAAGGTGCCTTTTCATCGCAAGGGCAAATATCTCGGTGACCGCGATTTTTTCGGTGATTGCTGCCGAGCAGCGAAGAAACGCGGATTGCACGTGATCGCCCGCCTGAGCCCCGATCTCAATTGGGCAGACGCGGTCGCGGCGCATCCGGAATGGTTCGAGCAGGACGCGGATGGCCGTGCGGTGGTTCACGACGAGGACCACAGGCTGTTCCGCACGTGCATGTTCTCGACCTACATGACCGATTACATCCCGGCCATCATGCGGGAGATTAATTCAAGTTATGATGTTGACGGACTATTTACCAACGCCTGGCCGCCGCTGGGAAGTCTGCCGGTATGCCATTGTGCGATCTGCCGCAAGCTGCCGCCGAGCGGGACGGTCGAATACTGGGACAAGTTCAACGAGCGCACAACTTTCCTTTGGAAGCTCTACGATTCGATCGCCAAGGAGAAGCGCGCGGGGAATTTCTATTTCGCTAATCTGGGCGGCGGAATCCGCTGCTCGGCCAACCTGGTGGAACTGGGCGAACTCTGCGAGTGGTTCCAGGCCGACAACCAGGGGCGGGGCGGGGAAGATGCGCCGATTTGGGGATGCGCGATGCAGGGCCGTGTTTGCCGCGCCGTGCAGAAGGGCAAGACGGCGACTAATGTGACCGGAGCATGGTCAACGGGGCCGGTGCGTTGGCGGGGCGTAGCCAAGTCGTGGGCCGAGGCTCGAATGTGGATGGATGAAACGGTGGCCAGCGGCATGGCGCCTTACCAACACATCGTGGGCGCCGAGAATGGACTGGGCGAAGACCGGCGAGCGCTTGAACCGGCGCGCGAATTCTTCAATTGGACTGCGCAGCACGACCAGCATTTCACCAACAAACGATCAATTGCCGCCATCGGCGTGGTGATCGGCCAGCGCACCCAGTTGTTCTACCAGCCTCCCCGGGGAGCTTCGGCCATGCAGTATATGGAGGGCCTCTACTACGCGCTGCTCGAGGGGCGTTTTCTCTTCGATTTCGTGCACGAGGAGAAGCTGGCGCTTCCGGAACTCGAAAAGTACACGGCCTTGCTGTTGCCGAACATTGCCCTGCTCAGCGACTCGCAACTTCGCGAGTTGCGCGAATATGCGGAGGCGGGCGGCTCACTGCTGGCGACCTTTGAGACCGGTTTGTACACGGAGAGGAACCAGAAGCGGGCGGACTTTGGCTTGGCGGACGTCTTTCAAATCCGCAAGGCGGGCGAGATCATCGGCACAACCGGCAATGCTTACTCAGCGCGAATCGAGCAGCAGCACGCCATCCTCGATGGGTTCACCGGCACGAACTGGATTGCGGGCGCTGAGTACCGAGTGCCTGTGGCAGCCGTCGAAGGACCAATCATGACGGTCGTTCCTGGGTCGGTGGCTTATCCTCCCGAGCTTTCTTATCCCGATCCTTCGCACACACGAGAGCCCGCAGTGGTTCTCCGCCAAAAGGGCAAGAGCCGGCTGGTCTACTTCCCTGGAGATGTCGATCGAACCCTGTGGCACTCCGGGCACACCGATCTCAGCCGGCTGCTGCGCAACTCCATTCGGTGGGTGGCGGGCGAGGAGCAGCCGATAACTATTGAAGGAGAGGGCCTGATCGAGCCCTTCGCGTGGGAAACTGAGGCCGGATTTGCGGTCCATGTGCTGAACTACACGAACCCGGCGGTGCACCGCGGCTGGATCCGGGAATTCTATCCCATCGGTGAACAGCGCGTCCGAATGCGACTGCCTGAGGGCCGTCGTGTGTCGCGGGTGGAATTGCTGCGGGCCGCGACGGAGATTCCTTTTGAAGTGGCCGATGGCGCATTGACCTTTACCATTCCCAGGGTAGTTGATTACGAAGTGGCGGCAGCGTATTCCATTTGAAATGCCAGACAAGGAGGATTGACATCATGCGACGCACGATCGGGCTGGGTATTTGCATTTTGGTTATATGCTTGAGTGCTGCTAGCGCGGAAGATGATACGAAGCGTTTTGATGGGACCTGGGATACCACGGTTTCGTGCAGCAACACGGCGGGGGCGTTGGGCTACTCTTATCAATTTACCTCAACGGTGAAGGACGGCGTGCTTCATGGGGAAAAAGGCGACAAAGGCAAGCCCGGCTGGTTCCAACTGGATGGGAAAATCCTCCCTGACGGAACGATGAAAATCTACGCCAAGGGACTGGTGGGAGCGGAGGAAGTTGCCGTCGGCCACCGTCCGCGCGGCAGCGCCTTTGGTTATCACGTCGAGGGAAAGTTCTCCGAGAAAGAAGGAAGCGGCAAACGCGTGGAGGGCCGCCCGTGCGAGGTCGAGTTCGCGAAGAAGTAGTCCCGCCACCGGCACGCTCCAGGGATTATCGGCTGCTTACCGCAGCCGGGGCGGAGTCGAGGAACTCGTAGCGATCTCGGTGCTCCTCCGGCAGAGCCTGGCACTGAACATTGAGGTGCATCACCTCATGAGTCTTGCCGAATTGTGGCCAGTTGGCCAGGCCGGGAGCGTTGGGATCGCCTGTCTTTATGAAGTTCGCCCAGTAGGCGTTCATCGTTTTGGCCACCGTGTAGTCATCAGGCTGCCAGTCCGCCTTCTTTGAGTCGAGCATGGTGAATACGTACTCGAGTTCCGCGGCGTGCGGCGACCCGAAGGTCTTCAAGCCCGTTCTTTTGTCCGCCTCCGGAATCGGGACGGTTCGGTCGAATTGGTAACGGTAAACCGTGCTTCCGGCTTTTGTCTGCTCGTCGAGCCACTTCCATGTACCGAAGACAATAAAGCGGTCGCTGGCCAGATCGCCGGCGGACCGTAGCGCCTCCTCGTCGGTGGATGCGCCGTATACCTTAAGGGCGGCGTCAGCGCGAGACCCATATTCGCGGCGCAACTGCTCGGCGAAGGTCTTGGCGTTCGGCTTCTCCTTTGCCATCAGCACCGCCATGCGGACCTCGTCCGCGTTCCACCCGGCGAGCAGGGCACCCTCGTTTTGCTTTCCCTGTGCAAAGATGGACGGCACATCGGAGGGAAGGAAGTATCCGTCCACGATGGGCCAAAAGCCGAATCCGTTGTTCCGTTTCGAGGCCTCGGCGAGCAGATCCGCCGCCGGCATGGCCCGCAACTCGGCCAAGTGTTTTCCGCCTCCGATTTTCGCGGCAAACGCCGAGCCCTGTTTTTCAGCTTCCGCCAGGGCTGTCTGGCCGCGCCCGCCCACCGGGCCGAAAAATGCTCCGCTTTCGCCGATGGCCTGCTGAAAGAGAGAGCGCGAAAGCGGTGAGGCCATGAGCGCGCTGACCGAAAGCGATCCGGCCGATTCTCCGCCGATGGTCACCTTTTGCGGATCGCCGCCGAATGCCGCGATGTTTTGCCGCACCCATTCGAGCGCTGCAACCTGATCGAGCAAGCCGTAGTTGCCGGACGCTTTGTGGGGAGATTCCTCGCTGAGTTCAGGATGAGCGAAGAAGCCAAATATGCCCAGCCGGTAATTCGCATTAACCACCACGATACCCTGCTTTGCAAAACTCTCTCCATCGTACCGGGCCTCGTCGTTGGCACCGGCGGCGAACCCGCCCCCGTAGAACCAAAGGTATACCGGAAGCCTTTGGGTTTTGGATCGGGCGGGAGTCCAGATGGTCAGATTGAGGCAGTCCTCGCTCATCTCTTTGCTGCGAAATACGATGTCGCCAAAGACCCTGGCCTGCATGCAACGCGGGCCGAAGTCTGCGGCTTTACGCACGCCGCTCCAGTGCTTGACCGGCTGCGGCGGTTGCCAGCGCAGATTGCCTACGGGAGGAGCCGCGAAGGGAACACCCCTGAAAATCCGCAGCGAAGAGTCCGCGTTGACCGTGCCTTCCAGAATGCCGCTTGCGGTCTTCACCCGGTCAGCCGCCGAAGCCGTGCGCGCCAGAATAGCAACGCTTATTAGGACGCAGCTAACGATAATGCGATTACAGTTGATCATGTGCTTCTCCGTTTAATCGCCGTCACCGCGCTCGCGCAGGGCGTGCGATGTTCACCAGCTACTCGCGCCGCCCAAGGTTATCAAATCCCCCAGGGAATTGCGAGAGTGGAATCGCCGCGCAGGCGTGGCCTTTCCGCCGAACAGGGACACCACTCGAGTTCCCTTACAACAACCCGGGCGGCGCGGTGTATACTGCTGTCGCTTAAATAACTATTGTCATCGGCAATGGTCAGGAGTCCCCAATGTCCACGTTCGCTAAACTGGTCTTAGTCGGCTCGGCACTTTTACTTCTCGGCGCGTCGCCGGATGGCTCGCAGAAGCCGGTGCGAATCAGCAGCGGCTTGATCTCGGGAACAACTGACAAAAACGATGTCACGGCCTACCTGGGCATTCCCTTTGGCGCGCCGCCGGTTGGGGAACTGCGCTGGCGTCCTCCGCAGCCCGCCCACCGCTGGGAGGGCGTGCGAACGGCCGACCATTTCGGTGCGAGCTGCATGCAGAATCAGCCTGGTTCGAGGCTTCCCTGGACGGAAGAATTCATGACGCAAGGGGCAGTGAGCGAGGACTGTCTTTTCTTGAACGTCTGGACGTCCACGAGATCCTCCAACGAAAAACGCGCCGTCATGGTCTATTTTTACGGAGGCGGATTCAACGAAGGTTCGAGTTCGGTGGCGGTTTACAACGGAGCAGGGCTTGCCCGACAGGGCGTGATCGTGGTTACCTCCAACTATCGGGTCGGTCCGCTTGGCTTCCTTATTCATCCCGACCTGACGAAGGAATCGCCACATCACTCTTCGGGGAACTACGGATTGCTGGACCAGATTGCGGCCCTCGAGTGGGTGCAAAAGAACATTGCCGCTTTCGGCGGCGACCCCGGCCGAGTCACGATATTTGGGCAGTCCGCAGGCGCCATCTCCGTTGCCGACCTGATGCGTTCGCCGCTCGCCCAGGGCCTGTTCTCCAGGGCCATCGCTGAGAGCGGCCCCGGATTGTTCCCGGAGAACCTGCATGGCGGGGGAGAGACGCTCCAGCAGAGGGAGCAACAGGGGCTCAAATACGCCGAAGCGAAAGGGGCTCACTCGCTCGCCGAGTTGCGCGCGCTGCCCGCTTCGGAGTTCTTCATGGCGGCGCCCGGCGCCAAAGGCGCGCCCTCGTATTCCGCTTATCCCGTGACGGACGGATGGGTGCTCACCGCGGTGCATCCCACGCGCGAGGTCCCGATTGTCGTCGGGATGGTCGCAGGTGACGCTGCGTTCGCGAGCGGCTTCGGCCCGCCCACGGCGGCCACGGTCGCCTCTTACACGACCACCGTGCAGAAGGCCTATGGCGACATGGCCGCAACTTTCCTGAAGCTCTATCCCGTCGAGAAGGATGCCGACGTTGCGGATGCCAGGAAGGCGAGTCAAACGGATCGCGCCCGAGTCTCCATCGATTTCTGGTGCGAGACTCAGGTGAAGAGGAGTGGGAGACTTTACACCTACTTCTTCGATCGCCCCACACCGTGGCCTGCGCACCCTGAATTCGGCGCCTTCCACACCTCGGAAGTTCCCTACATCTTCGAGACCCTCAAGCTGCTCGATCGTCCGTGGAAACCGGTGGACTTCAAGCTCTCGGATATGATGGCGTTCTATTGGTCCAACTTTGCTAAAACAGGCGATCCTAATGGATCAGGCCTGCCGCGATGGCCAAGCTATGATCCCGCCAGCCACAATACGATGGAATTGGGAGAGCAGGTTGGACCGATGCCGGAAGCTGAACCTGCGAAGGTTGAGTTTTTCCTAGGCTTCTTCAAGAAGTCATGACGCCTTGGCTTTGCGTGGTCCGTTGTCAGTTGTCCGTTGTCAGTTGCAGCCGCTTCGTGTGGCTTTGAGTGTAGGGATGAATCCCTGCGCTCAGATTGACAGGACTGCAACTGGCAACTGACCACGGACTACGGACATCAGCCTGCGACCTGTTGCGTCTTCTTATCGCGAAGGGTCACGTTGGTGATTAGGGGTTTAGCCCAGAAGGCAACGCTGAGGACCCAGCCAAAGGTTACGTAGAGGAACATCATCCCGGTGCGGAGCCCGAAAGCATCGCCGAGCCGCCCGATAATCAGCGGCACGATAGCTCCCCCCATGATCCCGACACAGAGTATGCCCGCGAGCGGCCCGTGATATTCCGCCACGGAATTCAATCCCAACGAAATAATAATCGGCCACATCACCGACGCGCAAAAACCCATGGCAGGGAACGCCAGTTTTGACGCGGGTCCCGGCCCAAACAAGGCCACCGTCAGGCATGCGAGCGCGCCGAGGCTGAAACAGAGCAGCACTTTGCGGCTGTCCAACAGCTTAAGCAGCAACATGCCTAGCGCGCAGCCCGCCGTCATCAATCCCCAGAACCAGGCTACCGCCGCAGCCCCCGTGG
>Ga0181521_10008793_pt1 | contig 10259 bp, 5 predicted proteins | sample PEATcosm2014_Bin_32_FD_119764 | JGI IMG/M metagenome (GOLD analysis project Ga0181521, IMG submission 119764) | Peatland microbial communities from MTU Mesocosm Facility, Houghton, MI, USA - PEATcosm2014_Bin02_60_metaG | ecosystem: Environmental > Terrestrial > Soil > Wetlands > Peat | place... | reverse complement strand
TTGCTCCACGCTTCTTTCAGACCCTCCGTCACCGGAACGCCCTTGCGCTTCGCTATGACTTCGCCTCCATCAGGCTGTCAAGGGGACTTTCACCCCCGAGCTGTCGAACATGCTCGGCACACACAAAAATCCCCGGAATTCCTTACGGACTTCCGGGGACTTCCGTTCTCCCACCGTTACGCGAAGATCTGTGGCGCACGCACTCTGCGCGCCGCATCGGCAATCTTGTCGATGCCTGCCTCCCGCAGGCGCAAAATCAACTGCACCCGCTGGTTCCGCCGCAGTTGCCGCACTTGTAGCAGCTTCCGTTGCGCGTCATAATCGAGCCGCATTCGGCGCACAGCGGAGCGTCCGCCACCACCGGCGCGAACGGCAACTGCTGCTGCGGATCGGGTTCGGTGGGCCGCAGCGTAGTGGTTTCGCCGGCTTCCGTCACCGCGTACTCCGGCCCCAAAAACTTCGCGCCCAGCCAGCGGAAAATGTAATCCATGATGCTCTTGGCATAGGGCACCAGCGGATTCCCCGTCCAGCCGCTCGGCTCGAATCGCACGTGCGCGAATTTGTCCACCAGGAACTTCAGCGGCACGCCGTATTGCAGGTTGAAGCTCACCGCCGTGGCGAACGCGTCCATCAAACCCGAGATGGTCGAGCCTTCCTTCGCCATGGTGATGAAGATCTCGCCCGGCGCGCCGTCGTCGTACATTCCCACCGTGATGTAGCCTTCGTGCCCGCCGATGGAAAATTTGTGCGTAATGGAACGCCGCTCGTCCGGCAGCTTGCGCCGCACCGGCCGGTACACCACTTTCTCCGGCGCCGGCGCCGCGGCCGCTGCCGCCGGCTTCTTTTCCTTCCCCGAGCTCGAGCTCAAGGGCTGCACCCGCTTGGAGTTGTCGCGATAAATCGCCACCGCCTTGAGCCCCAGCTTCCAGCTCTCCGTATAGGCGGTCATGATGTCCTCGGCGGTGGATTCCTCGGGCATGTTGATGGTCTTCGAAATGGCTCCCGAAATGAACGGCTGCACCGCCGCCATCATGCGCACGTGCCCCATGTAGTGAATCGACCGCGATCCGTTCTGCGGCCGGAAGCTGCAATCGAATACCGTCAGGTGCTCACTCTTGAGCTCGGGCGCGCCTTCGATGGTGCCCGTGGCGTCGATATGGCTGACGATCTTCTCCACCTGCGCGGGCGAGTATCCCAGCTTGATCAAAGCCGCCGGAACCGTGTTGTTCACGATCTTGATCACACCGCCGCCCACCAGTTTCTTGTACTTCACCAGCGCCAGGTCCGGCTCGATCCCCGTGGTATCGCAATCCATCATGAACCCGATGGTGCCGGTGGGGGCGATCACCGTCACTTGCCCGTTGCGGTATCCGCTGCGCCGGCCGGATTCGTAAGCTTCCGTCCAGCACTCTTCCGCGCCGTGGTACAGCGCCGCGGAAACGTTGTGCCGGTTGATGCGGTGCACCGCGTCGCGGTGCATGCGGATCACTTCCAGGAAGGGCTGCTCGTTGGCCGCGTATCCGGGGAACGGCCCGCCGGTCTCCGCGATGCGCGAGCTGGTCAGGTACGCCTGCCCGCACATCACCGCCGTGATGGCGGCCGCCATGTCGCGCCCCTGGTCGCTGTCGTAAGGAATCCCCATGGACATCAACAGCGCCCCCAGGTTCGCAAACCCCAGCCCCAGCGGCCGATAGTCGTGCGAATTCTCGCCGATCTTCTGCGTCGGGTAGCTGGCGTTGTCCACGATGATTTCCTGCGCCACGATCATGGTATCCACCGCGTGGCGGAAGGCTTTCACGTCGAACTGCCCGTCCGGTCCCACGAATTTCATCAGGTTCAGCGAAGACAGGTTGCACGCCGAATCGTCCAGGAACATGTATTCCGAACAAGGATTGGAGGCATTGATGCGCGCCGTGTTCTTGCACGGATGCCAGCGGTTCACGGTGGTATCGAACTGCATCCCTGGGTCGCCGCACTGGTGCGTGGCTTCGGCAATCTGCCGCATCAGGTCGCGCGCCTTGTAGCGCGCCACCGGCTGCCCGCTGGCTACGCCCTTGGTCCACCAGTCGCCGTCCTGCGCCACCGCGTTCATAAAATCGTCGGTGGCGCGGATGGAATTGTTGGCGTTCTGGAAGAAGATGGAGCTGTAGGCTTCGCCGTCCATCGAGGAATCGTAGCCGGCTTCCACCAGCGTGTAGGCTTTCTTTTCTTCCTTGGCCTTGCACCAGATGAACTTTTCGATATCGGGGTGATCGGCGTTCAGAATCACCATCTTGGCCGCGCGCCGCGTCTTGCCGCCGGATTTGATCACCCCCGCGAAGGCATCGAACCCCTTCATGAAGGACAGCGGCCCGGAGGCGCGCCCGCCGCCGGAAAGAATGGCGTCTTCTTCGCGGATGGCCGAAAGATTGGTGCCCGTGCCGGAGCCCCACTTGAACAGCATGCCCTCCGTCTTGGCCAAGTCCAGAATCGATTCCAGCGAATCCTTCACCGAAACGATGAAGCACGCCGAGCACTGCGGCCGCGTTTCGCCGCCGGCCTCCAGCTTGCTGATGCGGTCTTCTTCGTGGTCGTACACCCAACCGTAGCCGCGGGCTTCCTTGACCCCTACGTTGAACCATACCGGGGAGTTGAAGCACGCCTTTTGCGTCAGCATCAGGTGCGCCAGTTCGTCGCGGAAATTCTCCGCATCCTGAGCGCCCCGGAAGTAGCCGTCTTTCCGGCCCCACCCGGCGATGGCGTCCACCACGCGCTGCACCAGTTGCGCCACGCTGGTCTCCCGCTCCGGCGAGCCGGGTTTTCCATGGAAGTACTTGCTGGCTACGATGTTGGTGGCCGTCTGCGACCAATCCACCGGCACTTCCACGTCCCTTTGCTCGAAAATGACCGAGCCTTTGTCGTTGCCGATGGAGGCCGTGCGAGTCTCCCACTGCATCTCGTCGTACGGGGTTTTGCCGGACTCCATCCGGGCTGTGAAGTAACGCGGGAAGGTAATCCCCGCCGGTTCGGTTTTGGCTGCTGTTCTGGCTTTCAACGATTCTATTTTCGCACTCATCGCGCTCATTTTTCACTCCTCCGAGAAACGCCTCCGTCATAGTGCCCCAATATATAGGGTGAGGTCAAGAATTTTATCTATATGCAGGGTGTTGAGGTTACGGGAAGGCAGTGCGAACCATTACACTATTTGCCCTGAAGGCGGCGCCGGAAGCCGCGAAATTCGTAACAAGTGTCAAGAATAACCGGGGGTGCGCCCGCCGCGGACACCCCGGCTAATCCTGTGCAATTCGGAGAAACGGATGCCGCAAACTCTAAACCGCGCCCGCGGGAGCGGCCAGCGCGGAATGCCGTTGGCCCGCTTTCCCCACCGGCATGACGAAATGGCGATGGGCCGAGGCCACCACGCGCTCCACTTCGTCGCGTACCAGGGGTTGCGCCAGCAGGTCGTAGGCGCCGAAGTTGAGCACTTCCGCCCACAGCGAATCGTCCGCGCCGCGCGAGGTCACCAGCAGTTGCGGGGGTTGCTGCATGCTCCGCAGATCCTGCAAGAGGCTTTTCCAACTCCAGCTATTCCCCGCGCTTTCGGCGATCACCACCTGCACCCGATTGCGCTCCAAGCACCGCAGGGCGCGGCGCCCGTCGCGCGCTTCGAACAACCGCCAGCCGGGCTTGCGAAAAACATCCCGCAGCAAGAGACGATCGTTTTCGTAATCGCCTACCAGCAGGGCGGAGACACCATCTTCACGCAAAGTTTTCATGGCACACTACTCCTCTTCTGCGTGTCATTCGTGGATCACCGTTTGTCGATCGTGGAGAAATTGGGTGACGTCCCTGGGTCACCTTAAGATCAGCTTAAGCCTTCCGCCCAAACGAGTACAACCGAAAAACACGGACCTGATAGAATACTGGTGTCTTAAATCACCCCACATTCTCACCTCATGTGCGGGTTGCAACGGAATATTTCGCCGTCCGGGGCTGAGCCTCCGCCGCGCGGGATCACAGGCTATGCTACTGGCCGCTTGGCCAGTTATTGACCAGGTTCAGCACGTTCAGGCTGCCGATGCCGTTGGTGAAGTTCCAACCAGCCGCGGTGGCGAACGCGGCGGCATAGGATTGCGTGGAAGTGGACAGGGCGCCGTTCATACTGGTGCTTCCGCTTCCGCCTCCGGGGCCGCGCCGCGTACCGCTGGGGGTGGTGGCGGCGGAAGCGCCATAGCAGTTGTAGGCGCCGCTGCAATTGACGGCGCTGTCCCCTAGCGTCACGTTATGGAAAATGCAGGCGCTGGAGGCCGAATCGCCGTTCATGGAATCGCAAACCGCGCCGGGGTTGGCCGCCAGCGAATAGTAAACGGGGTTGGGATTGCCTTGGGCGCTGCCGGTTTTCTGGTTGACCAGCGCCTGGATACCGGCCAGAATGGGCGCGGAGAAGGACGTTCCGCCGCCGCCGGCCCAGGTGCTGGGATCGCCCGCGCAGGAAGCCCCGCCATTGCGCCGGTCGCTGAAGCACATGACGTAATAATGGCCCCAAACGCCCGTTCCGGAGAAAAGGGAGACATCCGGCAGATCGCGCACGCCATCGGAAGGAACGCCCGCCAAGCCCGATTGCCAGGAGGGTTTGGCGTAACCCTGGCAGGAGCCGCTCACCACCCCGGAGATGCTGGGCGAGCCGGTGGCGCAGCCGCTCGGGCCGCCGCTTCCGGCCGCAACCTGCACCAGGCCCTCTTGCTTGGCGGCGGAGCTGCCGCACAAGCCATCCACGCCATAAGGCGAAGCGAAGCCCAGATAAGAGGAGATGATACCGCTGCCGCAGGAATCGTCCCACGGTATCTCGGGGATATAAGTAATCGCCGAGCCGTAAGTCGAGGTATTCGTCGAATTCCAGTAAGTGGACACCGTGTTTAAGTAAGCGTCGGCGAAATCGGTGCCGCCCGCGGCCACGTTGTAAGGAGTGGATGCCCAACCGCTCACGCCTATCCCGTGGGTGGCTCCGCTGGCCCCGGAATCGCAAGCCGCCGCGCCCTCGTCGCCGGCGGCCACGAATACCGAAATGCCTTCGGCGGCGGCTTGCTGATAGATCAGATTAAACGAGGCGTTGGAGGTTTCTCCGTTGCCGGCTTCGCATTCGCCATAGCTGATGCTGACAATGGAGGGAGGATTGACGGCATTGATGAGGTTTTGCAGGGCGATCAGGCCGCCGAAGGTGGTGCGCGTATCGGCGCAGGACGCCACTTGAATGGCGGCATCGGGCGCCGCCGCGGCGCTCCACTCCGCATCCAGAATGGCTTCGCCATCGTTACCGCCCACCACGCCGGGGTCGGAGCAGTTGGTCCGGCCGGTTGCGGGCGAGGGATGGACGGCCGTCAGCGAGCCCGTGCCGGCGTACTGGTTGACCCCGAAGGTGGAGACAAAAGTGTTCCAATCGTCCGTGCTGTAGAGGTCGGTGTCCTCGATCACCGCGATGGTCTGGCCCTGCCCCGTCACCCCTTGCGCGAATAGCGGAGCGATATTGTAAATGGTCGCCAGGTCCGAAGGAGACAGCGCTTCATTGGTGTATCCCTGCGCGGTGTAAGTGAAATTCGCGTGAGGCCTGGGCTTGTTCATCGCGTGCGGAGCGAAATCGTGCAGCGAAACAATGCCCGCGACCACCGGCGCCAGAGCTTCCGGGATCTCGGGATCGCTCATATTGGCTACATGCTCTTGGCCATTGACGTCGAGATAGTGAATGGAAGTATGGAAGGCCTGCTGCACCTGGCCGGCGGTGCCGGAAATATCGATCACCATTCCACTGGGATAGACCGAATTCACCGTGAAGCCTTTCGAGGCGAGCCAGCCGGTGATCGTGTCCAGATCCTGCTGGGATGCGCCGTAGGCCTGGCCGAATTGGGCCGCGGTCATCCACTTGTGGTAATTCGGCGACTTGGGATCCTGCAGGCTTGCGATGTATTGGCTGACGGCAGTCTCCTGCGCGGCCGAGCGCTGCAACTGCACCAGGATATGCTGCATCGCGAAACCCTCCGGGACGGCGCCCAGGTCGTTGGCGGTTTTGGCTTCGGGACGGGTGTTGCCGGAGAGTTGGTGAAGATGGGTTTCGTCCACGCGGCTGGTGATGAGAGGCCGCGCGGCGCGGCCTGTGATGGCAGTCTGAGAAAGCAGAACGGGGACGGCAAGTAAGAAACAAATAAGGGCTTGGTAGACTCGGCGGTGCTGGGTCATGCTCTCCTGGACGTACCCGGTCGTGGCGGGTTTCCGTTTGCGATGGAAACTTTACGTTCTTAGCGCGGCGGGATCGAGGCTGGGCGGCGGTAAGGCGCACCGTGAGGCTCGGTTCCGCCGCCCGGAACGCTTTAAAAAATTGGAACCAAGTGGATGTTGCAAAAATCCTCACCTGTCGATATGTTTTGGGCAATACCTGCCGGAATCGAGTCCTCATTATGCGGCGGAAGCCAGCACACGGCGCTTTCCAGGAGGGGCGATGGGCCGGTTGTTGAGCCGTGTGCTCACGCAGATGGAGCGAATCCTCGAAATCAACGCGCTCCGAAAGGTGAGCAAAGCAGTCGTGGAGGCTGCGCGCGAGAGCTTGGTCATTGGGCAGGCCTAAAGCGGTCCGCCGGAGAATTCAACTTTCCGGTAACGCCGTCTTCTGTCCCCAATGCCGGTCCGCAGGCCTGACGATTGGTGGCTGCCGTCGGGTTGCAAGCATTTTGCGAGCCGAAGTCGTTGGAGGGAGGGCGCGCTGACTTTGGCATCAACGCTGCTTAAAAGGCGGCGACACCTGGGGTCGGCTACCCGTGAATAAAGGAGCTTTTGCATGTACAGGAGCCAACGGGTGGCGTCGTTGTGTCCGAGGGCTGTGTCGATCTGCAACAGCGCAGCCGGGAGTGACGATCTTCCTGGAGAATCCATGAGAGCCTTAGTTCCCATTTCGTCATCGGGCGCGGCGCAGCCGCTCCTGTCCGCGGGGCACAGAGGGCACCCCGCACCGCGTCTCGTCCCGGGCACCCGTGCGAAATGCGGGCTGATACAAATACTGATCCTTCTTTGCATTTTCGCAAGCAACGCCCATGCCGTCGGAACGACCTTCTCGACCATCCTGGCGGGCAGCGGGCAGGACATAGCCTTGGCGGTGACATCCGACGCCCAAGGCAATGTCTATGTCGCTGGCCTCACCTATTCGCCCGACTTTCCGGTTACGCCGGGCGCTTATCAGACCACGTTCGGTCAAACCTGCGACGCCTTCATTACTAAACTCGGGCCGAACGGCCAGATCGTCTGGTCCACTTACCTGGGCGGCATTCTTGACGATTTTGCCACCGGGGTAGCCGTCGACAGCGCCGGCAATGTATGGGTGGCCGGATATACACGCTCGGCGAACTTCCCGTTGGTCAACCCCATTCAGGACACGCTGGACGGTGACAACTTCGCCGCCTTCGTGGCGAAGCTGAATCCCGCCGGATCCACGCTGCTGTACTCCACGTTTCTGGGCGGCGCTGCCCTCAGCGGAGCCGCGGGGCTCGCGCTCGACGCTGCCGGGAACGCTTACGTCGCCGTGAATGTTGACTCCGCCACCGGCTATCCCGGCACCCAGAATGCTCCCAACCAGTACGGCATCGTTGCCACTAAGCTGAATCCGCAAGGCGCGCTGGTCTACTCCTTCTTTCATCCCACTGGCACTGCCGAAGGAATCGCCGTGGATGCGGCCGGCAGCGCCTACCTAACCGGAACCAATGGAACGATTTTTTCCAATGGCCCCAGCACTACCCAGCAGGTATTCGGCGAATCGGGCCCGTCGCAAGCCATGGTCTTCAAGATCTCTTCCGATGGATCGACGAAAATCTACGAAACCACGTTTGGGGGCAGTGTCCAGACGGTGGGCGCGGAGATCGCCGTGGATCGCGCGGGCGACGCTTACATTGCGGGAACTACCTCGTCGGCGGATTTTCCCCTGGTGAAACCTTTGCAGAGTTCGACTGGCGCGCGCCCGCTGTGGCAGAGTTCCGATGGTGGAAATACCTGGACGCCCATGGACAATCTGCCTTTCGCGCTTCCGCAGGTGACGGTGGTGGACCCAACCACGCCCACCACCGTCTACCAGGCCACCGGGGACTTGGGCGTCTTCAAGAGCCTGGATGGAGGCGCCACCTGGACCGGTTCCAACAGCGGGATCGCCGGCACGAACGTGCAGACACTGGCCATCGATCCGGTCCATCCGCAGACCTTGTACGCCGCCACCGTAGCTGCCAATGGGACCAACGCAAGTGCGGTTTATAAAACCGTGAATGGCGCCACCAGTTGGACTCTGATCGACTCACCGGCGCTGGCAATTCCGCAACTGGCCGTGGATGCGCAGAATCCCAACATCGTCTGGGAAATCGGCGCTTCCCTACGGAAGAGCACCGACGCCGGCGCCACCTGGAATCCTGTGGCGTTCCCGGGCACCGTCGCATCCATGGTGCTCGACCCGCGCGTCAGTGGCAACCTGCTGGCAATCTCGAACCCGGTCTTCTGCGGCCCCTTTTGCGGCAGCGGCCAACCCGCGTATCTCTATCGCAGCACCAACGGCGGCACCAACTGGACCCAGGAGGCTTTGCCGTCGCCCAACGGAAGCCTGGTGCTAGTGGTAGATGGTTCCACCAACCCTTCCACGGTCTACGACGATCTCGCCTATCGCAGCGTGGATGGCGGCGTCACTTGGGCAGCCATCACTCCCCCCGGAGGTACGGCATCGAGCTACAGTGCGGTCGCGGTGGATCCCGGTGGAACGCTGTATGCGGCGATTGACGACGTGGGGAATTACGTCTCTAGAGACCACGCGCAAACGTGGACCGCCATTGGCTCCTTCATTCCGCCGCCAACCAGCGCCGACGCCGCAGCCCCCGCCATTACCAGCCTGGTTCCCGCCGGCTCTACCGGTATGCTCTACGCCACCATCAACCAGTTGGCTACCGCGGGCTTTGTCACCAAGCTCAGCGCCGACGGGTCGAGCATCGTCTACTCTACTTACCTGCGGGGCCACGCCTCCATGGAGTCTTTCGTCAACGTCCTGGCCGAACCCGGCGTCTTCCAGACCCAGAATTGGATCTCCGCCATCGCGCTCGATGCAGCCGGAAACATAACCGTGGCCGGTGGAACACGCGCCGTCGATTTTCCGACTGCCAATGCGGCGCAGCCCGCCAGCGCCGGACTGTCCGACGCTTTTATCGCGACCATTTCGGCGGACGGCAGCAAGCTGAATGACTCGACGTATTTCGGCGGTTCCCAGGACGACGGCGCGCTGGCGGTGGCGCTGGATTCACAGGGTAACGCGATCTTCGCAGGACAGACTTGGTCAGGCGACTTCCCAGTCCCGGGCGGGGAGCAGTTGCCGTACACTTATGGCAACGCCTTCGTGGTGAGGCTGGCAGCACCGGGCCCGCCGGTCATCACTTCGGTGCTGAACGGGGCCAGCTTCCTGCCGGCCATCGAAGCCGGTTCCTGGGTGACGATTCAAGGCACCAACCTGGCCAACGCTTACCCAGGGCAAACCTGGACCACCGCAGATTTCGTCGGCAACAACCTACCCACCCAACTTGCAGGCGTAAGCGTCACCATCGATGGCAAACCGGCCTTCGTGGAATACGTTAGTCCCACGCAGATCAATGTGCAGGCGCCTTCGGACATGACGACCGGCACCGTCAACGTAATCGTAACGAATAACGGCCAGGCCAGTGCTCCCTGGATGGCGCAATTACTGGCGGTCGCGCCGGCGTTCTTTATGTCGGGGACGAGCGCCATCGCCTCGATTCTTCCCGGCTACACGCCGGTATCGGCGACCGCCCCCGCGATGGCCGGAGATCTCGTAGTGCTCTGGGGCACCGGATTCGGTCCCACCACTCCACCGGTGCCCGCCGGCATGATCGTCACCGGCGCGCCCGTCACGTCCACGCTTCCGGTCGTCACGATCGGCGGAGTGCAAGTGCCGGTTATCAGTTCGGTCCTCACCACGGGAACGGCCGGCCTCTACCAGATCACGATACAACTCCCCGCCACCGTGCCCACTGGCACGCCAGCGGTCGAAGCGTCCATCGGCAGGGTGCAAACGCAATCTGGCATGACGCTGTTCGTCGGTGCCCAATGAAAACTCGGCGCGGCTCCGGCACGGCTTCTAGTGTAGTGTCTGCGAAATAACTAGACAGTTCATTTTTTCCGCTTTCTGGACTTGGGGCTGGTGCAGCCGGGCTTGATCTGCTCCAAGGTCCGTCGACAGCGGGTGAGCTTCTCCTGGA
>Ga0181521_10008792_pt1 | contig 10260 bp, 8 predicted proteins | sample PEATcosm2014_Bin_32_FD_119764 | JGI IMG/M metagenome (GOLD analysis project Ga0181521, IMG submission 119764) | Peatland microbial communities from MTU Mesocosm Facility, Houghton, MI, USA - PEATcosm2014_Bin02_60_metaG | ecosystem: Environmental > Terrestrial > Soil > Wetlands > Peat | place... | reverse complement strand
CTAAGTGGCGTCGACCGTCACGACTTGGGCTCTTCGAGGACGCTTTCGCGCAAGCCACTTCAGGACGCGGTGCGCCGGACGATTCTTCACCAGACTGATCGCGCTAGTCGTCACGGCCCCAGACAGCACCTCTGTCGGGGAACCCAACTCGAGTGCGTGCCGTCGATCTCGGCACTGCTGCTGAGGTAAACACTTGTAATCGGCTGCAGCTTGCTCGTTCTCCTCACGTACCACCTCGAAGGAACGGCCTTCAGGACTCAACTCGCTCGCCATTTCCATAGGAGGGCTGCCATCTCGTCCGAATTCCAGTCGTGGACCATCCGCCTGGGGAGCCGCAAAGGGTCGTTGAGGCGAGTCACTCGTCCAGCGAGCGTCGTGCAGGCGGTTTCGAACCCGCACTGCCGTGCTGCCTTGACCGATACCGAGTCAAACGCCTCACCATCGCCAAATGGATAGGCGAAGTGACGAACCGGCCGGCCGATCAATGCCTCGAGCTCCGTCTTCGACCCCGCCATTGCCTCGATCTGTTCGACGAGAGGACGCCCGGCGAGCAGCACATGGTCGACGGTATGGGCGCCGATGGTGACAAGAGGGCTCGCCGCAAGTGTCCGGAGCTCGTCTCGGGTCATCACCCTCGCCCTCTCCGGCTCAGGCATCGGGACTGAGAGCTGCGCGGCGATCGTGGTGAGCGTCGCTTCGATCTCAGCGACAGATCGCAGCCGGAGTCGGGTGTGCAATCCGACGAGCGCGGTGGAAGCCGCCTCCTCACCACGGAGCGAAATGCATAGCCGCTGGCCGGCGATCTCGACGTCAACGTCCACCTCTTGGTGGCCATGCAGCAGCAGTGCCAACCGGTCCCACCAATAGCCCTCGGGTGAACCAAGACTGCCCGTCGTCACGTAGACGGTTATCGGCACACCAAGCGCTTCGACCACCGGGAGCGCGGACAGCAGGTTGTCCGCGTACCCGTCATCAAAAGTGAGGGCAACTTGGGAACGAGTCCGACGCTCACGACTCGGCGCCCGGTGGGCACGAGGTTTACCCGCAAGGCCCGCCGCGAGGCAATCGAAATCAACAATCTCCGCCGCTTCCCTGATCGTCCAGAGCTGAGCATCGAATCGATCCGGGGAGACGCACAGTGAATAGGGATCCTCGGGGTCGTCGGCGATCCGGTGGTACATAAGGATCGTCCGGCGTATCATGCCGTCGCCTCGGTGGCTCGTTCGACGAGTGCAGCCAGCCACTCCTCTGGCTTACGAGACGCGATGACACCGCGACCGGTTACCCGACCGGCTCCGATCGAGACGATCTCGGCCCGTGCGATCGGCGAGCAGCGCTCGACTAGCGTGCGCAGCTCGGCCTCGGTGAGCCCGTCCCGACCAGTTCGTGCGGCCGGTACGGCGAGCAGCAAACTTCCGCCGGGTCGCAGCGCCCGCCATAAGTTGGCGATCGCGAGGCGGCAGTCAGATTGTTGCCATGCTCCGCCCTCGACAAGCTCGCAGTCGTATTTGCTGGCTCCGAGCGATCCTTCCTCGAGCGGGTCGGCTAGGAGGGAGGCCTTGAGGTTACGAGGGTCGAGGTCCCACACGACGGGCTCGTCGATTCCCTCGCGGGACGCTCGAGTGACCTCACCCAGCTTTGGGCCACCTAGGACCAGCACCGTTCCCCGCACGGCGTCGAGATGCCGAAACATGAACTCGGATGGCCCTGTGTCGCCTCCGGCTCGGTGCCAGAACCGTGAGGAAGTCATGGGTGAGCCCATCTTGAGCACCTTGACGCCCGCGCGTGCGGCCCGCTTGACGCGCACACGGGTCTCGGGTGGCAGAATTTGGGCGAAAGCCCTCAATCGTTCGTTGCGTTGAGCGACCGTGGGGTCGAATAGCCCTGCGACGTTGGATGCCGACGGTGTCGGCTGGCTACCGGCGACCGCGGCGTAGAGGGCTTCGTACGAAGCGACCATGGTCGAATCGCTGAAGTGCTCCTCGACGCGCCTCTTCCCCGCACGGGCCATCTCCTCACGACGCTCAGAGTCTTCGAGAAGGCTACCGATGGCGACGGCTAGGCCCGCTGGACTCTCTGGTTCTGTCAGCACTCCCGTCACGTTGTCGACTATGAGCTCCGGAGTTCCGCCGACCCAAGTCGCCACGACCGGGACGCCCGCGCGCATCGCCTCGAGGACGACAAGCGGCATTGCCTCGAAACGGGAGGGCACGACTAGGAGGTCGGGGCGAAAGCGACTTGCCCACGGTTCGGAGACCCAGCCGACGAATTCGATTCGCTCGTCGATCCCGAGACTCGATGCGAGAGCCTCGAGGGACGCGCGTTCCGGCCCATCGCCAGCGAGGAAAAGCTGTCGTCCCGGGAGATCCGCCATCGCCTCGACGAGCAGGTCGAAGCCTTTCTCGCGAGCCAGACGACCGACGCCGAGGATCGTGCCCGGCAATGTCGGAATGGGGGAGCTCGCCGCCTGGGGTTCTTCGGACGAGATCCCGTTGTAGATGGTGCTAACACGACGACCGCCAAGCCGCAGCTCGGCACGGATGCGAGCGGTCACGAAGTGCGACACGCCCACAAAGTGCCGGGCAAGACGGGCCGTGGCGATCGTGAGGTAGCGCTGGCTAGCACTCGACGGCGGTGGTGCTCCGTGGACCACGCATACTGAAGGCAAACCGGCGAGCGCACTGGCGAGCACGCCGTACTGTCCGGACCACAGATGCTGGTTGACATGGACAAGCTCTGGAGCGAGTTGCCGGAGCGTCTTGGCGTGCTCGAGGAGCGATGCAAGGTCACTTCGTCCTCGCACGGGAGGGAGCACCCTCGTCTCCATTGCGGGGCGCCCGCTCGCGATGTGCGCGACAACGTCCGCTCGGGTACCGACGACCACCGGCTCGATCGACGGATGGAGCTTGGCGAGTAGATCCCGAGCGAAGTACTCACCGCCGCCGATGACCGGTGAATCGGTGTAGAGGACAATGCGGCGGGCCGAACGTTCGCCCCGTTGCGACCAGCTCACGGGCCGCAACGCAACCGCGGGAAAGCGGCAAGGACTACGAGCGACGGACGGCGCTCGAGGTCGACCCTTACCATCAGCCGAGCCCCGATGCGTTCATGGTCACCTTGTGACCGGTGCGGACCCTGTTGCGAAGCCCAGGCCACAGCGGGGCAGCCCGACGTTGCAAATCGGTGTTCCGGCCCGCCTTGGCGAGCGCGGCACCCGTTCGGAGCTCGACCCTGCGGGCGAGTCGGTACGAAGTCAACTCGCCACGGCTCCAACCAGAGTATGCGAAGAGATCGCCGATGGTTGCGAGGAACGCGGCCGACGCGTCACCGAGGCGTGGCGTGGCCACGAGCGCCGTGAGTCGACGAAGAGCGGCTGGCATGCCTTCGAGCATTGAATCCGGTGCGTACGGACCGAGAACATCGCAGTGCTGCTGATGGATCTGCCAACGACTTGCTCCCTGCATCTTCGAGTACCAAAGAAACGCCACTGGATCACGAGCGTGGTGGTGCTCCGCGAATAGATTGCGGTCGAGCCGACCCGTAAGGCCTGCTTTCAGGCAGCGAATACCGAAGTCCTGATCCTCATGGCCGAAATAAGGGAAAGCGAGCCCGACCCGCACGCAATCCTCCCGCCGGAGTGAGACGTTGCCTCCCCAGAGCCGGCGCAGCACTAACTCTGGGTGCGCCTCGAGGTCTCTGAAGTGCGCTTCGTACTCTTTCGCATAGAGCCCGGTGAGCACAGCTGCCTGGCCGTCCGCCGTGTCGGGAGTCGTGGGCATGTAGCCGAGGACCACGAGGTGACTACCATTGCAGTGGTGGGCCGCGTGTCCCGACACGAGGCCTGGCTTGGCAACCACGTCCTGGTCGAGAAGCAGTACCACTTCGCTCACGGCGCGCTCGAGCGCGGCGCATAGTGCACCGGGCTTACCGACGTGCTCGACGAATATCGGGACGACCCGTGCATCCTCCTCGCACAGGGACTCGAGGAGCTCAAGCGAGCCGTCACGGCAGCCGTCCACGGCGACGATGACCTCGGTGGTCGCCGGATCGGCGAGCAGCGCCCTCACCGTCACCTCGAGCTTGGCCGCGTACTGATAAGTCGGCACAATCACTGAAACGCTCGGCAGATCGCGGTTGTCTCGTGTGCAGTCTCGATGCTCATCTATCAGGCTGCTGATTCTACTAAGGACGACCCTTCGCTACCTGAGGAACCACCACTGCGGTGATCGTGACGCGCTCACTGTTCGTGGTCACAGCCAGGGCTCGCGCGTGACCCCGTCACGGTGCCGTGCCAGCCTAAGACCCACGCGTTTTCCTGAGGTGGCAGGTCTCGTCCTCCGACCTGCCCCGCGATAGGGCAGAGGCTCGTTCGGCTCCGGGTGTTCTCGAACAGGTCTGGACAATGAGCCCGGACGCGCGGTCCGCTTGGTTGTTAACTGTTCATACCATGTGTCACGAGTCGGCCCGACAGCCCTGAACGGGGGAATAACGACAATGTCTTTCTTGAGCGGCAAGTGGGATTTCAAGCGCGCCAAAGGCGGCGGCCTGAAGCCGTATCGCCTTGGGACGACTGTCGCGGTCCTCGTCGTTGCCAGTTGTCTCGGAGGAGTGGGCGCAGCTGCGTCGGGCTCGACAAGCTCGAGGCCGTCGCTCGCACGGATCGCACCGATCGGAATCCTCAGCGCAGAAGGGACCGAACAGGCCCCGGTTCTGGCCGCTATGCACGTGACCGGCTCCGTGGTCGTCGACGGGTATCTCTTCTACGTCGGTACGATTAACGGCCATCCAGTGGTGGACGTGTTCAGTGGCGAGCTAGACGAGTCGGCCGAGATAGCTGCCTATCTCCTCATCTCGCACTTCCACCCCCGCGCGATGTTGTTCTCCGGGACGGCGGGTGCCCAGGCGGCGGCCATCAACGTGGGTGATGTCGTCGTGAGCGGGATGGTTGTCGACAAGACCAACCTCCATTACCAGATCGGCGGTTACCAGACCCCGTACGAAGGGGTCGAGATGCATCTCGTGCCCGGCGACACGATCGCGGGAGACAGGATCGCGGGGTACGACACCACGCTGCCGACTCCGGCCGACGCGAAGAACTTCGGCTACGGCCCCTCCGCGCCGAACAAGAGCTGGGTTTACATCACCGCTTTCGCGGCGACCAGGCAGCTAGTGAAGACCGCTGAGCAGTCGCCATCGCTGGGCACGACCACGGTTGCCGACGCGAGTGGCCACAACGCAAGGGGTGTCGTCAGGAACAAGCTCGTTGTAGGTGTCATCGGGCAAGCGCCTGTATGGACCGAGCCTCTGTCGTGGCTCGAAGCACAAGACTTCGTGTACCAGACCGATGCTGAGGAGAACGAAGGCACCGGCTTCGCCTTCGCGTGCGCGGCCCAGGGTGTTCCCTGGATGATAATCCGTGGGATTTCGGATACCCCGTGGCATCCGAGCGCGTATGACGGCATCATCGCTTCTGAGCATGCCTCCAATGTCGCCGTCTTCGTAGTGGACCACCTGCCAGCCACTCTCAGCCACCAGCCCGTGACCTTCGCGGACCTCTCATCCGAGACGAATGCCAGGACTACCGGCTACGTGATCGCAACTCAGGCGTGGTACAGCGTCGGTCCGGTCACGAAGGTCACCTTCGTGGCTTCGGACGGCAAAACCAAGACCCTTTCCGGCAGCGCGCTGAAGGTGCTCGAGAACGAGTACACCTATGGCGCCAGCAAGATCGGACCTGTCGGCTGAGCCTAAGCGCGATGCAGGCGGGGTCGGCTGCACCTCGATCACAATGCCCACGGCCGGGTCGGTCGGGGCCGAGCCTCGACGCGACTGCGATCTCCATCGCCATCACGAACACCGGCAACATCCCGATCACCGAGTCGGCCATATTCTCGGCGATCTTCTCTTCGCCAGGAAAGTGCAGCCAGAACTAGCGTGCGCGACTCAGGGCCTGTTTCGGACCGCCTCGAGCAGGTAACGGGCGTTGTCGAGCGGAGCGACCCCGTCGTAGATCGCGTTCCCGCTCACAACAAAGTCAGCGCCGAGCTTGGCGACGTGCTCGATGTTGCCTTTGGTCATGTCGCCGTCGACCTCGAGAACGATCCCCCAGTCATCGATGAGCTCGCGTGCCTCAGCGAGCTCGCGCTCGGTGCTCGGTAGGAACTTCTGCCCGCTCCAGCCAGGGTTGATGGCGAGCAGGGACACGAGCTCGAGCTCGTCCAACAAGGCCTTGACCGCTTCGTGGCGACGGGCAGTCGACGGTTTCTCCGAGAAGGGTTTTTGGGGTTCTTGAACGGCCCGTTGCCACCGTCAGCTGGTCCGTCGTCGAGTGGGATGCTCGGGCAGATCTCGACCTGCCAGCCGGTGACACGGACCTGCTCGACGACCTGACGCACGAGCTGTTGGCGTCCGTTGAAGTCGAGCCGCTCCAAGCCTGCCCCGGCTCGGGCGGCAAAGTCGCCCAGACGCTGGCGCATGCGGTTGTGGTCCGCCAGGTCACGGTGCCTCACTGCGAGCTTGGAGTTCTCGACGACGAGGCGAGTGTGCCGGGCCGCCAGGTCCTTCGAGCGACGCCATAGCTCGGGCAGGCCTATAAGGTTCGCCTAGCAGAGGTCGGCCAGACGGCGCTTCTCGGCGTCGGTGGCCTCGATGCGCCGGGAGAGCCGCTCGAGCTGAGCGCCGAGCAGCTCGTCGTCACCGACCGGCCTTCGACCGGCCAGGGCCTGTTCGCCGGCGACGAGCACATCGGGTCTGCTTCCACTTTGACGACGACGTGACACTTCGAATCCTGGACTCTGACGACCGGGTGCTCCTTGACCACTCCGTGCGACCCCGACACGGAACCCCGTCCGGCTAGGTTCGCCATCTCCTGACGGCAAGCACCAAATAGTGGCAAAAAAGTGCTGGTCAAATGGCCAAAACATCTAGATGTCGTAGTAGAGCATGAACTCCCAAGGATGCGGGCGCAGACGGACTTGGTCGATCTCGGCGAGCCGCTTGAAGCTGATCCAGGTCTCGATGAGGTCGTCGGTGAACACTCCGCCGGCCTTCATGAAGTCATTGTCAGCCTCGAGCGCTCGGAGGGCCTCGTCCAGGGAAGCGGGTACCTGCGGCACGTTTGCGAGCTCCTCAGGCGGGAGGTCGTACAGGTCCTTGTCCATCGGGTCCGGCGGCTCGATCCGGTTCTGCACGCCGTCCAGTCCCGCCATCAGCATCGCCGCAAAGGCGAGATAGGGGTTGCACGCCGGGTCGGGGCAGCGGAATTCGACGCGCTTTGCCTTCGGGCTCTTGGAGTAAAGCGGGATCCGGCATGCGGCCGAGCGGTTCCGCTGGGAGTACACGAGGTTCACCGGCGCTTCGTAGCCTGGCACCAGCCGCTTGTAGGAGTTAGTCGTCGGGGCGGCGAACGCGAGCACCGCTGCCGCGTGCTTGAGCAACCCGCCGATGTACCATCGCCCGACGTCGGACAGACCCGCGTAGCCGGTCTCCGCGTAGAACAGCGGCTCACCGTCGCGCCACAGCGACTGATGGCAGTGCATCCCCGACCCGTTGTCCTGGAACAAGGGCTTGGGCATGAAGGTGGCCGAGTACCCGGCGTTGCGTGCGACGTTCTTAACGACGTACTTGTAGAGCATCAGCTTGTCGGCCATGCGAAGCAACGTGTCGAAACGCATGTCGATCTCTGCCTGGCCCCCCGAGGCCACCTCATGGTGTTGCACCTCGATCTCGATCCCGAGGCGTTCCATCACGAGGATCATCTCCGATCGCAGGTCCTGGAAGTGGTCCATGGGCGGCACCGGGAAGTACCCCTCTTTGTAACGCGGCTTGAAGCCGAGGTTCGGCTTCTCGTCGCGAGCCGAATTCCAGATGCCCTCGATGGAGTCGACCTGGTAGAAGGCGGACCGTTGGTCCTGGGAGAAACGGACATCGTCGAAGATGAAGAACTCCGCCTCCGGCCCGAAGTAGACCGTGTCGGCGATACCGGTCAGCTGGAGATACCGCTCCGCCTTGAGTGCCACATAGCGGGGGTCACGCGAGTAGCTCTCGAGGGTGACCGGATCGTGGACGAAGCAATTGAGATTCAGGGTCTTGTGCTGGCGGAAGGGATCGACGACTGCAGTCGCGGGGTCCGGGAGCAGGAGCATGTCCGATTCCTGGATCTCTTGAAAGCCGCGGATGGAAGAACCGTCGAAACCGAATCCCTCCACAAAGGCCGTTTCGGTCAGCTCATGAGCCGGCACGGAGAAATGCTGCATAAGACCGGGGAGGTCGCAGAAGCGGATGTCGATGATCTCGACGCCTTCGTCCCTCGTCAGTTGAACGACTTCGGCAGCGGTGCGGTCCTGCACGGTTCCTCCTTGGTCCGCCTTGAGGCGCGACAATTGAGCAAGCTTCTCGACCGAGAGCTTGGCGCATGTCCGTTTCGACATCATTGCTCAACTGTGAACGCAGTGTGAACTGCTTCACGACGGATCTTGGCCTTTGACGGCTGGCTCGGTGCCCTTGAGACCTGCGACACTGATCACGCGCCGCAGCTCGCGAACTTCGTCAACACAGCCCGGCGCCAGGATGGGAGGTACTCGATGCAAAGTCAGCGGGAGTACGTGTTGCGGACGGTCGAGGAACGCGGGGTGCGTTTCATCCAGCTGTGGTTCACCGACGTGCTGGGCATCCCGAAGTCGTTCAGCATCACGCCCGCAGAGCTCGAGAATGCTCTCGAAGGCGGGATGACCTTCGACGGGTCCTCGATTGACGGCTTCAGCCGAGTGCAGGAGAGCGATGTGCTCGCGAAACCCGATCCGAAAACGTTCCAGATCCTGCCGTTTCGCATCGGCCGGGAAGGCGATGCCTCACCGGTCGCCCGCGTGTTCTGCGACATCACCAATCTCGACGGTTCGCCGTTCGAAGGCTGTCCCCGGCACGTGCTGAGGCGGACGCTCGAGCGTGCCCGAGCCCGCGGCTTCTCCTTCTATGCCGCCCCGGAGATCGAGTACTTCTACTTCGCGCCGAGCGAACCGGGCGAGCCGCCGAAGCCGCTCGACGCGGGATCGTACTTCGAGCTCACGGTGGCGGACCTGACCACCGATCTACGCAAGCGCACCGTGCTCACCCTCGAAGATATGGGCATCCCTGTTGAGTACGCCCAGCACGAAGATGCGCCGAGCCAGCACGAGATCGACCTCCGCTACACCGACGCGCTGACCATGGCCGACACCGTGATGACAGTCCGCCTCATCGTCAAGGAGATTGCCCACGAGCGCGGCGTGCACGCGAGCTTCATGCCCAAGCCGCTCGCGGGAGTCCAGGGCTCGGGCATGCACACGCACTTCTCGTTGTTCGAAGGCGACCGGAATGCTTTCGCCGACCGGGGCAGCGATCACGGCCTGTCGGAGGTGGGACGCCAGTTCATCGCCGGCGTGCTTCAACACGCGCGTGAGATCACGGCCGTGACCAACCAGTGGGTCAATTCCTACAAGCGTCTCGTCGTCGGCTACGAAGCGCCGGTGAACGTGTCCTGGGCCTATAACAACCGGTCGGCGCTAATCCGTGTGCCGATCGCACGACGCGGCAAGGTCGAGTCGACTCGGTTCGAGTACCGCGCCCCGGACCCGGCCTGCAACCCGTACCTCGCGTTCTCCGTGGTGCTGGCGGCTGGGCTCGAGGGCATCGAAAAGGGCTACGAGCTCGGTCCCGAAGCGGCGGCGAACCTGTTCACGATGACCCCGGAGGAGCTCGCCTCGGAGGGCATCCGGTCCCTGCCATCCAGCCTGCAAGAGGCGCTCGTGGCCATGGAAGGCTCAGAGCTCGTCGCCGAGACGCTGGGCGAGCACGTCTTCGAATGGTTCCTGCGCAACAAGCGCGCCGAATGGGATGCCTACACCCGGGAGGTCACGCCTTACGAGCTGGTCCGATACCTCCCGGCTCTTTAGGCGCTGTCGTTCAGGGAATCTCAGGCGTCTCGGCGATGGAACCGCTTCTCGTCTACCCGGACCCACCCTCTCAGTGGCTGTCGGGCGTGCTCGAACGCGCAGGGTACCCCTGGCGAGGTGTGCGGGATCCAGCCTTCGTCGAACGCGACGAGCCCGAGGACGGGTTTGCCGGCGCGGTCATCTCGGCGTTGGAGCATCCGGTCGCTGCTTTTGCCGCATGCCGTTTCCTCCGCAAGGGCGACAGCCCACTGCGGCCGGTGCTGCTGGTGTTGTCGCAGGCTTGTCTCGCGGAGCTGGAGCTTCGTGAGGACCTGTTCGATGACTTCGTGCT
>Ga0181521_10008791_pt1 | contig 10260 bp, 9 predicted proteins | sample PEATcosm2014_Bin_32_FD_119764 | JGI IMG/M metagenome (GOLD analysis project Ga0181521, IMG submission 119764) | Peatland microbial communities from MTU Mesocosm Facility, Houghton, MI, USA - PEATcosm2014_Bin02_60_metaG | ecosystem: Environmental > Terrestrial > Soil > Wetlands > Peat | place... | reverse complement strand
CGGCAAGCTTTTACGAAGAATTACGCACGGCATTAACCTAAAGCTAACCTGCCGCCAACCTTGTCGCGACGGCCGAAGACCAAGCACCGTCAGGCGAAGAAAATAGCGCCACCGAGGCAGTTCAGTGGTGCTGGCCTGTAATCTATAACACCGGAATATTTTGTTTACCCATCGGCTCCTGATTTCAAACCATTTAGGAGGGACAGTCAGAACGCTACGTAATTTGGTTTGCAGAATTTAATGTGATATAAAATAAAAATCATACAGCTTCATCTTCGCTCTTATCCTAGATCAAGCGGCTCGCATGGCGCGACATCTCCATTACTCCGCCGCGCCTGGCGTATCATCGGTTGAAATTCGTATAAGTGTTTGTCCGAGAACAAATTGAAGCAGATAATTAGAACTTGCCCCAAAACGCGCCGCCGTTGCTTGTACCGTACACCACGCCCGGCGTGACCTTGTCACCATCCATGTCGTGAATGGCGCTGACGATGCCGTTCGGGTGTCCGTCGCTGATTTGCTGCCAAGTCTGGGAACTGTCCCAGTCCTTGCACATCCAGATGCCGTATGTGCCGTTGTACCAGCCGGCGGCATAGATAGACGGGAACGTGTGACCTGCGAACGTGGCCCCGAAGCCGAATGCGGTCACTTCCTTGAAGCCAATAACAGTACTCTTCGTCTGCCAACCATTGGTCGTGTAATAGAAGGGTTTGTTGGCGGGGTGTGGTGCCTGATCAAGCCCTCCAGTAAAGAACAAATAGCCCGCCCGACCTGGCACGGACTTCATCTGTTCATTAATGTACGCCGCCGCGAAGCCTGGCCGTGACTGCAACGACCACGTGGAATTCGAGCTATCCCACTTGTAAATACCGTCGTGACCAGCCCCGTCGTTAACATTATACAAATAAATATCGCCGTTGGTCTTATCCGACTCACACATTTTGCTGATATCGGCGAATGGGGCGTATGTCCCCCATCCTTGGGCCGGCGTGCCGCCCTGAATACTGATGGTAGCCCAACTCCTGCCGCCGTTCGTCGTGAGATAAGGTAAGTTTCTGCCGGTATTGGCCGAAATCCAAACGATATTGTCCGTACTCCCAGCCGCTATGCAGCCGCCGTTGGCTGTTGTTGCTGCACTCATAAACTTCGTCCAAGTCGAGCTTGGACCGGCAACGCCGCCATTGGTGGATTTTCCTGATTGTTCCAGCCCCGCGCCAACTACGCCGGATCCGGTCCCGTCCTGAACTAACGCGACAATAATAGACGGAGAACTCCCCACCCAATCAATTGAGTAACCGCGCAGCAAATTAGCCTGATGAGGTCCGGCAGCACAGCCTATATACGATGGATAGGCATCGAAATTACTGCTGTAGAAACAAGGGAAATCCCAGGTGGTGATGATCACCGCGCCACCAGCAGAATCGGGAGAGATAATTTGGTTCTGTACAAATTCTTCGATCCCGCGCGTTTGTTGAGTCAGAGTCAGAGCAACACCGCTAGACGGCGGTGTAGTGTACCATACGCCCTCCGCTCCGGTATAAAGTCTGCCTGAGTTCAGCGGATCAAACCACGCGTCGGTGTTGGCGAAAAAGGCGTTCGGTTGCGCTATGAAGTAGCTTCCGAGCCAATCAACATCGTCCCTTGAGACATAGGAGCGATTATTTGTCCCGCCAGAATTATTCCAAGAGGAGCCACCGTTCGTCGTCAGCGACATGATTTCATCGTTGGCTTCGACAAATACGACGTGGCAAACGCCCTCACTGGCGCATTGCGTCGAGTCAACGGCAACGCTGGTGTACCAAATCTGTCCGGGATAGCCCGTATTGGGCTGCGACCACACGCCCGAAGCATATTTATCGTCGTTGAACGATCCATAACTATCGTCGGTCATCCAGAGGACGCCGTGTCGATCAACAGCGATGCGGCGATAGGTCGTCGGCATTCCCGTCGAGTTTAGTTCGAAAAAAGTCTGACCGCCGTCAGTAGACTCAAACACCCCGATGCCGTAAGTGGTGACGAACACGTTTTTAGTTCTTGTCTGACCATCAACCATCACCGTACCACCAGAGGTGTCAAAAACAACCGCATGGCCTCCGCCCGGTGTGTTTTGGAACCCAACAGTCCAATCCGAGTGACTGCCCGAACCCTGCGGTCTAGTAACGTTGAGAGTGAATTTCGTATGAGAAGATGCTGACACGGTTCCGAACATTTGGTTGGCCGGATTGCTCGTCTCCCAGACCTGAACGTAGGTGCCTATATGAAAGCCAAGGTTGGTTGAGTTATTATTGAAGCTTTTGCTGCCGGTTCCAATTGCCAGGTTCGTTGAGTCGGTCCCGGCATATGACGGAGTACCACCGTTGTTAACGTTTGGCGATAGGCCAGCTGCAACGGATGTTTCTTGAGAAAAACTTATTCCGCCATTTGTTGTAACATAGAGCCCCTGTGAGGGAGTGCTAGCATAAACAATGCTTGAGTTGTTCGGATCAACAGCGATGTAGGGACCAAATTGCTTTATTGAATTGCAACAAGCAGTTGAAATGCCGGAGGGCTGTTGCGGAAATCCTGTCGCCGAAAACGTTGCGCCACTATTCGTCGATTTATAGACATTGCCATAGAATTGCAGCCATAGCGTCGAGGTGACCTCGGGATCGATCTGCAATTCATCGCAGCCTTGGGCGTTGTCTAAGGTGGCGATGCCAGCAGGCATTCCGGTGTAGGTAAGAAGCTGAACCCATTTGTTTTGAACGGTATTCCAAAGATAGCAGCCATAACTATCTGTGCGGGCCACTTTGGTCCCGTCTGGAGCGATGCCGAGGCCGGTAACGAGTCCGCCGTTGCCGATTTTGATGAGGTGCCAACTGCCCTCGTCGGTTTGCTTGTTGTGGGTGTCGTTTGGTTTCACGAGGCCGGGTCGCTTTACTTCCGGCTCTGCTTGATGTGATCCGCATACATCATCGTTGGGATGGTGTAGATGTTGACACCAACTAGGGGCCCGAACAAGGTCGACCAAAATTATCTGCCAATTCGCGCTCAATTGAACGCCGATATACGGCAGCGTGGCGAGCTGAGCAAATGCCGGGCCATAAAGACCGCAAACAGCGAGCAAAAATATTGCAAGACCGCGAGTTAACACACGCCGGTTCCTATCGCGACATAGGAATGAATTTGCGACACATAAAGTCGGCAACGCGCGAATTCTAACATTTACAACGGTCACTCCGCAAGATGGCGCTAGCGCAGGGTACTCTTCAATCAAGATTGTGCGGACTTTGGAGGTATCAGCCGCGCGGGTACGCCGACAGCCGTCCAATTGGCGGGTACATCGCAAAGAACGACTGCATTCGCGCCAATTCGCGCTCCGTCGCCGATGATCACCTTGCCGAGGACCTTGGCGCCTGCACCAATATAGACGCGAGATCCGATCACGGGAGCATGGATATCGGACAGCTGGCCAATGGTGACCTGTTGCATGATCATGCAGTCATCTCCGATCACCGCGCTACCATGGACGACCACTCCATTGGGGTGCGGCAACCTGAGCCTCTCGCCGATTGTCGAATTTAGGTCGAACTCCGAGCCGGTGATTACGCTCCACAACAGATGGCGAAGTTTCCAATACTTGCGCAAAATTCTAGCAGTTATTCCTTGGCGATCTTTGTATTTATTGTAAGCGACAATACTATTGACCAGTGCAGTGCCCATGTAGTAAAAATTCAGCATCTCTTGCATAGTCAAGTTCTTCACGAAGAGTTCTGTTTTATTTCAAGGCTGCCCATCTATGATGCATTTGATCTCTGATGCATTGAAGCATTTCGAATCGTCGTCGATACATGCCACGTTTCTTTGACGGGACAGTTGCAAGGTCTCTCTCTGGTTCAATTACACCGAGCTTATAGAACATGGGATCGACGCGTACTCCACCCCTGTCTGTCCATACCTCGTCGTAGTTAGCAGAACATTTGTTTGCTGATGCTTGGCCAAAGTATGGGTCTCTGTGATGTCTATATTGATCAGAGACCGCGAATATCTCCGCGACACCCAACTCCGCGCAAAACATTCGGAAGACCTCGATCAGAAAGTCCCTTGGACGCATGCCATGTGACGCCTTTGTAAGTTCACGATACTTCTCGAGGGCGCCTTCGATATCACGACCCTGAATAGCCCCCACGCACGCTGCAATTGCGTTCCCTCGATGGAAGAAAGAAAAAGCCAATGTGTACATTCGAGCGTCTCCAAGGAATAGATTGATCGCAAGTTGCCCCTCGCGCATAAACCACTCGGGTTGATCAACGAGCACATAATATCCCTCACAAATATCGCCAAGGTCGAGCAAAAATATCTGGCCGTCCACCGGAAAGTCGATTGCGCCGCCTATCTTTTCGATGACGGCATAGTGATCGCGTATTCGTGCTAAACGAGTAAAGGCTTTCCAGCTAGCACATTGATAAGGCCATATGATGGCCCCGACGGTTTGAGGACGATCGCGCATCAATTTTCCCAATGAACTTTCTCCGGGAGCATCGATCATCGGCCTAAGCGAGCGATATACAACGAGTGCCCTGAAAAGGAATCGAATGCGGCGCGCAATCAAGACAATTCCTTTTTTATCGCCGCATGTGACGGCTGAGATTGCCCAAAGCCAGACCAAGTTCTTAAGTAAAGTATTACATTTGGACATTTGGCCTCAGGCGGTGGCGAAGTGGTGGTTTATACCGACGTTCCGTAGCTGAATCTCGAGTTGCCGTACCTGAGTAGCAGAACTTAACATTGAACCATGAAGACATCGATCCAATATTTTTGTAGGTTGTTTGACTGTTGACGCCGGCACCGCAACCGCACCTATTATCGCATTTTGATTAGCCGACGCATCGCGAGCGCAGCGTTCGATAGCGACGACCAATAGTGAATGGTACACCTAATTTCAAAGTTGCCGTGCTGGTGTTTCCGTAATCCGACGCACCCGATTCGCGATACGCTGCATTAGATGCAACGCTCTACGCACGTTAAGCACCCCATGCTTTACGTAACCGCGTCGAATTGTACCAATTCCTGCAGCATCACGTCGAACAAATAGCGAATTCATATTCCCGGGACCGAAGTCGATTGCATCGAAGTTGAGATCCTTCAGGCGCGCGTGAACCGCCGAGATCTGTTTTTCTGTCACTAACTCGCAGAAATCGTGAAACTCGACGCTCATCTGGTCAACCGATCGAAGAACATCATCCGGTGCGGATAAAATCATCGATACCTCGGAGCCCTCTATATCAACTTTCATTAAGTCGACGTGTGCTAAATTGAATTGTGCCAGCAAACCTTCGAGCGTACGTGCAGGGACTCGGGTGCTCCGGCCATTCGCCTGGAGGCTGCCGGGAAGAGCTGTGGATGCTTCCGAATTATCCGATAAGTTCAAGTCGATCTGACCATCGCAATCGCTAACGGCCGTCCATACGGCCTCAACCCCTGAAATGATGCGAATATTATCAAGCAAAGACGGGTTTGGTTCAACTGCTATACAGCGGCATTGAAAACTTTGGATAATCTTGCGCGAGAATTCCCCAGTATTTGCACCCAAATCAACAACAACTGAAGAGTTGCGCAGCGGCGATGGAAAGAAGGTGTGGCCTTGGAGCTCGAGTGTTTGAAATAGCAGCGGCGGCTTCATTCTAAACTCCCGTTCCAGGGCAGAAGACTTTCTAAGGAGCTAATATTTCGACCTTGTCTCTGGCTTTGCCAGGTCGGCGGTGATCGATTTCGCTGACGAGATCACAGGTCCTAAGTTGTTGTTCCTCAATGGTCGAACGGCGCTAAGAGGTCGCACTGACCAATAACCTAGCTGCTGCGCGTTACCGGCCACCAATCCTATCGCAATCGCGAGCAAATACTCAGCTGAAAAAGTAGCGAGACTCCACTCAAGCCAAGAATGGAAATATACGGCTAATAGCGCCACCCCCAGTCCGATCAACAAATCACCCCTGTAATCCCCTACGTTACGCCAGCCGCATCGAAACGCGACAATGAGCGGACGGACTAGGAGAAGCAACAATGCAATTAATCCTTGATATCCAGTCTCGGCGGCGGTCAGATAGTAAAAATTGTGAACATTACCGGCCAAGCCGGACGCGTATGTATCGACGCCGGCCTTTTCGTAGTAGTGTTCGATGTTGCCGATTACGGCGAAATGGTTGGCTCCGATCCCCAATGGGTGGTCCGCAAGCATCATCCCTGCCGCCTTTAGGTAAGCTGCCCGCTCATCATAGCCGTTCTCGTAAATTGGAACCTTGGCAAAGCGTTCCTGAAAGGACGAGGTGACAGCGGGGACGAGTATCGCCATCGCAACTACCCCAATCAACAAGACTCTTCCCTTCAATGAAGTCCACTTTCGCGCTGCAGAAAGCACAAAGATGGTTGCAACTCCAAAGCTTGCAAGACCGATAGTGCCTCGCGACGCGGTTGATACGATGACGAAGGCGCCAGCAACCGTCACCACAACAGGCAGCGGCCCTCGGCGTCCGGCTAATAGCAATGCGAAGAATGGCAAGATAACGAGGTGCGACATTACGCCCAGAAGATTTTGGTGACCCTCGGTTCCTCCAGTCTGGGTCATTCCCATTCCAAATCGTTGCCAAATCGCGAAGGCTGTCTCCATCATCAAGCCGGCTGCCATACCCCTCATAATCGCCGGAGTGACCCGCGGGTCTGCGCATCCCTTGGTGACTGTCGCATACACGAGAAACATCCGCGCGAGCTGCCAAGGATAGAAAAGCGACGACTCGGGCTGCCAAGCCTGAAACGCAGAGAGCAACACCATAAGAAAGTAAAATGCCATTACAAAACGAAATGGAAGCGGTTGCTTCACATTGGGCGTACTGAAGTAAAGGGTAAGCACAATCAGATCCAATATCGAGACCTCGACTCCCTTGACGTAGCCGCCCCATAACGCCGCGGAATCGATCGCCATGTATAAATGGAAATAGTGTATTCCAAAGGGCAAAAACCCTACCAGCATCCAGACCTTCGGACTTTGAAGCGGATTGCGACGCAGGTATGCCGATACGGGCATTACCAGTATCAAACAGATGCCGAGCGCCAGCCACTTCACTGATTAGTTCTCCCGCTCGCGTAAATTCATTTCGGAAAACAAAGCGCGGCACCCAGCGCCAACTTCTGTCGGAATCGAACTAAAAGATACGAATCCACTATAGCCGGCGCGTCTACCGCGCAAAGCATCTGCATCGACCACCACAAAATCAATCGCACAAATCATCCGGACACCACCAGCTCTCAGCTTGTTTGGCATTCCTGCAATTTAACCAACTCCGCGCTGCCGGATCAAATTTATCCCCACAGCTCATCGCCGATGTCTTCGCATAGCTGCCCGACCCTTTAGCCAAACCGATATGGCGACGACTAGACGCGGCGGTACCTAAGGGCCGTTGAGGTACATCGTCTTTATTGCCATTGCCATTGTCACACTTCAGATAACAATTCAACTAAAATTTAAGGTTACCAAAGAACAGTTCCCGGTCTCCTACGGCTTTGAAACCGGCTGTGACAACGATGAGAAAGTGCGGCTCGCCTTCGCACTGGACTGCTGTGACCGTAAAGCCATGACCAACCAACCTCGCCGCCACGGGAGGCATCAGAGGCGAGCACGTACGTGACCTGATGGTCGCTGCTGTCGAGCAGCGGTTTGGCAGGGTCGATCGCCTGCCGGTCACCATCCGAATGGCTCTCCGATGCCAGTTGCTACATCGCTGGCGATACACGCAGCTTCGCTCGTCACACTGGTCGTGAACCGAGAACGACGCCGATTGAAAAATGCACAGAGCAATGGAATGGCTGAAGCCTTCGTTCGCACGATCAAGCGCGATTACCTCCGCTTTAGTCGCGTCCGGATGTCCAGACCGTGATGCATCAGCTATCAACGTGGATCACCCACTCAACGAGGTTCACCCGCACAACGCTCTCGGATATGTGAGTTCATCGCTGCTCACGAAAACCGCTGACCGTGTCCGGTCGCTCGGGAGCTACAACAAAGTGGAAGTAGGCTCTTAAACGTGATTTCGACGCACCAGTGAATGCTACACCCTTGTCGACGTCGCCAAGGGCTCCGTAAGCTCTCCCTCTTCCTACCTCGCGGTAGCCGACTGGTCACAATACACTTCGAGCTTCAATCCGGAACTGCACTTTAAGCAGAGCCGCCACCATCAAATTACTTGCTCAATGCAATCGCCGATTGTTTAGCAACGAGATAACGGGAAACTTGTCCGGCGGGTCGCGCAATGAAGGAATGGTTGTTTCTCTGATGCGTCGCCGAAGGTCGTGCGTGTCTACGTTGGTTGGCGCTTTCGCCGGGCCGCTTTAATTTTCGACGTAGACTGATGTGGCTGAGGATGACCTTGAAGGCAAAGAGTTGCTGAATATTCGAGCCGCAAGACTTCGCGATTGCTTTCGTCCCGGTTGTTCAATTAAATTGTAGGTTAGATAGGCGGCACCCACAACAAGAAAAATCAGAACGCCGTAAGAGATGTCACCCTGCCACATTTCGGCACCGAAATACGCCTCTTTGCGAAGGCCAATTCCCAGGGCTCTCTCAGCAAGTTCAATGGCATACCCCATTGCAATGATTACAAGCGCATGCACCATATAAATGGAATAAGAAAGCATCCCTAAGAATACGAATGGCCGCGCCTTTAGAATTTTGCTCACCACGCCATTTTCTAGCGCGAAAATAATCACGGTAAGGCCAAAAATAAGGGGCGCTCCTAAGGTGAGTGGTCCGTTACCGAACAAGCATACGAATGAGATCACAAGACCAACACTACAGATTTCAATTAAAGACATCGTCGCCGAAATATTGCTGCGTGCGTGTTCTTTTTGTTTAATGAGCGAGTAAAAATCGTAGCAAGCGACCCCGACAAAAAATCCAAGAAGACAACGTATAAAGCCAAGTTCATAGTCGGTGTCGATTTGCCCGATGAATTTCAGTAAGAGGATTGGCGCCAGCAAAATGACGAGAGCAACAAAAAAATGAATTCGACGTCGCAACAGCAACAAGGCAATCGCAAAAACGGCATAGGTATAAAATTCTACGCTAATACTCCAGCTGGGCAAGTTCCAGGTCAGCATGTTGTGGACGTGCAGACTCTGAATGAGCAAAACATTCGTAGCTATAGCCCCAATCGAATGGGGCCCAGTGAATTTCTCGCCCATTTGGCCGCCGAGGAGACCACTAAATTGATATCGCAATACCTCAATTCCAATGAAAGCAATCAGTATCGCTATATGAAGCGGATAAAGGCGCCCGAATCTAAGCAGCATAAATTGCCAAAACGAAAAGCCTGCCAAAAGCTTCGTCCGATAACTGGCAGTAATGACAAAACCGCTCAGCACAAAGAAGAAATCTACAAACAGATAGCTGTGGCGAAGCAAGGATAAATCGTAAATATGGCTATATGCTTGTAAATGGAACATCGCCACAAGAATCGCACACAGACCGCGCCACGAGTCGAGAGCTGCAAATCTAGGTCCTGAAAGGGTCATTCACGGTTCGCTATTGTCTTGGGATGTCAGGTGGGGTTGCCAGCCAACTAATCATTGCGAGCGACTTTTCAAAAAGGCCAGCCCTCCGGAACTTAGCAGTCCACTACGTGATCCGATCGCACCGTCGGTTCCAGGCGCTGAGCGTGCCAAACCATCGGAAAATGACCATATATTAGGCAGAAACATGGTCAAGAATAACCAGGTCGCATCCAGTCTTTAGACGCCTCTTTAGACGCCGAATCTAGTCGTCAAATTCAAACGGTCGAGTCCACCGGAAGTGCCGATTTCTCGCTGAAAACTGCTTCAGGAGGCGGTAACAAGCTCAGGCTCGGACCACTAGAAAGAGATTTGCCGGTCATAGTGCGCCTCGGCTATGCTAATCTGGGATATTGGTAAATCACGATAGCAGCGACATAACTAACCGCACCGCGCTAAACTTTAACTTGTCAATACCTGAATTAGCCCGACTCGCACTCTCAAGCGTAAGAGTATAGAACGTGTCGAAAACTGAACCCAAAAATAGGGCGCGCCACAGGATAGCGACTTTTGGCAAGAACCCGCATTAAGGCTAGGGCTCAGGTGAAGCCGTAGGAGACCTTTGGCATTTGGTGACGACGTAATTTATACCAACTCGCTGAGACCCTGACTCTTCGAGCTTGGACATCACCCGGGGCCAAAAGCAAAATCATGTTTTGATTTCACATAGTTATCAATGCG
>Ga0181521_10008788_pt1 | contig 10263 bp, 9 predicted proteins | sample PEATcosm2014_Bin_32_FD_119764 | JGI IMG/M metagenome (GOLD analysis project Ga0181521, IMG submission 119764) | Peatland microbial communities from MTU Mesocosm Facility, Houghton, MI, USA - PEATcosm2014_Bin02_60_metaG | ecosystem: Environmental > Terrestrial > Soil > Wetlands > Peat | place... | reverse complement strand
GTCGGGATGTATCCCCTCGGGCCGGTCATCGACGGCGCAGGGCTCAACATGACAGTGATGAGCTACTGCGGCACTGCGTGCTTCGGGCTCAGCGGCTGCAGGGAGACCGTGCCCGACATCGCGGCCCTTCCGAGGATGATCGTCGAGAGCCTCGACGAGCTCCTGGCCATCGTCCGGCCGCGGCGCCGAGCCGACGCCGATCAGGAGCTCTCGTGACCAGGAGGCCAGGCCAGTCCCGCTCAAGCCAGGCCGGCGGTGAGTGAGAACCTGCGAGAGGCTTGGTAAGATTCGGCGGCACGCGGACGTGGCTCAGTGGTAGAGCATCACCTTGCCAAGGTGAGGGTCGCGGGTTCGAATCCCGTCGTCCGCTCCAAACAAGTGCAGGTCAGGGGCCCGTAAAGGGTCCCTGATTCGCGTTGGTAGATCGGCGCGTTACTATCCGTGTTACTGATGGGTGGTCTACGACATCGGTCTACGACCTCTGAAGCACCGTAGGAGGTGTGTCTGGTGCGTCTGGGCGGAGCGAGTTGCCCACTATGGGAAGGCCAGTGGTGGTGACGGCGAGCCTGCCTTACGCGCTCGACACGACTCTTCGTCGTCGAGGCACTGGCGGGGTCATCGAGGTCCGGGCCGGGGTCTGGCGGATCGACGTCGAGGCTCCGCGCGACCTGGCGACGGGGCGACGGCGACGCAGATCTCGGCTGATCTATGGCACTCGTGACGACGCCGAACGTGCTCTCGAGGAATACGGCCCGGCGCTCTCATCGGGCACCTTGGAATCGGCGAGGGCGGACGAGTCTCGGGCAGGAGTCGTGGAGCGAATGCCTGATGTTGCAGGCCCCGACGCGAATGGGGCTCGCCGCGACCCTTCACCCCGGAGCGAGAAGGCTCCACGGCGGTCGCCGAAAACTGGTCGTTCCGCACGCAAGTCCGATCGGCTTCGTCGGCCGCAAGGGACCGGCGGGGTGCTGCCCGTCCGCGACGGTGTGTGGCGCCTCAGCACCGAGACACCGCGGAACCCCGAGACTGGCCAGCGTCGACGAGTCACTCGCGTCGTCTATGGCACTCGTGAGGATGCGGAGCTTGCGCTCGCGAACCTGAAACTCGCCGCCTCCCGGCAGCGCCAGCCGGTCCGGCGCGCCGATCGGCGTTCTATGAGGGCGGTCTTCGATCTCTACCTACGCGATGCGAAGGACGGGCGGATCGAGCTCGCGGTGAAGACGCAGGTGACTTCGAAGTCGGCCGCCAACGCCATGTGTAAGCAGCGGTTGAGTGACGGTCGCCTGTTCGGTGAGGCGCGGCCCGATCGCCTCATGTGGGCGGACATCGAGGACCTCTATGCCACGATGAGGCGAAGTGGGTTGGGCGTCGACTGGATCCGTCGGTGTGCCACCGTGCTCAATCGGTCCCTCGAGTACGCAAAGAAGCGCGACGTCGTCGACTCCAACCCTTGCCAGGAGGCGACCCGTCCGCGGACGACTCGCTCCAAGCCGTACTCCCCGCCACCCGCTGTTGTCGACGCGCTGACCGAGACGTTGCGGAAAAGGAGCGAGCAGATCGACGATCCCGTCGAGGCCGCAGAGGCCGCCGAGCTCTCCGACATCGTCGAGATCGTCGCCGGGACGGGAGTCCGCAAAGGAGAGCTGCTTGCGCTGCTTGTCGAGGATGTCGACTTGAAGGCGCAAGAGATGCACGTCGCGTTAGCCATCGCCGACGGCGGCCCAGGGGTCGGTCTCGTGCGCAAGCCGACGAAGGAGTCGGACTGGCGAGACGTTCCGCTAATCGACTCGGTGAGGGAGGCTTTCGAGCGCCAGCTCGCACGCAGGCACGAGCTAACTGGCCGGGAGCCTCGGCCGAACGAGTACGTCTTCGCGAGTGACCCCGACGGGACGAAGCCAATCCGGCCGGACTCGCTTAGCGACCGGCTCGCCGAAGCGCGCGGCGACTCGAACGTGACGCTCCAGGACCTGCGCCACTACGTCGCTACGACCATGCTCGATGCCGGCGTGCCGTACAGGACCGTCGCGGACCTGCTCGGCAATAGCGAGGTCACGCTGCGGCTCCACTACGACGGTCGTACCGACACCGGAAAGCGCGATGCCGTGAAGGCGTTGCGGCGGACGCTGGGCTAGCTCCCGCGGGCCTACTGGCTTTCCGATATCGACTAGGCGTCGCTCCCGGTCGTCGCCCATGCCTCGAGCACCGCGGCTGGGATGCGAATCATCCGCCCGATCTTGACGGCGGGAAGCCCACACTGGCCATTGGTCGCGATCCACCGATTCGCCTGCTCGTAGGCGGCGCTTCGTCCGATTCGCAGGATCCTTGCCGCCTCGTCGACCCGGAGGAAGCGAACAGTTGACGCGGCCGTTCGCTCGCTGTCGCTCGTCGCCACCTCAGTGCTCTTCCGGTGGTCGCGGGTTCGGCGCATCCGCCAAGAGGACCCGTGCCTCGTCGGTCGTCTTGATGCCGACGGTCGACACCCTCGACGGTGTGGCGGCGTGCCGGGTCGTTCGCGGTGACGCCGACGTCGGGCGATCGTCATGGGTGGAGCGGAGCCGAATCATGGCGCGATGATGCGCCGATCGACTCACAGCACTTCTCACAGCAACACTCACAGCAGTGCTCACAGACGAGCCCGCGGGACGATCTTCGGTTCGACCAAACCCTGTGGAAGGGTCTGCGCGCTTCGGCAACTCACAGCAACACTCACAGCAACACTCACAGCAACACTCACAGCAACACTCACAGCAACACTCACAGCAACACTCACAGACCCAGCTCACAGCCCTGTGAATGGCAGGGCGTGGTCGGAGCGACGCCGGCTCGGGATCGGGTTGTCAGCGGGGCCCGAGGAAGCGGTGCACGCCTTCTGGGATCATCGTGCCGTGGTCACGTTTGGCGTGCTATGGGCGAAAGCCCATAATGATCCGAGGAGGCGATATGGCTCGCAACTATGAGGAGGCTTCGGCGACCCGCCGTGCGCGCCTGCCCGTCGAGGCGCGGAGCGACGGGGCGGTCTTCGAACAGACCTACCGGCTCGCTGTTCAGGTGATGGAGCGGCGGGAGCTCCTCGGCCTGACCCAGACCGAGCTCGCCGGGAGGACCGGCATCGACCAGGGCGACATCAGCAGGATCGAGCGTGGCTCGATCTTCCCGAACGAGAAGACGCTCCTTCGTCTCGCCGACGCCCTCGGAGCGGAGTGGAGGATGGTCGACAAGGCGACGGCCTGAATCCAGCTCTAAGCTCGGTGTCGAGCGACGGAAGGTCCTCGTGAGTTACTACGCTCCGCGAACACGGTGCGATCGTAAGTGTCGCAACGCTCGAACGTCCGCGCCCGGCGTCGTCGCCCTTCTGGCACCCAATGTGCATACCGTGTGACGCCCGGACGCCCCTTGTTGTGACGCCGATGCAAGCCGTCAGCGCAGGTCCTGAGACGTGCCCCAAGGTCGGTCCTGCCGCTCACCCCTTCCTTGTGCCTCAATCGTGCTTCATGCGCAGGCTACCAATGACACCGGAGGAAACCAGGGGTGCCGGGGGCCGATCAGAACCAGCGAACCGAGCCGTCGTTATCACCTCTGGCAGCGCAGATAAGACTCTCTGCTCGGCGTCGAGGCCTCAGCCTGCTGGCGCCAGAGCGCCCAGGTGCTAGACCCAGCGATCAAGTGAAAGGCGGGTCGTGCCATCGGTTCCGCTGGCAACCGCATTGGATGCGCCACGCCACCTACACCGAGGCTGCGAGCGCGCCGATCACCTCTTGTTGGTCAGCAGGCGTACGGACCACGAGTAGCTCGACGTCGGGACAGGCGGCGACTGCCTCGAGCAGACGAGGGCGGTACCGCCTGCGCCAGCTCAGCAGCCACCTCCAATAGTCCAGCCGCTCACGCGACCGCCGCAGCGAGCGCCACACGCACCTCCACAGAGGCACGTCAAGCATCGCTACGGTATCGGCGAGTCGCAGCCGCGCCGAAAGTGCGTCGAAGGGACCCAAGTCACCGTCAGCGATCCAGCCGTCACCTCCGAACGTCTCTTCTTGCAGCGCCTCCCATTCTTCAGCGGCGAGGGGCGTCAACCCAGCCTGCCAGAACATCTTGTCGATCTCGATCCACTGTGCCCCGGTGGCGGCGGCAAGCTGGCGCGCGAAGGTGCTCTTGCCCGCCCCTCCGGGACCAACGACCACCACGCGCACAGGCGTACATAACCACAGCCGACGGCACCTGGCCGGCACTCCCGACCCGCTACCGACTCGGTAGGAACGCGCCAGGAACGGACAAGATCCGTCGATACGCCTTTTCCATTGGAGCAGAACGGCTTTTCCAGCATGGCGCGTATCTATGGATATGCATGGCATTACGCACTGTGAAGCTCCTGCGCTCATGAGCTGTGCCGACTCATCTGAAGGCTCCTTCAGTCCGCCGCCGCTTCAGGGCACGCTGAGGAACACAGGCCCGTCACGGGCCGGTTGGTTGCCCGTGTGAGCCCGCGTAGCATCTGAGGCGTGGGGGACACGACCGCCGCCGAGGTGCCTGGGCGCGGCTTCGGCGCGCTCGCCGAGCAGTACGACCGCGCCCGCCCAACCTACCCGCCGGAGCTAGTCGCTGACCTGTTGAAGGACAGCCCGGCTGAGGTCCTGGACGTGGGATGCGGCACAGGAAAGGCGGCGCGGCTGTTCGCAGGCGGTGGCCGGCGCGTCCTCGGCGTTGAACCCGACGCACGCATGGCGGCCGTCGCACGGGGCCGCGGCATTGAAGTTGAGGTCGCTCCCTTCGAGACGTGGGACGATGCTGGCCGCCAGTTCGAACTTCTCATCTCCGGTCAAGCCTGGCACTGGGTCGACCCGACGCTTGGGGCCGAGAAGGCCGCGAAGGTACTGAAGCCAGGAGGCCTGTTTGCCGCCTTCTGGAACGCAGAGGAGCACACTGCTGAGATGCTGGCGGTTTGGGCGGACGTGTACGGTGCCCACGCTCCGGAGCTCCTGACAACGAGCTTTGCGCTGGGCGTCAGGGAGACCATTGACGCCGAACACGATCTTGAGGGTGCCTCGCTCGCCGCAGGACCTTTCACCGACGTCGTCGCCGGGCAACGAAAGAAGTACCACTGGACGGTCGAGTACACGCCTCGCCAGTGGGTTGACCATGTGGCAACGGCCAGTGACCACGTGACCCTGGATCCGGCGGTGCGTGCCCCGCTTCTCACCGCCCTGGAGCAAGCTCTCGGCAAGCTCGGACCTCACTTCACAGTGCCCTACACGACCGACCTCCTGAGCGCGGTTCGTCGCTGAGCGCTCAACCTCTGCCGACATACTCGCGTTCGGACATCGGAGCCTGGGCTCACGCCGTTGACAGATGGACGGACGCTGGCGGCCCGGTTCAGTGTTTCGGTACCGTTCTCGGCAAGCGTCAACGTGAGTGGCAATGCGCTCTGTTTAGGGCGAGCCAGATGGCGAGGAACAGGACGATGCCCACGAGCAGACGGCGTCTGCGTTGTCGCTGGCGCGCCTCCTTGATGAGCGCCTCGGCGTCTGGGAGGTCTGTTCCCCGGCCGGGACGACATAGCCGAGGTCAGGTGACAAGCTGGCGGTTCCTACGAGCACGGGCACGACAGACCGTCTCGCCCGGAACGGCGTTTTGGTAGATCCATCCGACTGTTGACCGTTCGAAGCAGAGCGTGCTATTACGGTGACTGATATATTGGTCGTCGGACTAGGAGAGGGATGTGGCGGCTACCGGACGCGAACCCCATGGTGGCTATGAGCAAGATGTCTTGCGACGGGCGGGCGACTCCTCGGTTCTGATCCTGACGAGCCTCGCCGATGGCCCAAAACACGGATACGCCTTGCTCTTGGACATCAAGGAGTTCGCCGGATTACGGCTCGGACCAGGGACCCTCTATGGAGCACTTGACAGGCTAGAGGGCCTCGGGTTGATCGAGTCTCTTCCTGCCGAGGACCGGCGACACCCGTATCGGATCACCTCCGTGGGAGCGATGGCACTTCGTCACCACCTGGACTCACTGGAGCGGGTGAGTGCTGTGGGTCGATTGCGACTAGGACTCGGGGGCGTCTGATGCCCGGAACTCCGCGCACCCGGATGATTGAGGTCGCACTCCGGTGTTATCCGCGAAGATGGCGCGATCACCACGGTGATGAGGCAATAGAGATTGCCCAGTTGCTCGTCAGCGACGGTGTGCCAGCCCTGTTCGTCGTCGTGAGCTATCTGAAGGGCGCAGCCAGAGAGCGACTGATCACGCGGCCAAGTCGGCGACTCCTTCCGGCGGTGGGTGCGTTGCTGGTCGGCGCAAGCCTGATCGGAGTCCCGCTCGTGCTATTGGATTCTTCGACGCCAGCCAGCGCCGCTTCCGGCAACGAGGTCGTAGCCATGATCTCGAGCCACCAACATGCGGTTGAGCAGTTGGAGTCCGTGTTCAAGTTGCACCACTTCAAAATCCGCGTCCTGGGGGTACCGTCACCTCCAAGCCGGGATGGCTCGATCTTGGCCGTCGACATCCCGGTGCGAGATGGCGAGACTGGCGTCCTACGTGAGATACGAGGTCCATGTATCACTGGAGCCCCGGGATGCATTGACGGGGTCGCCTTGCCGCTGCACTACGCCGGGAGGGCGCTGGTCCTTGTTGGATATGGCATAAAACCTGGCAAACCAGCTCCCGAGCCGGCGGATGGGCGACTGAACTACAAGGTGCCGGGCCACACCACGTTGAAACACAGGACCACCAAAAAGAACTAGGGGCTGTGATCCCGGTGACCGACCTCCCAATCGCGCCCACGAACGCGTACCAACCCCCCGAATCACAGCCCGGGCTGGCAACGCAAACCTCGGAAATCGGATTGCCTCCGGACGGCTCAGTACCTGACGAAGCCACGCCCGACACGACAGGTCAGCCCACGGTCGTGCCTGCTGACCGGTCAAGGCGCATCCTCGAATGGGTGGCCGTGGTCCTGACAGCGGTGCTCATCGCGGGAGGACTGCGGACATTCGTGGTGCAGTCGTTCTTCGTACCCAGTGGCTCGATGTTGCCGACGCTGCAGCTCGGGGACCGCATCATGGTCACGAAGGTCGCCTACACGATTCACCGAGGCGACATCATCGTCTTCCGTCGCACTCCAGCCGACACCAGCACCACAGATCCAGTCCTTGTCAAGAGGGTCATCGGGTTGCCGGGGGAGACCATTTCGTCTCGCGGGGCCACGGTGCTCATCAACGGCAAGCCACTCACCGAACCGTGGCTGCCGCGCCTGATAGGGAAATGCGCGGAGACCGCCGAGAACATTCCGACGACGAAGATTCCTCCCAGCCACTACTTCATGATGGGGGACTGCCGTGGATACTCCGACGACAGCCGGGCGTGGGGCACAGTGCCTGCGTCCTACGTCGTCGGTAAGGTCTTTGTCATCGTGTGGCGCTTCGGGCATCCGTACCTTCACTGGTTCTGAGCCGTTCCGAAGCGGCTCGTTGCGAGCCGACGGCCTGACGACCGTTACCCGAAAGCGTCATCGGTTCCACTTTGGCCACAAACAGGGCAGCGTCCCGCCAATTGGTGGAGAAAGTGACCTTACGCCACGGTCGATGATGTCTGACGACGGGGAGGCTATCGCGCGTCTATCGCGCGGGCGCTGCCATTCGGGTGGGTTCGCTGACGTATAGAAGCCAGTATTTTCCTGCACTATCGGCCGCTGGCATTCGCCAGTTTTCGCCAGTATCTACTTGCCAAGGTGAGGGTCGTGGGTTCGAGTCCCGTCGTCCGCTCCAAAGCCCCAGTTCAGACTATGTTTTTCGACTCTTGAGTGGTTGGACCGAAGCCTAGCGCGATGCTAGGCAATTCCCGCTGACCTGGGCGTCTCACTGGAAATCATCACTACGTCGATGTGATGGTTGCGCCCGGAGTGATTGAACTCCGATGCCGGAGACCCACTCATGACTGTCTACTCACCCTGCCAGCGGTGCCGAGCGAGAATGTTGGGGTGACGGCGGGGCGAGATGGCCATGGTGACTTCAGAGCCGATGAGGCTGCGCTGCTACGACATCGAGTGGCTGAGTTGGAGAATGAGAACGCGCGGATGAGGGAGCTTCTCGGCCTCGACCGGCCCGAGCGCGCAGAATCCATAGCAACCTCGAGCCCGCGCCTCATCGATCTCGCGCCGGAGTCGGCTACGCGACGTCCCTCGGTTGATCACACCTCGCCGCCGTCGGACAAGGTCGCGCTTTTTCGCAGACTCTTTAGGGGTCGCGATGACGTCTACGCCATGTGGTGGGAGAACCCCCGTACCGGAAAGAGTGGTTGGAGTCCAGCGATACGCGGCGGAGCGGCAAACGCTCGCAAGCCAGACCGCGAGTTGCTCGTGCTGACCGACGATGTCGTCACCTCACATCTCGAGGGCGAGATAGAGCTTGGGATGTACCCGCTGTTGAGGGATGACCGCTGTGCATTCCTTGCCTGCGACTTTGACGGTGCCAGCTGGGTGCTCGACGCGCTGGCCTTGCACGACGCCGCGCGGGCATCTGGAATACCAGCTGCTCTCGAGCGCTCCCGATCAGGCGAAGGCGCACACGTGTGGATCTTCTTTACCGAGCCGGTTCTTGCCGCGGACGCGCGTCGGATCGGATTCCACCTGCTGCGTGAAGCGATGGCCGCCCGTGCAGAGCTCGATCTGGCCAGCTATGACCGCTTCTTTCCCGCCCAGGACCTCCTTCCGAGGGGCACGTTCGGGAATCTCATCGCATTGCCGCTCCAGGGCAAGCGGAGACGGACGAACACGACGGTGTTTCTGGATCCGAAGAGCCTTGAGCCCTACTCGGACCAGTGGGCATTCCTCTCGTCGCTCGAGTTGATGTCTGCCGACGCGGTGAGCTCGCTTGCCGGACATCTCGAGGAGATCCGAGCTGGACCGGGAGCAGCCATATACCGTCAGTCGCGTGTAGCCAGTGTAGGCGACACGAAGCCGCCGAGCCGCGTTATGGCAAGCGTTGGCGCCATGCTCGCGGTGGACCGCATTGGCCTCCCTCCTGCGCTTGTCGCCTCGCTGAAGCATCTCGCGTCGCTCCACAATCCAAAGTTCTACGAGAACGAGCGACTTCGATTCTCGAACCACGACACTCCCCGCTTCGTCCGTTGCTATCGGGAAAGCCTGGGCGAGTTGCTGTTGCCACGAGGCCTCGAAGAGCAGGCCAGCGCGATTGTTCGCGCAGCGGGAAGCCACCTTGATGTCCGTAAGGATGAGCGCCGACTGCCGTCTCAAGCGTTCGAGTCCAAGGTGGAACTATCGCTCGAACAGCAACGAGCCTTTGAATCACTCGCCGGAGAGGACCTTGGCGTGTTTGTCGCGCCACCTGGCGCGGGAAAGACGGTGCTCGCCTGCGCGATGATCGCCCATCACGATGTGTCGACGCTCGTGATTGTTGATCGCAAACCGCTCATCGATCAGTGGCGAGATCGACTCTCTACCCACCTCGGCCTGCCTACGAAGGCAATCGGTCAGTTGGGCGGCGGTCGGAACCGTCAGGTTGGCAAAGTCGATCTCGCTATGGTTCAAAGTCTCGCCCGCCGAGACGATCTCGAGGAGCTGACCGCCGAATACGGATTCGTGGTGGTCGACGAGTGTCATCACGTGCCGGCCGTCACATTCGAGCGATGCGTTCGACAGATTCCAGCAAGACGATGGCTCGGTCTGACTGCGACCCCGTATCGCCGGGATGGACTGCAGGGCATGATCTCGATGTACTGCGGCCCCATCCGATACGACGCGACGAAACAAGACTCTCGAGGAAAGACGTTCCGACTCGACCTGATTGTGCACCAGACGGACCACGCTGAACTCGATGGCTTGGACCTCGGTATTCAAGAGACCTTCCGCCGGATCGTTCACGACGATGATCGCACGGCTCAGGTCTGCGCTGACGTCGTCGAAGCGCAGGCTCGGGGCCGTAATACGCTTGTTTTGACCCAGTGGACGGAACATCTTGAGCGGATCGCGGATGGTCTCGCTCAGCGTGGCGTCACGTGCCTCGTACTCCGAGGCGGCATGGGCAAGAAGGCACGTGCAGCTGTGATCGATCAGCTTGCCGAGTTAGAACCCGCTGGCGGACAGGTGCTCGTCGCGACCGGTGGCTACCTGGGCGAGGGATTCGACTGCCCGCAGCTCGACACTCTCTTTCTCGCTTTCCCGATTGCCTACAAGGGCCGTCTTGTCCAGTACGTCGGTCGAGTTATGCGCGTTGCCGAGGGGAAGTCGGTTGTGGAGGTCCATGACT
>Ga0181521_10008781_pt1 | contig 10268 bp, 9 predicted proteins | sample PEATcosm2014_Bin_32_FD_119764 | JGI IMG/M metagenome (GOLD analysis project Ga0181521, IMG submission 119764) | Peatland microbial communities from MTU Mesocosm Facility, Houghton, MI, USA - PEATcosm2014_Bin02_60_metaG | ecosystem: Environmental > Terrestrial > Soil > Wetlands > Peat | place... | reverse complement strand
CATCATGGATCGCGATGATTTCGTCGAGCGTCCAGTCATGCCGGGTGAAGGCGCCGTTATGTGTCATGCATTCGCTTTCGAAAGGTAAAAGAGCGCCGGCGCCGCTCCCTTGCGGCCCGCGCTGTTCGCCGGGGCAAAATGGACCGCGCGCCGCTTTTTGGCAATCGTGCGCTGGGGGCCGCGCCCCACGATGCAGCTTTGGCTCCCAAACCGGCCCCGCTTGCGCTAAATTCGCGCCGAGCCTTGCGAAACGCGCGGCGATGCGCATCTCTTGAGGCGCGCCGCGTCCCTTTGCCGAGGCGCGGGGTCTATCCAAAGGACGTTCATGCGCCTCTTGATTGCGATATTTTTGCCTTGGCTTTTGTTTTTCACCATCGGGCGCCCTCTCGCCGGGATCGCCTGCCTGATCCTGCAGGTCACGCTGGTCGGCTGGATCCCCGCCGCGCTCTGGGCGGTCTACGCCTTGAGCCAGTACCGGACTGACGAGAAGATCCGCGCGCTTCGCGACTGGCGCTGAGCGGGATCTTTCTTAGAACCCCACCGAAAGGACAAACGTGTTCGACGCTGCCCTCGCCGCGGCCGCCCAGATTTTCACGCCGCCGTTTCGCAAAGTTCTCTTCAAAACGCTCGCCCTGACCCTGGCGCTGCTCGCCCTCGCCTGGGTGGGCCTCGAAAAGCTTCTCGTCGCCGCGCTCGCCCTGCCGATCGCTGCGCCCTATCCCTTCGTGACGGCGATCCTGTCTTTCGTCGGCGGCGTCGGGCTTGTCATCGGCCTCGCCTTTCTCGTGACGCCGGTCTCGTTCCTCGTCGCGGGCTTTTTCTTCGATGAACTCGCCGAGCACGTCGAAATCGAGCTTGATCCCGCCGGGGCAGGGCGTGTGATGCCGCTCGGCGATGCGGCCTGGGTCGCCGTGCAATTCGCCGCGCTCGCGCTCGCCGTCAATCTCGTCGCGCTCTTGTTACTGTTCGTGCCCGGCGTCAACGCGCTCGCCTTCTTCGGGGCTAACGCCTATCTGTTCGGCCGCGGCTATTTCGAGCTTGCGGCCTTGCGTCATCTCCCGGCGCCCGAGGTTGCGCGTTTGCGCCGGGCGAACGAGCCGCAGCTCTTCGTTGCGGGGCTGGTCATGGCGGCGATGCTCGCCGTTCCGTTCCTCAATTTGCTGACGCCGCTGTTTGGAACCGCCTTCATGGTGCGTCTTTCGAGAAGCATCCTCATCCGAAGCGGCTACCGCGCGAAGGTGTGACTATGGTGCGCTCCGGGCGGCGTTCTCCAGCCTGAAAACGGCGTAGAATTGCAGGGCGGCGATGACCAGAGGCCCGATGGTTTTCCCGAGATCGTGCTGGTAGAGGCCGATCGCGGCGTCGACGAGCTGAACGAGGCCGGCGAGAGCGCCAAGCGCCAGCACCGCCATCGCGGAGCGTTTGTAGATCGCAACCAGCGCCGCCAAGGCCAGCGGCAGGGTGCGCGCCGCCGCATACATCGCGAAGATAAACGAGGCCTCGCTCGGGGCGTCCTTGGCCGGCAACAGGGCCGCCGGCGCAATCAGCCCGGCGATTGAGAAGCCGCTCGCGATCAGCACATTCGCCGCGGTGACGATCGAGGCGAGGCGCATTGCGTTCGTCAGCGCGGGCGAGGCTTTCTCACGCATTGGCGTCAGGCGAAGCGCCGGTCCGCGAACTGGCCGGTCGCGCGATAGCGGGCGAGATAGGTCGGCGCGAAGGCCTCGAATGATTCCGGCGCGATGCCGAGGCCCTCCAGGGTGCGCCCCTCGGCTTTAGCCGCGTCCGAGACGACATTGTCGGTCTTCAGGAGTTCGACCTGATCTCGCGTGATGGCGAAGGTCTGCGGAAACAGGCCGAAGGAGAGCTTCGTCGCGACTTCGCTGAACTTTCCGATAATTTTCGCCTGTTCGAAGGAGATCGGCGTCAAAGGCCGCTTGCGCTCCGTCGTCTTCAGAACGAACTCCATGATGCGCCGCAGGGTGGCGATTTCCGGCCCGCCCAATTCATAGATCGCGCCCGCCTTCGCCTTTCCTTCGACGGCGAGCGCCGCGGCCTTCGCCACGTCGCCGACGAAAACCGGCTGCAACTTCGTCCCGCCGCCGCCGATGAGAGGCAGCGCCGGCAGATAGCGCGCCATCGCGGCGAAGCGATTGAAGAATTGATCTTCGGGGCCGAACACCACCGAGGGACGCAACACGACCGCGCCCGGGAACGCCGCCTGCACCAGCGCCTCGCCCCGCGCCTTGCTGCGGGCGTAGGCCGACGCGCCGCCCGCGTCCGCCCCGATCGCCGAAAGCTGCACGAAAACGCCGGCGCCAGCTTCCTTGGCCGCTTTGGCGAGGGCCTCCGCGCCTTCCGCCTGCACCGAATCGAAGGTCTGCGCGCCGGTCTCGCTGAGGATGCCGACGAGATTGACGACCGCTTCTGCGTCGCGCAGCGCATGAACGATGGAATCGGGATAGCGCAGATTGGCCTGAACGGCGTGGATCTGGCCGACTTTTCCGAGAGGCTGCAGATGAAAGGCGAGGTCCGGGCGGCGCGAAGCGACCCTGACCCGCCAGCCGTCGCGCGCGAGCGCCCGCACGACATGCCGGCCGATGAAGCCCGAGCCGCCGAACAGCGTCACAAGCCGGCCCGTCTTCACCAAAGCATCCGCCATTTTGCGCGTCCCCGATCGTTGAAGTCCCGATTTTAGGGACTAAGACGCCAGCTGTACAGGCGGCCGAACGCCTCGCTCGCGCGCCGTCGCCGGCCCTGCGCTATTCGTCCGCAGCGCCGGCTTTCGCCACGGGCGGCGGATTCCACTTGCCGACCAGAGCTTCATTGCGCGGCGAATAGAGGCGCATGGTCAGGTTGAAGGCGTCCTTTGGCGCCGGCAGCCAGTTGGCCTGATGCGCCGGGCCCGGATCTTCGTTCTGGAAATAGAGGTCGAGCGATCCGTCGTCATTATAGGCAAAGGGCATCCATGAGCTGACGGCCTGCCGGTTGAGGCTGTTCGGATAGGCGTTGCCGGCGGGGTCATAGAGCGTGATCGACCAGAAGGCGTCGACCGGCGGCAGGTCGGCCTTGTCGAAATGGATCGTATATTTATTCGCGCCATCCAGCGGCTTGCCGGATTTGTCGAACAGATTGAGCGGATAGATCGCGTCTTCGGGCAGATTGGCGCCAAGCCCGAGCTGCGCCACGATGGCCCGCTTCAGATAGTAATTGCCGTAGACGCCCATCGTGTCGGTGTTCATCGACCAGCCGTTGACGACGCGCGCGAGCGTCGCCACCTTCCATTGCATCAGCGCCTGCGCGTCCGCCGACGCGCTTTCGATCGCTTTGGCGATCTGCGGATCGAGCGCGGCGAGGTCAAAGGGCTTGCCCGGCTTGAGGCCGATCTTCTTCATCTCGGCGAGGATCGGCTGGTCGGTCACATGCGGCGGCTGCGCTTTGATCAGCTCCGCGCCATAGGCGAAGTATTTGGCGGCCGGCATCCCGTCGACCTGCGCCTTCGGCGAGGTCTTCATATCGACGCTGGGGTCGACCTTCAGCGCGATCGGCGCGGGCGCCTTGCCCCATTGCGACAGCGGCGTGATGGTGTAGCCCGCCTGAATTTTATGGACGGCGTCATAGTCGGCCGGCCCGTCGGTCTTGGTGCGCCCGATGATCCAGACAGTGGGCGTCGGCGCCTCGATGCGCTGGGTGTCTTTGGGCAGATTGAACTCTTCTGCGAATTTTTCGCGCAGATCCGGCCGCCAGCCCTGCGGCGTCACCAGAAAATGCACGGGACCCGTCCCGGTCGTGCGCGAGCCCGGGGAAGCGAACACATCCGACCACATGTCGAGCATCGGCAGCAGGTAATAGCGCCCGTCCGTATCGGGCGCGGAGACAACCACCGGCTCTTTCGAGAGGTCGAGATAGGCGGACGAATAGAGCGTGTCGTAATTGGTGCGCACGACCGAAGTGTCGGTCGCCGGCGGATAGGCGGGAATGTTGTGGAACTCATTCATCGGGCCGCGCCCGAAGCCGTCCGAATTGGTCAACTGCTTGCGCGTCACCTCCATGGTGATCAGCGGATAGAGGTAAACATAGGCGTCGACGCCGATCGCATGGGCCTGTTCGGGGGTTACGGCCGGCGCGGCGTCTTCCGCCGCGGCCGCGCCGATGGACGTCGCCAGGAACGCTGCAAAACACAGGGCGGCGGCGAAAGCGGGCAGACTTTGCTTCATTGGGGTCTCGGACGGTTCGGGATGGACGGGAGACGTTAAAAAATCTGCGGCCGGCGGCGCGAGCGCGAGGGGGTTTTACACCAATGTGGCGGCCTGCGACAATCCGCCGGTCAAAAAGCGACCGGACGCGCAAAGGCGGCGAAATTGACCGATCGCGCATTTGGCGGCCGCACCGCGGGATTTTCCCCGCCGTTCGGCCGCCTCCCTTGCCGATTGACAAAGGGGAACCGCGGCACGTATCAGAGCGGCGGGCCCTGGTGGCGGAATTGGTAGACGCGCAGGTTTCAGGTACCTGTGGTGAAAGCCGTGGAGGTTCGAGTCCTCTCCAGGGCACCATTAGATTTTATGGTGTTGGTTTCTTTATGGTTCTTCCGGTCGCGCCAGCCCCTTGGGATCTAGCGCTCCGGTTTTGCGCCCTGCGTATTCGCCAACGGTGGGCGAAAGACGCGCTCGTCATCATGAAATGTGATAACGTCGCTTGAGACCCTCTTTGGCAAGCTTGGAATATAGTCCGCTGATCTTCGTCACATACGCGACGAACCCCGCGTAAGAGGTGTTGGCGTATTCGGACTGGATCCGGATAGCGCTCTCGAGAGACTTGGCTCCGAGCAGCTTTTCGACGAATGCCGAGCCGCTTTCTATTGATTTTTTCGAATAATCTGTCGCTTCGACGGCAATGGTTTGGAAGCACGTGGCGAGGACAGCAGCGGCCAGGGGCGACGACGGGCGCAGTGCCTGGAAATTGGCGATTTCTTTCTCGGCTCTGACCCGACCAGCATTGGCCTGAGCAGCCGCAACCCGAGCTTCTTCCTCGGCCCTGACGCGAGCTTCTTCCTCGGCCTTGGCGCGAGCATCTTCCTCGGCCCTGACGCGAGCTTCTTCCGCGGCCTTGGCGCGAGCCTCTTCCGCGGCCTTGGCGCCAGCTTCTTCGGCGGCCTTGGCGCCAGCTTCTTCGGCGGCCTTGGCGCGAGCCTCTTCTGCGGCCTTGGCGCGAGCCTCTTCCGCGGCCTTGGCGCGAGCCTCTTCCGCGGCCTTGGCGCCAGCTTCTTCCGCGGCCTTGGCGCGAGCCTCTTCTGCGGCCTTGGCGCGAGCCTCTTCCGCGGCCCTGGCGCGCGCTTCTTCCTCGGCCTTGGCGCGAGCGTCTTCCGCAGCCCTGACACGAGCCTCTTTCGCGGCCTTTGTCCGAGCCGCTTTCTCGGAATTGATGCGAGCCTCTTTCGCGGCTCTTGCCCGAGGTTCCTCTGCGGTCTTGGTCCGAGCCTGTTCCTCGGCCTTGACCCGAGCCTCTTCCTCCGCCTTCGCTTGAGCCTCTTCTTTCGTCTTTGTCATGTCGTCATTTCCTTGGTTGAGAGGGCGCCAGATTTCCTCCAACTCGCCGCGGTTGGAATTCGCCACTTGGTCGACTCTGCAATTTATATTGCGGCGCACAATCACGCGAGCCGGCGCGCGAGCTGGAAAACGGACTGAGGCTTGGCCGCCTAAACAGGCCTCGCCTCATTCTCTACAAAGAAAGCTCAAGTGGTTAACAACTGGTCGATTTCCAAAAATTTAGCAAAAAACAACTCGAACTGGCGAACAGGTCTTCAGCTAGTCTAGCGAGGGCGCTCGCTGCGTTCACAAACCGATTGGGGCAGCTGAAGATTTGCCTCGCGGCGGCGAAGCAGGCGAAACACACCCGGCCACTTTCCGGCTCGAGCATATGGACTCGCGCCGAATGGTCCGGCGGAATTTGTTGCCGCCCCCTTTCGTAGCGCGCCATCCGGCGTGAGCAGGGAATCGGCAAGGCCTGCAATTAACGAATTTAGGCGTCTGTCGCCAAGTTGCCGCGGTGTTGGCGGGCTATTAGCCTGATATCCAATTAGCGCTCGGGCGCCATCGGTCCGCGGATCACCGATCGCCGATCAGCGTCCGCGGCGATCGAGCTCTTGCTGATAGCACGGAGATCGGAGTCTCCCCCGGAGAGAGGGAGACTCCGCGCGCCGGTTGAAGCAGTCTACTCTTTGCTGCTTTGAACCTTGGCGACCAAGGTTTCGACTGGCTTGAACGCCTCTTTAGCGAGGTTGGCATAAAGTTCGGCGATTTTCTTCGACTGCGCGACGAACGCCTCGTAGACGGCCTTGGCATATTCTGATTGGATCTGAATAGCGCTCTCCAAAGACTTGGCGCTAAGGAGCTTTTCGAGGAAAGCAGCGCCATCTTCAAAGGACTTTTTCGAATATTCGGTCGTTTCAGAGCTGATCGTCTGGAGACTCTTAACAAAAGAAGCCGACGAAGTGGTCACCGTTTCGGCTTCTTCTTTGCTGTACGTCTGGAATTCGTTCAAACTATTGGCCATGTAAGCCCCCTTTGCCAACATCGAGCCCGAGACTTCGGATCGAGGTGGCTCGCGAACAGTACCGTGCAGCGCAACATATCGCAACTTTATCTTGCGGTGCGAAAGCAATTCGCCTCGATTGCAACGACCAAACTCCTCGGGTGGAACGCGCCGGATAAGCCGTCAGGCCCGCCGCCAGACGGCCTCGCGCACAAAGACTGGCTTCTGCAAGATTCCCGCAGCGTGCAGCGTGTCGGCGATTTCCTGCTGTTCGTCGACGACGCCTTCATCCAGCGGCCTTGCGCCGAAGGTCAAACGTCCGAGGGCGACCTCCAGCGCCTCGACGTCAATGCTGATTTCGGCTGACATCAGGCGCGCCATTTCAACCCTGTGCCGCGCCGCGTACTCGCCGACGGCGTGGAGTTCATCGAGGAGAATATCGACGGCGCCCGGGTTCTCGCGCGCGAAGGACGCGCTCGCCAGATAGAACTGGCGGTTGGCGACGAGGCCGACGCCATCGACGAGCACGCGCGCGCCGCTTTTGAACTGGGCCGCCGGCAGCAGAGGATCCCAGACCATCCCCGCGTCGATCGTACCCCTGTCGAGGCCCTTCAGCAGTTCATTCGGGGGAAGGTAGACGGGGTTGATGTCGTCGATCGACAATCCATGCGCTTCGAGGATGCGAATCAGCAAATAATGGACGTTGGAGCCTTTGTTGAGCGCCACCTTCCGGCCGCGCAGATCCGCGATGTCGCTGATCGCGCTGTCGGCGCCGACGACCAACGCCTCGCCGCTGGGCGCCGGGGGCTCGTGGCCGACATAGGAAAAGGCTGTTCCGGCTGCCTGCGCGAAGATCGGCGGCGCGTCGCCCGTCGCGCAGAAGTCGACGAGTCCCCTCGCCAGGGCGTCAAGCAATTGAGGGCCCGCGGCGAATTCCTCCCAGCTGACCCGAATTCCCTCAGCCGCAAGCCGCCGCTTCAGCTCTCCACGCGCCTTCAGGAGACTCAAAGTTCCGTATTTCTGGAATCCGATGCGCAGTCCGCGCGGCGCCGCTATGGCTCTCGCCGGCGCATTGCGCCGTCGTCGTGGAATGACCCCAAGATGCGATAAATGGGTTCGGAAGGCGTTGCGGGTGATGCCGAGGCTGTCTGCGGCGCGGACCTGATTGCCGTCCGCCAGTTCGAAAGCGGCGCCGACGGCGCAGCGGATCGCGCGATCGAGTATTTCCGGCTCGCCATTGACGATCGCGCGCTCGACGAGGCGCTGGAGTTCGCCATGAAGGTCGGCGGGCTTCGGCTCCTGAAAAAGCAGATTGCTCGTCAGGCGGAGGTCGTCGGCTTCGATCGCCGGGCCTTGCGCGAGCAAAACCGCATTGTGAATGACGTTTTCGAGTTCACGGATATTGCCCGGCCATGGATGGCGTTGAAGCAGCTTCATGGCTTGCGGGCTGAAGGTCAGATCGGTCCGCCGCAGTCTTTCCTGATAGAGTTCGAGGAAATACTGCGCCAGAGGCTCGATGTCGGCGGCGCGCTTTCTCAGGGGCGGAAGCCGCACCGCGGCGACGTTGAGGCGAAAGAACAGATCTTCACGAAAACGCTTCGCCTTGACCGCGGCCTCCAGATCGACATTCGTCGCCGCGATGATGCGAATGTCGACGGGAACGGGACGGCGTGAACCGACGCGAACCACCTCGCGCTCTTGCAGCACCCGAAGCAGCTTGACTTGCAGGGACAGCGGCAGGTCGCCGATCTCGTCGAGCATGAGGGTGCCCCCCTGCGCCGTCTCGAACCAGCCAAGTTGCGTCTTGAGGGCTCCGGTGAACGCGCCCTTTTCGTAGCCAAACAACTCCGCTTCGGCCAGGGAATCGCTGAGAGCGCCGCAATTTACGGCGACGAACGGCCCCGACCGGCGCGCGCTTCGGGCATGAACGTAGCGCGCCGCCAATTCCTTGCCGGCGCCTGTTTCGCCGATGATGAGAACGGTGGCCTCGCTCGGCGCGATCCGGTCGAGATCGCGCCGCAACGCCAGCGACGCGGGATCCTGGAACACCATCGCGGTCGCCCGGATCGTGTCCTGACGCCGGCGCCTGGCGTCGGCGTCGAACGACACGATTTCCCGGTGATGCGCCTCAATCGCCTGGATGCCGGTCGCCAACGACGGCCATCGGGACAAGGCCGGCTTCTCATTCATTCGTCCACCTCTAGTGCGTCTCTTTAGTACACTAGTTTAGTGGACTTTTGGATTTTTGCCAGTTTTTTTGAGACCCGCTTATTTCCTCAGGATTGAGAGACGAGGCGAGACCCGGGGCGGTTGAAATTGGCGATCGTCTCGCCGAAGGGACCCATGTTCGCGGCGGGCTTTTGACGCCCCGCCTTTTCCGCGAGCGGCAAGAGCGGCATGACCAGCTCCGAAAACCGGTAGGCTTCCTCAAGATGGGGGTATCCGGACAGGATGAAGCTGTCGACGCCGAGCGCGCGATATTCCTCGATGCGGGCCGCCACCGTCTTTGCGTCGCCGACGAGAGCCGTCCCGGCGCCGCCGCGCACGAGGCCGACGCCAGCCCATAGATTCGGGCTGACTTCGAGATTTTCGCGCCGCCCCTGGTGGAGCGCCGACATGCGGCGCTGTCCTTCCGAGTCCATGCGGGCGAAAACCGCTTGCGCCTGCGCGATGGCGCGGTCGTCCACGTGGCGAATGAGGGACTCGGCGGCCTGCCATGCGGCCTCCGCGGTCTCGCGCACGATGACGTGCAATCTGATGCCGAAGGTGACCTCGCGCCCTTCCGCCGCCGCGAGCGACCGGATCAGCGCGATCTTCTCGGCCACCTGCCGCGGCGGCTCGCCCCAGGTCAGATATTTGTCGATGCTTCTGGCCGCGACTTTGTTCGCCGCTTCCGAGGATCCGCCAAAAAAGAGCGGCGGCCGCGGCTGCTGCACCGGAGGATAGAGGATGCGCGCGCCGTCGACGCTGACGCGCCTGCCATGAAAAGTCACCTCGTCGCCTGCGAGGAGGGCTTTGAAGACGTAGAGGAATTCGTCGGTAAGTTCGTAGCGTTCGGCGTGGTCGAGATAGAGGCCGTCGCCGCGATTCTCGATCGGGTCGCCGCCCGAGACGATATTGATGAGCAGCCGGCCGTTCGAGAGCCTGTCGAGCGTCGCCGTCATGCGGGCCGCGAGCGTGGGCGATTGCAGGCCAGGCCGGACGGCGACGAGAAAGCGCAGTCTTTGGGTGAGCGGCGCGAGAGCCGACGCCACGACCCAGGAATCCTCGCAGCTGCGCCCGGTCGGAATCAGAACGCCGTAATAGCCGAGCCTGTCCGCGGCCTGCGCGACCTGCTGCAAATAGGAGAGGTCAACGGCGCGGCCGCCTTCCGCCGTTCCGAGATAATGGCCGTCGCCATGCGTTGGGAGGAACCAGAAGACGTTGAGTGTCTCGGGCCCCGCCGCGTCTGACCGATGCGCGGATGAATGTGTCATTGAAATCGCCCTCCATGGACCGTCTCTTCGGCGGGCAAATGATGTGCCAGTAATAAATTGAATAATTTCAATATAATCTGTCGTAACGACGATATGCTTCTGCTGCATTGGCGCCAAAACGTGAAATGATCTGTTTCAATTGCAGCAGAGCGTCCGCGCGGGAAGCTGCGTGGGAACCCGAACGCGTTTCTCCGCCAGCTCAATTTAGCGTTCTGTTTGAAATGCATCAGGGGGCTGTTTGGGCTGTTGCAAATGCAACTG
>Ga0181521_10008777_pt1 | contig 10274 bp, 9 predicted proteins | sample PEATcosm2014_Bin_32_FD_119764 | JGI IMG/M metagenome (GOLD analysis project Ga0181521, IMG submission 119764) | Peatland microbial communities from MTU Mesocosm Facility, Houghton, MI, USA - PEATcosm2014_Bin02_60_metaG | ecosystem: Environmental > Terrestrial > Soil > Wetlands > Peat | place... | reverse complement strand
GTTTCCAAGGCGGACAAGGAATCGGGCATAGATGGCACCTCTCTTCTGAGTGTAATACCGACACTCAGAAACGCAGCACAAAAAAAGAAACCAATCAATCTGCCCCGCCCACGTCGCGCACCCAAGACCTCCAGGGCTCCGCGTGGACCAGTGGGCGATGTGCCACAATAGGAGCTTATGAAGGGCATCGTGCTGGCCGGCGGTACGGGGAGCAGACTCTTTCCGCTGACCAAGATCACCAATAAACACCTGCTGCCAATCTACGACCGGCCGATGATTTATTATCCGATCCAGACCCTGGTGGACGCGGGGATTCGGGACATCCTGATCGTCACCGGCGGCCGCAATTCGGGCGATTTTTTGCGCCTCCTGGCCAACGGCAAAGAGTTTGGCCTCAAGCACATCAATTACACCTACCAGGAAGGCGAAGGCGGCATCGCCGACGCGCTGGCGCTGGCCGAGCACTTCGCCGACGGCCATAAAGTCTGCGTGGTGCTGGGCGACAACATCATCGAAGGCAGCATCCGGGAGGCGGCCGAGCGGTTCCGCGCGCAGCCGCGGGGCGCGCACATTCTGCTCAAGGAAGTGCCCGACGCCGAGCGCTTCGGCGTGGCGGAATTGGCCGGCGGACGGGTGGCATCCATCGAGGAGAAGCCGCGCCAGCCGAAATCCAATTACGCCGTGACTGGAATCTATATGTACGACGCCACGGTATTCGAAAAAATCAAAACCCTGGTGCCGTCGAATCGCGGCGAACTGGAAATCACCGACGTAAATAACGCCTACATCCGGGAAGGGACCATGACCTTTTCCATGCTCGAGGGCTGGTGGACGGATGCGGGGACTTTTGAATCGCTGCTGCGCGCGACCAACCTGGTGGCGCAATCGAGGGTCAGGAAACTGGCGCCGAGCGTGCCTGCCGGTGTGGTGAAGGGAGAGGCGAGAGTCTGATGGCGGGGGAAACGGCCACCATCGGGGCGGTCCGGCGGCTGGCCTCGGGCGGCGGATTGGAACTGGCCCTGCCGGGATGCGCCAAAGGCATCGGCGCGGCGATCGCGGCCGCGGATTCGCCTGACCTGATTGCCGGAGTGAAGGTGCAGCCGCTGGCGCTCTATCCCGACGACCGCGGCTATTTTATGGAAGTGCAGCGCTTGGGGCGCGGCCTCGCGGCGGAGTTCCCGCCCCAGCGGACGCAGGTTTCGGCGGCCATGAACTACGCCGGATCCATCAAAGCGTTTCATTACCACCTGCATCAGACGGATTGCTGGACTCCCGTGAAGGGCCACTTGCAGGTGGCGCTGGTGGACCTGCGGCTGCTCTCGGAGACCTTCGGCCAAAGAAACACGCTGTATGTGGGTCCGCTGCGGCCGTGGCAGATTTTAATTCCGCCGGGCGTGGGCCATGGATACAAAGTCATAGGCAGGGAGGATTCGCTGCTTGTCTATATGACCGACCGGTTTTACAACCCGCAGGACGAAGGCCGCATTCCATACAACGACCCGTCCGTCAATTACGACTGGGAAACCCAGTGGAAATAGGCGCATGAAGATTCTGGTGACCGGCGGAGCCGGCTTCATCGGCTCCGCATTCGTCCGCATGGCGATCGGCGAGACCGGTTCCCAGGTGGTCAACCTGGATAAACTCACTTACGCCGGAAACCTGGAAAACCTGGCCGAAGCGGATGGCAACAGCCGGTACCGTTTCGTGCACGGCGACATCTGCGACGAGGGGCTGGTGGATTCGCTGGCGATCGAGGAGCGTCCCGATGCCATCGTGCATTTCGCGGCGGAATCGCACGTGGATCGCAGCATTCTTTCGCCCGAGGCGGCCATCCAGACGAATCTGCGCGGCACTTTCACGCTGCTCGAAGCCGCCCGCCGGCATAAACTGGGGCGCTTCGTTCACGTCTCGACGGATGAAGTCTATGGCAGTCTCGCGGCGCCCCTGGAAGCCACCGAGGACTTCCCGCTGAACGCCAGCAGCCCGTATTCGGCGTCTAAGGCCGGTTCCGATCTGCTGGCGCGGTCTTACTTCGTGACTTACAAACTGCCCGTGGCGATTACCCGCGCGTCCAACAACTACGGGCCGTACCAGTTTCCGGAGAAGCTGATTCCGTTAATGATCGCCAATGCATTCGAAGACAAGCCGCTGCCGGTATATGGCGACGGCATGCAGGTGCGCGACTGGCTGTACGTGGACGACCATTGCCGCGGAATCCTGGCGGTATTGCAAAAGGGGCGCGAGGGAGAGATCTATAACATCGGCGGCAACCGTTCCCTGCCGAACCTGGACGTGGTGCACAAGGTGCTGGCGCTGACCGGCAAACCGGATTCCTTGATTCGCTACGTGACAGACCGGCCGGGGCACGACCGGCGCTACGCGCTTTCAAGCGCGAAGTTGATGAAGGAGACGGGGTGGGCGCCCGCCATGGATTTCGAAACCGGCCTGGGGCGCACCATCGAGTGGTACCGCGGCAACGCGGCGTGGGTGGCGCGCGTGCGCAGCGGCGAGTATCTGACGTATTACGAGCGCAACTACGCAGCGCGATAGAGAACCATCGCCCTGGAGACGCGGAGAACGCGCGGAGGACGCGGAGAAGGCCAAATGATATGTTTCCCCTGCGCTCTCTCGTTTTTAACTCGGTGTCTCCGTGGTGAAGCTTTCACGGGGTTGGCATGCGCGTAGTGATTGAAGCGGCGCCGCTGGGACTGAGCAGCGGAGGGTTGGCGCGGTACACGGGCGAATTGAGCCTGGCCCTGGCGCGCGGCTTTGCCGACGACGAGTTCTTCCTGGTTTCCGATCAGCCCTTTCAAATGCCCGCGGACGCGCCGCCCAACCTGAAGCGCGGCGCGGGTCCAAGCAACGCCATCGAGCGGCGCTGGTGGATCTGGGGTCTGGAGCGCGAAATGCGGCGCCTGGGCGCGGACCTGGTGCACGGACCGGATTTCGCGGTACCCTACATTCCGCGGCGCGCCAGCGTGCTCACCTTGCACGATCTTTCGCCCTGGATGGATCCGGCGTGGCACCGCGGCGCCGGGAGGGTGCGGCGGCGCACCCCGCTGCTGCTGGATCTGGGAATCGCGACCATGGTGATCACGCCCTGCGAGACCGTGCGAAAACAGGCTATCGAGCGGTTCCGTCTGCGGCCCGAACGCGTGGCGGCGATTCCCGAAGCGGCCGCGCCCTGGCTGCGCCCGGTGGGGCGCCCGCTGCCAGCGGCGCCGTTCGCCGGCCCGTATTTTCTCTTCGTCGGCACGCTGGAGCCACGCAAGAATCTGCCGGTCTTGATCCAGGCGTGGCGGGCGGTGCGGCGCGAGTGCGCGGTGGACCTGGTGCTGGCCGGGCGCCGGCGCCAGGATTTTCCGCCGCTGCCCGAGGAAGACGGCTTGCATGTTTTGGGGGAAGTGCCGGACGGCGATTTGGCGGGCCTGTATTCCGGCGCGCTGGCCTTTGTCTATCCCTCGCACTACGAAGGCTTCGGGCTGCCGGTGCTGGAAGCCATGCAATGCGGCGCCTGCGTGATCGCTTCCCACGCCGTGGCGGAAGCGGCCGGCGATGCGGCCGTGTATGCGGATACCGAACAGGAACTGGCGCAAGCCATGCTCGCGGCGGCGCGCGATGCGCCATGGACGGCGCTGCGGCGCGAGCGTTCCCTGGGCCGCGCGCGCGAGTTTTCCTGGGACCGCACGGCTCGCCTGACGTACGGCGTGTATCGGGAAGCGCGGAGGCGTTTTGGGCGTTGAAACCCCGGTGGCGTTGATGCTGGCCCCCGAAGCCCCCTATCCGCTAAGCGGAGGGGGCGCGCTGCGAACGGCATCGCTGCTCGAATATCTGGCGCGGCGGTATCGGGTAGACCTGATTGTTTTCCGCCAGCCGGGCGCCGCCGATCCCGCCGCGCACATTCCCGCCGGCCTGGTTCGCCGCCTCTTCGTGCTGGACCTTCCCGCGAACCGCCGGGATCCGCTTTCGAAAGCCCTGCGCAACGGCGGGCGCCTGGCGCGCGGCGTGCCGCCGCTGGTGGACCGTTTCGCCGGCTTCGAGCGGGACGTGCGGCGGATGTGCGGCACGGAAGCGCGCTATGAAATCGGCGTCATCGAGCATTCCTGGTGCGCGGCGTACTGGGAGGCTATCGCTCCGGCGTGCCGGCGCACGGCGCTGAACCTGCACAATATCGAATCCATTCTGCACCGGCGCTGCGCCGCGGTGGAAAGCGGACCGGCGGGTCTCGCGCATCGCATCTTTCAGAGCGCCTCGCGCGCGCTGGAGCGGGAATGGCTGCCGCGGTTTTCCGAAGTGCTGGCGGCATCGGAAGAGGACCGGCGCGCGGCTGTCGAGATCGCTCCGGCGGCGCGGATTCGCCTCTATCCCAACGCCCTTCCGCATGTCGCCATGCCGCAACGCGCCGAGGAAGAAGCGGTGGTGTTCTCGGGCAATCTCGAGTACCACCCGAATATCTCGGCGGTGCGCTTCTTTCGCCGGGAAGTGTGGCCGCGATTGCGGGAGCGCTGGCCGCGTCTGGTGTGGCGGCTGGTGGGCAAAAACCCCGGCGCGGTGCGGCGTTTCACGGCGGGCGACGCGCGAATTCAGGTTACGGGCGAGATTCCCGATGCCATCGCCGAGCTGGCTCGAGCCAAAGTCGCGGTCGCGCCGCTCCTGGCGGGCAGCGGAACCCGCTTGAAAATCCTGGAAGCCTGGGCGGCGGGAACTCCCGTGGTTTCGACCCTCCTGGGCGCCGAAGGGCTCCCCGGCCGGGACGGCGAACACCTGCTGATTGCCGAGGGGGGAGCCGCTTTCGCCGAGGCGGTCTCGCGGCTGTTGGCGTGCAATGAACTCCGCCGGAATGTCGCGGGTGCTGCCAGATTATTGATGGAAAACGAGTTCACATGGGAAAAAGCCTGGGCTTTTTTGGATTTTTAACACAGCGGTGGGTCATTCCGGTCCGCTATACTGGTACGGTCAATGCGTTTCGCCGTTGATGCTCATGCCATCGGCCGCCATCTCACGGGGAATGAGGTTTACGTTCGGAGCCTCCTGAACGCGTTTGCGGCGCGGGACCACCACTGCGAGTTTGTCGCCTACGCCTCTTCGGAGAGCGCCTGGGCGTCTATACCTTTGTCCATGCGGGTGCGCCAGGTTGCGGCCAATCCGTTTGTGCGTCTGGGGTTCGATCTGGCTCGCAAGGTGCGGGAAGACCGGCCCGATCTGCTGCACGTGCAATACACGGCGCCGCTGGGCTGCCCCGTCCCGGTGGTGGTGAGCGTCCACGATGTCAGCTTCCTGGAGCATCCCGAATATTTCACGCGCGACCGCGCACTGCAGTTGCAATGGACCGTGCGGCGCACGGTGGGGCGCGCCGCCAGGATTCTTACCGGCAGCGATTTTTCGCGCAATGCCATTCTGAAGGTGTACGGCGACCTGGACGAAGACAAAGTGGTGGTGGTGCCGAACGCCGCGGCGGGCGAATTCCGCCCCATCTCGCGCGAGGCGGCCACGCACGCCGTGCGCCAGCGGTTTTCCATCCCCGGACCGTTTCTGCTCTCGGTGGGCGATCTGCAGCCGCGCAAGAACCATATCGGGCTGATCCGCGCGTTTGCCCGCATGGCGCAGGCGTATCCGCAGCTCAAACACAATCTGGTGCTGGCCGGAAAGCCCACCTGGTTCGCGGAAAAGATCCGCGAGGCGGCGCGCGAATCGGGCGTGGGCGAGCGCATCCAGTTCTTCGGGTTCGTGGACGACGACGACCTGCTGCAGCTCTACAACGCTTGCGACGCCTTCGTGTTCCCGTCGTTTTACGAAGGTTTCGGACTGCCGGTGCTGGAAGCCATGGCTTGCGGCCGCGCGGTGGTGTGCTCCAATACGTCGTCGCTGCCGGAGGTGGTGGATGGCGCGGCCATTCTGTTCGATCCCTACGCGATTGACGAAATGGTGCGCGCGCTGGCCGATCTGCTGCTCGATGGCGAACTGCGGGCGCGCATGGAACGGCTGGGCCTGCAGCGGGCGGCGCACTTCAGTTGGCAAAAAACCGCGCGGCGAACGCTGGACGTTTTTCACGAGGTGGTGGAAGGCCCGCGCGTGGGAGTGCACGCGGAAGCTTCTTCCATAACCCATCCATGAACCCGCGAATTCTGCTTTTCACGCTTTTGGCCGCTCCCTTGCTTGCGCAGAACGGCTTTCCCTGGCAAAACGAATCGCTGCATTACAGCATCGAATGGCAGAGCGGCCTCAGCCTGGGCGATGCCAGCCTGACGGCGCAGCGCACCGAAAAGGGCTGGAATTTCGATGCCACGGTGAGCGCCGGCGTGCCGGGATTCGCCATCGACGATAAATACCACTCCGCGGCCACGCTGGACCTCTGCTCCACCGAGTTCACGCGCGACCAAAACCACGCCGGAAAAAAGAGCCGCGAGCGGACCACCTTCGATCAAAAGGCCGGCACCGCCGAGCGCGTCACGCTCTTCCCCGATGGCGGCGCCAAGCCCGGTAAGAGCAACTTCGATATCCCCACCTGCGCCCGCGATGCGCTGGCGTATCTCTATTACGCGCGCGAAGAGCTGGGGCAGGGAAGAATGCCGGCCGCGCAGGACGTTTACTTCGGCTCGGCATACGCGTTGCGCATGGACTATACCGGCGCGCAGGACATCACGGTGGCCGGAAAGTCCGCCGTCACGGACCACCTCGCGGTTTCCGAGAAGGGGCCGAAATCCAACTTCGGTTTCGAAGTGTTTTACGCGCGGGACGCGGCGCGCACGCCGCTGGAAATCCTGCCGCCGCTCTCCCTGGGAAGGTTTACGCTGGAGCTGGTGCGCTGAAATGCGCGTGGCGTTTTTCTCGCCGCTGCCTCCGGCGCGCAGCGGCATCGCGGATTATTCCCAGGCCCTGATCGACAGCTTGCGCCCGCTGGTGGATCTGGAGATTTTCTCCGGCTCCGGTCCAGCCGGCGATCCGGACCGCTGCGATATCGCCGTCTATCACGTCGGCAACAACGGCTATCACGGATTCGTTTACGAAACGGCGCTGCGCCATCCGGGCGTGGTGGTGATGCACGAATCCAACCTGCACCACCTGATCGCGGACCTCACCATCAAGCGCGGCGATTGGGACGCCTACGTGGCTGAATGCGAATTCGAAGGCGGAAGAGAGGCGCGCGACTTCGCGCTGCGCGTGCGCCGTTTGGAAGTGGGACCGGATTACGAGGGCGTGCCGATGACGCGGCGCCTGCTGGGAAGCGCTCGCGGGGTGGTGGTGCACAGCCGCTACCTGGAGCGGGAAATCCGCGCGGCCGGTTACCAGGGGCCCATCGCCGTGATTCCGCACGGCGCCTGGATTCCGCAGGCGGACCGCAACGGCTACCGGTATAAGCTGGGGCTGGACGAGCTCACGCCCCTGGTGGGCGTTTTCGGTTTTCTGAAACCGTACAAGCGCATCGCCGAATCGCTGCGCGCCTTCCGCCGGCTGGTGCGCCTGGCGCCCAACGCGAAGATGATCCTGGTGGGCGAACCGCACCCCGAGTTTCCCCTCGAACAGACCATCCGCTCCATGGGGCTTTCCGCCAATGTGCGCGTGCCCGGCTTTGTGCCCATCGAAGAGTTCGTGGGATATATCGGGGCGTGCGATATCGTGCTCAACCTGCGCTATCCCACGGTGGGGGAAAGCTCGGGGACGCTCCTGCGCTCGCTGGGGCTGGGCAAGGCCGTGCTGGTTTCCGATATCGGAAGCTTCGCCGAATTTCCCGAAGACATCTGCCTCAAGGTTCCGGTGGGCGCGGGCGAAGAGGATCTCATCTTCGAATATCTGAACCTGCTGGTGTCGCGGCCGGAAGTCGCGCGGGCCTTGGGGGCGCGCGCCAAAGACTGGGTGGCGCGCGAGTGCAACTGGGCTTCGGTGGCGCGGCGGTATGCCGGGTTTCTGGAGGCGGTGGCCGCGGGTAGGGATTGGCAGCCGCCGGCCGTGGAGGCCGAGGAGCCGCGGCCGGCGGAAACGCTTCCCGCGCTGCCCGATCTGCCCCGCTATCTGAGCGGCTGGGCCGTCGATCCGCAATCCGAAAACTATCTGCGCACGCACCAGACCCGCCTGGTGAAAACGCTCGCCATCACGCCGCCGGGAGGGCCGTGCGACCGCGTCCTGGAAATGGGCGCCTATCTGCAAATTACTCCGGCGCTCGCGAGCAAGCTCGGCTACGGGGAAGTGCGCGGCTGCTACTACGGCAAGCTGGGGCGCGTGGACTATCGCACGGTGACTTCCGCGGAGGGCGAAACTTTCGCCTGCCCGATCGACCACTTCGACGCCGAGAAGGACCGCTTTCCCTATCCCGGCGAGCACTTCGCCACGGTGCTTTGCGGCGAGCTCATCGAGCATCTGTTCGAAGATCCCATGCACCTGATGAGCGAAGTGAATCGCATTTTGAAGCCCGGCGGGCACCTGGTGCTCACCACCCCGAACGTGGCGGCGCTGCGCGGGATTGCGGCCATTTTGCAGGGCTACCACCCGGGCTTTTTTCACGCTTACATCCGGCCCGCGGATTCCGGGGAAGTGGATGCGCGCCACAACCGCGAGTACACGCCGCGCGAGATTCATAAACTGCTGGAGAATTCCGGCTTCGCCGTGACGCTGCTCGAAACCGGCGAATTCCGCGACGAGCCGCATCCCGAATTCGGCTGGGTGCTGCACCTGCTGGAACGCTACCGCCTGGAGAAGGATCTGCGCGGCGACGGCATCTACGCGGTGGGCCGCAAAACCGGCGGCGTGCGCGAGCGCTATCCGGCGTGGCTGTACGCATGAGCGCCGGCTATCAGGACGCGCGCGTTCGGCTCGAGCCGGGCACGGCCGGTTTGCGGGCGGAATTCACCATTCGCAACGAATCCTCCGAAACCTGGCAAGCGGCGCAAGGCTTCGCCATCGGCTACCACGTCTTCGACGCCGAAACCGGCACTTTGCTGGTGGACGGAGAGCGCGTGCCAATGGGGCGCGATCTGCAGCCGGGCGAATCGGAGGCCGTGAAATTTTCTATCGCGCTGCCGGCGGAGAACGGACGCTACCAGGTGTTGATTTCGCCCATGCGGGAAGGCGTCTGCTGGTATTACGAGCGCGGCTGGCCTTTCCTGCTGGTGGAAGCGGAGACGCGCGCAGGCCTCGTCCGTCTGGGAGCGACCCGCGTTGCCGATGCCGCCGAGCTGCGCCGCCGGCGGGAGCTGCGCGCGGTGGGCCGCGCGTTCGTTTACCCCGTGCTCACCGTGTGGCGCAACCGCGGGTTGATTCGCGTGATGGTGCGGCGCGACATTCTGGGCCGTTACCGCGGCTCCTTCGGCGGCTCCTTCTGGACCGTCATCAACCCGCTGCTGCTGATTCTGACCTATTACTTCGTCTTCGCGCTGGTGATGCGCGCCAGCTTCCCGGGAGACACCAGCCGGTCGGGCTACGTGCTGTATTACATTGCCGGCATGCTGCCCTGGCTGGCTTTCAGCGAAGCCGCCGGGCGTGCGCCCCAGGTGGTGCTGGAGCACCGCAATTTCGTGCGGAAACTGGTCTTCGCGGTGGAAACCCTGCCGGTGAACCTGGTGGCGGCGGGCCTGGTGAGTGAATTCTTCGCGGTGCTGCTCTACTGCGCGTTTCTGCTGCTGGTGCGGCACGGCCTGCCGGTGACCGTCCTGTGGCTGCCGCTGCTCTTGATTCCGCAGGTGCTGTTTACGGCGGGGATAAGCTGGTTCCTGGCGGCGCTGGGGGCCTTCGTGCGCGATCTGGGGCAAATCATCGGTTTCGTGATGACCATCTGGTTCTTCATGACGCCCATCTGCTACCCGGAACAATCCTGGAACGGGCTGCCGCCTTTCGCCAGGGCGGCGCTCTCGAAGAACCCCATGTACATTCTGGTGCGCGGATACCGCGCTATCTTTCTGGAGCATCAGCCGCCGGCGTGGGGACCCCTGTGGAAGTTCACAATCCTGGCAGCGGCCGTTTTCGTGCTAGGCCACGCGTGGTTTTACAAGCTGCGCAAGTCTTTCGCGGACATGATTTGACGAACCACTCCCACGGTCGTGGCTCCGAGCGGAGCCGCGCGCGTCAGCCAGTGGTAGCGCAGCGGCCGCGAATCTCTGGCTCAGCCCACGCGCACGTTGCCGGTGCCTTCCCATGGATCGGGCGGAATGCTGGGACCGTGCGCCACGCGGACACTGCCGGTGCCTTCCCACGGATCGGGCGGAATGCTGGGGCCATGCGCCACGCGGACACTGCCGGTGCCTTCCCACGGATCGGGCGGAATGCTGGGGCCATGCGCCACG
>Ga0181521_10008775_pt1 | contig 10275 bp, 8 predicted proteins | sample PEATcosm2014_Bin_32_FD_119764 | JGI IMG/M metagenome (GOLD analysis project Ga0181521, IMG submission 119764) | Peatland microbial communities from MTU Mesocosm Facility, Houghton, MI, USA - PEATcosm2014_Bin02_60_metaG | ecosystem: Environmental > Terrestrial > Soil > Wetlands > Peat | place... | reverse complement strand
TCCATCGCGGGCACGTACGCCTTCTCGTCGGCCGAGTCCGCCAACACCAGCAGCATGTCGACGATCGGCTTGGCCGCGAGCCGGGGAATCGAAGTCGAGCCGACATGCTCGAGCTGGAGAACACGGCCGCCCAGCACCACTCGAACCCTCGACGCTTCCCGAACAAAAACCGATGGCCAATCGGAACTATAATCCACCAATTGAATCGGGCCGTTCAGCGGCCTCAATTCGCCGATTCTGGCCCGGCGCATCTGTTCTTCGTCTACCGTAGGGTCAGCTCAATGCACGGCCGTTGCGACCGGCGAGAGTCGCCACTCGAAGTCGCGCCGATCAAATTCCAATCGCGACGCCGGCCGCTTTTTCATCTGCGACCGGTAACCAGCCACAGCGCCGATCCGAGCCGCACGCCGCGCGACTTTTGGAAGGGAGCCAGAGCTTCGCGGACCGCGGCAGCAACCTTGGGACGCGCCTCGGGACCTGCCTCGCGCAAGGCGGCGCTGACGGGGCCGATGTCCAGCATCGACTCGGTGGCTTGCTCGATAGTCGCGCCCGGTTGCCCCAACGTAAGCTCCGTTTTCTGCTCTTCGATCGCGATGTCCTCGAACGCCGCTCCGCTCAGCACGTCGCGCACGCGCCCGGAATCCTGGAAAGAGAATGGGCCCGGCGCGAAAGGATCGGCCGGTGGAGTGAACTTGATATGTTTCGCCGCGGCGGCCATCGGGACAGTGATCCATTGGTTCAGTTGCGGTGCTTGCCAGCATACGAAAGCAAACCTCCCGCCGCGTCGAACCGCCCTCGCCAGGTTGGTGAAAGCCGCGCGCGGATCGGCGAAGAACATCACTCCGAAGCGCGAGTAGAGCAGGTCGAACTCACCCGGCTTGAACGCATACGATTGCGCGTCGGCTTCGATAAAACGGACATTGGCGATTCCCGCCGATTGCGCGGATGCACGCGCCCGCTCGAGCATCGCCGCAGTGATGTCTACGCCGACCACCTCGCCGCGCCGGCCCACCTGTCGCGCCAGCTCGATCGATGTCGCGCCGCATCCACATCCAACGTCGAGGACTCGCTCGCCGCCTGCGATCGCCAGCGCGTCGATCGCCATCTGTCCCAACGGCTCCAGCATCGCGTCGAGGGCGAGCTGGTCGCGAACCCAGCGCGGACCGCCCACCTCGTTCCAGAACTTGATTTGTTCGGCGTTCCCTCCGGATGCTTCCTGCAGCGTCATCGCAATCCTCCTGACGTTGGAAACCTCGAATTTCGCGGGAAGCAGCCCGCCACGCTATGCAGCCGCGGACTTGCCGTTGCCCTCGCGCAGCTTCGGCGCCACATGCTGCGCGAGCAATTCGGCACCCTGATGGTAGATGTCGTACATGAAGCCGTCGTAGTGCGGCCGGCTGCGCTGGATCTCGTACTGAAGCCCCAGTTCCATTCCTCGCTCCTATTGAGGTCGTCACCCGCGATTCGCCACGGCGCGAGCCGCAACTCCCGCGATCAGATATCACCCCGGAATTTCCGTTTCTAAACCCGATTCAAACTTGGACAAAGGCCACGCAGTTTGCAAACGCAAAGTTTGAGCCCGGATTTGAGCCCGCTTCCGATGCCAGAGAACCCAAGGGAATCCCGCCGGCGCCAATGCCGCCCTTTGTTGAAATTCAGCCAGGCGTGATTAACTTTAAAGAAAGCTCTCGCACAAGGTTCTTTGTTGTGCGGTTTCCGATTGAGGTGCGGGGGCAAAGAGGTTCTGAATGAACACCGTCGAGTTGGACGCCGAAAGCCTGGAGTCTCGCTATCATAAGCTTCGGCCGAAACTGGAGCCGCTGGGGCAGGAGTTGCTCGATCGGCTTTTCTGCGAGTACCAGCATTACAGCGAACAGGACTGGTTCAGCCGTCACCTGCAGTTCCTCGAGGCCGAGTTCAGCCCGAGAGGTGAAGAAGCTCGCCAACTGAAAATGAAGGCCCTTCGCGCGGCAGAATTGAAGCGCTTGCGATCCCGGTCGAGTCGGAGTGCTACAACCGCGAAGGCGGTCGAGAGCCGAGGCGACCGTGTTTCCGCTGACGCGGAGCGCTCGTGTGCAGACTGAACATTCCCACAAGGCCGAAAATGCCGTTATGCCGGCGCGCGCACAGCCACACCGGCATCGGACTTTACCAAAGCCCCCAAAGTGAGGACCCAGAAAAATGCCTCTTGCTCTAACCTCTTCGGCCTTCACGCATCAGGGAGAAATTCCCTCAAAATACACCTGTGATGGGCGCGACATTTCACCGCCGCTCGCGTGGTCGGGCGTGCCGGCCGGTGCAAAGAGCCTGGTTCTGATAGTCGACGACCCGGACGCGCCCGACCCAGCCGCCCCAAAGATGACCTGGGTTCACTGGGTACTCTACAATCTGCAGGCTTCCTCGAGTGGGCTGGCCGAGGCGGTGGCATCTGGTCAGCTACCGCCGGGAGGCAAAGAGGGGCTCAACGATTGGAAACGCACCGGCTACGGTGGCCCGTGTCCGCCGATTGGGCGTCATCGCTACCTTCACAAGCTGTATGCGCTCGACGTGGTGCTGCCGGATCTGGGCGCGGCGACGAAGGCAAAGATCGAGCAGGCGATGCAAAGTCACGTGCTTGCCCAAGCCACCCTGATCGGCACCTACGAGCGATGACACTGAGCGCGACCGCGCATCGGGCTACGCCAAGTTAGGAGTCCGCAACCCGACTGTCCGTGCTGCGGGCTTGGTTGGCGCGAGCGCGCGTTTCGAAGCATTCCGCGGCGGTGCGGAACGCGGCGGCGCTCCTGAGGCGTGGCGCGGACGTTCACAAAGGGCATAGCCTGAGATAGTGACTGGCGGTCGGGTCGCAATGCAAATGAACTAAAACAGGTCCGCCGGAATAATAGCGCTGCGCTTGGCGTAGATTCCCGGTACCACTCGGCCGGTTCTCGCGGTCGGCCACGGAGGAGCGCTCAGATGCGTCAGATCAAGTTCGCTGTGACCTTGCCGAGCCGGGACTTCGCCGAAACTCGCGCGATGGCGGAGAGCGCCGAGGCGCTCGGCTTTCACGCGATCTCGCTGGACGATCACTTCTTCATGCGCGGGCTGATGGAGACTACGCAGACGCCGCGCCTGGAGTGCTACACAACGCTCGCGACGCTGGCCGGCCTGACCCAGCGCGTGCGACTGGTGCAAACGGTCACCTCGATGTCTTTCCGCAACCCGGCGCTGCTGGCCAAGATGACCTCGACGCTGGACCACATCAGCGACGGGCGGGTCACGGTCGGGGTCGGCGCGGGATGGTTCCGCGAGGAGTACCAGGCCTACAACTATCCTTATCTCTCCAATGCCGAGCGCATCGAGCAGCTCGCCGAAGGGATCAAGGTGCTCAAACTGATGTGGACCGAGGACGAGCCGAGTTGGCAGGGACACTACTTCAAGATTGCCAAAGCCTACAACTTCCCCAAGCCGGTGCAGAAGCCCTATCCTCCGCTGCTGGTTGGCGGCTCGGGCAACGAGGTGCTGAAGATCACGGCCGCCGAGGCCGACATCGCCAACCTGATTCCGCCCTTCACGCGTGGGGAACTCGATCTGACCAAGGCGCTCAAGTTCGACAAGCCCGAGCTCGGCCGGCGGATCGAGACCCTGCGCGGCTACGCCAAGGCCGCGGGCAGGAGCCCTGACTCGATCGAGCTCTCGGGCAACAGCTTCGTCCTGGTCGCGCGCGACAAGAGCGCAGTCGAGGCGATGCTGGAGGCGACCGCGATCGCGATGGGGGTCGACGATATCGAGGCGGCGCGCCGCTCGCCTCAAGTGCTGGCCGGCACGGTGGAGGAGGCCACGCGCGAGCTGCGCTCGCGAATCGAAACGCTCGGCATCACCTACTTCTTCCTCAGCTTCCTCGCGCAAGACACGCTCGAGCTCTTTGCCACAGAGATAATGCCCGAGTTCGCGAGCTGAGCAACCCGGGGCTCAGTTGGCGCGGGCGCGCGCTTCGAAGCATTCCGCGGCGGTGCGAAATGCGGCGGCGGCGCGTTCGAATCCTTCGAACGTGACCAGGCCGCGCGCACGCGCGAATTCCAACGCCCGGCCGACGGTGTGGGCCTCGATCTCCGGTGGCGTGTGGCCGGTTTCGAGGGCAAGCGCAAATGGCTTGCGCGAGCGCTGCTCGAAACGCGCCAGCCGGTCGAGCATCGGGATCATGTCCTCGTCGCGGAACTCGCGCCTGGCGCCGCCGAAGCCTGGGCCCGGACGGAACTCCATCACGATCGCGTCGATTACCGGGTCGCGATCGAGGATGTCGAGCACCCGATCGACGTTGTCCTGGCTTCCGTGCGAACCCATCGTCCATGCGGCGTCGAACGGGTTGCGATAGCTGCCGCCGATCACCTTGAAGAAGGCGGCGAACTGTTCATAAGAGCTCTCCGACAGCGCCGGCACTTCGAGGCCGTAACGCGCGAACGCGTCGCTGATCACCACCGACTGTCCGCCGGTCATCGCCACCAGCGCCATCCGCCGGCCGCTTACCTGGCGCGCGCGCGTGATGAGTTCCATTGCGTCGAGCATCGCATCGAAGTTGATCACCTCGACGGCGCCGCTCTGGCGCATCGCGGCTTTCCATACCCCCGCCGGCGTGGCCAGCGATCCGGTGTGCGAGAAGGTGGCACGCGCGCCCGACTCGGTAAGACCGCCCTTCCAGACCAGGACCGGATGGCGGGCGGCGGCGCGCTTGAGGCTTGCGAAGAATCGGCGCCCGTCGCGCATACCTTCGATATAGAGTCCGATCGCGCGCGTCGCCGGGTCCTCTGCCATCACGTCCAAATAGTCGGCCGCCTCCAGGATTGTGGCGTTGCCGATCGACGCCGCCGTGTTCACCTTGATTCCGCGTCCGGGCGCCTTCAGGCACAAGCCGACCGCATGCGTGCCGCTCTGCGAAATGAAAGATACATCGCCGCCCGGCTGGCCGACGCGGAGGCTCGAAGAGTTGAGCAGTCCCAGGCCGGGATTGCACAGCCCCATGCAGTTGGGGCCGACCAGCGCGATGTCCGAATTGCCGGCGATCCTGCGCAGTTCGGCTTCGAGGCTCTGGCCAAGTTCGTCGCCGACCTCGGAAAAGCCGGCGGTGAAAAAGCCCACCGCGGCGACGCCCGCCGCCGCGCAGTCCGCCAGTACCTGTGGCGCGGCCTGGCGCGGGACCGTGACGATCGCGTAATCGATCGGCTCGGGGACGTCGGCAACCCGGCGGAAATTTTGAACCCCGAGCGCCGCGATTCCGGCGTCTTCCCTGGGATCGCTCTGGACCGAGTAACGCTTGCCCTGGAAGTTCCCCAGCGAGCGCAGCCACATGTACTCGCGCACTCCCCGATCGCCGATGACCGCGACCACGCGCGGCTTGAGACCACGCGCGAGATTCTTGAGCCGCCGCTCCCGAAGCTGCGGATCACCACCGGCCGCGAGCCTCCCGCCTCCTTCCGCGCGATCGAGCAGCACCCGCGCGTCCAGCACGCTAAGCCCACTCGGGTATGCAACGACCGGGTTCAGATCCATCTCGATGATCTCGGGATGGCGCGCGGCGAACTCAGAAACCCTGACCAGCAAGTTGGCCAAGGCGTCCTGATCCGCGGGCGGCATCCCGCGCGTTCCCTTGAGCAATGCGGCGGCGCGCAGTTCCGCAAGCATCGCGTGCGCTTCGCGCTCGGAGACCGGCGCGATATGGACTGCGGTATCGTTTAGCACCTCGACGAGGATTCCGCCCATCCCCACCATCACGATCGGCCCGAATTGAGGGTCGCGCGTGATTCCTGCGATAAGCTCGATTCCCGGCGCCGCCATGGCCTGCACCGCGGCCCCCTCGAACCGCGCGGCGGGAGTGTGGGCGGCAAGATTCGCGCGAATCTGCTCGAAGGCATCGCGCACCTCGGCCTCGGAGCGCAGGCCGAGCGCCACGCCGCCGACGTCGCTCTTGTGGGTTACGTCGGGCGACAGCACCTTGAGCACGACCGGAAACCCGCATCGCGCCGCCAGCCTCGCCGCCTCATCGGCAGTCGGCGCCGCGTACGGCATCTGGGTCGCGATGCCGAGCGCCTCCAGGATTTGCTTCGACTCGATCTCGGATAGCGCGGTGCGATTTTCGGCCGCCGCGCGGTGGATTACTTTCTCGACGATATTCTCGTTCATTCCTCTTTCCACTTTGGTTGTCTCACGCCGCCGCGAGTTTCACTTGCTGACCGCATAAGGCGTGCCGTCGCTCCAATGCGAAGACAGTGCCTACGTGCCGGACATTTTGAGACCGGAAGAACAGTCGAATTGTCTCCGAAGGAGCCAATTCTGCGATTTTGGCGCTTTTGGGAACGGCGAAAGCGACGCCCGAACTTGTCTTCGTTAGGCCCTGCGACGTCTCAGTCGCTCATCGCTCGGGGTTCATCTTGCGCGTACTTACCGAGCCGCGATAATTATGGAGCGGAGACCGGACGAAATGACCCTCGGTCGATAATAATGAAGCCCATCCTGAGTATGCTCCTGATCTCCTGTTCGTGATTCCTCCCGCGGCCCAACAGCCCGCAGTGAAAAACCGGGCTCCGCTGGCGGCTACTCCTTACCGGCTCTTGCCTCTCACCTCGGTGCGGCCGCAGGGCTGGCTGAGACGGCAACTTCAAATTCAGACTGATGGCCTCTCCGGGCATGTAGAGGAAATCTGGAAGGATCTCGGGCCGGAAAGTGGATGGCTGGGCGGCACGGGTGAGGGTTGGGAGCGCGGGCCGTACTCTCTCGATGGTCTGGTTCCGCTGGCGTATCTGCTCGATGATCCGGTCCTCATCGCACGCGCGAGAAAGTGGCTCGACTGGACGCTATCCAATCAGCGCCCGGATGGCTCGATCGGTCCGGTAAAGGATACCGACTGGTGGCCGAAGTTCGTGATGCTGAAAGCCCTCACGCAGTACCAGGAGGCGACCGCGGACCCGCGGGTTATCCCGCTGATGGAACGTTACTTCGCCTACCAAGCTGCGCAGCTCGACCAGAATCCATTGAGAGAGTGGGCCGTATGGCGCTGGCAGGACGAGGCCCTGACACTCATATGGCTTTATAACCGGAACGGCGATCCAAAACTTCTCAACCTCATCCGCAAGTTGCACGACCAGGGATTCTATTGGCCGAACCAGTTCAAGGATTTCGCCTTTAAGGAGAAGAACACGGGCAAGGAGTGCATGCTACGGACCCACGGCGTCAACAACTCCCAGGGGCTCAAGACCGGCGCGATCTGGTGGCAGATCACCAAGGATCATGCGGACCTGGACGGGCTCTATAACCAGTTTCGAATGCTGGATAAGTATCACCTGCAGCCCAGCGGAGTGCACAGTGGCGACGAGCACTATGCGGGCCTCGATCCATCGCAGGGAACGGAGCTCTGCTCGGTGATCGAGACGATGTTCTCGCTGGAACAGATTGTCGCTGCGACGGGCGATGCGGCGTTCGCCGATAGATTGGAAAAGGTTGCCTATAACTCGCTGCCGGCGACCTTCACCAAAGACATGTGGGGGCATCAATATGACCAGCAGGCCAACCAGGTGCTGGTGTCGCGCGCGAAGCGGAACTGGAGCACCAACGGGCCGGACTCCAATCTTTTCGGCTTGGAGCCGAACTTCGGCTGCTGCCTGGCCAACATGCATCAAGGATGGCCGAAATTCTCTGCGAGTCTGTGGATGGCAACCAACGACGACGGACTGGCGGCGATCGCTTATGCACCCAGCGAGGTCACCGGCGTGGTTCGTGGCGGCGTGCAAGTGACCGTCGTAGAGGAGACTGACTACCCCTTCCGCAAAGATATCCGGTTGACGGTGAATCCGCGGCGCCCGGCGGTGTTTCCGCTGGACCTTCGCATTCCCGGCTGGGCGCCGGCCGCGAGCATCCGGGTCAACGGCAAGCCGATCGCCGGGCTCGAGCCTGGTACGTTCCACAAGATCGAGCGGCAGTGGCGTCAGGGCGATAAGGTCGAGCTCGTGTTTCCGATGGACGTTCGCATATCTCATTGGTGGCACGACTCGGTCGCCGTCGAACGCGGCCCGCTCATCTACTCGTTAAGGATTGGCGAACGGTGGACCAAGGTTACTGAGCGAGCGCAGGCGCCGGATTGGGCTGTCGAGCCGACCACGCCCTGGAACTATGCCTTGGTGCTCGACGCGGCGCATCCAGAGAATTCACTTAAAGTGGAAGAGCGCACTATCGGACAGTATCCGTTCAGTTCCGAAGGCGCTCCGGTGGTGTTGAAGGCGAAAGCGCGGCGGTTGCCGGGATGGACGCTGGTGGACAATTCAGCCGGTCCGGTTCCGTTTAGTCCGGCGCCGAGCGCCGAACCGATCGAACCCGTCGAATTGATCCCTTACGGCTCGGCGAAGTTGCGTGTAACCGCATTTCCGATCGCACAGTAAGCACCTGACACGAAAGGACTGTGTACTATGCCGGGAAAACGATTCGCGCGTTCTCGCCGAGCAATTTGCGCTGTCGCGCGGGACTCAAATTCGCGATTGCATTTCGAATCAGATGGGGCGCCTCGAGGTTGGAATCGACGTGCGGAAAATCCGAACCCCATAGCACGCGATCCTCGCCCAGCAGATCCATCACCGCGCCTATGGTCCGCTCCTCGGGCTCCGCGACCACCCAGAGGTTGCGCCGAAAGTAATCCGACGGCTTCAACCTGGTCGGATAGGTCCAGCCGAGCAGATCGTACTTCTGATCCATCCGGTCCATGATGTAGGGCGCCCAACCGCATCCCGCCTCGACACACAAGACCTTGAGGCGCGGGAAGCGATCGAACAAACCGTCGGCAACCATCGTCATCGCGGCCGGCACGACCTGCGCTAATCCGCCGAGCGCGAATCCGAACACGGTGCGAAACTCGCCGGGTTGGTAGAACTGTCCGATGATTCCCGGTGGGCGATTGAAGCGCACGATCACATGCAGGCAGGCGGGAATGCCCGCTTCCTCGCACTCGCGCCAGATCGGATCGAAATCAGGATGCGAGAAGCGCCGTCCGCCGATATTTTCCGGCGCGAGGAAGATCCCCTTGAAGCCCAGCTTGACACATCGCTTGAGCTCGGCCAGCGCCGCTTCCACGTCCTGCAACGCGATATGGGCAATCGGAATCACCCGGCTGCGGATCGAGCCGGCGAAGTCGTTGAGCCAGTTGTTGTAGGCGCGCGCGTAGGCTGAGGCGAGCTCGTGGTCCGCGACGTCCCACAGAATTCCCACGGTCGGAAACAGCACTCCCGCGTTCACGCCCCATTGGTCGAGCAGCTTGACCCGCTCGGCGGGGAGATAACTCGCGGGCGGGCATCCGTCCAGATAGCCCAGGCGGCCCGGAATGAAAAGTTCCTGACGCGGCTGATTGGCGCCGCCCAGTCCCGCCAGCATCCCCTTCAATAGCGGCTGATTATCGACCATCAGGACCTCGAGCCCGTCGCCGGGATCCTTGACGATCCGAATGGCGCGATCGCGAAACTTCGGCTCGAGGTACTTTTCCCAGAGGTCCGGCGGCTCCATCACGTGCGAGTCGCAATCGATGACAATCGAATCCGCAGTGCTCATCGATGAAAATGTAACACGCCGGCAGGCGCCGAACGAACCAATCAGACCCGCTCACACCAGCAACGCGAGGCACAGTAAACGCGGATGCGCATGGCGCGATAGTGCAAAGCGCGCGTTCGGGTCAGCCGGCGGGAGTGGCCTCGACCTCTTCGGCTCGGCCACTATCCTGCGCCAACTCGGCCTCGCCCCCCCGAGCCCCTGGATGAAACGCGCTCGGATCGCCACGACTTCGGGCGAGCCGCCTCCCGGCGCGGTCAAATGTTTCTGGCGTGGCATTCAGGAGCGACGCACCTGCAGTATCGCGGCTAGAGCCGGGTCATTCAAAAATTCCGGGAAATGTCGCTTAACCATCGGCAGGTTCTTGACCGCGACCGCAAGCACCACGACAGCTACATGCGACACTTGCGCCGGAGCAATCCCTTGATCAGCCGCAAAGGAGTTCACTGCGCGCTGAAACCGTCCCGTTTTGATCAACGTTGTTAATGAAGCCGGTGTCCCGAGGCCAACGGCCTTCAGCGCCTCCACGCAACTGACGTCGAGCCCAGGGTAGATTGGCACGTTTTGGGCCGCAGTCTGCCGCCAGCCGCGTCCTTCGGGGCGGGAAACTTCTAGCAGGATGCGGAAAAACGACGGGTTTTCCGCTTGGTAGTATATAGTGGAGTAGGAAGTAGTTGGAGGAGGAGGTGGCGGTGATGCGCGGGGTGGACCAGCAGC
>Ga0181521_10008774_pt1 | contig 10275 bp, 7 predicted proteins | sample PEATcosm2014_Bin_32_FD_119764 | JGI IMG/M metagenome (GOLD analysis project Ga0181521, IMG submission 119764) | Peatland microbial communities from MTU Mesocosm Facility, Houghton, MI, USA - PEATcosm2014_Bin02_60_metaG | ecosystem: Environmental > Terrestrial > Soil > Wetlands > Peat | place... | reverse complement strand
GTGGTAACCGGCTCGAGATCTCCGCTCGCACTTGTTCGGCGAGAGCGCGGCCGAGCGCCGCTTCCTGGGCGTCGGGCTCGTAAGGCGCACCCGGGTAGCGAAATTGCCAGGCGTACTTCGATAACGCCATGGCCGGGTCGAGAGCGGCTTGCAGGGCCGCATCGATCAGTGCGCACGCCGCAGCCAGCTCTTGCAGTTCGTGCGTCTTGCGAAAGGCCGTTTGGTGCCAGGTCAAGTAGGCCTTCAGGTACTTCTCCGCGGCTTGCTGGCAATGGAAGAGCGCCGTGGCCGGCAGTTCGGTGGCGCAGATCTCGGCCGCCCGCAAGTCGCCCCGCGCGCGTTCGACCCACCTGCGAGTTTCGTCAAGCAGCCACTCGTTCGGCGTCATACAGGAGCCTCCCTTCGCGCACCACGGTGGCAGGCAGCGACGCGACCACGTAGGCCGCCCGCCCCTCGAAGTCGGACCGCCGCCACGGAATTACGTCCACAGCGTGGCCGACCCCGCGGATCGCCCGGCGCAGGCGTCCGGCGCGGAACAGGTCTTCGGGGGCGTCGTCGGGAACGACGACGAGAAAATCCAGGTCGCTATCCGGACCGGCGTCGCCGCGCGCCTCCGATCCGAACAGATAGACGCGAACCGGCTGGCAATCCTCCACTAGCCGCCGTGTAATCTCCGCAATGGCTTCTTCGCGAGTCATCTAGGGGCTCAATCCCTATTGAAGCAGTTCCGGCGACGCCATGGAAGGCCACGCCACCACGAGGCTGTTATAGTAACCGGCCTCTTCCGCCCAGCCCTTGCGCTCGCAGAGCGTGTAGGGCCGGTAGGCGAGGTCGCGGGCAATCCCCGGGGCCGATGACGGCTTGGGCACCCGCCAGCCGCCACGACTCAGCGGACCGTTCAGCGCCAGCCTCATCCCCCGTGAATCTCCTTCGATACGGCTTCAGCGCGAATCAACCTCTCTCTTCCCGACCTTGTGGCGCCGGCGCCGCGTATATCGTCAGCAGCAACTCGGCATCATCAATGAGACGGTAGGCAGGGTCGCGGCCAGACACCCTTCGACTTTCCGCCAGGATGATTGGCACGCCGTCGCCCCGCTTTTCCATGTAGAACTGACGCCCTACCTCCCCGGTAGGGTCCTCAGCGGGGCAGCGGGCGAGCAGGCTCGTGATCAGCTCGTTTCGCGTGGACTGGCGCAGCGCCATGCTTTCGATCGTGACCGTGTTGGGCAGAGGTCCTGGCGAATACAGCTCGAGCCGGTCGTCAAAGAGGAACAGGCGGATTTTCGAACCGTGAATGGAATAATCGCGATGGGCTACTGCGTTGACGACGGCTTCAAACACTGCCCGGATGCTGTATTGAGGGATCTCCACTCTTCCTGGTTGCTTGGCCGCATACACGGTCATGTTCCGACGAGCAAAGGTCACTGCTTCCCGTATCTGCCGGTCCAGCGGCCCGCACACCCGCTTGGCATCGATCTGGTAATTCGAGTCCTGCTTGACTCCACGGTAGCGGACCGCCTCAACAAAAGCGCCCGGCAGCCAGCGCTCCGGGCTGCGGGAGCAAAGGAGAATGCCAGCTACCGTCGCTCGCTCATTTCCAGCCTCCTCCCTGGTCAGGAGCTTCATCTTGCGCAATGTCGCGACTTCTTCGGTGGAGTGCGCTCCGAGAAACCGCCGCCGCAAGCCCCCGTCAAGATCGTCGAACGTGGTTTCCGGGACCGCCTGCTCGTCGAACCTGATCAGCCGTGCCTGGCTGCGCTGCTGAAAGAGCCGTGCCAGCATGTCCGGCTGCATTTCCCTTTTGGAGCTTCCCTGGCGATGAAAGTAGCCGCCTGGGCTCTTGTGCACAAACAGGCTGCGAGGAATCTCCAGCTTCAAGATGGGCTGTAGGTTGCCTGTGCTGTCAGGCAATTCCATCCGGTACGATCGGAAGGGAACGGGGGGAGCGATGCTGTCATTGCAGACCTCGAAGACAAAACGCTCAAGCACGTTGAGTCTTTCCACGGGAACCCCGAGAACCTCCTTCGCTTTGTCATCCACTCCGAGGACGACGACACCTTCCGCGGTGTTGGCAATGGCCGCGATTTCGTCGGCAAGGTCGTCACGAGCCGGTTCTGAAACCCGCTGGCCTTTGAAGCTGACCGCCTTACACTCAAGGGAGGTATCCTCGCCGAGACGGATTTTCCGTGAGAGTTCCTCCGGGCTGTCAAACATCGCGCCCCTCCAGAGTAATGCGGCGGTAGCGCCGCTCGAACGCCTCGCGTCCCCCTTCCATTACCGCGCAGATCGTCTGCCGCACCTTCCTCTCCTGGAGGCTTCCAACGCACTCCTTCTGCGTCTCTCCGTTTCGCGCAACCAGGGCCACGACTAGTTCCGCGTCGCCATTGACGACGATGTTGGCATTGTGGGTGACCACGATCACCTGCCGGCGACGCTTGATGCTCCGAAGCTGCCCGACAATTAAATCGTAGATCAGGTGATTGTCGAGGTCGTCCTCCGGTTGGTCCAGAACGATCGGCTCATCTCCGTACGAAAGCAGAAACGCCAGCAGCGCGGCGGTCTTCTGCCCCGGCGATCCTTCTTGAACGGAACGGAAGGGGGCGTCATCTGCCCCGGTGCTGTACTCGACGTGAAGGGTGTCCTCCGGGAACCAGGCGTCCAGCCGATCGAAAGCCTCCGGCTGGAGCTTCGCGAGGTGACTGGCGAACCGCTGATCGCGCAAATCACCGGTGCTGTGGCTTCCCTTGGCGATCTTCCGGAGCCTCGTCTTGAGTGCGCCAAGGCGCTGCTCGAACGCGGGCGCGTCTGAAGAACCCTCATAGAGATCGCCTATGAGGCCCTCAATGTCTTTCTCGAAACCACCGCCCTCTCGCTGGATGAGAGTCCGGATCTCGCTTTCCACCGTTTCACGGGCGCCGTATGGTGTCACCTGAATCCGAACGTACTTGTTATCCGCCAGAACTTGCCCTATGAACGTCATTCTGCGATCAGTCAGTTCACGGCGCAACGCCAGTAGGCTCTCAAGGCCTGAATCGGATTCACGGCGAACCGATTCCACCTGCTTTCTCCGGCTCTCGAAATCCTGGAGACGAGCCTCGATCATATGCCGGCGTTGGACCAGCTCCCCATAGGTCGAAGGATCGCCGGCGCCTTCGTCTGCGAGCAGCCGGCGTAGTTCCTCATAACCGGAGATGGCGGCGTCCAGGGCTCGCTTCCAGTCGGATTCCTCGCGGCTCTTGGTCCACCCTGCCACGACATCGTCCGCCTCCCGTGCCAGGTCCCCCAGCCTGTCGCGGACCCGTCGAAGTGCAGCCAGGGGAGCCCCCGACTTCTCGATCAGACCGGCGCCCGGGTCATCGCCATCCTCGAACACCGCGGCGTCCAAGGGATCGGGCACCAGTTCTTCCGCAAGCCCGCGGAGGCGATCACCCGTGGAAGCCCATCCTTCCTGCCAGGTTTCCACCGCCCGCCGCTGGCGTATGCGCCGCTGATACTCTTTGAGCACCGCGGCGTGCCCCGCCCCCTCGAAAATCGCTAACTTGCGTTTCGTGTCCTCCAGTTCCCCCAGAAGGCGAGGCTCCTCCGCCAATCCCGCCTCAATCTCACGCGCTTGTGCCCGAAGTGACAGGAAGCGCGTCTCCGCCTCTCGCCATCGTTCCTCCCAGGAGTGACGGTCAACCCCGGGAGCTTCGTCGACAATTCTCAAGAGTGCAAGCGGGGCTTTGGCCAGCTCAAAGACCTGCTTCTGGCTATAGATGCGAACGGGAAACCTCTGCGCTACCTCGCCTTGCTCAGCCCTCCAATTGCCGGTATCGTCTTCGACCTCAATGGGATTGAGGGTTCCCTGTTCGTTCCACTGTACCCGGTATCGCGTTCCGTTCTTGCGATACGTCACGACGAAGCGTGACTCGGGGGTGAGGAGTCCGTTGTCGTTGCGGGCATTGTAGACGCGCCAGTACTTCCCCAAGTCGCTCTTCAGCGATTCGGGGATCTCCCCCTCCCGCCGCAGTGCAATGCGGAGAAACTCCAGCAGAGTCGACTTACCGGTCCCGCGCCCACCAATCACTGCGTTGAGCCATGGGTTGAAGTTTATCCGGAACGGCTGTGAGCGTCCCATATACCTGGCATCCGAAACCTCGATCGACTCTATCAGGAGCGGCGCGTGCGCGTTCGGGTCGCCGACCTGCTCATCCGAGCGCTGAACCGACAGTTTCCCGTCAAGAAGTGCAAGTTGGAGCCCTTCCAAGTTGGGTTGAGCCATCTTCACCCAGGTGAAATGGCTGCCGGGGTACCGCTGGCCGGCAGTGCCAGAAGGGTGGTGTGAGTCTGAACCGATCACCTCCGTCCAGGAGAGATGTTTCTCGTGGTACTGCGCCGGCTTCGCTGAAGACCGATCCCTGACCTCCATGGCTACAGTTTCCCCGCAGTCAAGAGCCTGTTCCAGGGTCGTTCCACGCAGCGTGAAAAGTCCATTCTTCTTGTCGACGTGGGCCGGGATCGCTATCGCGCCTGCCCTGCGGATCTCAGCCACGACATCGGGGAACGACTTGGTCGTCACCGAATCACTGCTGCCTTTGGGTCCCTGAAACCCGGTACTGCCCAGCAATGTGTCAATGTCCGAGGTGGTCTTCGAAGGGCCGAAGATTGCCAACACATGGATCCCCCCATGGACTGAGATCTCGACGCCCGGGAACAGATAGATCTGCCGAAACCCATCTGGCTGCTCGGTCTGCAACTCGGTCAACGCCGTCTTGAGTGGATCGATCCACGCGCCCGTGTTCTGGTCGGTGACTGCGAGGCAATCAATCCCGGCTCTCATGTAGTCAAGGAGCCACTTCCTGGGGGTACGCTGTCCGAGTTCAGCCTGGCTGGGCCCTTTGCCGTAGTCGAGAGACGCAGGTGTATGAGTGTGGAGGTCGAACTTCCACCACCGGGCGCCACTCCAATTCCAGACCGCCATAGTCATGCCTCCTCGCCGCCGCGGACGATCTCTGGTTCATGCCACATGAGGAGTTCTTTGCCGCTCGCCCGGCCATTCGCTCCTGCCCTGGCCCCCGAATCTCCTGCCTGATTCGTGATAACCATGCTGAATACCCTTGCCCCCTATCTTACCTGGAACAGCTCCGGGACATTTGAGACCGATGGCCACGCCACCACGAGGCTGTTGTAATAACCCGCCTCTTCCGCCCAGCCCTTGCGCTCGCAGAGCGTGTAGAGACGGTAGGCGAGGTCGCGGGCGATCTCGGCCATGCCGCCGATCTTCGACTTCAGATTCGCCGTTTCCTTTTCGCCCTCTTGGTCGAGGCTGCGGATCAGGTGCTGGGTGATTTCCCAGACCGTGAGGCGGCCAACGGCAGATGGGTCCCAGTCTTCGGAAAGCTCTTCCCGCCTCAGCAGCCGGACCTTGCCCGCGCGGGAGTGGAGCATCCCCGTCTCCGCGAGGTGCGAGATGCTGAGAGCCTTCGCCGTGGCCAGTACTTCGGCTTCTCCGTAGAGGCCGTCGTCGAACTGGTGCTGCTCGAACCAGGCCAAAGCCCAGCGTGTGTCGGGGTCAAACTCGCTTTCCAGTTCGGAGAGGACTTCGTCGAGGCCCTGATTGATGAGCGCCAGGGCTGTCCGGACGCGCATCGGTGTGCCGTCGGTTTCGAGGACTTTCTTGTACCGGGAAAAGACCGCCATGCCGGGGCCGATGGCGGCCTGCGCGAGATCGACCGGGGCGATGTTGCCCTTCTGGAGGTCGCGAAGAGCGTGCGGCAGTTCGCGCTTCAACGATGTGAGGAAGTCCTTGCGGGTCGTGATAGGTGCGGACTCTGGGCGAGCACGGCAGGCAAGCACAATCGAAGAAGCGAGTGCGTTTGTTCCGGCCGCCAGCATTCGATTTGTGAGTTCACTGCGCATCGGCCAGGTGGCGGTCACCTGAAACCCGGCTCGCAGTAAACCCTCAAGCATGGTCTCCCAGCCAGTGGACGCGAGCGACACCGATGCATCGTCCTCTCCATCTTCCTCAGATTCGGACTGCTTGAAAGCATAGTAGACCGTCAGTGGAAAATCTGGGTCTTGCGCCTGGCGAATACGTGCAAAGGCCCGTCCGAAGCCGTCCTCAAAAAAGCCTCGCGCCTGCTCCTTACTACCACCGAATCGATACGGCGTAGCAACCAATTCCTGCTTCTTTGGTACGAGGAGAGTGCTGCATACATCGGGATAGATAGTTCCGAGCATGCGCTGCAACCAGACATAGAAGAAGTCGGACAGATCTGCATATCCGACGTTGTCGTAGTAGGGCGGATCAGTAGAAAAAGCGGCACTCTTCGTAATCGCCGTAGCATCCAATTGGCGAGCTGTGCCTTTTCCCCGGCTAGGTATTGCTTCCAGGGCTTTGCATAGGTTATCGAGGCTGACACCAAAGTCACCAGCCCCGTCGGCGAACACGTTGGGCTCAGCGAAATCCCATTGCATGGGGATCGCCTGTCGCCCAAAAAGATTACGCACCTGGGTCTTCGAAGTCTCCCACCTGCAAAGCGAATTGCAGATGTCGCTCAATCGGCTCACCCCGAAGCCCAAGTAACTGGCAATCGCGGCTGCCCGCTCCGGACTCGCTCCATCAGCAACTGCTCGTTGCCAAGCTTGGGGTACGAGGTCGCTGAAAGTCGTCAGGGCCACTAGTTGACGCGACGTGAAAAGATCACGAAAACGACGCAGCCCATACGGGATGCACCACAAGTTCCGCGGGTCATTTGCAAGCTCTTGCTCAGGCCCCCAAGCTGGGATCGCTGCCCCCGCCGCGTTAAGCTGCTCTTCGGAGGCTGGCAGATAAAACCGACTCCACTGTCCTTCCGCAACCACCGCCATGAGTTGCTGCCCCATTCTGCCTGCAGCTCCCTCATCTTTGATGTGCTGGTCCGGTGCTACCTGCTGACAAACGAGACACTTGAACTTCGCTCCCCGGCTGACTTTTGGAGGATCCGGCGGTGTGCCGTCGCCCAGTTTCACAACAAACTGCACGGTCTTCGCGGCATGGTCCACGAGTGGTTCCACCCACGCCTTCTTACCTGGTTTTGTCGACAGAGCGAACTTGCCCGCCAACACCATGCGAGCACCACAAGCTGGGTTGGGACACTTCACTGTTCGTGCCCAGAGCCAGGCGACGACGGTCGCATCGCCGCCCCCATGCTCATTGGACAGCTTCACCTTCGGATAGAGGTGTCCGATGCGCTCCCAGGCGTGGTCACGCATCCACTGCCCGTAGTAGCGCACATCGTCGGCAAGTCCGCGAGCACCGGCCCACAGGCCAGGCGCGCTCATTTTCTTTTTGGCGGCCGGATTCACTGGCGGCTGGCCGGCGAACTTTGGGGGGATCTCGATGAGCGCCTTGGTGATGAGTACTGCTACCGGGTTCAGGTCGCTGCCGTGCGCTTCCAACCCCAGCCGCTGCGCTTCGAGCGGAATCGATCCGCCGCCGCAGAAGGGATCGTAAATCGGCGGCGGATTACCGCCGGTGGATTTCAAAATCTCCGCATGGGCCGCTTGCAGGATCGTCTGGTTGTTCGAGTTGTCCCACTTCACAAGTTGTTCGATCAAGCGGAAGAGCCGTTGCCGCTCCTTATCCTGGTCGGCTTCGGTCGGAAACTGCTCGGGAAGGCTCGATGGGTCGTCCACCAGCGAAGCGAACAGGACGGCCCGGCACGTTGCGAGCGGCTTTCGCGCCCACCAGAGATGCAAAGTTGACGGGTGCCCATGCCGGATCGACTTCTCCCGCGCCGACTCCTTATTGATCGCCTCCAGCGGCAGCGCAACTTCAATCAGCTTCTTCTTCATCTGGTATTGTCCGGCCGCTTGGCAAGCGTTTGACTGCGCAATTGCGCCATGATTGCGTAATTGCGCCAACCCATCTCATTGAAAATGCAAGGCGTGTGGACGCGGATTGCGCCAGGTATTGCGCCGGATTGCGTATTTGCATCCGCGCCGCAGAGAAGCCGGCATTCAGCCTTGGACGCACGCTTTGGCGCGGCTTTGCGTAATAGCGTGACCGTAAGGGCTGCGGAATCTATGGGATACGAAAAACCAACATGCTGCTTTTGGCTGTCTTTGGCGATTGAGGCGGTCGGGGTCATGATCCCTCTCGCGCGGGGGCGGAGCTATGCCATCGCCCCAGTCTGCGCTCGCCACTGACCGTTAGCAACCCCGCAGAGCGGAGTTGCTCGAGAATCGACCGAATCTGACCCCGTGACAGGTTCGGAAAGCCATCCTGGAACTCGCGGAACCGCGCCCCTTCCACGCCCCGGTTTCGGACGTGATCCAAGAGAAGCTCCTTCATAGCTTCCTGGTTCAAGCCTTTTCGGCGGGTGTAGGCTCCAGCGCGGCCGATCTCGCCATAGAACCTCTGGGAGAGCAGACACCGGGCGCCGCGGCCTCGCCCTATGCGCTCGACGATCCCCCACTCTTCCAGCGCGGGAAGCCGCGAACGCAGCGACCCCCAAACGGGCTGGTCTCGGTACAGAAGATCGATGATGACCAGGTCTTCCGCCCAGAGCAGGCCCTCCCATGGATGGCCGCTCCGCCGGAAAAAGCGAATCAACTCGGGGCTTTGCAGTTCGCCGCGTAATGTCAGCCAGACTTTGGAACCGTCCGAGCGGGAATAGTCCGGAAGCGGCTTGCCGCTCTCGATGGTCTTTCGGAAGATCAGGTCCGCGCCTTGACCAGAGCGCTCGATCAATCCGGAGCGTTGCAGGGTCTCAGCCACGCGCCGGTTGCGGGGCTCCTCGCTGGATAGGATGGTCTGCGCCGTGACTCCATCGGGAAAACCTCCGGGGCTGACGATGTCCAGCCTCCCCGGCCACTGCCGGACCATCACGGAACCCGGCCGCCGGTAGTCGCGGTGCGAGACGGAGTTCATCACCGCTTCTCGAACCGTCTCTTCGTCATGCGCCGGGATATCCCAGCGAAACAGTCCGTCCTGGTAGGAGAGCACTTCATTGCGCAGGTTGATGAGTTCCCACAGGCGGTCATGCCAGAGGAAAAAACCGGCTTTGAACTCCTCTCGCTGCACGTGCCGGGTGGAGGCCTCCGACATCCTGTACTCAAAGATGGTCTCGGCCTGGCTGAGATGGCGCGCGACCGCCGCCGGACTGCCAAAGAGAATGAGGGCAGCGAAGGCGATCCCGCCTTCAACCAGCAGTTCTGTGTCCCCGAGAAGGCGCTCCGGCGAGAGTTTGAGGACACCGGGTTTGCCCGCCTTCCTGCTCCACCGCGCCTGAAAAGCGCGAATCGCCGTGGCATCCAGATCTGCAAGCGACAGCCCGGGACATTTTTCGGCGCTAAAATCCGGCTCGGCCTCCAAGACGATACGCCGAATCCGATCCTGGGTCATCGGCCGCAGCGAATCGCCTGCCCGCATCAGAAAACGACCATTGATTTCGATGGCGATTCCTTTCGGCCGGCCCGGCACGTGGAAGATCAAGACCCTGCCGGATGGTGTGAACACCTCTTCCGAACGGACCTTGATATAGCGGAGTCTTTCCGTAAGGCGCGAGGCTTGCTTCTGCGGTTCGGGGAAGGCGGAGGTTCCCACGATCCGCCTCGGAGGCTTGTCGGTGACACCCAGAACGATGCGTCCTCCGCCTTCGTTGGCGATGGCCGCAGAGTACTCCTCCAAGTCATCGTAGGAAAAGCGCGATTTGGCTTCCTTGCATTCCAACCTCTCGCCTTCATGCTCGACGAGCCAGTCGTAAGGCAGGGTAGCGGACTTCATTACCGGGCATCCTCCGCGCGTGCCAGGAGATCGCCCAGATTGTAGTTTACGCTCTCCACACAGAAATCCGGCTCCATTTGGAAGGGCCTGCGGATATAGCGAAGATCGCGCTTGTCGTCCTGCACCTGTCCAATGGCAAGGATGAAGTCGTCCGGCTTGTTTAATGCAGCCAGTATCTCGTTCCGCGTGACGGTCACAGTGAGGGCGCCGGCGACACGTCCTTTTACCTCGATGAACCGCAGTTTGCCGGCGCCCGGAACCTTAGACTCGATGTCCCACCCACACTTCTCAGCGCTCACGTCCCGCGGTTCGTTGCCAAGCTGTTTTTCGGCCTCCATGACCATCTGCATCGCAAGCAATTCCATTTTCTTTCGGGCTTCCGCTGACACAGCATCGGCGGCGGCATCACTTGGCTGAGCGGAAGACGGCAGCAGCTTATGGAGAAGCCCTATGGGGACGACCAGCGATCCGCCGATGGCGACCGGCGGCAGAGGCGAAATCTGGCGTTCGAGTTCGAGTTCCGCCAT
>Ga0181521_10008769_pt1 | contig 10279 bp, 7 predicted proteins | sample PEATcosm2014_Bin_32_FD_119764 | JGI IMG/M metagenome (GOLD analysis project Ga0181521, IMG submission 119764) | Peatland microbial communities from MTU Mesocosm Facility, Houghton, MI, USA - PEATcosm2014_Bin02_60_metaG | ecosystem: Environmental > Terrestrial > Soil > Wetlands > Peat | place... | reverse complement strand
TCTATCAAACTACCAGTGCCGACCCGGCAAGTCCGCGGGCGCACCCGCTGCCATCGACCGTTGGCACTGTGGCTCCCTCCGGCGCTGCCATTTTGGCCCCCTCGCTCGCTGCCACCAACACCAAGCGCGCTGCCATGGGTTCAACGCTCTTACGTTCGCCGTCCAATAGCAGGCCCATACAGTAATTTCGCAGAGGTTCCCTGCGATCCAAATGCCCTATGGCTGGCGCCAGCCAATCCAGATATGCCGTCAGGTGCTTTTCTTGTGCTGCTGGCGCCGGAATTTTGGCAACCACAGAAACATCATGGCACAGTTTTGTATTTTATGACACAGTAAAGTCGCGGTCGCGGCTCAGTATGCAGCCTCGTTCAGAGCCGCGACCGACAGGGAGCGTCTGCGGATACGCATCCGTACTTGGTGAAATGGTGTACTACGCGGGTGTGTGATACTTTCGAAGTGTGAAGTTCAAACCCCAGCCATGGCAGCTCATCGTGGTGATCGCCGCCCTCTGCGGCATCTCGGTGGGCGCTTTTGTGTGGTATCACTCCACGACTCTCACTCCCGAGGCGCTGCTCAAGCGGATGCCCTCGTCGGATTCGCTGGTGATGTGGATCGATTTCGCGGCGCTGCGCCGCGCCGGATTTCTGCAACTGCTCGCCGGCGCGAAAAGCGCCGAAGATCCCGAATACCAATCGTTCGTCTACGCCACCCGCTTCGATTATATGAGCGATCTCGACTCGGCGCTGGCGGCGTTTTCGCATTCCGGCGGCTCGTATTTTATGCTGTCGGGCCGTTTCGATTGGAAGAGCCTGCGCAATTATGTTACGCGCGAGCATGGAGAGTGTGTGAACTCGCTTTGCCGCGTGTTGGGGAGCGCGCCGGACCGCCACATTTCGTTCCTACCGCTGCGCCGCGACCTGATGGCGATGGCTGTGGGCACGGAGCAGTACGCGGTGAACGATCTGGCGATCGCGCGCCCGGGTCCGAATCCCAAGATGCCGGAGGGCCTGGTCTGGCTGCGTTTCCCCGGCTGGCTGCCCAGATACGCCGGCAATCTGCCGGACGGCATGCGGCCGTTCGCGCGCATTGTCGAGAACTCGCCGAGTGTGACGGTATCGTTCGTGCCGGATGGAGAGCGGCTCGCGGCGAAATTGGAAATCCAGTGCCGGAGTCCGCTGGAAGCGGCCGACCTGGTGACGCAATTCACGTCGGTGACGGAAACAGCGCGCAGCTTGTTCGCGCGCGAGCATCAGACGCCCAACCCGGCGGACTTCAGCGGAGTCGTGACTTCGGGAAGTTTCCGCTCGGAGGGGCCGCGCATCGAAGGCACGTGGCCGATCGAGCGGGCGTTCGTGCAGAATCTGCTGGGGACGCGGTAGCAGGCGGGACGCTTCTGACGGGACAAGTTGGCAAATGCGGCATTATTGGCCGGGCGGGGAGGGATCGACGCCGAAGCAATAGCCGTCGTTGGAGTCGGCGGGGCTAAAGGAGTATTCGCCAGCAGGCAGATCCCTCGCGGTTAACGCATAGGTGATTAAGCTGGTCTCGTCGTTTATCTTGATATCGACCGGCCATGTCATCAGGCCACCCCGACGGCCGGCCCGGGTCTTGGTCCGCCGGCTGCCGTTGACAGTCTCCAAAGCGAAGAGGCTGTACCTGGCAGGATCAACTCCCTTCGGCAAACGGAGGATGAACACGAGACTCTCGGCCTCGGTCATGCGAATTCGCGATTGGGGGCCCGGCATCTCAAAGTATTCAGTGGAGCCACTTTTGTGCTCGACGGCTTGATTGACTTCGAGCGGGATGAGACCCTTGCCGTTCCAAAAGTAGACCGCCCCGATTTCCTCGGGTTGCGAGAGAACGCGCGGGGACGCCGGGGGCGGTACGCTGCCGGAAGGCCGCGCCAGCGTGGGAGGCTGCGGCGGCGCGCCGGAGGACGATCGCGCCAACGTGGGAGCGCGGGCCGGCTGGACTGCGCTAGCCGGAGGTTGCGCCGATGTTGCCGGCGACGGCGCCGAACGTTCGGGCGGCGGAGGCAGGGTTGCGTTGCCGAAGGTCACTCCCGACACGTCGCGCCGGGGATAATGCTGGAGCTGATTATTGACAAGGTAATGCAGATTGGCGGCATCGATGGACCACAACCTGCCAGCGACATGCGTGCCGTCGCTGAGAAATAAGGTGTTGGGTTGGGCCGGCGCAGGTTCGGGCGCGGCGGGCGCAATATCCGCCGCTTTGGGCGGAGGCGGCGCGGACAGGGAAACACCGAACTGGATGGCCTGAACCTCATGAATATCGACCGTCTGCGACTGATCTCCGACCTTGATGTGAAGCTCCTGGATGTTGCCGGACTCCACCAATCCTGAGATCTGGCGGCCGTCCTTCAGAGTGAGGACATCGGCGAAGAGCAGGCTGCCGGCCATCAGGCCGAACTGCCAGAGGATCAGCAGCGGGATTCTTCTCATATCACATCCCTGATTGTGAACTCGCGCTCCGTCGACAACGCGCGATCGAGCTCGCGTCTTACAGATCATGATACGGCAATGTGAGGCGTGGAGCCACGCGTGGCGGTCGGATCCTTGGCGGCGTGGGCTGTTATCGACAGGGATCGCCGGGGGCCACGGCGGCGCTCCGCTTCCGATACGGCGAGGTAGGTTCGGCCGACGCTAGCGCGTTTGTGGGGAATAATCGGGGGGATTAGCGAAGAGAGAGGGGTTCGGACACTTGAGCCCCTTGATAGGTCTGTAAGTTATAGAGAATTCATTACCCCAGGCGCCATATTTGCCAGCCGTCCCGACGCGCATTACCCAAAATTGCCCAAATCGGACGGGGCACGTTGGCGTGCAAGGGCAGGGCGGGGAACTTCGGAGCCCATGTGTTCCGGGGCGCTGCTGGGATCGCAGCCCCAACGGCCCGATTCGCCCTTCCTAAAGTTGTCGTGTGGGCGTGCCGATCAATAGGGCGTGCGGCAATTCATCATGCGGTCTCGATCCGGCAAATGCGGGCATCTCCAGCTAATTGATATTATGTTAGATTCAAAACACTCTGGTCGCAAAATGTTTAAATGCCCGCTGCCAACGCCGCACCAAAGCAAGCTGATAGCGTTATCACAAAACCGGAAACTGCCAGATGTCGACAAGCCCCGGGTGGAGGAAGCCCTTCGGCGATACACCACGTGGGTTCAGGCAATGGACCGCATTGAGGCGCAAGGGGACCAACTGCTACAAGAACTCGCCAGTCTCGTCAACGCCTACAAGCGTTCAGTCGAAATTGATCTGATCTACGATTCCGCGGCTGACTTCCTGTACCGACAGAAGGGCCAGCATAAAGTGGACAACTCGGTCTTGGAAGAATTTCTGCCGCGCCTTGCAGACACTCGACTGGTACCGGGCTTGGAGCGCCTCAAGAGTTGTAGCGTCGGCCCACAAGCAGCGTTTACCGCGTTCATTTTTGCTGGGAACGTCCACTCTCTCCTGCCAGATGGAGGCCTGTTCATTAAGCAAAAGGACCAAGATTACGCACTTTCGAAGAAGGTCTATTTAAAGGCGTCAACGGACCCGAACTTTCAGGGGGCTGACACGCTTGATACGGTGCTGAATGTGGCGTACCTTGCGGCCGAATGCAAAACGAACCTGGACAAGACCATGTTCAACGAGGCGCTTGAGACTGCCCGTGCCTTGAAGCAAGCGGTCGCTGGATCGCGGTACCTGCTGGTATGCGAATGGCTGGATATGGAGCCCATCGACACATCTTCGACGGACATCCAGGAAGTCATCATCCTGCGTAAAGCCAAGCGACTGGGCTCAAACTTCCGTGAGGGATTGGCCACGGCGGCTGGCAGAACCGCAGCACATGACGCATTCGTTGCCTACTATGACGCGCACCCCATAGCCGTCGAGTGCTTGCAGCGGATTGTGGCGCACATGAAGACGGTGTACCCTGAAGCGGTGAAGCTGGACGAGGAAAAAGTTCTGAATCGAGGATATTTTAAGCCGTGCATCGCATGAACGGAGAATTCGAGCGAACACCCATCAACGGTTCAGGAAATCTTGGTCGAACTGGTTTCCGACACTTCGATAGCCCGACCCGAGCGCAATTTGCTGACGAATACACTCATACGTGTAATGGATTCATCTGTTCCCGTCACTTCCGAGGGTGTATTTCGAGCATTTAACCAACACGCAGAAATAGTGCTTAGTTTGCCCACCAGCAACCACGAACATTACATACAGAACGCCGATGCACGAAAGTTATCGCTAGGAGCGGAACATATCGACTTCGTAATAACATCTCCGCCGTACATTAACGTTTTCAATTACCACCAGAATAACCGTCCCGCAATGGAGCTTCTGGGTTGGGATCTCTTACAGGTCGCCAAGTCTGAATTCGGATCGAACCGCAAACATCGAGGCAATCGTTTCTTGACGGTGATCCAGTACTGTCTCGACATGCATTGTGCCCTGACGGAGCTACGCCGAACGATCAAGTTTTCTGGTCGGGCCATTTTCGTTGTCGGAAGAGAATCGAATGTTCGAGGCATAGCATTTCAGAACGGGTCCCTTGTTAGCTCTTTGGCCGAATCGGCGGGGTTCAAACTCGAAATGAGGCAGGAGCGCAAATTCAAGAACAAGTTTGGTGAGCTTATTTACGAGGACATTCTGCACCTCGTACCCAATTCGTTCCATATCACCTCAGCCCCGTCGGATATCGCCCTTCAACATCTCAGGGAGGGCCTAAAGCAGTGTCAGCGGGCCGAAATAAAGGCTGACATGGACGCAGCGATTGAAGTAGCACCGGAAGTTAAGCCGTCGCCTGTATATGCCCCCCTCCCGACTGCAAAGCTCATGGTTGCCTGAGTTTCATTTCGACGCGGGTTCGACGAGTTTCGAGTGCGGTAGTCGAGTAGTCAAGCCTCAGCAACCGGGGGCCTCAAGTGATGCGGGCCGGGGGACTGGGGGCACGGTGGCGGGAGCCCTGTCACAGGTGCCAGTCATGAAAGCAGTTCCACAAGAGACGCGTAGGCCGAGTGAAATGCAATATAGCCGTTTCTGATCTCCCTTAGTGCTTCGATCTTATTGCCAATGCCAACCGAGACGCGTCTGGACTGGTGGCCAACCGAGACGCCTAACTGTTTGAGAATGGCCGCGTCTCTGTCACTAATTTTCCCAAACGATACGGCGAAGTCAAGCCCGGCAATCGCGGGCGTTCGTTATGCACCCACTTGTCGCGATAGTCCTTGCAACTGGACCAACTGGGGTTGTATCTGACTTTCCGCAAGACCTTGGCGACTTGGGCACTCACCACCGGCTGCTTAGACTGTCCCGCCGCTTTGATGACGTTGACCAACAGGGACATTTGGCGCGAACCGTTCGGATCTGACGCAGGCGACTTCAGACCGTAGTGGTACGTCACGGCGCGCAACACGTGCTCAGAACTTGAATACAGGCGCAGGGTGGCATCGTCCAGATAAAAGCGACACCAGTAAGCAGCCTCTGTGGGGTTGGGTTCGCGTTCCCCATAGTAGAGTTTGCAAGCGTCAGCCTCAATCAGAGCCATGCGTGCTTCATTGAGCATGCCGGTACAAACGTTCCGACTCCGCCGCGTTCCCCAAGTTGTCCTGCGCCTGCGCGGCATTCACCAAGGCGTAAGGAAGGTCGGGGCTGACCGTCAGCGCTTCTGGTAAAGCCGCAGCGCCTGGCCGGATTCCCCGCTTCGGACTCCGCGCCTCCGAGTTCGTTCCACGCCTCCGTCGTCCCTGTCCGGTAGGGACGGGTCAACGCCGGCTGTCCGCTTCGGGTAGCCGCCTTCGCGAGGTTGTTCATGCGTTGCAGGCGATTTCCGATTCGGCGGTCGCCGCCGGCGTATCGAAAAGGTCGGGACCTGCATGAGCTCAGGCTGCTAAGAGTCGAAGGAGGCCGCGCGATCTCGCTGCGGCCGAAATCACGGCGTCACACTGTGTCCGGTCGTTCGTCGTAGGATGTAGGGCCCGCTGCTTCGATGAGGTGGTGGTTCGCGGGATTTCGCCCCATAAGTCGGCATCGCACCGGCCAACGTCCGGATAGGGCGTGTATCCGGTCCAATCTGTGCACGCGCCCTTAATCCGCAGATTTGATATCGGTAAGGCGCGCGCAGGCATCACGGTTGGCCGGATAAACGTCATCGGCAGCTTCCCCCCGATATCTCGCCGCCTGGCTGACGAATCTTACGAACTGTTACGACGAGATCCGAAGCACCCGTCCCTGCACTTCAAGAGGCTGGGGCGCTTCTGGTCCGTTCGGGTCGGCTTGCATTACCGGGCGCTCGCTGTGGAACACGAAAACCGGATGGTGTGGCTCTAGGTCGGGACCCATGCCGGATATAACCAGATCGTCAGCGGCAGATGAGCGGTCTATCCGCCCGGGTTGACCACGGGTGACACTGTGTACGGAGGGCGACCATCCGCCCAGGGCGCGGAGCAATCGCGATCTCATACCGGATAGGTGACGAAGGCAGAGCGCCCATCGGTCCTCGCGTCACTCGTCGCGCAGAGAAGTGAGCGGATCTACGCGCGCGGCGTGACGCGCCGGCGCCCATGTCGCCAGCATGGTAACCACCAGCAGCAGGAGAGATGTGGCGAGGTAGATGAGCGGACCGAGCCGTGCGAATGAGAAAAAAACAGTGACCGCACGGCAGGCATAGAGCGCCACCAGGAACCCGGCGGCGACTCCCATCACCCCGAGTCGCAATCCTTGCCACAGCACCATTCGGACCACCGCTGTGCGGTGCGCGCCGAGCGCCATGCGGATACCGATCTCGCGTGTTCGCCGGCTCACGGAATATGCCACCAGGCCGTACAGCCCAACCGTCGCCAGGATCAAACCCAGCAGCCCCATGGCGGTGGTGATTCCGGTAACCAGACGCGACGTCCCGATAGCCATGTCAGCATAGAGCTCGTGCATGGTGCGCGCCAGGAATATGGGCATGTCCGGATCCAGTTTGTGCACCATGTCGCGGAGTACCGGCAAGACGGCGCCAGCTTCCGGCGCCACAGACTCGGCCAGCAGCGTCATTCGGGCGCGCGGATGTTGCCGGAAAGGCAAGTAGATGAAACTTTGCGGGCGCTCGGCGGTCCAGAGGTACTTCGACATTTTCGCGATGCCAACAATCTCCACCAGCGGGTCGGAGGACTTCCCCAGATGGAACCGTTTGCCTAACGCATCGCCTTTCCAGTAGTGGTCGGCCATGTACTCGTTCACCACCGCCACGAGCGTCGCGCTCTCGCCATCGGATTCGCGAAAGCCGCGGCCTTGCAGAATGGGTATGGCCATAGTCTCGAAGTACCCATCGCTGATGTAGTAGCCCGGTGTGCTCGCCGGCTCGCCAGGCGGCAAGTCCCAGCCTTCCGGAACCAGGGCGAGGCTGTCTGGCACATCCCACATCTGCACACTGGATGTAAGGGCTGCCGACCGCACGCCCGGCGTCGCGCGCGCCCGGTCCAGCAGTTCGCGGTAAAAGCGTGGTGTCCGGTCTTGTGAGTAGTGCGCCAGTTGCGTGTCGAAGCTGGTGAGAAAGAGACGATCGATGCGGTAGCCCGGTCCGGACAGCAGCTTTTCCCGAAAGCCCTGCACCAGGGTCGCGGAGACCAGCAGTAGCACCAGCGAGAGCGCCACCTGGCCCGCCACGATGGTGTTGCGGCCCCACAGACGACGCTTGCCGGCGCTATCGGCATCAGCGGCCTTCAGGGCCGGAACCAGGTTGGGGCGCGTAGCGCGCAGGGCGGGCGCCAGTCCAAACAGCAGTGTGCTCAGGACCGAGACGATGAGAGTAAAGAGCAGGACCCGGCGGTCCACCCCGCTTTGGACGACGAACGGAAGATCGTTTGGGAGCGGGAAGCGGAGCATGTAGGTCGAAAAGGCATCCGCTATCCACAGGCTTGCCAATCCGCCGGCCGCGGCGACCAGCAAGTTTTCCAGCAGGAGTTGCCGTATCAGCGCGCCGCGGCTGGCGCCGATGGCCAGGCGCACCGCGATTTCCCGCGAGCGTCCGCGGGCCCGGCTGAGCAGCAGGCCCGCGACGTTGGCGCAGGCAACCAGCAGCACACAGACCCCCAACGCGCCGAGCATGATGATGATAGTAGTCTGCGAAGCCAACTGCGCCATGCGTAGCTGCAGCTCGGTTTCGACTTGCAGGCGCCGATCGGGCCCAGTCACCCGGTGCAGCTTTTCGAGTTGCGCGGAAAGAGCGCCGATATCGGCCTGCGCCCGCTCGATGCTGACCCCGGGGTTCAGCCGGCCCCTGACGATTAGCCAACCGAAGTCGCGGTCGTGGAGGCGGTTGGATGACTCGGTTCGTGGCGACATGGCCAGCGGAACAAAGACCTGTGGCCGCAGGAACGAGTCAATGCCGGTGAAGCGCTTGGGGGCCACGCCGATCACCGTGAGTTCGACGCCATTCAGCCGGATGCGGGAGCCGAGAGCCGAGAGCGTGCCTCCGAATTGGGCGACCCAAAAATCGTAGCCGAGCACCACTACCGCGTCGCGGCCTTCGGTCTGGTCTTCATCGGGGCGGAAGCCGCGGCCGATTGCCGGCTCCACACCCAGCACGCGGAAGAAGTTGCCGGACACATATAGGCCGGATTTCATGCGCGGCTGGGTTTCCGGATTCGGGCTGAAGCCGAACCGCGCGTAAGAGGCGGCAGTCAAGCCCGCGAAGGTGCGGTTGCGATCGCGCAGGTCCAAATAATCCGGGTAGGAAATGGGCGGATTCTGGCCCCATGGCGCAGTGACGGCGGTGTTGATCGTGACTACACGATCCGGCTCCCGGACCGGCAGCGGACGCAGCAGCATCGCGTCGGCGAAGGTAAACATGGCCGAGGTTGCGCCAATACCCAGAGCCAGCGAAAAAACGGCAACGGCCGTAAAACCGAGGTCGCTGCGCAGAACCCGCAAGGCATGATTGATGTTAGGAAACATGAGAATGCTGCCCGCCCAACGTTGGCGCGCAGCAGAGAAACGCAATTCCACGGCCACAAGTCCAGTGTCGGCAGCCCAATGATATCAGTTAATACGGTCTCTTTCTATCAGATTTGGTGTCCGTTATTGGGACTAACCGCCCAATCCCTCTGCTTGGGCCGTTCGTCGGGGACGTGCATTGGAGAAAGGCTTCAGGGAGGCGTGGTGCGGGCGGAGATCTTGACGCATGCGGAAGGCCTCTCTATGAGAAGCTCCGGGAATACGGGCTCTTCGGCGACTGTATGAGCTAATTCGCAATGACTCAGAAGAATGGCTGGTGCGTTGTACTCTTGAGGGCGCGGCGGAACGTCGATGCGAAGGGAGGCAGCTTATGGCGGACGCGGTTCACGCGTCGGGCAGAAGATGTCCGTACGGAATCATCGTAGCCTTGTGCCTGCTACCGTGCGGCGTATCGACGGCGGCCCAGGCACGAACTCAACCTATCTCTCAGCAGTTGGAGCAGCAGCGCCGGGCGCAAGCCGAGGTCCGCGAGGCACTGGAACGTTCGGAGCGCCGTATCGCGGCTGACCAGGCAGCGCAGATCCGGCAGGCGGAGGAACGCGCCGGGGAGCAACGCCGGGCCCTGGCTGAAGCCGATCGAAGACGAGAAGCCGAGCAACATAGGGAGGAACTCCTCGCCCAAGCCCGCGCGCGCGCCCAACAGTCCAATCCGCCACAAGTGCAGGATACGGTCGAGGTCCCGCAGATCGAGCTTCAGGAGGCGGCTGCCGCGCCTCCACCTGCGAGCGCATCGGAATCGCTGCCACGCCGATATTCGCTCATGCGTGAGGCGGGACTCGTGGTGATGATTGGCGCGTCGATTGCCGCGCTATTGGTTTTGGGCCGCATCGTTCAGGAGTCCTGGCGGGCGCGATAGCTGGCAGGTTGCTGAAAAAGGGTTAGCCACAGATGAACACGGATGCACACAGATCAGAAAACAAAGCAGCTTATCTGTGTGCATCTGTGTCCATCCGTGGCTCAAAATGAGTTTTTCCGCATCCTGCTAAGCTAGCGGGAGTTTACTGCGAAGGGCCGGAACAAAGGCATAAGCAATTGTTTTCTTAACGGGTTACGAGCCGGCCTCCGTATTACCCACGCGGGGCAATACGGAGGTTCTCCAGGCCCAGCGTCTTCGCCAGTTCCTGCTGCGGCAGTGTTTGTTTGGAAAGCACTGTGGCGACTCGATTCGGTCCCTTGTCGCCCTGTGGAGGATAGAGGAGGACAAATTCCTGGATCTGGCGCAACTCTTCCAGCAACCCCTCCATCGAGATCCCCGCCCACGCCGCCTGGGC
>Ga0181521_10008765_pt1 | contig 10282 bp, 9 predicted proteins | sample PEATcosm2014_Bin_32_FD_119764 | JGI IMG/M metagenome (GOLD analysis project Ga0181521, IMG submission 119764) | Peatland microbial communities from MTU Mesocosm Facility, Houghton, MI, USA - PEATcosm2014_Bin02_60_metaG | ecosystem: Environmental > Terrestrial > Soil > Wetlands > Peat | place... | reverse complement strand
CCCGGCTACTGCAACCAGCATCCTGACCCTGACGGCAAGCGCGACGGCGAAGCAGGAGACAGCAACGGTGACGATTACTGGGACTTCGGGCAGCCTGAGCGCGAGCACAACGATCACGTTGACGGTGAATCCGTTGGGGAACTTTACCTTTCTGCCGGCCTCGCCGGAGAAAGTAACGGTCGCCCTAGGCAGCAGCGGAAGCAGCACGATGACCATCAACCCGACGAACGGCTTCGATCAGGAGGTCACTCTGAGCGCGAGTGGACTGCCGAGCGGAGTAACGGCGTCGTTCAGTCCCAACCCGGCCACTTCCACCAGCACGTTGACGCTGACGGCGAGCGGGTCGGCAGCCATCGGGAAATCGACAATAACCATCATCGGCACGTTTGGAAGCATGAGTCATAAGACATGGGTCACGCTCGCGGTCAGCGAGTAAGCTTGATTAATTTATTCAAAGGAAAATCAAGAATCCGTTCCCGAATTCTCGCCCGGCCAATTCAGTGTTCCAGAGGTTGTGGTGCAGGCGTGTCTCAGACTCCGGCAAGGTTGGGGGTGAGCTTTTGGTAGCCGTTGTCGGCCGCCCAGAGATCAAGGGAGACGGCGGCGAGTTCGTCGACGATGGGAACAGCGAGGCCATCCTTGGTCATGTCGATGGTCTTGATGTAATGGTGACACGATTCACAGGCGTCGATGCGGACGTGCGGGATCTCCTGGGGCGTGAAGACTGGAAGAGACTCGAAACGGTCTTCGCCGCAGGCAGGGCAGACGACCCGCGGGAAGGTCCATTCATTCATGCATAGAGAGCAGACGAGGGAGCGGCGGGCGCCGTGGTCCTGATCGCGGAGGACTGCGCAAATGGGTTCCGAAGCGCAAATGGAACAGGTGGCGTGGCGCATCGCGGCGGAGGTGCTGTGTCCGGACTGGGCGAGCCACTCGGCATAAGGCTGGAGAAAGGCGAGTGCGATGAAACGATCGGCGGGCGCCAAGGCAGTGGAATCCTGCGCGAAGCCGTCATTCCAGAAACGCGTGAGGAGATGTGTCTGTTCGCGGGCGTTGGCGGCGGCGAGATTTGAGGCGCGGTCGCGCATGGGAGTGGGAGAGATGTCGGCGAGCAAGCGCGCGAAGTCGGGAAACAGTGGAAGGGCGAGTTCAATAAGCAGAGGCCAGGGATTGGCGGAGTCGGTAGTCCCAGCCTGTCGCTGACGGGAGAAGGATGGTGCAACGCGTTGATCGTCAGAAGAAGCACCCCCACTTTTCCCGTCAGCGGGGAAGAGTGGGCTACCCGTTTCTCTGCTTTGGCCGAGAGAGTCGAAGACGTGTTGCTGGTAGAACGCGAGGCGGAAGTAGAAGCGAAGCAGTTCGGCGGCGCCCGGGTGACGTCCGGACAATTCGTGCACACGTTGGATCCGCTGAGCGAATGAGGGCCGCGGTGGTAGCTCGGGGATGAGTGGTTGATCGCCGAGTAAGGTGAATGGTGTGTTGCCGCCCATGGTTTCCTCTTACATTGCAAAACGGATCGCGAAAGACGTTTGCGATGCCCCACATTTACTTTGCGGCAGATGTGGGCACCCCATCAAAAGGACTATTTCTTCGCGGCAGATGCGCCGGTGATGCGGTCGTACCACAGCCGGTGGTGATAACGCGCCCAGGATTCGGAGACCTCGCCGCGGATGACCGAGGAAAATCCACCGCGCACCATAGCGGTGCCCATGTAAACATGGATGATGAATCCGCCGAAGGTGATGAGGAAAGCGACCGGATGCAGGAAGACGGATATCAGCCGTAGAAAGCGGAGGCTCCACGGCAGATAGTCGCTGAACCAGAGAATCAATCCGGTAACGAGGAGCGTGATGCCGCCCCAGAACATAACCCAGAAAAGATACTTCTGACCGAGATTGAAGCGGTCCACAGGCGCAAAGCGGTCGAAGCCGCGAGCAGCCTGAACCGGGTGCATCTCCTCTTCTTCGTTGCGGACGTAGGCGCGGACGGTCTTCTTCCACTCGAGGTCGGTGGGGGTAATGCGCATGTCGGGCAGCCACATGCGATACATGTAGACCACGGCTACGGTGAAAATGAGTCCCATCCAGGGATGGACGGCGCGGCTGACGGGGCCTCCGCCAAGCATCATTGCGACCCACCACATCCAGGGCGTCCAGAACGCGAGACCGCTAAGCGAGAGGTAGATATAAGAAAGCGCTGCGGCCCAGTGAACCAGGCGTTCGGTGAAGTTGTAGCGAAGTACGTTTCCGTGAGCGACCTTTACTGGCTTTATCATCGTCCTCCTCAGCGTGCTTCTACCTGCTTGATCTGGGCGTCTTCAGGAACGTGCTTGGGGCCAAAGCGCAAGTAATGGACGAAGGTGCCGGCGATCCCAGCAAGGATGGCGAAATTGCCGATCCACTTGAGCGGAGACTTCCAGAGCTTGACAGCGAACGAGATGCTGGGATTCCTCGGCAGGCCGTAGGCTTCGGGGTTATTACCGAAGGCGAGAACGGAAACGACGCTGGTGCCGCCGACGTCTGGCGGATCGTAAATGGCGGCCTCGGTGAAGCCGGCGGCCTTAAGCCGGTTGACGCAAGACTCGGCTTTCTGCAGGAGAACCTCCTTGGTGCCGAAGGTGAGGCAGTTTGTCGGGCAGGCCTTGATGCAGGCGGGCTCGAGTCCGACGGACACGCGGTCCACACAGAGCGTGCATTTATAGACCTTCTTGGTCTGCCTGCTCATTTTTGGGACGTTGAACGGACAGCCGGCGATGCAGTAGCCGCAGCCGATGCAGTTGTCCTGCTGGAAGTCCACGATGCCATTGTTGTACTGCACGATGGCGCCCGGTGCGGGACAAGCTACCATGCATCCAGGATCGGCACAGTGCATACACTGATCCTTGCGGAGGAGCCAGTGGAACGCGCCGTCGCTGGTCTCATGCTCGTTGAACTTGATGAGGTTCCAGAGATTGGGGGTGGTATCGGGCAGCGTCTGATAGGAGCCGACCTGAACGGTGGTCTCCGCGGGCAGATCGTTCCATTCCTGACAAGCCACCTCGCAGGCCTTGCAGCCGATGCACGAGCTTGTGTCGATGAGCTTGGCGACGACAGGCGCGCTGCGGATGCCCGGCGCCGGGGTTGAACTTGCCGACATTGCGCGAATTTCGAGTACTTTTCCGGCCACGGCGCGCCTCCTATGCCTTCTCCAGCTTTACAAGGAAGCCCTTGTACTCTGGCGCGAAGGAGTTTGGATCTACCACGCTGTGCGTCACGAGGTTCGCGATGGCGCCCTTTTGCTCGCCGGCGCCGAAGAAGCCCCAATGGATCGGCATGCCTATCTGGTAGACCTTCTTTCCGGCGATCGTCATGGCCTTGATGCGCTTCGTGACCATTGCCTTTCCCACGATGGAACCGCGGGCGGAGGTGATGCGCACGTTTTGCGCGCTCTTGATGCCCTTCTCGGCGGCGAGTTCTTCAGGGATCTCGACAAAGAATTCAGGCTGGCCCTGGAGGTTGTACTGGTTGTTCTTCGTCCAGTAGTGGAAATGCTCGGTGAGCCGATAGGTGGTCGCGACGATGGGATACTCGTCGGATTTGCCGAGGCGATCCCACTGCGTCTTGAAGGGCTTGGCGGCCGGGTTCGAGTTCTGCCCCTCGGGATGGAGCGGGTTCTGCACCGGCGACTCCATGGGTTCGTAGTGCTCAGTCCACGGGCCATCGGCGAACTGACCGGGCACGAAGAGACGCGCCACGCCTTCGGGGTTCATGATGAACGGTCCCATGCCAGCTTCAGGCGGCGAGTCGGGCTTGTAATCGGGAACGTCTCCGATCCACTTGTCGCCATTCCACTTTATGGCGGCACGCGAGGAATCCCACGGTTTGCCGGTTGCGTCGGCCGAGCAGCGGTTGTACATGACGCGACGATTGGCGGGCCAGTTAAAGGCCCACTCGGAGTAGCGCCCCAGACCGCTGGGGTCGGCGCTATTGCGACGTTGCGTGAGGTTCCCGGCTTGGGTGTAGGAGCCGATGTAGAGCCAGTTGCCGCTCATGGTGGAGCCGTCGGCGCGGGCGTCGAGGAACTTTCCGAGCTGATCGCCAGCCTTGAGGGCGACGACCTTCGGGTCCTTCTCGTCCATAACGTCGGTGAGCGCCCAGCCGTTGATCTCTTTCGCGACCTCTTCGAGCGCAGGCTTGGTTGGACTGGTGTACCACCAGTTGAGGGCCTTGATGGGATCAGGATACTTGCCGCCTTCCTTCTCGTACAGTTCGCGAACCTTGAGGAAGATGCGGGCAATGATCTCCTGATCAGGCTTTGCCTCCCCGGGTGGATCGATGGCTTTGTACTTCCAGGCAATCCAACGGGCGGAGTTGGTGAAGGATCCGTCCTTTTCGGCGAAGTTGGCGGCGGGCAAAAGGAAGACTTCCGTCTGGACATCTTGCGGCTTGCCGTCATTCAGCCAGAGAACCTCGGGCTTCCAGAAGGAGGCAGTCTCGGTCTCGAAGTTCTCGGCGACGACGAGCCACTTGAGTTTGCTGAGGGCGGCGATGGCTTTGCGCGAGTGCGGTCCGTTGCAGACGGGGTTCATGCCGAAGCTGAACAGGCCGTCCATCTGACCTTCGTACATGTGATCGAACATGTATGCCCAGCTCCAGTTCTGATAGGTGCCGGGAGCGGCGCCGACGGGGAGCTTGGGGTGGAGGTTGAAACCGAACTCGTTGTCGGCGGTGGCGTTCTTGCCGTAATACGCCTTGAACTGGCTGACCACGAAGCGATCGTAGTTCGCCATGAAGTTCATGACGCCGGGGCGTAGCGGCTTGGGGCATACGGCGGCGAGGTAGTCGGAGAGCTTGGCATGGTCGGCTTTCTGAATGGCGATGTAGCCGGGAATGTTGTGATACGCCATTCCGCAGTCGGTGCCACCCTGAATGTTGGAATGTCCCCGGAGAGCGTTGACCCCGCCACCGGGCATGCCGACATTGCCGAGCAGAAGCTGGAGCATCGCGGCCGCGTGGATGAGTTGGACGGAGAAGCTGTGGTGCGTCCAACCGAGGGCGTACATGATGGTGCCGACCTTGTTGGGTAAGTAGGTGGAGGTGATGATCTCGGCGGCCTTCTCGAAGTCCTCGGGCGTACAGCCACAGATGGAGGAGACCATGGCAGGTGTGTAGCGCGCGTAGAACTTCTTCATGATCTGGAAGACGCAGCGCGGGTCCTGCATGGTCTCATCGACTTTGGCAAAATTGGTCTTGGGATCGATGTCGTAGGCCCAAGTGGACTTGTCGGTGTAGGACTTCTTTTCCTTGTCCCATCCGCTAAAGAGGCCGGTCGTCTCGTCGAAGGAGTAGCCGTCTTTCACCAGGAAGGTGGCGTTGGTGTAGAGCTTTACGTAGTCCTCCTGGATGCGGTTGTGAGTGAGGGCATAGTTGATGAGCCCGCCGAGAAAGGCGACGTCGCTGCCGGCGCGGATCTGGACAAACTTGTCGGAGACAGCGGCAGTGCGCTGATAGCGCGGATCGACGACAACCAGCTTGGCGTTGCGATTGCGCTTGGCTTCCATGGCGAAACGGAAGCCAACGGGGTGGTTCTCGGCGGGATTGCCGCCCATGGCGAGGATGACATCGGCGTTAGCAATGTCAGTCCAGCCGTTGGTCATGGCACCGCGTCCGAATGTGGCGGCCAAACTGGCCACCGTCGGGCCGTGTCATATTCTGGCCTGTTGTTCCATGGGGATAATGCCGAGTCCCGCACGGAAGGCTTTTACGAGCAGGTAGTTGATCTCGTTGGTGTCGGTGCATCCACCGATAACGCCGACGGCAGTGAGGCCATTGACGATGTGACCCTGCGCGTCGGTGGTGATGAGCTTTTCGTCGCGCGTCTGCTTGAGGAGGTGGGCGATGCGGTCGATGACGAAGTCCCACGACTTGTCTTCCCATTTGTCGCTGCCGGGAGCACGATACTTGACGGTGGTGAGGCGGCGCTCATTGATGACGTCCTGCTTGAGAGTAATGCCCTTAGAGCAGAGTGCGCCGCGATTGGTGGGATGATCAGCGTCACCTTCGATGTGGACGACAGCAGGTTTGACGTTGCCTGACTTGTCGCCCAACGTGTGAATGATGATGCCGCAACCCACGGCACAATAGGGACAAGTGGAGCGTGTCTCCGTGGTGCGGGCGATCTTCATCTCGCGTACTTCGGCATACGCGAGGGTGAGGTCGAATCCGAGAACGGAAACGGCCACGCCGCCGAGGGTACTGACCTTGAGGAAATCGCGTCGGGAGGTAGTCATGTGCGCGTCCTAGACTGCTTGAGTTTTAATGAAATTCGCTGGTGTCAGTGCAACGCCGGCGAACGCGATGCCCTCGCAGCGGTTCAGGGTGCGGCCCTGCGCATCCATCGCCAGGACGGTGCCTTTGAGAAAAGTCCTGCGAGAGAACTCCATCTTGTTGCCCCCGTGCTGCCCATTCCAAGAAGTTACGGAGGTGAACGGTTGCAGACGCCCACGACCGGCGTCCAGCGTGTAGTGCGCTAATGCGAAGAACTATACCCTCGGTTTGGCGAGATCGTCAATCGGGAAAACCCTGGGAAAACCTTCGGTGGCGGGGCGGCCTCGAACGGTCCTCATTTGGGGAAAATCGCCAGCGGTGAAACTCCCGCGCGTTGCACGGAGCCTTAGTCAGGTTTCCCTGTGTAGTGTTGTTCGCGGTGGACATCGGCATGGTCTTCCAAGGACTCCAGGTGAGTCGTGACTTCAGCGGGCATCCCCAGTTCGGCCGGCAGGCGTTCCTCCAGAATGGTTGCGAGGCGGTGGGCCTCGCTGACCGGTGTCAGGCGCGGGAACAACAAGTGCACTTCGATGATCTGGCGGTATCCGGTAGTTCGGAAACGGACGCCATGGTATTGAATGGCCAGTTCCGAGCAGATGGCATCCAGCTTGTCCCGAATTTTCCGACCGGCTTTGGGATCAGAAAAATCCATCAGCCCGACTGCCGAACGCCAGACCAAACGTCCTCCCGACCAGAGGATATTTGCGGCGACCGCGATGGCCACCAGAGGGTCGAACGGTTTCCAGTGCGTCAACAGCACCAGCCCCAGTCCTCCCACAACGCCGAAGCTGGTCCAGCTATCGGTCAAGACGTGTTTGCCGTTGGCTTCGAGAATGAGTGAATGGGTCCGCCGGCCTGTCCGCAGGAGATAGTAACCGAGACCCGCATTGAGTATTCCAGCCATGAGGACCAGCGATGCGCCGGTTCCCAGGTGCTCCAGTTGTAGCCCGGCAATCCACCTCCTGATCGACTCGAAGAAGATCGCAATGGCGGCCACGACGATCATTGCCCCTTCAAATCCAGCGGAGAAGAATGTGATCCGCTCGTAACCGTAGAGGAATTGAGGGGAAGCCGATTTTGTGCTGAGCCGAAGACTAAAAGTAGCAAACCCCACGGCGATTACGTGGATGACCGACTCGGCGGCATCGGAAAAAATGGCCGCCGAATGTGTCATGAAATAGGCTGTGGTCTTGCCGATCAGCATTGCCAAACCAACAATCAGGGAGAGACGCATGGCGAAACGCGCCTCGCGCAGCTCCCGTTCGTCTCTCCGTGTTGCCGCGCTAACCGTGGCTTGCGTAGGCATGCTCTGCATCCCTGTATCAAAGGCTTGGTAATTGGGAGATAGTGGCACAAAAATCGCGCTACAAGATGTGATTTCGCTCACGCCACCCAGATTCTGAACGGGTGGTCAGCTACTCGGAAACTGCTCCACCACCAAATTCTTGTTTCCAGCGATGATGCCCGGCATGGCGCGGCGGGAGGCGGGGACTGATAATCGGGCCATGTCTAATCGCAGCATGGCGCAGAACGAATGGCAGCGACGGATTCGACGGGCGCTCGGCAGATCGATCGTAAGAGCAAACACTGGGGCTGGCGATGTCGCATCAGATTCGGAGGCGATCGCGGATGAGATGGCGTCGATCCCGCTCGATCTGTGGGCGCAGAAGCAGGGATACACGAAGCTGCAAACCAATCTGATGCAGCTTTGACCGAAGTGCGCCGAGCGACGACCATTTAGCGACGATCGCTGAACTACGACCATTGAACGACGAGCGCTAACCGAAGAGCGGGGAAGCATCCGGCGCGAGGATGCAAAAGTCAGTCGATCAGCATGTGAAGCTCTCTCGAGCGGCGGCGCGTTTCTTCGGTTGTCTGCCGGTCTGCACCTCGCCAACGCCGGCGAAACCAGAATGTTTCTTGGTGTTTCTCAACCACGCGGCAGCTTTGCCTTCGGCCTCCGTCAGTTGTTGAGGAGACATTGTTCGGCTGATGGTTTTCTTGCCTTCCGCGATCTGTTCGAGCATCGGGGTCACCTTTTTTTCTGCGAGCAGGTACCACATGTAAGCAGTAACAGAGTCGGGTTGGGTGCCCGCGATCTGACCATCTTCGATCTGCCCAAAATGCTCGGCCATGCGAAGTTGTGCCAAGGCTTCGCCGGCCTCGGCGGCTTCAATGATGGTAGAGAAGGCGCTGCTGTCTCCGTTGGCGGGACGTTGTGGCTGGGCTTGCGAGTTGTTCATGGTCAGGTAGAGCAACTCGGTGCGGCTGGAGACGCCCAGCTTGTCAAAAATGCGGAACAGGTAGTTTTTGACCGTATGAGGGCTGAGGCTGAGAGTGTGAGCAATTTCCTGGTTGGTCATACCCGCGGCCACGTGCTGGATGACCTGGCGTTCGCGCGCGGAAAGCAGTTCAATTCCCTTGTGGTTGGTGGCGCGGACTTGCGGCAAGCTGGCAAGAGCTTCGAGCGCTTGATCGAGATCGACGCTACGCGCCCAGATTTGTCCTTCATGGACGCTGCGAATGCATTTGCAGAGGCTCTCTAGCCGCTCTTGCTTGGAAAAAATACCCCTTGCGCCGGCGCGAAAGCACTCCAGCACGTCCTGGGGCTTGGAGGAGTCCAGTAAGATGACGCCCTTGATCTGGGGCCGGAGCGCACGCATCTCGCGCAACACTTGGGTGCCGTGGCCGGGCTGGTCGTCCAAATTGTGACTGATGACCACGACATCGATGGGCACGCGGGTGATGGCGGCCAACAGTTCCTCGGAATTCGAGGCCGCAGCTGCGACCTGCAGACCACGATCGTTGCGCAGCGCGTCCGCTAAAAGTTGGGTGTGGATGCGCGTGCCGTCGGCAACTACGATACTGACAAAGTCCGAACCCAACTCATGGGATGTCATCGGGTCTCCTGACATTTGGTTATACGAATCGGATGGGGGGAATCACTCCGTTCGTTTAAGGGACTCTGGCCTCGGGGGAGGAAGAAAGTGAGGCAAAAAAATCGGCCAGCGTCTCTTGCTACAGTTGAAAATGTACCACTAAACTCTCGATCCGGCAAGCAATGGATTTGCGACCTATGCAAGAAAATGCAATGGTCGTCGGAGCTTCTGTTCCAGTTTGACTGGCTGCACGACAATGCAAAGGATTATCCTTGGTACCGGTCTCGAAATAGCCGTTGTTAACGCGGTGAGATGTCTAGTCTAGCATTAATGCTATCAATAAGATAGCTTCAATCTGCTGTACCGATTGATGGATGTCGGGAGCGAACTGATCGACCTCCGCGCGGGAGTACTACAACGGCAGTGCCATAGAACAACGTCTGTAAGCCGTTTAGCTTGGTCATGAGAAAATCAGCCCATGCATAAATAGGGACGGTATGCCCTAGGTTGTCGTACCACTTGCACGTTCTTGCAAGTGCCGTTAAGTTTAGGCGTCAAAGAAATTCCCCCTACTCGTTCCTGCTAGTCGTTCCTGTTGCTTTCCTCCCCCTGAAAGCGTTGAAGAGATTTGCATGCGATCCAGCATGCGGACCAAGCGGACCCAGTTCGTTGGGACCCAGAGGGCGAAGCTGTGAGCAGTCCCAACCAGAACTATGAAGCGGGCAGCGGGATAAGCCCATGGGTATCGCAGGAAGAGCTGCGTTGGTACGCGCTGCACACAAGAGCGCGCCACGAAAAAGCGGTCGAGCGACGATTGCGAGATCAAGGTATGGAAACGTTCCTGCCGACGGCGCTGGAAGTGCATCGCTGGAGCGATCGCAAGAAGAAAGTCGAAGTGCCGCTGTTCAGTTGCTATGTGTTCATCCGCTGCGCTTTGAGCGCGGCAGACCGAACGCGCGTGTACCAGGTGGAGAGCGTGCACGGTTTTGTGGGCGTTCACGGCGCGAGCCTGCCGATTCCCGATGAGCAGATCGAAAGCATCCAGAAGGTTCTGGCGCAGACGGCGCCCTGGCGATCGTACCCCTTTCTCAAGGTGGG
>Ga0181521_10008764_pt1 | contig 10282 bp, 8 predicted proteins | sample PEATcosm2014_Bin_32_FD_119764 | JGI IMG/M metagenome (GOLD analysis project Ga0181521, IMG submission 119764) | Peatland microbial communities from MTU Mesocosm Facility, Houghton, MI, USA - PEATcosm2014_Bin02_60_metaG | ecosystem: Environmental > Terrestrial > Soil > Wetlands > Peat | place... | reverse complement strand
CTTGCTGAAAGGAAGAGACCGAAGCCTGCCGCCTTTTGACGACGCCGGCTAATGCCAAGCGCAACCTTCCTGAGCTGTTTGAGAAAAGCCCACCGGAAATCCAGGCCGCCGCCAATCCCGCGACGAAGAGTATGAAACCCATCACTAACTTCAGCGAACTCCTGCAAATCACGGAGCAAAAATACGGAGACGGCGATCGGTCGTGGACGCCAACCACCGAGGAGCACTTCATGTATTTCCTCGAGGTCGTCCCGCCGGCTTTCTTGCGAGGCCCTGTTTTTGCCAGTGGAGAGCCGTGGCGACACAATCAACAAGGGCATCCCGTCTATCTGTGCTTCCGACGTGAGCACGGCGGCTTCTGCGAGGCGCGTTACGCTTCGGTCAAAGAATTGGTGGCAGAGATTTTGCCGAAACCAGAGCCAGACACCCCACCCGCCGGTTAGAATGAGTCGTGGAAATGATCGCGGACGGGCTGAGCCCTTGTGGGAAGATGGGATTGCACTTGGGCTGTTTGTTGCGCGGGAATCTTTTTCGCCCCCCGAAAGCGCGTTTCCACTGGTCCGGAATCAAACGAGCGATCAAGGAAGCCCTGCGGTCATGACGCTTGACGCTTCAACACAACCGACACCGACGGCGGTGACTTCTGTTGAGGCAGCGCTTCAGCTCCCCGTAATCTTTGGCGTAGAGGTTCTCCTGGATTTCCCCGTTGCGCTTGTGGACCAGTCGGATCAGACCAAGGCACGCTTTTACCAAACTGGGCGGTTGCAGTTGTCTGCGAGGAGCACCACGATGAACGCGATCGTTTGCTCATAGAGCACAGCTGCCGGTTGGCGAACAATGTCACCCAGGGATATTGTGGTGTTCAAAGCCGATCCTAATAGTGCAATTCCCAAGCGCGGCCCGCGAATATAAACAAGAATTCTGACCTGCCGGCAAAGACCAGTAAAATTGACTTGAGTTCATCGTTGGCCGCAAAAACGAGTTCCACGATGCACTCAACCAACGAGCTAGCGTTGCTCGATTGTTGTTCCGCCCTTTCTACCAATTAGATGCGCGAAGCTCCAACCAGACGACAACAAATCTGAAATACGATAACGCACCTGTGGCAACAGCATTACCGTTTGGAAAAGGTTTTCGGCGGTCGCAAGATAATCGCAATAGCGTTTGAACCAGAACTCATCCAATCGCCACGCACCTTCAATGACCACCATTGTCGGCACATGTTGAGCGGAACAACGCCCCGCAGTTATTGCGATTTCTATTAAAAGTCGCGTTTGTTGGCTATGTCCCCACTGACGAAATTCAATGCCTGGTTCCGACTTCTCGAAGTCGGCTCGCAACGTGAGTCGCCCCTCCTCCTGCAGCCTAATGTTCCGGATTGTCCCTGAGCCGTGGGCTTCGATGCGCTGCAAAAGGGCTTGAGCAGTAACAGCGTCAATATTTAGTTCACTGCAGATTAGCTGAAGATCATCCAGATCGCAGAGATTTAACTTCAGCCGTCCCGGTTCTCTGACGATTATGAAACGTATAGGTGAGGGATTGAAGGGAAACACTTTTCCATTCAAATAGTATTGTGGAACTTGGTTGGGATCTAGTTCCAGTTTGAGGGTCTGTTCTCCTGGATTGAAGTAGTCGAGCCGCATTCTGAGTTTGAATCCTGCCTTTTTGCTGTGCAACCAGAACCCAAGAACGGAGGGGTCACTCATTCCAACCAGCCATTCGGAAAGGGCTGTCTTGCCGGTGGAATTGGCCCCAACAATTATGGTCAATTTGCCGAACATTAGTTTGGAATCGGGAGCAAAGATCGGACTATCTTCAAGGGTGAACGTGTGGAACCAACCCATTGGCGTAACGATTCCACGTTGCTCCCGTGCTATTTTCGCTTCTTGAAGTGCTTTGTAGCTGAGAAGCAGAGCGGATGGATATTTTGCGCCGCGATTTGCATCAATATTTCGAGCATGGTCGGCGCATACCCAAATAGCATTTTCCGGCGCCTTCAGTTGACGTTCCCTAAAAAGCTTCCCCCCCCTTGGTCCCCCAGGAGATGCCGGGAGAATATGAGCGGCCACGCCCGTGGATTCAACCTGATCCGGCCTTAAGCCAGGACCAATTGTTATTCGGTCACAGCCCGGAATACTGCAGCGATACCCACTTCGCGCTGCGACAATTCGTTTTGTGTTCGAGGAAAAGTCTGCCCGGGTTTTCATTGCAGGGCTATTCTCGGCTTTTGGAACTTATCGGTCATGATGACACCCGTCGCCTCGATTTACGATTGGAACATCACCGTTCGAATATAGGCCACAGCGGAATGCCCCCGAGTGCCGAAAGCAGATCTGGCGAGACCTCGTGGTGTGCGCCTAATTTGAAGAAAGCCACTCTGCATGAGGCTGCAGGTGAAACCTCACGCGGCGCGCACATCGGTTGTTTCTCCGTAATCATAGCGAACAACCGGACCATCGGCGCTGATATCATGAAGCGACAGCGCGGCAAAACGCAATTGGTCAGGGGGGAGGCAACTGAATTTTCGGATCATAAGCGCGTAAAGATTGTAGTCACACGTGGAGATGATCATCTGCCGACGTGGCTTTGCGCTCGAAATGACAAGCGCCCGGACGATGTCCAGAAATGCGACGGCATCCAAGTCATCCAGATGTTGCACAGGATCATCCATCAGAACAGTTCGCAGTTTGCACCAGCGTTGCCTACTAGCGAATGACAGGAAATAGGATAGCGCAAGGACATTTGCTTGGGCGCTGCTGAGAAAATAGCGCGGTTCGCCCACTTCCCGAGAAACATCTCGGTAGCGGAGCCCGAGCCTGACGCCGTCCTCGTCTTGGGTAACCGTTATATCCTCGAACAGATATGGCGCCGGGATCATCGACTGAAACAGCCTGAAGCTCTCAATGCGGTGCTGATTGAGGCGGTGCGACACGGAATCTTTCACGCGTTGACCAAGCTTGGCTTCCCAAATGGCTGCTTCAGCACTAGCAGCCTCGATCTGGCTGCGTGAATGCTGCAACCGTCGCTTTGTGGCAGCAAGTTCAGCCTCCTGGCGGCGCAGTTCATCCCGCTCCCGTTCCAGGACCTCTCGTTTTTGCTGGGCCTTAAAGCGTTCAAGCGAGTCTGAGAATTCCAATGCTTTGCGCTCATTCGCTTGTGCGGCGGCTTGAATCTCGCGCAATTGGTCACTACTGGTATCCTCGCTCAACTTTAGTGAGCGTAGTCGTGCCGTTAAGCTGCTGATTGCGTTCGTTACCTCGATTAGCGTTCGCTCAGCAGCGCCGACACTATTCCCAAGCTCGGATCCACGCTCGCGTTCAGCAGACAGATCTCGTTGCATGGTCGCAGTGGCCGCCACTTTTGCCTCGTATTCCGCGCGCTTTGCGACCAAGCGTTCCTGTGCCGCCTCTATGGCCGCGTCGACTCCACCAGTAACCGGTTCGCAAAGATTGATCTGCCGATCGATTTCAGCTTTCTGTATGAGAAGCTGATCAAGCGAAGAACGATCGGCGGCCAGTCGCTCACTCAAGGCAGCCGAACCAGCGCGCGCTTCCAGAAGCTGTTGTTGGGTCGACTTAGCCCCCGCCTGGGCTAGGCCAAGCTCTGTTTTTATTGTCACTGCTGCATCCCTTTGGCTGGCGAGGGTACGTTCCAGTGCGGCGCGCTCCAGTGGGGCGCCAACACGGAGGGCCTTTTCCTCGAGTTCTCGACTCGTTTGGAGCAGCAGTTCGATCTGGCGTCCTGCGTTGTCACGCTGACGCCTAAGCTGTGCAAGCTCATCGTCGACAGTCGCGAGCTTGCCACGAACACTTGTTTTTTGCTGGTCGAGCTCTTGCCCTTCGCGCTGGAAACACGAAGCCGTGGCTGAAATTCCTACAAGCCTCGCATCTATTTCTCTTTGTAAATCGTCTTGCGATGTGTGGGGATGGCCGCAAAGGGGGCACACGCCATCCTTCGAGTGTGTCCGTAATGTGAGCATTGCCGCCGCGACCTCGGCGTCCTCGGATGCCGCTGCCACCGACCTCCGAGCAAGCTCCTCCGACTTCCGCAAAAGAGCAGATTCCTCAATATGGAGCTTCTCCCGGTCGCCCGCGAGCCCCTCGATTCGTTCCCCTGCTCGCCGGCTTTCCTCGCGATGGGTGGTTATGAGTTGCTGGCGCATTTCATGACCTTGCAGTTCCGCATGGATTTGTTCGAGTGCAACAATTCGAGTGGAAGCCGCGATGAACTCCCCGGCCTTTAACTCACCCCTATTCACCGCTTCGCTGGCCGATGCTTCTAGCGTGGCAACTGCCTGGGTAGCGGTGTTTCGTTCCTGCTCCAGCGTCTGCACTTTTTGTCGTAAAGCAATTTCTGATTCCTCGACGTGTGCGCGGGCTTTGAGTAGCTGCGAGAAACTTATGCGCCGGTTGTATTCGTTGTTCAGTGAATCGGTCGTCAGCCGCAATATTTCTGCGGCGGCCTGTTCAACCGCGACACGCTCTGACATGGCCCGCGCGTTGGCAGCAGAACGAGTATATGCCTCACGGAGACTCTCGAGTCTGTGCGTCAGTGCATCGCGCTCGAGCAATCTTCCGTTGTGTTGCGGCATCAGCGTTTCGATCTCGGCTAGGGCGGCCAACCGCGCTCGCACCTTCACGAGGTGCTCTTCGGTAAACCCAGCGAGGAGGCTGGCCATATGGTCGGGATCTATTTGCTCAGCTGAGATGTTGGGCGCTTCGTCTGGGCTAAGAGTGCTGAAGGAGATTAGGAGTCTCTCGATGTTGATGCGCTCGCCATGCACCGAAACGTTCAGCGCCGCGAGCCGGCCCTCGCGTTCCTTGATTTGTGTCTCTATTTCTTGGATCCGTGGCAAAGTGTCTGCAATCTCGCTGTCCAGCGCCTTCAAGCGGCGCTTTCCTTCTGCAGCCACGTTTCGTGCCTTCTCTAGGCAACGCTGCAGATAGGCGGCTCCGACGAGATTCGCAATGAGGCTGCTACGCTCGCTTGCTTTGGCCTCGACAAAGTCGCGGACCGTTTCCTGTGAGAGCAAAATTGTGGCCCGGAAGAGTTCAACTAACGGGTCAAACTCCCTGCGCGGCAGCAGATAATTCTCATCAACCAAATGCGAGAAGAAGAAATCCTTCCGGCTCTTCGAGCCGTCGCTACAATTCACCACTGACGTGTGATCGTTTAGCCCGATTTCAATCCAATGACGCTCGTCCGTATCAACCTCCACCCGCACCTTGGTCCCCGCACGGGCATACGCATTAACAAGGTATTGAGGCGGCACCGTGCTGCCAGTAAAGCGACCAATCTCACCGGCAAGGCAGAACTCGATCGCGTCAAACAATGCCGTCTTGCCGGTGCCATTCCGCCCATAGATGGCAAGGATGTCAGCAGATAAATCGAACTCCTGCTCGCGAAAACAACGAAAGTTTTCGAGCTTGAGCCGATTAAGTCTCATCTGTCCTCCGATATTTGTTCGCGAGCAGGTGATCAAAGATAGTGCTCGCACTTCTCTTTGCGAGATCAGACATCACGCTTTCGTTGAGAACTGAGTCGGACATTTGTTCGGTGCCGTCATCGCGGTTTTCACCGATGTCAACAACTTGGAAAAAGGGTGCTCCCACCAAGGCCTCGACAACAGATCCATCGCGCTGAGGCAAAATGATCTTTCGACAGACATTGGTATCATCGGCAATCGGTTGCACATGCATTAGGGCCTGAGGGTTCTCGTCTGCCAGCACAATGACGAGATAGAGATCCTTCCGGTCACCAACCTCTGGCTGCTTTCGTAACTGCAACAGGGCGGCTTGCCAGCGTGACCACCCGTCCGCAATCTGCTCCTCGGTTGCTGCTGTGGTGAACCCCAGAGCCGCGTAGTCGTTGACGTAAACTGAGGGGCTCACTGGCTGTTCCATCTTGCGCCACCCACGCTGCGCAAAAAATTTATCCACGTCGCTCATACCAATACAGGCTGCATAATCGCACGTAACCCTGACTGCAGCGATTCCGAGTCTCGACTGCGGAGCAGCGTACTGAGGATTTCATTTATGCAAATAGGTTGCAGATCTTGATCTACGCGGGCGATATCTCCAACCGCAGGGATCAGATTCCCCGTCGCATCCGTGATGCTTGCCTGCGTGATGTCACTTTTCTTCCATTCCATTAAATCGTCCGCCGTCAGGGGGCAGGCCGAATCAACCAGCACAACGAGCCATTTACGTCCAGTGAACTCACCAATGCCATACTGTTGGTGCCTTTTGCGAAAACGGTTGAGGATGTCAATGGGGGCACGGTCACCGTTTCCCCACAGGAGGGTCAGGGCGACGGCTTCGCCGAGCATCGCATGACGAATGTTCAGACGGGGTGGGAAAAGCAATTCTACTGTTTCCGGCAATCCAACACGTAGCAAGCAAAGGACCCGCATGAAGCGGCGTGCTGCCGTCGAAATGGTGTCACTCCAGTACCATGGCTCGCCTTGCTTGCCGGGACTGTTCTCTTGAACTGACATTACATCCGTATAAGTCTGCATCCCGTCACGCACCTCAGGCTCACGCGTGCCCATAGCCGCAATCCACATCTCACGTGTGCGTCGATGTGCTTCTTGCACGAAAGTCCGATAGATAGTCGCGGCATCACCATCATGCTTTGCCCATTCAATAGTCTCGATCAAGTCATGCTCATCGTCTCTCCACTCACTGTCGAGCCAGTGGCAAATCGGGTGGAGCGGGCGAAATGAAAGTCTCGTTTGAGCTCCATCCAAAAACGCGCACTCGCACCGTTGGAACGGTTGTTCATCACCGCTACCTGCCACGCGATTCACCAAATAGACTGGCTTCATCGTCAAGTGGTAAACGCACGGACCGCTGTCGCGGAGCACCAGCGCTTGATGATCGAACATTTTCCAATCGCTCCTGACGCATGTTGGAGACGGCGTATTGCGGGCCATTGGAAAATGTTCCACCTGTTTAACGTTCACACGAGAACCCCCGAATTCGCGACTGCGACCGCGGCACTCGCGAGCAGTATTTGCGAAAATCACGGCGCTTTTGCTTGTCTCAGCCATCTCGATTGGCGTCTCGAAATACGCCTGAATGCCTTGCTTAAACTGTGTGTCTTCCGGGTTTACCTGCCACTGGGGGACGAACGTGAAATCGATTTGGCTTCCAGGAGTAGCCGTCTCCATCTCGCGGCGGAAATTCCGAACCATCTCGGGGTCAACGAAATCGCTACAGATCTTCACTGCGAAATTCAACCGCGAACCCGACGTCTGATTGCGGGAGCGAAAGAGGAGTGTGTGCAATCCACGGAAGAGCTGAGGGTTCTCTTCGCGAAATGGATGAAGTTTTGGCTGTAGAAACTTCAGGACAGGAGACCCAGCCGCTCCGGATCGGACTAGAATCGCGGCCGCGTTCACCATTCCTCCCGCATTGTCGCCTGTGAGCCAATCAACTTGAACCGGCATGTTGCGACAGTCGGCGAGTAGTTGGCTGTACTGCGACCAGGTGAGGTGACTCAGCCCTGCAATTAAAACGCAAGGCCGCCGTAGGGAGGCGATCATGTCTTCAACCCGACTTAATAAGCTGTTTGGCAACGAAACTTCAGGCGCAACAATGAACAACGGGCGCGATGGCGTATTCGGATCGAACTGCTCACTCAACCAGGTAGCGAGCCAATCGAGTTCACGCCTCTTTCCTTCCACGAGACGCTGCGGAAGCACGCCGAAACACCTCGGCCCGTCTTCTAAAGCGGTCCACCATTGGAGCACCAGGATATCGATCAGATGATCCTGGCCAAGCTCCACGTCAGTAATTACGGGTGTGACAGCCATTGGGCATCCATTATCACGCTCTGAGCCGCCTGGCGCCAGCTCCAGCCAGGCAAGAGCGCATGTGGTTGCGCAGGCGGTCGTCGCCCCAGCGGCGCATGTTGAAGAGCCGACCTCTCGAATGCCGAGTTCGGATTGGGGTGAAGCTGGGGCGGCCAAGGCCGCTTGTCATTGTCCTGTTTTCTTGCCCACGTCGCATAAAACGATTGTGCCTGATGATAAGATAGCTTATCGGCTGAGCAACGGATTTTTCGGATTTTGACCTTCCGCCGTGCCAGCAGTGGGAGCATTTCCCAGCCATTCATCCCGCCACGAATCATGTCTGTGATGAGGAGGTCGGGATCCGCCCGTGATAATTCCTCCCAGGCTGTTCGACCGTCTTGGAAAGTTTGCAGGGCAGCATGCTTGAACTTGGAAAGAATCAGCGTTCCCACCATTTCCAGGCATCACGACTCGTCGTCCACCACAACGATTCTTAGCGGACGCGCCTTGGGGGGCAGAGAGCTCATTTCCCCTGGCTTATCCTGTGGAACACGACCGGCGTTGAGGCAGACCTCCAGAGCGGTCAGAAACTCCTGGGGTGGGGGCGGGGTCCAAAAGAATGCATCAATCCCTTCCCGCTTGATCAGGCCGGGCAGATCAAAGCCTTTCGGCTCAAATGCGCTCAGGGCAATTATCGGCTTGCCGTGCTGTGCCCTGAGGCGCCCCAGGAGTTCCACGGCTTTCCGGATGCGGCTTTCGGCTCCCTCACGGTCACCGGTCGTGTGATGGATGTTGTTGACCAGCGGCACAATGAGATCGAAGGGCTGCTGATCAACCAATTCCAGTATCTCTGTCGCATTGTCACGATCGGTAACCCTCACATCGTATCCATCACCCAAGTGCCACTGAATCATTCGTCCGATGCTGTCGCTAAACAGCGGCTCTCCGCTGCAAGTGATCACGGAAAACACTGGCTTGCCTGGTTGTGTCTTTGCCGTCACGCTTTCTGGCGGCGGGATCGGCACGTTGTTTTTTCCCTCATTCATAGTCCGGCATGTTCACGATGCACTGTCCATCAGCCTTCGGAAGTCAGCGCGACAGGTGCAGCGATTGTCACTCGCGGCGCGATGACCGTTTGGCCTCGATGCCTCCACCCCGGAGCCAAAACCCCTAGCTTAACGAGGGCCTTCGCAGGATCTGGAGGCGGTCCTTGGAGGTCATACTGGCTCAGTCGCTCGGCTGGCACTTCCAGTTCCTGGCCCTGTTGCAGGTGCTGGCTGATTTCGAGGTGCCGACAGAACCAGTTGAGCACCGCCTCAGGCAGCAACTGGAGGTCGGGCGGCAACGTGGCGGATGCCGCCCCCCGCAGTTGCTCAAGGTCCTGGAGCAAGTTGTCCTGGAGCAAACTTCGGAGCAACTCGTCTTTCAATGTTGCGTTCGCCGCCCGGGCGATGTCGTGAGCCACATTGAGGAGGTCAAGGCCGCTCGCCGTGAGGTCGGCCTGAGCCTTTGCAAGTTTATCCAGCGCCGCCTTTACCCGCCCGGAATCCACCGAGGCTTCAGCCAAAACTTCTGGTTTAGCAGGAGAAGCCTTGCGGCCCTTCTGCATCGGCCGCGCTGCCTTCCGCCGCCGAGCCGCAGGGTTCCGAACCAGATTCTGGGGCGGGTGTCGTTGTGGCCGGCTGCTCCTGCCTTCGCTGTGACCGGAAAGTCTTTCCAGCTTCCGAATTCTTTTTGGGGTTCTTTTCATCGTGGCCTCTTGGTGTCAGTTCAAAAGCCACTGTCCGGTCCTGCGATGCGGTGCCGGTGGTCGCCTTCGAAGACCTCATTTAGATGCGCGTCCACTGACCGGGATTGCGCCTCGGCAGCATGGTCGTAATCGCCGATTTTGTGATAAAGTCTCGACAGGTCGCTCCATTGGCTTGGCGAGTTTTGTTCGCTGTGGATCTTCTTTTCTAGCACACGGATGGCTTGCCTGAACTCCCGCAAAGCCTCTTCTTCTTTGCCCTGCTGGCGGTAGATGTTCCCAAGCCTCTCGTAGAGGTAATCCAGGTCCGGGTCCATCTGCAGCGCCAAACGCATTTTGGCAATTGCCTGGTCGGTCATCCCGGTTTCAGCCAGTACGCACCCGTAATTGCCCAATATGATCGGGTTCTCCGGGCTCAGGCTCGCCGCCTTCTCAGAGTAGTAGAGTTCATCCGGGGTATTGGCTTGTTCTCCGCACACCAGCGCCAGCAGATTCGCGGCGCGTCCCGTTATCTCGCGCTCAGCCGCAAAATCCCGAAGGGCCACCTCGGCCTCTTCAAGTTGGCCGGCTTGCCGAAGCAGGTTCGCTTCCTGCAGTAGCATCGAATCCGACAGCTGCTGTTTGGCATCCAGCTCGTCCAGCATCTGTCTCCTGAAGGTGAGGAGGCGCCGCTCGGTCGGCTCGACTTGCCGGGGTGTCCAGGGGTCGTTGAGCGGGGAAGCGGCAGTGAATTCGCCACG
>Ga0181521_10008762_pt1 | contig 10282 bp, 10 predicted proteins | sample PEATcosm2014_Bin_32_FD_119764 | JGI IMG/M metagenome (GOLD analysis project Ga0181521, IMG submission 119764) | Peatland microbial communities from MTU Mesocosm Facility, Houghton, MI, USA - PEATcosm2014_Bin02_60_metaG | ecosystem: Environmental > Terrestrial > Soil > Wetlands > Peat | place... | reverse complement strand
TTTGCCAGATCAAGACCAATTGTAATAATATCGCCCATGGATGGCTGCCGTTGCTGGTGATCTTTGACGACCACCATTTTGGCACATCGATGCCGTCAGGGGGCCATCCACCCCATCAGTTGGCGGCCTCGTCATTCAGACCAAACGGACATGTCGCCTACTGGCCCAAAGCGGCGGTTCGCTGCAGCGCAGCGGTTCGTCCGGAATCGGAGCAATACCCGGACATCGGAGATCTGCCTCGGATCGATAACTTTCGATAGGCGGAACTATTTGTGGATGCTTCCTGAGTGCGGACCGGCTCCCTTCTAGGGGATGTGCGCGAGGCGCATCCGAACTATATGGACGTCATGTGCGGAAGGGTGATCCAAAGCAATGGACCTTTTAATCTGGCGACCGTGCACGGCATCGACAGCCAGGCCAGCAATTATCCGCGGCGGTACAATGCGGCACCGAGCCAAGAACTTCTCGTCATCCGGCGCAATCGCGACACCGGCGAGGTGTCGCTTGACCCTTTGCGCTGGGGACTGGTCCCGTATTGGTGCAAGGACCCGAAGGGCGGACGCAGGCCGATAAACGCGAAAGCCGAGACGGTGGCGCGCCTGCCGATGTTTCGCGATGCCTATGCACGGCGCCGCTGCATTCTTCCAGTCGACGGCTTCTTCGATTGGAAGGCGGTCAAGGGCCTAAAGGCAAAGCAGCCGTTTGCGATTGCGATGCGCGACGGCTCGCCATTCGGAATTGCAGGCATTTGGGAAAATTGGAAGGATTCGGCGAGCGGGGAGTGGCAACGCACGTTTGCGATCATCACAGTGCCGCCTAACGAGCTCTTGGCGCAGATCCACGACCGGATGCCGGCGATCCTTGGCAGGGCGGATTATGACCGGTGGCTTGGTGACGAAAGCGACCCTCACGACCTGCTGCGGCCGTTCCCATCGGAATTGATACGCATGTGGCCGATTTCAACGCGCGTCAACAAGCCGGAGAATGACGAGCCGTCGATCCTGGATCCTGTTACGACCGGGGTAGCGTGAGGGCAGTAGCGTACGATCTAGCGGTGGAGCACTGGTAATGACACTGTCAAAAACAAATATTTGCAACTTTGGTTGGAAGGCGAGCGACTTCACACTCAAGGGCGTGGACGGAAAAACCTACTCGCTCGCCGAGGTACGCGGGCCGAAGGGCACGCTCATTGTCTTCATCTGCAACCACTGTCCGTATGTGAAGGCGAGCATTGGCCGCATCGTGGCGGAAGCCAAGGCACTGCGCGAGATTGGCATCGCAACGATCGCTATCATGCCGAACGACACCGAAGCTTATAGAGAGGACTCGTTCGACAATATGAAGGCATTCGCGGCGACGCACGGCTTCACCTTCCCCTACGTCATCGACGAGACGCAGGATGTGGCGCGCACCTATGGCGCTCAGTGCACGCCCGACTTTTTCGGCTTCAACGCACAAGACGAGTTGCAATATCGCGGTCGGCTTGATGCGTCACGCATGACTGCGGTGGCGAATGCCCGCCGTGACCTTTTCGAGGCGATGAAGCAAATTGCGGAAACCGGCCGCGGCCCGACGGAGCAAGTTCCTTCAATGGGGTGTTCGATAAAGTGGAAGAATTGAGGGACGAAGTCCCCTCTCAACGATTGGCAAGAATCGGTTTCCGATCATCAGCCTACAATTCTTCGAAACTGTAGTCGTCTCCGCTTGGCGTAGACTAAAGACGCTACTCGACGAGCTTGCCGGGGTGTCTCGGCGGCCGACGGAGGAGAGCAACATACTTAGCGGAACCCCGCGCTGAGTACGGTAAACGCCGAGCAAACAGACCTTAACAGTCCGTCTCCAAATCCTTTCCAATAATTTTCCGACAATGGGAAACACAGGGGAAATCGAGGGTCATGGGCCAAACTCACGCGAAGACCGACAAACTCTCACTCGTCGCTGTAGCGCTGCCGGCCCACGGACGTTGAATCCCGCAGGACCGCGTCGCTTGGCAGACCCTTACGGATCTCGGTGTGTCATTTTAGCCGCCGATAGCCCGCTGAGTTTAATTTATCCAACCACGGTCTCGCCCGCCCCAGTTCCTCATCGAAATAGACATACCCGAGCGGTTGCCCGGTGTTGTCCCTGACGATGAAGTAGGCACCGTTATGCTCCTCGACGGTCCGCGGAGGCGGGAAGCGACGTACTGGCAAGGTAGTCACCTGTCGGGGTTCAGAATTAGGCTCGTCCGGTGCCGTGGCCAACGCTCAATCTCAGGTGAACTTACGGCGCATCATCGGCTTGGAGCGCAAGTGCATTTGAACGGTAGGCTTATACTGATCACCCGGTTCGCGAGCCATATGCACGATTGACTCGACGATAAAGTCCTCACGGTCCGGAAGGGTGATCCCTTCGCCAACTCGTGGCATCACGGCGAATTTTAATTTGTCCGGGGCTCCTCGTTTCGGCCGGAAGATGAAACACTCCACTGTCATGGCATGATACTCCCCTTCCTCAGCACCCGCCCGTCAATGACACTGATCCGAAGAGTCGCCCATGCCGCCTGCGGGCCTCGCTCGTTAGGATTTGCGCAGCAACTTGAGTTGTCCGAGCCTTGTCGTGGACGGGTAATGCTACTTCCAATCCGCATTGAAGGCGTTTCGAGAGCATACGGCCACGGCCATACGGGCTGGTATGCCCCAGGTGGTTAAGCGCGTATGCCGAGCCAGGCCTTAACAAACGGCCCCGGCAAGGTCCTTGCCGGGGCCAGGAAGCCCGCCATTGACTGATGGTTTAGTTATCGAGCTACCAGGAGTGGCGGCTCCCGGCGGATTACATAGAGATTGAGAGCAGAGCGGCGCTATTCACGATCATCGAAAATACCGCCATTGAGAGAGTATTTATCTGGATCATCATGGTGTCCCCATTTCCCTGTTCAAGTTGGTCCCCTGTTTGCCTGAAGACCGAATGCATCCGGCTAGACCTCCAACCGAACCGTTCGTTTCGTCGGGCGATCCATAAGACAACAACAATGCAAACAATCACTTCATTCAACTACCTCGACCCAGGCTTTTTATCAAAATGGTTGCGGGATTGCTGTCAATTGGTTATGTAGGACTTAATTTCGAGACGGCGATCGTCGTAGTACATCGGCAGCTTGCCGATGTTAGCCGGCGGTGCGGCGCGCCTGGAACTTGATCAACCGCTTGTTGACGAAGTGCCGGGTAGCGCTAGACCTCTGATCAATTCCTTCCCGATGCGTTCGCAACTCGCAGCAGTCTCGGCAATCAAAATCTTGTTGATCGGCCGACGCGGTAAGCAGTCTAAAGCGGGCATGGATTGCGTTAAAACTGCGCTCCGAATGAACTTACAGCGTGCTGTCGCGCTGTATTTCCCTTCGACCTGGGTCAAAACGGGCCTAGTACTCAGTTTGTAACCTCAAAATCCTGATCAATTCCCGTCGTGCTGTTGGGCGGATGATTCCGTGCGAGCGCGCTCGTCTCTGTAGCAAGCAGAAGCAAGGAATGGAATAGAAATGAAAACGACACAGAAATTGAACTTCCTCGCTGCCACCCTGGCTTGCGCGTTGGCATCCACAAGTGCTTTCGGACAAGAGTTACCTACGACTGGCACCATCGAATCGCCAATCGGCCCATTTGAGATCAAGAACGGCTACCCGACAGAAAGGACGGTCACCAAACTGTACGATGCGCTCGACTTCCAGCGCGCTACTCAGGCTTATCTCTGGGCCTTACCGTTGATGGCGATGACGGAGTGGCAGCGCTGGACGCGCGAGGAATTCGGCGCGGGCAACCTCGGCTACGTCGACTACTTCGATTTCAAGGACAAGCTCGGCATCCTCACCGCCAACGGCAACACGCCTTACGCGCAGGCGTTTCCCAATCTTGCCGAGACCGGGCCATTGGTCTTCGAAATTCCGCCGGGCGCGACCGCCGGCGGCCTTATCGATTTCTGGCAACGACCGATCACCGACACCGGTCAACTGGGCCCGGACAAAGGCAAGGGCGGCAAGTTTCTCATTCTCGGGCCGGGGCAACCCGATATCACGCCAGCACCTGAAGGTTATTTCGTATTTCGTTCACCGACGAACAACATGTGGTCCGGCCAGCGTGGATTGGACGCTGATCTGAACAAGGCCAAGGCTGTCATGGCCGAGTTGAAGATCTATCCCTATGCGCAGCGCGACAACCCTCCGCCGACCAAACACGTCACACCGGGTGGCAGAAAGTGGTCCGCTGCACAACCGCGCGGCATCGCCTATTGGCAAGGTCTGGCGAAGACTATCGGCCAGGAGCCGACGATCGAACGTGACCGCATGATCCTCGCAATGCTGGTGCCGCTGGGGATCGAGAAAGGCAAACCGTTCAACCCAGACGCACGCCAGAAGAAGATCCTCATCGAGGCCGCCAACGTGGGCGAACTCATGGCTCGCGCCAACGGCTACGCTAAGCGCTTCCCCGGCGCGGTGGTGTGGCCGGGCAAGAAGTGGGAAATATCACTTTTCCTTACCGAGACGAACCAGGAGAAACCCAACTACACGCAACTCGATGAGCGCGCGTCGTGGTTCTACGAAGCGGTGGGTGTGACCGAAGGCATGATGGGTCGCACTGTCGGCGCCGGGCAGGTCTATCTCGAATCGCAAAAAGATAGCACCGGTGCGTGGCTCGACGGCGGCAGCAATTACACTTTGCACGTCCCGAAGGACGCGCCCGTCGCGCAATTCTGGTCGTTCACCGTCTATGACAACGAAAGCCGTTGCCTGATCGACACCGGCACCTATCCCGATCGCTCCTCGCGCGACGACATCGTCACGAACGCGGATGGCTCGGTGGACCTGTATTTCGGCCCAGCGCCACCCGAGGGCAAGCCGTCGAAGAACTGGATCAAGACGCTGCCCGGCAAAGGCTGGTTCACTTACTTCCGCCTGTACGCCCCGACGCAACCTTACTTCGACCGCACCTGGGTGTTGCCGGATATAGCGCTTGTGAAGTGAACAAGCCAATCGGCGAATGAAGACAAAAATGAAGACCGCAAGCGGACAAATCCTTATCGCGATTGGGCTCGTTGGCGCGCTGACTGTCACCAGCGCCCAGTCAGCACAGGCACAAACCTCCCGTTTCGACGAACTAGCTAACGCGCCGTTCTCCGAAAATCGGCCCACGAAGGAGACCGCGCAAATCCTTCGCGACGAACTGATGTTCGAGCGGGCGACGCAGACCTATCTCTGGGCGTTACCGCTCATCAACACTCTCGGCATGAAGTTTGGCTCGGAGAAGGTCTTCGGCGCCGGTTACAACGTTCTGCCGGTGTGGAAGAAGCGCCTCGACGCGAAGACCCTGGTGACGACTCCGAACTCCGACGTCATCTACGCGATGAGCTACGTTGACCTTGGCAAGGACGGTCCGCTGGCGTTCGAGGCACCGCCGCAGCTACAGGGCATTCTGCTTGATTTCTGGCAACGCCCCATCCCGGTCGATGGCGGCAAGTTCTTTGGCGACGTCGGCCTCTTTGGACCCGACGAGGGCAAGGGCGGCAAGTTTTTGCTGCTGCCACCGGGCTATAAGGGCGAAGTGCCTAGTGGCTACTTCGTCTACCGTTCAGCGACTAACAACGTGTTCATCTTCCTGCGTTCGTTCTACCAGGACCCGAAGAATCTGGCGGCGGCAGTCGCGCTAGTTGAGCAATCGAAGATTTATCCGCTGAACGGCAAGGCCGATGCCAAACCCATGCAATTCCCCGACGCTTCAGGCGTGCCGGCTAACATGCTGCCGGTCAGTGATGGCAGCGTCTTCGATCAGCTCAAGCTACTCGTGGACAGCGACGGCGCCAACCTCGCCGATTCCGATTGGCTTGGGATGTTGGCCTCAATCGGGATCGTTAAGGGCCAGCCGTTCACCCCGGATGAAAAGACACGCGCGATACTCGATCGGGCTGCAAAGACCGCTTACAAAATGAGTCGCGTCGTTGGCTTTGAAGACAAGGCCAGCGGCCTCTCCCTTCGCGTCTATCCAGACCGTTGCTGCTGGCTCAATCCTTACGCAGATGGCACCCCCGCGAATTTGGGTGGGTCAAAAGATTTGGCTTGGAGGAATGTCGCCGGGCCGTATCCGTATCTGGCTCTCGACGCCCGGATTTGGATGTTCACCGACTACTACTCGATCAGCCCGGGAATGGTGTCCCAAACCCCGGGCAAGGGTGCCAAATACATGATTGCCTTTGCCGATGGCGCGGGCACAGCGTTGTCGGGCGACAGCAACTATCTCCTGAAACTGCCGCCGAACATCCCGGCCGCGAACTTCTGGTCGGTGACGCTCTACGAGGCTGAGAACGCTTCCGGTTTAGCCAACGGACAGCCTTTCCCGTCGCTCGGTTCAAAGGATAAGCCGGCGCTGAATGCCGACGGCAGCACAGATATCTATCTAGGACGCAAGGCACCCGCGGGCGAAGAAGGCAATTGGCTCGCGACTGTGCCGGGCAAAGGTTATTTCGCGATCCTACGGCTCTACGGCCCTACCGAAGCCGCCATCGACAAGAGTTGGAAGCCCGGCGACATCGAGAAGGTCAATCCCTAGGAGGCATCACCAGCCAACACCGGTTGGAGAGGCTGGCGCGCTACGGAGCTAGAGGCGCAAATGCGCACTAGGACACAACAATGCTGATCATTGCGATTCTCTACGTCTGCGCTGTTTGGTTGGTGTTCTTTCGGTTCAAACTCCTGCCGTGGAACTGGCCATGGCGAAGCGAGAGCCCAGGTCCGCTCGCTCGCTGCGCAGCTCGTGGCCGCTAGGGCTAGGGAGACGAATGCAAAGCTTGCGCTCGGATCGGAGATCGACGGCGAGCACACGACGGTCGCGCAGCTTGTTGCTCAGCTCGACAACGCAAAGTGGGAGCTCGACCAAACGACCATCCGTGCTCCCGCCGATGGATATGTCAGCACGATGGCGCTGGCGGTTGGGGCTCGGGCGGTGCCTTTGCGGTCGGTGCTGTCATTCATTCTGACTGACGATATCACGCTTGTCGGCGTCTTTTCCCAAAACGGGTTCCGGAGCGTTAAGCCTGGCGCTACCGTCAAGCTCGTATTCGCCAACAAGCCAGGGCGCATCTACAGGTCAACCGTCGGCAACATCATGCAGGGCGTCGGACAGGGGCAGATCGCGGTGTCCGGCATACTGGCGCGCGCAGAATCGATCGGCACAAGCAGCGATTATCCGGCACTGATCAATGTGCCGGCAGATATCGAACGCAACGTGCTTTGTCTCGGCATGGTTGGAACCGCGACCGTCATCTCGGACGACGCGGGGCCGATTGGATTTTTCGCTACGATCCTTCTTTGGGTTAAGGCCTACGCCGCATATCTCTGATAGGCTCAAGTCCGCTCTTGGCCCGTCCGAAGCGGCGGTTCGCCGCGTTGCAATGACACGTCCGCAGTTGGGGCACGAGCCGACATTGCAGGGACATCGTGAATGTGTCGGGTTTGCCAGGGAAAGAAACCCAGAGACGGCGCCGGGGCACCGTATCCAAGTTCGTGGTAGTTTCGCTCCGAGTGAGCGCTAACCTAAAAGATTGCCGCGCGCTTTCGATCCTTGCGCTTGCCATCGCATGGGCGGCTGTAATTGGCTGCACCGTTCCGGCCGTTGGCGAGATCGCAGTGCCGTCCTATGGCCAAACGCCGGGGCCACAACGGTCCGATCCAGACCAGGAAGACCCCGAATATAACGGTGAAGATTTCACGCGCCCGCAGCAAAGCTTCGAAACACGATTCGCGTACCAAACATCCTCAGGTACAACCAGCCAAACGGACCGAGAAAGCTGGCTGTTGAGGGCCAATTGGAAAGCCAAACTCGATAACGGCTGGAGGCTCGGACTGCTGGGTCAGGTTCCGGTCGTCGACAAGACGACCGTCACCCCCACTGGTACGGACGGGGATTTCGGCATCGGAGATGCGGCGTTGCAGGCCGCTCTCATCCACGACATTGATCGACACTGGGCATTCGGCTTTGGCGCTCGCCTAGTCGCTCCGACCGCCGCCGACTCGTTAGGAAGCGGCAAGTGGCAGATCATGCCCGGGTTCGGAGTCCGCTATTCCTTCCTCGAAATCGGGCCTGACACGTATTTTGTGCCGGTGGTCCGATACGCAACCAGCTTTGCCGGCGATCCTTCGCGGCGGAATATCAGCGAACCGCAGATCGCGCCAACACTGAACATCGGCCTGCCGGATCGCTGGTTCGTGACCTTCTATCCAAGCAACGACATTCGCATCAATTTCGGCGACCCGATTTCCGGCCAAACCGGCCGTCTCTTCCTCCCGTTTGACGTCGCGGTTGGTCGGAAAATCACCGACACCTGGACCATTTCGCTGGAGGCCAGCGCACCAATGGTCAACGATTATCCGGTCTACAAATTCAAAACTGAACTGCGGATCGTCAAGCGGTTCTGATCACTGGCGGGAACGATCGCAGCTCGCGCCTCAATCGGCAGGTTTGTAAATGACGTTACGGTGCTCCCGCGCCGAAAAGCCTCGCCGTTCTCCTGCAGCGCAAAACGACGCGAGTGGCCCCTTTCGACGTTCGCCGCGGCGCACCAATTCGGTAGCGATGCGAGGCAAAGCGGACGTGCCGGCAGCGGCTCGAAACGTCAACAATAACCCATTTCGGACAAACGCCAATTTCTTGATGTGCATCAACAGGCGTTGGCGCAAGCACGTTAGATTCATCGAAATTACCGCACGCCTTTCGGGCGAACTGTGCAGAGTGAGAAATTGGGCTACATGGCACTCAGATACTTCCTGAGAAACAACTGGCCTGCAATCACGATCACCGTGACCGTCGTTGCGATTGTCATCGCAACCGTCGTGATACTACGCGACATGCCACCGCGCATGATCGTTATGGCGACTGGGTCCGAGGGCGGCACCTTTTACGACGTCGGTGAACGTTACCGCGCGGTGCTCGCGAGTGCCGGCGTCGAGGTGCGGCTAGTGCCCACGGCAGGCTCGGCGGAAAACCTTGCGTTACTGCTCGACCCACATTCGGGAGTGAGTGTCGGCCTGATTCAGGGCGGTACTCTTGGCGCGGGAGCTTCATCTAAACTCGAATCGCTTGGGACGGTCTTTTACGAGCCCTTGTGGCTGTTTCATAAACGCGGGTTGGGAAACAACCAAGGGTATGTAGATCTGCGGGGCCGGAGGATATCGGTTGGGCCCGTAGGTAGCGGTACCCGGGAACTATCGGTCGAACTGCTCAAACGTAACGGGATTGACGGGCAAAACAGCGAATTGCTGGCCCTGACGACAAAAGAGTCGGAGGAAAAGCTCTTGGCCGGGGAGATCGACGCGCTGGGAACAGTGAACGCCTGGGAAGCACCCATAGTGCAGAAGCTTATTACTGATGAGCACATTGAGCTTTACAGTTTTGCCGCGCGCGCAGACGCGTATGTCGCGCTTTATCCATTTCTGAATAAAGTAGTGGTGCCGAGGGGTGTGGGCGATTTAGCGATGGATCTGCCGCCAGCCGATGTGATCCTGTTCGCACCGAAGGTCAGTTTGTTTGTGCGCAAGGATCTGCATCCCGCGATTCAATACCTGCTGCTTGATGCCGCAATGCAGATCCACTCGAGGCCGGGCATTTTTCAGCACGCTAACCAATTCCCTGCCGCCGAAGGCATCGACATCCCACTGAGTCGCGAGGCGCAGCAATTCTACAAATCTGGCCGGCCATTCCTGCACAACTATCTCCCGTTCTGGGTGGCGGAACTCTTCGGCACGCTAATCGTTTTGCTCATTCCGATTTTGGGCGTGCTCTACCCGATGATAAGATCTCTGCCACGCCTGTACGACTGGCTGATGCGATCAAAGATAACACGCATATACGGAGAACTGAGATTTCTGGAGGATGAGATAATAGATGCCCGCCGAGCCGGGCGCGACATCAGTGCAATGGTCGCGCAGCTTGATCACCTCGAGGAGCAAGCAAACCGTCTGAAGATACCGGTCGCCTACGCGAGCAGGCTATACGAGTTGCGAAATCATATTGATGTCGTGCGCGAAAACCTGTGCAAGGAGCCGACGAGGTGATCGAATAGAGATGCTGTTTGCTGCAGTGCATGAGTCCGTTCCTGATGCTGTGGACGGCTCCTCCACCGGCACGAGAGTGCCAAAGATGGGGCGCCGATAAGGCTCCCACGATTCGGAGGAGCTAGCCATGCAAGCTGTCACGACAATCGGTCTCGATATTGCCAAGTCGGTATTCCAGGTCCACGGCGTGGATGCTACGGGCCAGGTGGT
>Ga0181521_10008754_pt1 | contig 10290 bp, 10 predicted proteins | sample PEATcosm2014_Bin_32_FD_119764 | JGI IMG/M metagenome (GOLD analysis project Ga0181521, IMG submission 119764) | Peatland microbial communities from MTU Mesocosm Facility, Houghton, MI, USA - PEATcosm2014_Bin02_60_metaG | ecosystem: Environmental > Terrestrial > Soil > Wetlands > Peat | place... | reverse complement strand
CCGCCGTCCACTGCCGGAGTTTGTCCCGCTCCACTTCCGAAAGCTGACATGACTTCCCCATGCCCCAGGATAACGCGAGCCGGGTTATCTTGTCTAGTTATTTGTTGGACACTACACTAGCGTGGCAGTGCAGCCTATCGATTTCAGGTTGAACGGACGGTGCTTAGCGGTGCCATTTCGGGGGTGTGGAGCGTATATCCTCCATTTATTGTCCAATTGCGGCGTTTTCCGTCCGACCCGCAAGCAGCGCGGATAATTCCAGCAGAACCTCCATCATTCTCGGCTCTGAGTTATGCCCTGTGTCCCCTGGGTGGTCCCCTCGCTACCCGATGCATCCAACGATCCATCCTGCACTCCCCTGGCGTAGATGGCGGGCAAATTATGAGGTGCCTCAAGCCTACAAGATACTGGGCCAGCGGCGAGCGGCGTGGCGCCATCCCGCTGGAATGGAAGTTTGGCCCAAGCCAAGGTCGGCCAACCGAAGTGATCGGCATGCTGGTTTGCGACGAGCATGGCAGGGCGATTCAGCCAAAGAACCCTGGTACGGTCTGAGCTCATTTGGTTCAGGCTCAGGATTCCCGCCGATTCGGTGTCTGCGTTCCCAATCGAGGCCAACGATCCCGTTCCCTTTACGGCCCGCTCTCCGGCAGTTTTCCCAACGCAATGCCCCAAACCGCGTGAAGGGGCGCCGGAGGCCTGCCGGGGGGTCGATAGCGCGAACTGGGATGTCAAGAACTGCGCGGGCAGCGCGCTAGCGCAAACCCCGAAGGCCGCCGGGCGGCGGAGAAGTTCCTGGGTTTCCCCCCGCGCGCCTGACTGGTTACTTAAACTCGAGTGAAACGGGATTGCTGTTCATCCCATCTGCTTGTAATTGAAGAGTTTGCAAGCCGCTTAGGCCGCCGAACGGACCCTTCAAGTGAAGATTAATCTGATCTAGTCCGGGGAACTGGCCCTGAGCACCGGCGAATGACACCTCCGCCGTGAACGATCCAAGCGAGGCGGAGACCGCCCCGTAGTGTCGGATACCAGTCCCATATAAAACTATGTACAGATCGCTCAGATTGGCCGGCAAAACCATGGGCACTATGTCGCATCCAGTGCCTGAACACTGATACGGAGCCAGGGAGACGGTGGTATTGTCGTTTAGGACGCCTGAGATGGATGCGAGGGGCACGCCGGTGCCGTCACCCTTCACGGTGAAAATACCCGGAGACACGTTCGTGATCAGCACATCAGACGATGCCGTGCCTATTGCCAAGGTGTATCGTCCCGATGCGAGATTCGACGGCACGGCGAAGTTGATCTGTCCACTCGACACGTACCACAGGGGGCACGCTTGTCCACCCAGCGAAACGCTTACGCCTCCCAAAGTAGTCGGATAAGGGTTCCCACCCGCCTGCGCGGTTGTTGGGCTCAGATTAACCCCAAAAACCGTGGCTAGCGAATCCGGGGCTAAAGAAATGGGCGCGTAGCTCGCGGCATTTACCAGCCCTAAGGGTGCAATTGTGGCCGCCGTGCAGCTTGAGGTGACGCTGGCGCGGGCGCTGGCGAGGGTTCCGGCACCGGACCCATTTGGAGACTGGACCATAAAGACCAGCGTTCCGTCAGGAATCCCAAATAGGGTCGTGGTACCCTCAGAGCCAAACTGGCCAGCGACGGCGGGGCCGGAAGCCGCGTTGAGATGAAATTCGATATTGCTCGGAGCGATCCACGAAAGCCCGAACTCGGCGATTTGGGTACCACATGCGGAGGCGTTCAAGGGTGACAGCGCCATTAGGGCTCCCGCCCCGTCTTGGTAGACCGGGCTGGTTGGCCCGTTGTTCAAAGATAGAACCGCTCCTCGCAGGCTCGGGCCCGAGTTGGCGCCCGCCGTCGCTTCCACCGTTCCGTTGCCTGCGCCGGATGCCCCGGATAGCTGCAGCCAGGAAGCTGATGAGTTGACCGTCCAGGTGCATTCCGGCGCCGTACCGTTAATTGCAACTGAGAATACAGACTGGAGGAACCCAATATTACTAGATGGGGTAGCAAAGGTCGGTGCGCAGACAAGGCCCGCTTGGCTGATCGCAAGAACCTGCGAACCCAGCGTGGCATTGCACGAGGCACTTTGCAGGATCAAGTTGCCTGATCGAGGACTACCAATGTTGTCTGTACGGCGTACTGGAGCGGGATTCCGGGAGGAAGCGCGTTCGAGCCTGTGACTGAAAGCCACGGGCTATCTGATTCGACTAGAGCGGTGCACGTTGACCCGGTTGACAGCAGCGGCACGCTGTATGAGTTCGCCTGATATGGGACGCTGTCCGCAGCGCGCGAGAACCCGATTTGCGGCCCGGACGGGAGGTACTGAAAGGCGCTGATGACGATCTCCTGGGTCGTCGGCACGGCTGGAGCCTCGCCGGCTCCGATATAGAAGTTGAGGTGCAAATGCACGTCCCCCGGCGTGGGCACGGGCGTGGGGCCGCCAGTGAAGCTCCATTGGCCAATCAAACTGTTGGTCGCGCTCGTGGATGTGAATCCAACTTCAGTTGGAAGCCACGAAACCACGTGCGTGGAAGGGCTGGAGGGGCTCATGAGGAAATTGCGGATATTGTTTGGGCCGTTGTATGGCTGTACGACAAACTGCGCGTTTGTCGCGGCGGCGGCATTTCCCCATCGACTGAACTCGATGTCCCACTCCTGATTGTTTTGGTCCCCAGCCTGCGCATCCCAAGTGAACAGACCTAGGGTCAGGTTAGGATCCAGATTGTTGAGTTGGGAATTGATTGTAAATTCGTAGGTGCCATAGCCAACGGTCTGCTTCGTGTAAACTTCGGCGGCGCACCAGGAGTCTCCGCACTGGGACACCCTTAGATGGAGTTGGCCCGCAGAGTCCACGTAGGCGTTGCCCTGGAGAAAATACTGAGGACCTGGATAAACCTGAACCGGGGCATCTTTCACGTACCAGTCAAACCCCGCGAACTGAATTGTTGAAAACTGGGGTAGGCGTGGGTAAGTAGCAGTCGCCACGGCATTGTGTTGGATGACAAATGGGGTAGTCGCTGTTCCACTGCAACTGACCGGTAGGTTGGCAGGAGTCAGGTAGGCGGTGAATCGCGTCGCTGAACGGAATACTACGCTCGCCGCAGTATTGACCGAAAACTGCCCGCTTTGGAGGGGAACCGGAGAACAACTGCTCGGGAGCCCGGACCAACCCAAGTCCGGAATGAACGCAAATAAGTACATGGCGAGTTGCTGGGAGCCGGTCCCATACACGCTTCCCGTGATCAGCCCGTCTTGACCCCAAGCGGGGATCGTCGTGATGGAAATTGTCGGCTGAACAGCCTGTGAACCCAGTTCCAGAACTGCAAGAGTCGATGTTGCAACTAAGGCAAAGATTCGTCCGATCTTCATTGTCTCCTCTGGGGGGACGGGGAAGGCGGTGTGGTCTGGTTGAGACATCAAGCCGACATCCCAATTCCATTCTTTGCTTCGTAACGAGTGTACTCCAGGGTCGAAATTAGTACAAGCTAAGATTGGGCGCTGAGAGAACCCGCCGGACACCTAGGGTCGGTGGTACTGCAAAGACTTGTCACGATGAAACGGCGGGAGAAGGCCGGGTAAGGTCGGCAATATTCTCCAATTGATTCCAACCGACCATGGAGAAATAAGGGGATCTCGCCCGTTACGACATTTCTCCTATTCTAGCGTGGCAGTGCAGCCTGTCGATTTCACGTTGAACGGACGGTGCTTAGCGGTGCGTATGAGGGCCGGGCGGAACTGGCTCGCCAACGCGCCAAGTGATACCGGCGTGCTACATTAAAGCCAGAGCCGCGAATGACCATTGACGAACGGATCGAAGCCCTCACTATGAACCTGGAACTGCTCCATCGGGATGTCCAGGATCTCAAAGCGGTGGCCCAGCAGGATGAGGAAAACATCCGTGCGCTCGCCCGCATCGCGGAAATTCACGAGCGCCGGTTCACCGATCTCGAGGGCGCACAGTAAAGCCGCGCGCCGCATTTCTGCCCGGCGAGCATTTCTTTTACTATAAGTTGTGAGCCCGAGTTTCCTTCCGGTTACGGAAGAATCCATTCCCCGCGTGCTGGAAATGGCGGCGCGCCTCTACGCGCAGGGAGGCGATCCGTGGGACGCCCAACGCGCCCGCCGCGCCATGCTGCAACTGATCGCCGCGCGCGAGCACGGCGCCATGTGGCTCATCGACGCGGGCGGCCGCTCCGCCGGATACCTCGTGCTCACGGTCTGCTACAGCCTGGAATTCGGCGGCCGTTTCGGCCTGCTGGACGAGCTTTACCTGGAAGAGCCCTATCGCGGCGCGGGTCTGGGAGCGCAAGCCATGGCTTTCGCCGAAGCGGCTTGCCGCGAGCGCGGCTGGCAGGCGCTGCGTCTGGAAGTTGGGCATGGCAACGCCCGCGCGCTAGCATTGTATCAGGGGAGGGGTTTTCGCATCGAAGATCGCCATCTCATGACCAAGTGGCTGTAAGGACCTGCATGCTTGCCGATATCGTCAACCTGCCCACCGCTTCCAACTACGCGATTCGCCTGCACCCGCGCGACAACGTGGCCATCGCGCGCGTGCCTGTTCCGGCGGGCGCCGAACTGCGCATCGATGGCGTGGCCGTGGTGGCGCGGGATGCTATTCCCGCCGGCCACAAGCTGGCGCTGCGCGAGATCGCCGCGGGCGAGATGGTGGAGCGCTATGGGCAGGCTATCGGCCGCGCGCGCGAGACCATCGCGGCCGGTATGCACGTCCACACCCACAACCTGGTATTCGAAGAACTGCGCCTGGAGTACGAATTTCCCGTCACCAGTACCGCGCTTCCGGTGCGGCGCAGCCAGCCCACGTTTCCGGGTTATCGCCGCGAAGACGGACGCGTGGGCACGCGCAACTACATCGCGGTGGTGGCGGCCAGCAATTGCGCCGCCCATACGGCCGAATGTATCGCGCGCAGTTACGAAGGGGAAACCCTGCCGCCGGGCGTGGATGGCGTGGTGGCGTTTCCGCACGGCGAAGGCTGCGGGCATGCTTTTGGGCCGGATGTCGACCAGTTACGGCGTACGCTGGGCGGCGTGCTCGACCATCCCAACGTGGCCGCCGCGGTGATTCTGGGGCTGGGCTGCGAAACCAACCAGATCGAGCATTACCTGGGCGCGGGTGCGCCGCGCACGGACCGGCTGGTGGGGATGACGGTGCAGGGAAGCGGCGGCACGGCGGCTACATTGCAGGCGGCGCGCCGCGAAATCGCGCGCCTGCTGGAGCGAGCCGCTGCCGGGAAGCGCAGCGAAGTGCCCGCCAGTTCGCTGGTGGTGGGGCTGAACTGCGGCGGGTCCGATTCCTTTTCCGGCATCACCGCCAACCCCGCGCTAGGCTACTGCTCGGATCTGCTGGCGGAGATCGGCGCTTCCAGCGTGCTCGCCGAGACGCCCGAGATCTTCGGCGCCGAGCATTTGCTGATTCGCCGCGCGCGTAATCGGCAGGTAGCGGAAAAATTAATTACCTGCGTGCAAAATTACAAGCGATACCTGAATCGCTTCGAAGGCAGCTTCGACGATAACCCGAGTCCCGGGAATAAGGACGGCGGACTGAGCAACATCCTGGAGAAATCGCTGGGCGCGGTGGCCAAGGGGGGGACTTCGCCGCTGATGGAAGTATACGAATACGCCGAGCGCGTGACGGTTCCCGGCCTGGCGTTCATGAACACGCCGGGGTACGATCCGGTTTCTCTCTCCGGCCTTGCCGCGGGCGGCTGCAACCTGATCGCGTTCACCACCGGACGCGGCAGCGCCATCGGGTTTCCCACCATCCCGGTGCTCAAGATTGCCACCAACAGCAACACCTTCCGGCGCATGAGCGACAACATGGATGTCAACGCCGGACGCATCGCCGAGGGAGAAACCGGCGTGCAACAGGTGGGGCGCGAAATTTTCGATCGGTTGCTGGAAGTGGCCTCCGGACGTAGGACTCACGCCGAGCGCCTGGGCCATCGCGAATTCGTGCCCTGGCGTATCGGCCCGGTGATGTAGGACAGGCCGACGGGGGCGTCGGCCGCGGGCGAGGGCGCCCACCCTACCTTCGGTACAATAGCAAAAGATGTTCCGAAAGCTGTTTCTTACCGCTGCCGCCGCGCTGCTGATCGCCGCCGCCGGCCCCGTTCAAACCGCCCAAAAATCCGCGCTCGACAAGGCCGCCCTGGAGGCCTATGTGCGCCACCTGTTCGTCATGGATAGCCGCATCACCGTACAGGTGCGCGACCCCAAGCCGTCCACCGAACTCCCCGGCTTCTTCGACGTCACGGTGCATGCCTTCGCCGGCAAACAGTCGCAGGATTTCCAATTCTTCGTTTCCAAAGACGGCTCGCGCATTGTGCAGGGCACCGTCTACGATATCGCGAACAATCCGTTCAAGCCGCAGCTCGACAAGCTGAAGACCGAAGGCGCGCCCAACTTCGGCACGCAAGGGGCGCCCGTCGTAATGGTGGAATTCAGCGATTTCGAATGCCCCTACTGCAAAGAGGAAGCCGCCATGCTGCGCGCCAATCTGCCGGCCGGCTACCTCAAGCAGGTGCACTTTTACTTCAAGGAGTTCCCGCTTGAAATGCACCAGTGGGCCCGGACCGGCGCCATCGCGGGACGCTGCGTGGCGCGCCAGAACAACGACGAATTCTGGAGCTTCCACGATTGGATCTTCCTGCATCAGACGGACATTACGCCGGAAAACCTCAAGGATAAGGTGATGGAATGGGCCAAGCTTGAACCGGCGCTGGATGCGGCCGCGCTCAGCCAGTGCATCGATAGCAAAGCCACCGAGCCGGAGGTCGCCAGGACCGTTGCCGAAGGTCAGGCCCTGGGCATCGTGCAGACGCCCACGCTGTTCGTCAACGGCCGCAAACTGGACGGCGCCATCGACTGGCCCAATTTGAAGAGCATCATCGATTACGAAATCGAATACCAGAAGACCGCCAAAAACGCCGGCGAAGATTGCGGCTGCGAACTGAAGCTCAACCTGCCGGGCGCGCAGCCCTCCAAGACGCTGCCGCTGGTTCCTCCCAAAAAGCAGTAGGCGCCTCATGAAAAACTTGAAGCTCCGGCTACCCGTTCTGGCGCTGGCCGTTTCGCTGGCATTCGGCGCATCCGCCACGCTCGATCCCAAGGTCTACCTGGACGAGATCAAATACCTGGCGTCGCCGGCACTGCGCGGGCGCGCCACCGGCAGTCCCGAATTGGAACAGGCCGCCGCGTGGCTGGCGGGAAAGTATCGGGAAGCGGGCGTGCCGCCGGCTTCCCCGGCCGGGTACCTGCTGCCGTTCGCCGTCACCACCAGCGGCACGCTGGGCACGGGCAACCGCTTCCAGTTCACGGAAAACGGCGCCTCCAGTACGCTAAGATTTCCCGCCGATTTCGTCCCCTTTCAATTCTCCTCATCCACCCGCGTGGACGCCCCGGTAGTCTTCGCGGGCTATGGCATCACGGCGCCCGAGTACCACTACGACGATTACGCAGGCATGGATGTTAAAGGCAAAATTGTTCTGGTATTGCGGCACGAACCTCAAGAAATGGATGAGCACAGCGTTTTTGCCGGCAAGCAGCTCACCACGCACGCCCAGTTCACCAGCAAAGCCAGCAACGCCAAGATGCACGGCGCCGCCGCCGTGATCCTCGTCAACGACCTCGCCAATCACCCCGGCGAGCCCGACGACCTGGCGCGTTTCGGCAATGCCGATGGTCCCGAGGATGCCGGAATTGGCTTCGTTCAAGTGAAAGAGGCTTCCATCGACGGTTGGTTCCGCGATGCCGGAAAGAGCCTGCCGGCCATCGAAGCGGGCATCGACAAGGACCTTCAGCCGGAGAGCTTCGTCTTTCCCGCGGCGCTGCGCGTGGATGCCGCCATCGATATCCGGCGCGAAGTGAAAACCGTCCACAACGTAGCCGCCTACCTGCCGGGCGAAAGCAACGAATACGTGATCATCGGGGCGCACTACGACCACCTGGGATTAGGCGAGCGCTTCTCCATGGCTCCCGATCTGAAAGGCGCCATCCATCCCGGAGCGGACGACAATGCCTCGGGCACGGCCGGGGTAATCGACCTGGCGCGCTGGTTCGCCGCGCAGCCAAAACACAAGCGCGGTATTTTGTTTTTGAACTTCGCGGGCGAAGAGATGGGATTGCTGGGGTCGGAAGATTACGCCTCGAACCCCGTGCTGCCGCTCGATAAGGCCGCCGTCATGATCAACATGGATATGATCGGCCGGGTGCGCAACGCCAAGCTTTACATCGGCGGTTCGGAAACCGGCAGCGGAATGCGCGCCATGCTGGACCGCGTCACGCCGCAGAGCGGCCTGAAGATCGATTTCTCGGATACCTCCGGCTACGGCTCGAGCGATCACACCTCCTTCACCGCCAAGCAGGTTCCGGTGCTGTTCTTTTTCTCGGGCTTGCACAGCGACTACCACAAGCCCAGCGACACCTGGGACAAGATCGACGCGCCGGGCGCGGTCAAAGTGCTGCAACTGGTGGCGCAGATCGCGGCCGAATTGCAGGATGCGCCCGAGCGGCCGCGCTTCGTGCGCGTGGCGCCGGCGCATGGCGAGGGCGCCGGACCGCTCTCTTCTTCCTCGGGCAGCGGCTACGGGCCTTATTTCGGTTCCATCCCCGATTTCGGCGAAGGCGTCACGGGCGTGAAGTTCGCCGACGTGCGCGAGGGCTCGCCCGCCTCCAAAGCCGGTTTCAAAGCCGGCGACGTGCTGGTGGAATTCGATGGCAAGCCCATCCAGAATCTCTACGACTTCACGTACGCGCTGCAAGCCAAAAAACCGGGGGATGAAGTGGTGGTGAAGGTGATGCGGGACGGCGCGCCGGTGGCGGCCAAGGTGCTGCTGACGAAGCGCAACTGATCAGCCGGGCCTGGACAGACCGGAAGGTCTGTCCTACTGCGTTTTCTTGGCGACGAACGGTTGCGCCTGTTCATCGCCGCTGCGCTGGACTTTGAAATCGATCTTATCCGTACCCACCTTGCCGGTGTACTTCAAGTCGATTCCGTTGCCGAAGTCCAGGTGAACCGTGAAAGCGATGTCGTCGCCATTGATCTCGCCGTTCTGAATGGGCTGCTCGAACTGATCGCCGCCCATCGTCCCGGTGAGCTTCCCGCCATCGGCTTTCAATTTGAAAGTGATGCTGTAGGTGTTGCCGCCGGGACCGGGCTGGTCGCCGGTCCAGGTGCCGGTGGGGTCGGCGGCCAGTAAAACAGCGGCGCCCAAGAGCGCGGCAAATACGATGCGTGGGAGCATGCTCGCCATTATACGGCAAATGAAGCGGAGGCTGCGGCCGAGACCGGTTTGGGTTACATCATTAAATGACTTGACAGGGTACTACGAGCGCCGCTCACGTCAGTTCGCGGGAATGCAGAACGTCGAGAAAGTGCGCGTCGGCACCATGGCAAACCAGATCCGGGCTTTCGCTTCAATGTTTCTGCATGAGCCGCATCGGGCAGGTCGCTATTACGGGACGCTATTGCGCTCGGTCGGTGAGAGCATCTTTAGGGTGGACCACCGGCTCTTGCCGTACTCGCCGCTCGGATTCCGGCGCGTCAGCGCTGTCGTCAACCGGCGAACAGACGCCAGCACGGTGGCTTTATCCTGGCGTTTGACCCGCAGGACGATAATCCCGGTGTGCTCGCCGGGCGGGTACGCCCGAATATTCGCGAAGTCCAGGTCCAAGGTCACCAGAATTCGACCCTCCGACCGGCTCGCAGTTGCGACTCTTTCATCCTCCGCCCCGGACAGGTTCTCATCCGCAACCGTATCCGCGACGAAACCGATGCTGCGCAGAATCCCGGCCGCCACGGCCGGGAGGTTCTCATCGATTTTGAAGTTCACGCGGTAAGCTCGGCTGGCAGGTCGACGGAGCCCTCACGCGCCAGTTCCGCTGCGTACGCTAGAGCGGCGTCGATGTCCCCGGATTTTATCGCAGGATAGCTGGCGAGAATCTCACTCCGGGGGACGCTGGCGGCGACATTATCCAGGATGACAGAGACCATGATCCGGGTGCCTCGGATGCAAGCCTTTCCATGGCAGACGGAGGGTCGACGCTGATGCGCTCCTTCCAATTCTCCATCGACCTCATCATATCGCGTCTTGGGCGGGCGCCGGGTTCCCGGCGTTTCCGATTACTCCCCATAAGTCGTTAGCGCCCTATCGGGAGTGCCGCGGCGGAAATCCCTTGCAGAACGGAATAAGGTTCGGGCCGCGGCACTTTCGATAGGGGCGACTTGAAGGAGGTGGCCGAGTCGAGTCGCTATGG
>Ga0181521_10008753_pt1 | contig 10290 bp, 11 predicted proteins | sample PEATcosm2014_Bin_32_FD_119764 | JGI IMG/M metagenome (GOLD analysis project Ga0181521, IMG submission 119764) | Peatland microbial communities from MTU Mesocosm Facility, Houghton, MI, USA - PEATcosm2014_Bin02_60_metaG | ecosystem: Environmental > Terrestrial > Soil > Wetlands > Peat | place... | reverse complement strand
TTCTTGCCTTCGATGACTTCGTAGCGCGGCTCGAAACCGTGCTCCACGTCCACTGCCAGATCCCGCTTGGGTAGGTCCTTAATATGACCGAGCGAAGCTTTGACGATAAAGTCCTTGCCCAGGTATTTGTTGATGGTCTTCGCCTTGGCGGGCGATTCCACGATTACCAGAGCTCTTGCCATATATGCCGTTCTTCAGAAAACAGTCTGTCCCCGCCACCCGAGAAAATGAATTTGCCGGGAACCCAGACTGTGCTACCACACTTTAACAAAGTTTTTGCCGGGAAGTTGCCTGACCAGCCCCATCATCTCGAGTTCGAACAGCGCTGCCAGGAGTTCGGAGGTCGAAGTGTCCTCTACCTTTGTCAACAGATCGTCCAGGTGCGTGGCGGAATCCACCTTGAGGGCTTCGAGCGTGCGGCGGGCAACCGGGCCCAGGTCGGGACCGGGTTCATTCGCATTAGATGCTTCGGGCGCCGCGGCGGTTTCGCCTCCCTCCACCAGGATGCGTTTGCGCCCCCTGTCAATTAGATGCCGGCGGGATTCGGCCGGCAGTTGGGAGACCACGTCGTTCCAATCCTGCACCAGGCGCGCTCCCTGCTTAATCAACAGGTTCGGGCACCAGCTCAACTTCGAAGTGATGTTGCCGGGGACGGCGAAAACCTCGCGGCCCTGATCCATCGCCAACCGCGCCGTGATGGCCGAGCCGCTGTACTGCGCCCCTTCGACGACCAGCACTCCGAGGCTGATGCCGCTGATGACGCGATTGCGGATGGGGAAATTCTGCGGAAAAGCCGTGGTTCCCATGGGGAATTCGGAAACGATCAACCCCTTGTTCGCCAAGTCCGCCATCAGCCCGCGATTCTCCGACGGGTACACGACGTCCACGCCGCAGCCGAGCACGGCGATGGTGTCGCCGCCCGCCTGCAACGCGCCCTTGTGCGCCGCCGTATCGATGCCGCGCGCCGCGCCACTGGTGATGGCGAGGCCGGCGTGCGCCAGGTCCGAAGAGATCCGCTCGGCCACCGCGATACCGTACGGCGTGGCGCGGCGGGTTCCCACAACGGCGAGCGAAAGCGCGCTCAGCAACTCCACCCGCCCGCGCGCAAAGAGCACAATGGGAGGATCGAAAATCTCGCGCAGAGCCTGCGGATAGCGCGGGTCTCCGATGGTGACGGCCACGGCGCCGGCCGCCGCCATCTTCTCCTGCTCCGCCACGCCGTCTTCAAATGTGCAGCCGCTCGAGATGGACTGCGCCACCGCGCCGCTCACGCCGGCGGCCTCGAGCTCGGTGCGCGAGGCGCGAAAAATGGCCGCGGGCGCGCGGAACCGGTCGAGCAGTTTGCCGGCGCCCCTGGCGCCCAGACCGGGTACCAGTTGCAATGCCAGCCAGTAGAGTTCTTCATCGCGGCTGATTAGGGGAGGTGGCATGGGAGGCCGGGTTTCCGATCACGACGATAACAGCCGTGGAGCAGACCGCGCAAGTAGTCCGGCCCCATCGTGGGGTGTACTCCACGCATCGCCGTAGGTGCCAGGCATGCCCGAGCCGCTTTTGCACCAAGCATGGCGGGCGACCCATGGGCAGCGTCCCCGCATTAGCGCGCATCCCGTCTACACTGGTAGCGAGCCCCCCATGAAACAGGAAGCTCGATTCTTCGACGGCAAAGAGCCGGTGTTGATCTACATCGCCAAGCGGCTCAACGACGCGCTGAAGCTGGAAGGGCTGCTCACCGAAGCCGGCCTGGATTATGGCGTGGAAGCCGACGAATACCGCGGCGGCATCATCTTCGCCACCACGCGCACAGGAGCGTTCTTCTACGTGCTGCCGGAGTCAGAGCCCGCCGCGCTCGAAGTCATGCGCCGCGGCGGCTACAAGCGCCGATCCGCGGTTCCAGCGTCTCCAGCCGCTAATCGCGGAAACGTATGAGGCTTTCCTTTCCGGCTTCTCAGGGCTTTTCGGACGTGAGCGCCTGCCGCGTGGCTTTAAGCGTACTGCTGAGCGATTCTCGAGGTAGGCTGCGAATGATGGGGTTGATCAGCCACCCCAGGCCGAGTGGGACGTCGCGGGACAGGGAGATGGCCTGACACTCCAAATACACGCCGCCATCGCGCTCCTCGAACTTCCAGAGCGTATTCAGGCGCCACATGAAGCCGTGATCGTTGCCTGGCGGCAGCTCACGCTCGTTGGGACCGGGGTCTTCGACCTCGGCGATGCGTGTGGTGAATGACTTGCTGTACCAGCGCTTGGGGTCGAGGCGCACGTAGTGCACGTCGTGTTCGGTATTGAGAACCACGGTCAGTATCTGCTTCTTGACCACGCGCAGGAAGACATGGAAATTGTCGCCATGGCGGCTGAGCAAGCGCGAGTCGATCACCTCGGAACGATAGATGTTCTTGTGGTTGGCGTAGTCTTCGAGCACGCGCAAGGTCTGCGCGAGGGTGGCGCCGGGAACGAAGACGGCGCCGGTCCAATCGTGGATCAGCCCGCCCGGGATTTCGATATCGCCCGATTGGTTGGAGGGATCGGCGAGAATCTTGCCTTCATTCACTGCGCGCTTGCGATTGGCCGACGCATCCACCCAAAGGAACGCGTCTGCGCGCAAGCTGTTATCGAAGCGCGTGACGGCTGCCTGCATGTACTTGTCGAAAGCTTCCACCGTGGGCGGCTTCAGTTGCACCCTGGCCGCGTCCGGCAACCCCGCCAGCATCCACGCCGCGGCAAGAAACAACGAAGTGTTCCGTAACATCGCTCGCCTGCTGATTCGTCTACTCATTCAGCATGGCACGGAACGTTGCGACGGAGAAGGCGCGGTTTCAAGAAGCGTCGCGCGCGCAGGTGAGTTTCCTGGCGCCGATCGAGAAGCGCTGCCTGATATGGCTGGCGCGGCGCACTCCGGCGTGGATCAACTCGGATCACCTGACCGCCTTGGGCCTGATTTCATTGCTCGGCGCGGGGCTCAGCTATTGGTATGCGCACTCGAATCGGCTGGGGCTACTGCTGGCGATCGCTTGCCTGGTGCTGAACTGGCTGGGCGACAGCCTGGACGGAACGCTGGCGCGCGTGCGAAACTGCCAGCGGCCGCGCTACGGATTCTACGTCGACCATATGGTGGATGCACTCGGCACGTTTTTCCTGTTGGGCGGGATGGCTCTTTCGGGCTATATGAGTCCAGTGGTAGCCGGCGGCTTGCTGGTAGTCTACTTCCTGTTATCGATCGAAGTGTATCTGGCGACTTACACTATCGGCACGTTTCATATCTCGTTCTGGAAGTTCAGTCCCACCGAGCTGCGAATTCTGCTGATGATCGGCAACCTGACGCTGCTGTACCGGCCGATGGCGCGGATTGCCGGCCATACCTGGCCGCTGTTCGACTTTGGCGGCACGATCGGGATCTGCGGCATGGCGGCCATGCTGGTGGTAGCGGTTGCGCGGCACACCGCTCATCTGTATCGCGCGGAACCGCTGCCGGGCGAAGCCACGCGCGGCGCGCGGACGCCGGCCGGAGCGGGTGTGCCGTGATCCGCTGGCTGAAGTTCAACGCGGTGGGGGCGATGGGCATTGCGGTGCAGCTTGCCGCGCTGGCCCTGTTCAAGAGCGGCTTGCACATGGACTACCTGCTCGCCACCGCGGCGGCGGTGGAGCTTGCCCTGCTGCACAACTTCATGTGGCATGAGCGCTGGACGTGGCGGGACCGCAGCGCCGGCGGCCGCGCCGGGCGGCTGGTTCGGTTTCACTTGGCCAACGGGCTGCTTTCGATCGCGGTCAACCTGGGGCTGATGCGCATCCTGGTCGGCCGAATGCACTGGCCTTACCTGGCCGCCAACGTGACCGCGATTGCGGCCGGGTCGGTGATCAACTTTTTCCTGGGCGACCTGCTGGTCTTCCGGCGGGGGGACGGACAGGGCGCGGACCGGCCGCGCGAGAGAAAGACGTGCGCCCGCGGGCGGGCGTTGGCAGGCTAAAACCTGCCCCCTTGTGACACAATGGGGGAGAATCGTCCGCAATGGTAACCTCTCATCATGAGAATCTCGCGTGTTGCTCTTCTTCTGGGGTCGGCGGCGGCCTGCCTGGCGCAAAGCCGCGATGCGATGTTTGACAAGCTGGCTGACCGCTATTTCAATGAAGTGGTTTTCCGTTACTCGCCTGATGCGGGCACGCAGGCGGGCTTCCATCAGTACGATGCGCTGCTGGCTTCCGGCGCGCGCAGCGAAATCCAGGCCGAGGTCGCCGCCCTGCACGGGTTCGAAACCGAAGTCGCGGCGTTCGACACGCACGGCCTGTCCGCTTTCGCGGCGGCAGACCACGAATTGCTGCTCAACCAGATCCGCGGCCAGCTTCTCGAACTCGAAGCGATTCGCGGCTGGGAGAAGAACCCGGATGCCTACTCTTCCGGCGCGGCGGGCGTGATCTTCGTCATCATGAGCCGCAATTACGCACCGGCGGCGGAGCGCCTGAAGTCCGTGATCGCGCGCGAGCGGCTGATTCCGCGGCTGTTTCAATCGGCGCGCGAGAACCTCGTCAATCCGCCACGGGTCTACACCGAAGTTGCCCTGGAGCAAGTGCCGGGTATCGTCAGCTTCTTCCAAAATGACGTGCCGGCGGCGTTCAAACAGGTTACCGACCAGGCGCTGATGGGCGAGTTCCATCAGACCAACCAGGCGGTGATCGACGCGCTACAGGCGTATCAGACCTGGTTGAAGAACGACCTACTGCCGCGTTCCACGGGCGATTTCCGGATCGGCGCGGAGAACTATCGCAAGAAGCTGCTGTATGACGAGATGGTGGATACGCCGCTCGACCGGCTGCTCGAGGTCGGCTATGAGAACCTGCGCCACAACCAGGAATGGTTCCGCCGGGTAGCGGCCGAGATCGATCCGAAACGGACGCCGCAACAGATACTCGAGGAACTCGAGAGCGACCACCCGGAGCCCGGCAAACTGCTGGACACTTTCCGCGGCGTGCTGGGCGGCCTGCGCGAGTTCATCGAGCAGCACCACATCATCACCATTCCGTCGCCGGTGCCGCCGATCGTCGAAGAGACGCCGCCATTCATGCGCGCGCTGACCTCGGCATCGATGGACACGCCCGGACCTTACGAAAACGTGGCCAAGGAAGCCTTTTTCAACGTCACGCTGCCGGACGCCGGCTGGCCTGCAAAGGACGTCGAGGAATACATGCAGGGCTTCAACCGGGGCACCATCATCAGCACGGCGGTGCACGAAGTTTTCCCCGGCCACTACATGCAGTTCCTTTGGTTGAAGCAGGTGCCGACCAAGGTGCGCAAGCTATCCGGCTGCGGGTCTAACGCCGAGGGTTGGGCGCATTACACCGAGCAGATGATGCTGGATGAAGGCTACGGCAACGGCGACCGGAAGCTGCGCCTCGGCCAGTTGCAGGACGCGCTGCTGCGCAATGCCCGTTTCATCGTGGGGATCAAGATGCACACCGGCCAGATGACTTTCGACGAGGCGGTGGAGTTCTTTATGAAGGAAGGCTACCAGGTGCGGCCAGTGGCCGAGAAGGAAGCCAAGCGCGGCACCTCCGACCCGACTTACCTGGTCTACACACTCGGAAAATTGCAGATCCTGAAACTGCGCGAGGATTACAAGAAGAAGAAAGGCGCGCAATTCTCGCTACAGGAATTCCACGATTCGTTCATCAAGCAGGGCACGCCGCCGATCAAAATCGTGCGCAAGGCGATGCTAGGCGACGATTCGCCGGTGCTGTAGAGGGATGCTCGATCTCGCAGCCGCCCGCGCATTAGCGCTATGGTGGAGTGGTAATGACCATTGCGCTCGGTTTTCATCTTGAGAACGGTATTCTTTTGGCGGCCGACAGACAGGTAACGCAGGGAGACATGAAGGTGGGCGCGGGGAAGATTGCTCTCTGGTATGATCAGGACCCGTCTCGAGATGGTTACATCCGCGGAAAGCTGGCGATCACCGGGGCGGGTGATGTCCACTGCCTGAGCGCCGTGTCCCTCCTGTTTCGCGAGCCGTTTACAAAGCGAACGCCGCCCCTCACATTGGACGAACTTCAAGCGGAGTTCGAGAAGATTCTTATGTCGTACTACCAAGAGCACATTATTCCGTTCGGTGCTGATGGTGCCGACGAGCCCCAGTTTATTGTTGCCGCTGAGCGCGGAGGCCAGCGGAGAATGTGGGTGATTGAGTCCGGTGTTGTCGTGGAAACCAGGAAACCCACGGCCGTGGGATCCGGCGGGATTTATGCCGATGAACTGTTCCAGTCAGGGCACGCCCCTGACAAGACTACTGACATGGTAACCGCGCAGATTATCGCGTCGTATATTCTGTTTCGTGTCAAACAGGTGGCTGAGGGCTGCGGCCACGACAGTGATCTGGAAATCCTCACGGGTGAACCCAATTTTGGTCAGTTCGATCATTCAGGCGTGCGCGAGCTGGAAGAACTGTTTCGCCGCTACTCGCGAACAGAAGGGCAGCGATTCCATGCGGTGTTTGGCAGCCGAGGGGATAGCAGTGTTGGGATAGACGAGGCGTCCCAAGAGTTGAAACAAGACCTAATCTACCTCCTGGCAGAATACTGGCGCGCTGGGTTCAGCCCAGATATGCTGCAAGCGCAGCGACGGTCCAGACGTGTTCCGCTAAACCAGTAGATTCAGGGCAGCCGCGCTGGCTCCCCGCTGTGCATCCCGGCCATGGCCTTTGCGGATAACCTTGAGGCTCGGGAAATCCGGGATTGCGCCGGCCGCATTCAGCACACCCTCCGGCCAGGCATCCTCCAGATGGGAGACCACCTGCTCGGCAACCCAGCGGCTGACGGACGTGCGCTTGGCCTTTGCTGCCTCCCTCGCCAGTTTCTCGGCATCATCCGGCAGATAGATTGCGATCCGGGACATATACTATACAGTACTCCAGAGTGACGCCCCCTGCCCAAGCTCACAGGCCGCCGTGGAAGCGGCCGAAGGCGTGGGCAAGCATGAGCGACATGAGCAGGATGCCGGCCCCGAGGACGAGCGCGTGACTGGTCTTGCGCAGATCGAAACTGCCGACACGGCAGACGAGCAGGTAGCCGGCGGCCAAGTTGAACAGGCCCCATAGGACATTGACCGTCGAGGAGGACAAGCCTTCACCGGGCGGCGATGCGAAGGGGCTCTGGAAGGCATGCCCCGAGATCCCATTGCCGAGATGGGGCAGAGTGTTGGCGAGGAACGCACCCCCGAAGAAGTACGCGACATAGTGATACCAGCGCATGGTTGCTCCTTTGGCTGCGAAGGTAATGTTAGCAGCAATCGGCGCGATGGAATAGCGGACAGGAAACGAGTAGTGGCTAAGAAAAGCCGAGATGACTCTCGGCTCAGCAGGCTGACAGCCCGCGCCACGGCGGCGGTGCAACTGATTTCGCAGGATTGCCTAATCGCCGAAGCTGCCGACTTCTTCGCGTTCTTCGACGGGCTGCATGGCGGGCTGGATCTCGTCGAGCCGCACCAGATTGGCCGGAGCGGGCGCTTCCTTCAGCACGTGCTCGCGGTATAGCTTGGCCATACGGGCGTTTTCCTGCTGCTCGCGGAGCTTGGCGTCGCGGGCGCGGATCTTTTCTTCGCCGGCGGTTTTGGCGATGCCCAGGCGGTCCAGGTCGTGCTGGATTTCGTTGGTGATGATGTCTTCGCGCAGCACCAGCGAATGGTCCACGTTCTTCAGCGGCACCCGCTTGCCGCCGGCGAAGATCTCGTGCTTGCCGTGCTCCTCGTACCACTTGGTGAGCGTGGCCGTCATGTGCATCTTTTCGATGATGTTGCGCCAGCCGACGCCGGTATTGTAAGCGCAGAAGGAGATCTCGCCTTCCTGCGTGGCGTAAGGGATGATGCACTGCTCGGTGCGGCGGAAATCGTAATTGAACAGATCCTGGAACCACATGCCGGCGATGAACAGGAAGTTCCAGCGGTCGCGGCGGCGCTTCTCGATATCGCTCATGGTGCGGTCCTTGCCCACCTTGCCGTAGTTCTTGCCGGTAGCGCCGAAAGTCTTGTCCAGCTTGGCGAACAGATCGCTCAGCTTGAAATGGGTCGGCGACTGGAACGGATCGTAGTTGCGCGTGGCGGCCAGCGCCATGCCGATAATCGAAAGCCACTTGCCGCGGGCCGCGTCGTTGACGCGCGCCACATCCTTAGCCAGTTGATCGGCGTTCCAGAATGCGGTCACGGGAACGCGCTCCTTGGTTTCCTTATCCACCATCACGGCCATACCGGTGCCGCAATTGGGATGGCAGCCGCAGCTCAACTGACCCCAGTCGGATTGCGGGCCATGCACCAAGTCGCTCCAATCGGAGAAGGTCGAGATGAAGGAAATCGGGAACCAGTCGCGCGCTGGCTCACCGAGGCCCATCTGGTTCTTCACGTCGTGCGCCAGGTGGGAGAGCGTGTAACGCTGCGCCTCGCGGCGCTCGTCGGTCACCGCCTCGTCGCGGCCGGTGAAGGAGACCGGCTGGAAGGAAAGGAATGGAATCTTTTTCGGATTATCGAGGGCGAACTGAACGATCCGTCCCACCTGCTCATTGTTGATGCCGTTGATGATGGTGATGACGGGAATGATATCGACGCCGTTGGAGTGCAGATTCTCGATCGCGCGCAGCTTCACGTCGAAAAGGTTGCCCACCTTGCGGTGCTGATTGGCGGCATTGCCGATGCCGTCGAATTGCAGGTAGGCGTAGCGCAGTCCGGCTTCGGCCGCCTGGCGGCAGAATTCCGGGCTCTTGGCAAACTCGATGCCGTTGGTGGCCGCCTGCACCGAGGTGTAACCCACCTCGCGCGCGTAGCGCACCGCGTCCAGGAAGTAAGGCGAAATGGTCGGCTCGCCGCCCGAGAACTGCACCGACATCTGGCGCTTCGGCTTGATGGTGACGGCGTTATCGAGCAGGGTTTTGATGTCTTCCCAGCTCAGCTCGTGGACGAACCCGACCTGGTTGGCGTCCATAAAACATGGATCGCACATCATGTTGCAGCGGTTGGTCAGGTCGATGGTCAACACGGAGCCGCGGCCATGCGTAATCGTGCTGGTGCCGTGCTTGTGCAGCGTGGCATCGTTGTGGGCGCGGATGTCGCGGCCGGGAAAGACCTGCTCGATGTGCCGGTAGAAGTCGGTATCGATCGCCATCACATCCTCGAAATGGCCGTGGATGGGGCAATCCTTCAGCATCAGGATTTTGCCGTCGCGCTCGACGATTGTCGCCTTGATCTCGCCGGGGCGCTGGTCGTAGAGGACTTCGAGCGGCGTCTCGCCGTCCAGAATGCGCTGGCGGATTTCCGGCACGCAGCGCGGGCACAGCGAGTCGGTTTCGCGCGGCCAGCCCAGCGGCGGCTTGGCCTTTTCCCAGCTCTTGAGGAGCGGCTTGTCCGACCACTTCGGCGTGAAGCCCGGATTCTGGTGGATCTGATTCAGCTTGTCGAAGACCACCCAGGCCGCATTGGCGGCTACCGTCAGGACTTTTTCGGCATACTTTACCGGCTTGTGCATCTTGCCCTCACTCCTCTGATGGCGCTGGCGCTTCTATGGTTTCAATGCCCCCGGCGCCAGATCCGTGTGCTTGTGCCCAGTATAGGCAAAGCCGGGGCGCGCGACTACGGGTTGGCATTAAAACGTTGAAATTATTGGTTGTACGGCGCAGAACGGGGTTGAATGGGGCGATAGCGGCTGGCTCCGAAGGCCGGGCCTAGCCATATGAAAGGGAATGGCTTACAGCAATCAGGACGCGCGCTTCACGACCAGGTCGGCGCCGAAGCTGCCGTCTTCGGTGCCGAACTGGAAATGAATCTCGTCCTCGGTTACCTTACCCTTGAAAACCAGCTTATAGGTGGTGCCCTCGTAGTCGGTGGCGACCCAGAATGTAAGGGTGTCGCCATCGAGCTTGCCCTCTTTGATGTCGGTGGGAGAAGTGGGCAGGCCGTCCATCGTCCCGGTTACTCCGGTGTCCTTGACAGTCAGGTGCAGCACCACCGGCACACTGTTGCCGTCAAAATCGAACGCCCCTTTCCAGTCGCCACTAATGCTGGCGGGCCAGGCCAGCGCAGCCAGGAAAAGGCACAGAGCAGTCACGATGAGCGCGCGTTTCATACGAAATTCTCTCCAGGTGGATATTGTAGCAGCGGCGCCGGCGCCGCGGGCGTCACTTTTTCGATTGGGCAGCCTTCTGGGTTTCGACGAATGCCGCCACGTTGCTCTTGTCGATCAAAGTCACGCCGGTGTCGACGAACGTCGGCAAGGGCGAGAACGAATCGCGCGAGAAATCGCCCACCAGCGAGGCCGGCGGGTGGTG
>Ga0181521_10008750_pt1 | contig 10294 bp, 5 predicted proteins | sample PEATcosm2014_Bin_32_FD_119764 | JGI IMG/M metagenome (GOLD analysis project Ga0181521, IMG submission 119764) | Peatland microbial communities from MTU Mesocosm Facility, Houghton, MI, USA - PEATcosm2014_Bin02_60_metaG | ecosystem: Environmental > Terrestrial > Soil > Wetlands > Peat | place... | reverse complement strand
GTCAGGGCTTTCGCCCGCGTCTTGTAGCGCGTCATCGTTCGCACCATCGGCCCCGTGTAAGCGAGATACGCGATCAGAAGTCGCGCGGTAAAACTTTCGTGAGATTTTTCCAGCGGCGCATGCCACGCATAGTACAGCGCCCAAATCGGCCCGAGCGCGAGCATCGCAGCCGCGGGAATCATCGACACCCCAAGCACGATCGACGCGGCTATCGCGATCGCCGAGAGCACGGTCCATTCGAGCGTCTGCGGGAGAACCCTGGCCAGCGTAAGTGCGGGATCGAACAGCGTCTGCGCGCCCGCGGTCGCATTCCACATCACGCGTTTGCGGCTGCCGCCGGGAATAGTGCGCGCGAGGCCGGGAATGGTGCCGCGCCACGCGATTTGGCCCATCACGTTGAAGCGCTCGGGATAGCGCGGATACAGCATCGCCTCGGCGCGTCCGTAGCCGCGCTGCTGTCCGTAGTAAGCCTTGACCGTGTTGCGCCGGAAATGCCAGACGAAGGCGGCCGGTGAGAAGCCGAGCTTGAAGCCCGCGTCGAGCAATCGCCAGCATATGTCAACGTCATCGCCGGCCGACGTGAACTGCGGATCGAATCCGCCAATCTTCGCGAGCGCCGCCTTGGAGAAGAGCATGTTGCAGCCTGCCAGATGCTCGGCGCGATCCTCGGCGACCAGCACGTGGCACGGCGCGCCCGGCGATGCGGCGCAACTGGCTTCGATCCAGCCGTCTTCGTGCGGCGCGTAGTTCGGTCCGCCGCATCCGTCGAAGTTATTTTCGACCATCGAGCGGACCATCAGCGTCAGCCAATGCGGATCGACGACGCAGTCCGAATCGGTGTAGGCGATTATTTCGCCGCGCGCCGCATGCATCCCGACGTTGCGCGCGGTGCCGAGGCCCTTGTTGGGCTGGCGAATGAGACGGAACTCCGGAAAGTCCATCGAGATGTCAGCGGTGCGATCGCGCGAGCCGTCATCGACGATGACCACCTCGAAATTCGGATAGTCCAGGCGGCGCAGCGACTCCAGGCAATCGCGCATGGTGCGCTCGGCGTCGTACGCGCAAATCACCACCGACACCATCGGGGTCTTCGTCGGCCGCGGCGGGCAGGTGCCATTGAGCGTCACGAACGGCATCACGTCCGACGCGCGCATCATGCGCACGCCAAGCCAGTCGTGAGAAACCGGAGCAGGAACGGGAGGAGCAACCACGCCAGCCGCACCCGTGCCAAACGCCACTGCTACTGCCTCGTCCTGCCCCGGCGATGCCTGTCTGAATTCGATCACCACCGGCCGCGCCTCCGCGAGGTTGTGCAAGGCGACGACGAAATCGCGAATCTCGAGCGGCGCGAGCGCCGGGATTTCCGCGTAAAGAAAATCTTCTTCGAGGATTGAAAGGGCGCGCGTTTGCGGCCGCACCTTTATTCCGACCATCGCGTCGGGCGCGCGTCCCTTGACGGTCTTCACCACGCCGCGCAGGCGCCGCCGCGCGTTTTCGAGTCCGCCCGCGCGCAGCGCGTCCTGGGCGATTTCGCAATCGAGGATGTAACCGGCCAGGGCCGGATGGGTGGCGAAAATGTTGGTTGTATGCGCGATCCGCGAGACCACGGATTTCCATCCGCGGCGGCTCGTCAGTTCGTCGGCCGTGATTCTCAACTCGACCATCGCGACCAGTCCCGACTGGGCCGCGATGTCCAGGCAGGGCTGCGCCTGCGCCTCGGTCAGCACCACGCCGGTGGTGTGCGCGCCTCGGAGGTCGTCGAGCCGCTTTCTTAGTTTGAGCTTGTGAGCAAAATCGAGTGTCGCGCTGACGTCGGCGAGGCGCATCGCCTTGAAAAAGAACTTCTGTCCTGCACGGGCAAGGAACTTACCGTGTGGGGTGACGCGTTGGACCGGACCGGAATTGGTAAGCATCTGATGTAGGCGCCCTCTCGATAAGGACCCAAGTGCCAAAGCCATGCCACCGGGAAACCCCAGCGATTATGCGGCTTTTTCGGCAAACGCCCACCTCGCGCCAACCAATTGGGATGAGCCCTGTACGATTTGCGCCTCGGGCCCGGACTCGGAGCGAACGATTCGCAGGGTGCAAAATCAGGCAGGGTGCCTCCTATGCAAAATCAGGCAGGATTGCTCCCGATAGACACGCTAGATTGGTTAATTTGCGAATGTTATACGTCATTTGGTTGACACATTAACGTTGGAATCCTCCCACCGGGTTTTACTGCAATGAAACTACTGCTTGCTTGTGGATGCTGCAGGCCATCAAAGTTCAAACGACACCGTGAGACGACCGACGCGCCGATTGAGGCCACCCCCGAAGAACTGCAGGCGATAAGGCTGCAGCTGGCCGAGATCGAGCAATCGCTCTCGCGCCTATGGGGTCCGACAATTTGGAGCCGCACCCCCGAGTGCATCCAGGTACGCGCCGAGGCGGCGGATCTGATCGACCGGCACTTCGACGGCATCGTCGACCAGTGGGTAGAGGCGATCGCCGCCATCACCGACAGCCGCGTTGAATACGATGAAAAGGCGCGCAGAGCCAGTTTGGTCAATGCGCTGATCCGGCTGGGCGATCATCTGCGCGATCCCGACGACATTTGCACGTACGTTTATCTGCGCCGGCATTGCCAGGAGGGGATGCTGGCGCGGGCCAAACCCTCTCAGTTCAACACTATCCACATCGCGCTCAAGCAAATAATTCTCAATCACGTAAAATCCTCAATGACCGGTCCCGCGATGGAATTGGTGCGCGACCTGGTGGTCGCGGCGATCGACGAGCGGCGCCTGATGGTCTCGCAGTTCTACATCGAATCGCGCGAACGGTTGCTGCGCGAATCCGAAGAGAAGTACCGCAACACGATCGACCACGCGCCCGATCCAATGTATGAGATCGAGGCGGATACCTGGATCGTGACCGGGCTGAATGCGGCCGCCCTGCGGCTCCATCAAACGGAAGCGCCGCCAGCTTCAGGAGTTTGGTATGACAACCCGCGCTTCCGCGGGGACGCGAAGAAGCAGATTATTGGATATCCGATCACAGATTTCGTACCGCCGGAGCTAAGGGGAAGAGTGATCGACAGCCTGGACACGGTTTTGCGCCAGGGATCGGCACAGAGCTCAGAATTTCCGATCGGTCCGCTCTTCTTCGACGTAAACATCGCGCTGATCACCTACGGCAATAAGCAATTCATCCAGATGATCCTGCGCGACGTAACGCAGCGGCGCGACATGCTCGACTCGCTGATCAAGGCCGAGCGATTGGCGGCGGCGGGCACCTTCGCGGCGGGCGTGGCGCATGAGGTGAACAACCCGTTGGCGTCGATCTCATCGCTGGTTCAATCGATCCTGACCGGCGAGAACGACCCCCAGCGGCGCACCACGCTCCACACCATCCTGTCCCAGATCACGCGCATCTCGAGCACGCTCAAGGACCTGGTGAACTTCGCGCGGCCAACCACGGCGCAACGCAAGCCGGTCGACGTCAACGGGCTGATCGCCGAGACGCTGCGGCTGATCAGCTACAACACCCGCTTCAGCGGCATCCGGATTGAACCGACTCTTGCTCCAGAGCTGCGCCACGCGTTCGCCGACGACAACGAAATTCAGCAGGTGCTGCTCAATCTGCTCATCAACGCCGCCGACGCCTCCCCCGCCGAGGGGGCGGTGATCAAGGTGATCACCGAGAACCAGCGCGCCGGACAGGGCGCGGACAAATCGCGCCGGGTGGTTATCAAGGTGGTGGACAACGGGATCGGAATCCCGCGCGAATATCTGGAACGCGTGTTCGATCCATTCTTCACCACCAAGCCCGCGGGCGCCGGCGTTGGACTGGGGCTGTCGCTATGCCAGCGCATGATCCTGTCCAACCAGGGCACCATTCGGGTTGACAGCGAGGTCGGCCACGGCACCACCATCACCATCACGCTGGCGGCCGCGGAGGATTCGGTCCGCGCGGAGCAGGCAGCGAGCATGGCCGCGTCTTGAGAATCGAAATGCGATGAACAACGACGCTTCATGGACTGCACAGGAGCGCGGACCGTACCGGCTGCTGATCGTCGAGGACGAGCCCTTGATGCGCTCGATCATCGTTCAGCTGGCGCGCAGCGAAGGCTACGAGGTGACGGAGGCGCCGGCCGCCGCGGTCGCGCTGCACATCTTCGAAAAAGAAAAAATCGATCTCGCGATTCTCGACCTTAACCTGACCAGCGGCGGCAGCGGACTTGATCTGCTGCGCAAGATGCGCGAACTCGACCCCGAGGTGATGGGAATAATCGTCACCGCCTACGCCAGCGTCGAGTCAGCCGTCGAGGCGCTGCACCAGGGCGCTTACGATTACATCACCAAGCCGTTTGCCAACGATCACCTGAAGAAGGTGATGCGCAACGCGCTCGAGGGCAAGGCGCTGTTCAGGGAGAACCGTTTTCTGCGCCAGGAATTGCGCGAGAAGTATCGCTTCGAGAGCATCATCGGCAAAAGCGACGCAATCGAAAGCGTGTTCCGCGTGATGGAAAAAGTCGCGCGCACCGACACCAGCGTGTTGATCACCGGCGAGTCCGGCACCGGCAAGGAACTGGTCGCGCGCGCGATTCATTTCAGCTCCGACCGCGCCAGCAACCGTTTCCTGCCGATCAATTGCGGCGCGCTGCCCGAGAACCTGCTCGAGAGCGAACTGTTCGGCTACAAACGCGGCGCATTCACGGGCGCCGGGGCGGACAAAGTGGGCCTGCTCAAGGCCGCCGACAAGGGCACCGTCCTGCTCGACGAGATTGGCGAGTTGCCGCTCGCGCTGCAGGTCAAACTGCTGCGCGCGCTCCAGGAGCGCGAGGTCTACCCGCTGGGCGCCAACGATCCGGTGGCGTTCGACGTGCGCGTGCTGTGCGCCACCAATCGCAACCTCGAAACCGAGGTGAAGGCCGGCCGCTTCCGCGAGGAACTGCTCTACCGAATCAACGTCATCAACATCAACCTGCCCGGTTTGCGCGAGCGCCAGGACGATATTCCGCTGCTCGCCAACCATTTCCTGCGCAAGTACGAAAAGTCGTTGCCGCGAACTGCGATGCGCTTTTCCAAAGGCGCGATGCGCCTGCTGATCAACTACGCGTGGCCGGGCAACGTCCGCGAGCTCGAAAACGCCGTGGAGCGCGCCGCGATTCTGGCCGAGACCGACGTCATCCATTCGCACGATTTGCCCGACAAGCTGCGCAGCACGTCGCCGGTGATGGCGAGTATCGAGAACTCGGGCCTCACGCTCGAGGAGCTCGAGCGCGAGCATATCAAACGCGTGCTCGACAAGGTCGAAAACGACAAGGTGAGGGCCGCGCAGGTGCTCGGCATTCACCTCTCGACGCTCTATCGCAAGGTTCAGCGCTACCACCTCGACGGTGACATCCCCGTGAATCACGAGCCTGCTCGCTCGGCATGAGGGGATGGCGACAGGCGTGGCAATCCGGCAGTCAAGGATATAGACTTTTCGGTAGACCGACTGGACGGCAGCCGGCGCGGAGAAAAATATGGATCTGTTTGCGCCAACTCACCTGCTGATCATTCTGCTGATCATTCTGGTCATTTTCGGGCCGAGCAAGCTCGGCGATGTCGGCGGCGCGATGGGCAAAGCGATTCGCGATTTCAAACGCGCGATGAACGAGCCCGACGATGCGGCCAAGACGGTAGCCAAGCCCGACGAGGCGAAGGCCGCCGATGTTGTAAAGCCCGACAAGATTTCCTGATCCGCCGCACCCCGCTAACTTTCCCGGACATTCACTTAATGCGCCTGCGATAACGCGCGTTCGCAACGCGCGTGATCGATCCTTTCGATCCGCCCGCAGCGTGGGCATGGCCTGATTGGATGCGTCGTGCGCCCGATATCAACACGATCCCGGCGCGTCGCACCAGCGAGTGCGGCCGACTGCCCGCGCGCGCACGCGATCAAATCCAATTTTGTTCGCGCCGATCGCACTGAGCGCCATCAGCGTATTCGCCGCGAGGAGGATCGGTGTACCTGATGGACCTGAAGGTGCTCTGCAGAACCAAATTGGTCTGGAAAATCTTGCACAGAGAGGCTGTCTGGATTAAAAACAATTTGTAATCAGGAAGTTGAAATCAAAGAGCAAATTGTGATCGCGCGGATTGCGGTCGGCATAAAAATTGCTTAAATAATTGAGTAATGATTTTAGAAATATTAATGAGCGGGTATTTTCCTAAGGTTTACAAGGCCGTCGCCGAAGCGCCCAAAACCATGCTGACTCTTTCGGATACGACCACATCGCCTTTTGGATACAGTTGTGCCCCTCGGGACAATGTACAACCGCCGGCATTGAGCCGCTGAACGAACGTTTTTAACGACGGCAGGCGCCTGAAACGGAGACGGCAAGATGGACAGGGTTACCGCCGATCAGTCCAAAGAGTTGATGGGTTTGCCGCTCAGGAGCCACCTAATGGTACTGGCTAGCCACACGAACCGACGGCAGATGGTGAGCGAATGCGCTCGTTGATGTCAGGTACACTAGTAGTGTTGCTGCTCGCGGCGCCGGCGTGGGTGCTGGGGGGCAGTGCGGAGGCGGCGTCGCCCGAGTTAGCGGCGGTCGCGCCCGGCATAACCTATCCTGTGCTCCCCACCGAGCTGACGCCGCCGACCTACGACTATGCGGCGCCCGAGACGTGCGCCGGTTGTCATTTTATACAGGAAGGGAACTTACCTGGCCTCGACCACACTTCGCGTGTGTTGGGCGTTTGGTTTGAGAGCGCTACCGCTGTCAACGCTGAGTGTACGGCCGGTCCTACGACTTCGGGCGGGGTTACGACTCCCGGCGCTCCATTTGCGTGCTGTACAGGGAAAGGAGCAGGCACTTGCTCGAGCATGTGGCAATTGACGGGCAGCGGATGGTTCGCCTCGCGGCACGCGCAGTCCGATTATGCCACGACCGAGAACGGGTTTTGCGCAAAGTGTCATTCGCCCCTTCAAGCTTACGCTCCCGCAAGCTTCAGCAATGGAGCCGTTGCCAATGCTCCCGCAGTTCCGCAGCAGCGATTCCAAGCTGTGACCTGTGCAACGTGTCATCCTCCGGATAACATCACCGCGCAGATCGGCGCGTTGAATCCGAGTGCTATGGACGGCGGCGCGGTCTCCATCTATCTCTGGAAGGGCTACAACAATCCTGCCTCCTATCAGACTCTGAGCACCGGAGTGAACTCCGACGGCACTTCGCAGGAAGACCTGCTATGCCTCAACTGCCATGAGCAGCGTCACAACACCGACGATTCGGCCATGTGGGCTATGATGACGACCACCTACGGTCCTAACGGTGGTCCAGTCAGGTGCATCGATTGCCACATGTCGGAGTACCAGTCCATCGGCGGCGGCAGCACCGGCCTGCCGCTGCTCGAGGAAAGGTTTCACGACTGGAACGTTGGCGCGGACCTTCCTTACTCCTGCGGCGCGGTAGGATCAGTATCTGGGTGTCATAACAGCGCATATTCCGTGTTCACTGTAGCCGACGCGCAGAACCTTATCCCGTTCATTAAAGAGCAGCATACCGAGTGGTGGAGCCTGCCGCCGTTCAATGGGGTGGTACAGGCCGCGGTGCCGGCACACGGGGCGCCTACACTCATTGAGTACAAGACACTAGAGCGAGAGATATCGAAGATTGACGCCATGTGAGCGCAGTAGGAAGATGATGAATATCAACCCCGCCACATCGAGGCGACGAACGCAGCTACCTCCGGAGGCTTTTGTTCGTCCGGCTGGGCTCTACGGGCAGTTGCCAATCCCGAGACTGGCTCGGATCGCTGCGATCCTATGTGCGTTGATCCTGGCGTGGAATGCCCAGGGTTGGTGCGCCGGTCCCCTTCCAGTGAACCTTGACCGTCCCGATTATAATGACGTCGGCGTTACGTGTTCGAACTGCCACTGGAATGCGGGGGAGGGAAATCCCCTCCACACGTCGCGCGCGGTCGGTGTTACGTATAACACCACCACGGGCATGTATGAGCGAACCGGCCATGGCTGGTGGGATTCGCGGCACGCCCAGTCACAGAACGGCTGGTCGAATCCGACGTCTACACTTGGCTGGACACAGCCCAGCGGGACATACGGCGAGAACGACAATACTTTCTGCGCCAACTGCCACTCCCCGCTTCAGGCCAGCGTGTACGGGATCACATCAATTTCGGAAGTGGGCACGACGGCGACAGTGACGCCCGCGGCGCCAGGAATTCCGCTTGCGGACATCGCAGTCGGTGACACCATTTTCATCGTTGGCAACACCGTTACTGGCTACAACAACGTTGAAACCACGGCGCCAGCCCCGGCCATAGGTGGATGGACGGTGACCGGTATCACGGATGACCCCACCGACACCTTAGCGGCGACAATTACGTTCACAGGGCTTAGCCCTGGTGGTCTTGCCACCGGCACAGGCGGCACTCTCGGAGATACTACCAGGACGAGCGTGGTGTTCAGCGGCCAGGTGCAAAACCCGGTCACAGTTGTGAGCACTGCTACAGGTACGATCGCTGCAAGTGCTATAGGCTTCCCAGGCGTGTGGTGCAGTTCGTGCCATCCGAGCAGCAGCCTCGGCGCAGCGATTATTGCGCGATATCCCGGTGTTACTCTGTTATCGGGTGGCGTAACGGCTACGCTCATCCGGGGCGCGAATCCGGCCCTGGCAGCCTCGTGGATTCCGATACTCCCGGGTTTCGACCCTAATGGTGTTTCGTATGCAAGCGACTTCTGCCTGACCTGTCACGAACAGGATCCGCATAACGCGGCGTCGAATTCGGTCTTTCAGGTAATGTACGCCTCGGGTGTCTCGTGTATCGATTGTCACATGGCCCCTTTTGCCATTAATACCGGCACCACGGTCGATTCGTTCGGAACTCCGGCGGGGCTCACGGAGCGGTTCCATGACTGGAAGGTCGCCGAAAACTTACCGTACTCGTGCGGCGCACAGGGTTCCCTAACTCAATACACCTGCCATTCGGGGTTCAACGCCGCCTCCGCTTTGGCTTATATCCCTTTCATGACCGGCCAACACAGCGCATGGTGGAGCCTGCCGCCGTTTTCGTCCTCCTCGGAAGCGGTATCAGCGCATGAACTGAACGCGACCTCCGACCAGCTCGCGCTGTGGCGCGAGATACAGGCGGTTTACGGAGCGAGCGGTAAAGATACCAACTATAAAGAAACCAGCTATGAGGAAGGGGCGCGGCTGAAGGCCGCGGTCGCAAGGCCATGATGACTGGAGCATCGAAGCGAAGTAAGCGCAATCGGGCACCTGCCATGTGGTCGTTGTTGCTGTTGTTCTGTGGGTTGCTTGCGGTGCTGCCTGCGGCAGGCGCGCAAGCTGCCTCGAGCGACCAAGGCATGCTGCTTGCGGGAGGCCTGGATCAGCTCAATGGCCCGATGACCACCGCGGAGTATTACAACTTTAAGACGGCAGCCTTCTCCTGCAAGTTTTTAGGAGGAGTAAATGCTGCTGCCGGAGCGTGCAAGAACACTTTAGCGACGGGCCGTTTCTACGCGTCGGTGGCGCCGCTATCAAGCGGCGGGGTGTTGATTGCGGGCGGCAACAGCACCGGCGTGACCTGCCTCAACTCCGCGGAGATTTACAATCCGTCAACCGGCAGGTTTACTCCAGCCGCTACCAGCATGACTGACGCCCATTGTTTCGCGCATACCACCACCGTGCTGACGAATGGCTGGGTTCTAATCACCGGCGGAGAGGACACGACCGGAAACATCGTCAATACCGCGGATATGTACAATCCGGCGACTGGCTTCACTTGCTCAACGCTTGGAGGAGTCTCGGCTACTACCGGCTACTGCACAAACACGATGACCGATGTCCGCTTCCTCGATACCGCAACGCTGTTAAAGAATGGCAGCGTGCTGATCGCGGGCGGTAACGATGGTTCGATCGTTAACACGGCGGAGCTTTTCAACCCCGTCGCGGGAACCTTCACTGCGACAGGGACGATGACCGACAGCCGCGAAAACCACACCGCGGCACTGATCGTAACCGGGTCTAATTCAGGCGACGTGCTCATCGCCGGCGGTATCGACGCTGCGGGCAACGTGCTGCAAACTGCCGAGCTCTACAGTCCGACGGCCGGCACTTTTGCCGCAACCGGCACGATGACCCATCCCCGCTATCTGCATACCGCGACCCAGCTTAGTACCGGGAACATCCTCATCACCGGTGGCGAAGACGGAACCGGAGCCGTGCTGGCGACCGCCGAGGTATACGATCCTGTTTCCGCAACCTTTGCGTCGGTTAGCTCCATGACCACCGCTCGCGCGC
>Ga0181521_10008748_pt1 | contig 10298 bp, 10 predicted proteins | sample PEATcosm2014_Bin_32_FD_119764 | JGI IMG/M metagenome (GOLD analysis project Ga0181521, IMG submission 119764) | Peatland microbial communities from MTU Mesocosm Facility, Houghton, MI, USA - PEATcosm2014_Bin02_60_metaG | ecosystem: Environmental > Terrestrial > Soil > Wetlands > Peat | place... | reverse complement strand
CTGGCCGCCGGGCTGGGGTTCAATGCCGTGCGCGTGCGCTGGCGCCTGCTGCGCATGCAGGATCGCCTGACGAAACTGCGCGAAAGGGCGCAACTGCGAGTCGAGCATTCCCGCTGGCAGCACAAGGTGTGCGGCGCTTGCGGCGCGGTCAACGACCGGAGTGAGCGCAAGTGCGTGCAGTGTGGCGTCCGCCTGGGCGCGCGCTGGGTGGATACGCTCGCGCGTCTGGGCGTGCTGCCGACAACTCCCGGCCGCGCCACTGTGCTGCTCGGTGCGCTCATTCTGCTCTGCTTTGCCCGCGAGATGAGCACCTGCGGGATCTCGGCGCTGCTCGCGCCGTCGGGTCAATGCCTGATACGCATAGGCGGCAATTTGTCCTCGCAGGTGCTGATGCGCGGTCTGCACCCGGAGATCGCGACACAGCTGGGCGGTGGGCACGCGGTCGAGTACTGGCGGCTGGGCACCGCCATGTTCCTGCACATTGGCATCATCCACCTGCTCTTCAACTTGGCCGCTTTAGCCCAGGTGGGCCCCATGGTCGAGGAATTGCTCGGCTCGGGACGGATGCTGGTCCTGTACCTTGGCACCGGGCTGGCTGGCAACTGGCTGTCGGCGCGTTACGGGATGTACTCTGTGTCAGCAGGGGCATCCGGTGCCATCATGGGTCTTTGTGGTGTGGTGGCGGGCTGGGGCCAGCGCGACGGCACCAGCGTCGGGCGGAACTGTCGCAACCACATGGTGCGCTGGGCTGTCTACACCGTGCTCTTCGGGGTTTTCATTCGCGGGGACAATTGGGCCCACTGCGGAGGTTTTCTGGCTGGTGCCTTGCCCGGCTTGTCAATCAAGCCGGCGTGGCTAAGACGCTCGCGCGCCTCGACGCTAGATTTGGCCCTGGGAACCGCAGGCGTGCTGGGCGCGGTTGCGTTTGCCGCGCTGGTCGTGCTAGCGCCCTACACGATGACCAAGCACCTGCCTGCCGAACCACTGCGCGCCGTGCCCCGGCCGAGAGCGGAGGCGACGCTCAACCTTCCGCAGATCGCACCGCCCCAAGATTTCGCGGGAGACGGTGAGAGCGCCGGCCGATGAGATGGTCTGGACCAGTTACGGACGCCGCCGCGAGGACTGTCCACCAGCGTAGGCCGCTTCATCCGGCGGGCAGTCATTGACGTCGGTCAAGCGCTGGCCGGGTCCGACCCGCCCGTGCACCTTGATCATCTCGGCACCGAGGAAGATGCACACCGCGGCCTTGTCCACGTGCACCCGCACGGTCTTGCCCACGTGTCGGGTCTGCACCGAGTAGAGCGCGCGGGCTACCTGCGCGTGGAGGTCGAGACGTACTTTCGCTTTCTCCACCCAGAAGGGCACATCGAACGGAGTCGCGGGTGCCGGCCGCCGTGCTACTTCGGCTCGGTCGATGGGCTGCAAGCGCCAGCTCCGAGCAACCCTGGTTTGCGAGTTCTACGCTGGACGAATCGGGATGCTCGCCGGAACCTGTCGCCGCCTCAAGAAGCCGCTGAGGCGTCCATCCGGCGCCTTGCTCTCATACCAAAACTTCATGTATGGGCGGCCGCCATTTGTCGGGTGGAATTTGGTCGTCAGGTACTTGCACTCCTCGGCGTCCAACTCCCGGGCAGAGCCATCGTCATTGATCCAAACGTATTCAAATCCCGCTTCCTTCCGCCGCCGTGGCCGATTCACTGCCACGAACCAGGAAAAAGCGCCGCCGACGAATGCGACCAGTAGCCCTCCCATGCAAGCGACCAAGTAGAACGCGAGGCGCAACACGACAGCATATCTATCACTCCGAGTCGAAGCCGCCTAGCACAGCGACATTGGCACCCAGTTGCCCTCCGCACGGTCGCGGACAACGCTGCGGTCGATGGCGCCTCGATGCCATCGAGCAAGACCAGGGGTCGGGGACGACCTGCGGCTTGCGAAGCAGTGACCCACTGCTGGTGTGGCGCCCTACCAGACGAGCGGGACCATGCGCCACCGGACTTTCCTGGCATAGTCCCGGTAGCCTGGCAGCTCACGCCGCAGGAGCCGCTCTTCGGTCAGCACTCGGAGCATGATGATACTGATGGGAACGGCGGCGAGCAGCGCTCCCGCGCATGAACCCAGCCAGAGGGCCATCCCAACCATGAGGGGGATCGCACCCGCGTACATAGGGTGACGCACGATCCGATAGGGCCCAGTCTCCACGACGACCTGCCCACGCTCCCCTTGGAGTTTCACGATTGGCGCGGCGAAGGCGTTCTCGCGCATGGCCAGCGCGATCAACGCCCAGCCCCCGGAGAAGAGGATGAGGCCAAGCGTCGCGATCCCGAGCCCTGTCTCGCCAAGTAGCCGGAAGCGAAACACGTCGAGGGGGATGAATGCGACAAGGCCAAGAAACGACAGCACGAGCAACGGGGTCAGCACCTTGTCCGAGAGCGGTTGCCCTTTCTGAATCGGCGACTTGTACCGCTCGTCGAGCAGTTGGGGGCGGTTTGGAAAGATGCCGAACATGGTGGCCGCCGACGCGACGAGCACGACGCCAAGGAACACCCACGCCCGCCACCAGCGGAATGTCCACGCGGCAAGGAACAGCAGGCCTCCGAAGATGGCCACCGAGTAGACGACGCCGCCGATGAGCTTCAGGACGAGTTTCGATTTTGTCATACCGTCGAAGGGGGGTAACGGCAGGTTGCGAGAATCGTATGTCGCGGATCCTGAACGTGTTTACCACGCGCGGCGCCTCGCCAGATGTATCGAAGAGGTTCCACAAACGGGCTGGCGAAACTGCTGAGACGCGACTACCGACGGCCGAAGTGACGTTTCAGCATGTCACGCACCGTGGTCCAGTGGATGGCCGGATAGCGATCGTTGTCGAGTGGCTCCAGCTTCGCCCGGCCGTCGAGCATGTTGCGCATGTACTGCATTCCCTGCCACGCGGGGTAGAGATCCTTCTCGCCGCCGGGCGCGACCGTGCGTGCGACTTTGATCATCATGCCCAGCATGCCGAGGCTGCCGGCCCACAGCGGCCGGAACCGTTGTCCGGTCACCTCACTGGCCACCGCGGCCAACTCACGGGCGCTGGGCTGATCGCCAGCGATTCGCAGAAAGCGTGGCGTGCTGGCATCCATTGCCGCCCTCGCCGTGAAAGCGGCCGTATCGTCCATTGTCGTGAAGTCCATCCGCTGATCGGCGTTTCCCCAATAGACGACCCGCCGCAGCTTGAAGAGGATCACGGGCATCTGGCCAGTTGCAAGCATGTCGGCGAAGGCCCCGTTGAAGATCGTGGTTGCGGAGATCTTGGCCCTGTCGAGGCGTTCGTGGAACTCCCGGCGGAGGTCGAGGTTTCGATTCTGCCCAGCTGGAAACTTCGTGAAGTCGATCGAGTAGTCGGAGGGGATGAAGCGTGGCACGCCTGCTTTGATCGCTCCATCGAGCAGGGCCGTCTGCGCGTCCACGATCACGTCCCGGAGTCCCGCCAGAGCGGAGACGACGCAGGAAGCGCCTGCGCAAGCCCCTGCTACTTCGGACTGGCTGTTCAGATCAACACTCGCGATCGTCGCGCCGAGCGCCTGTAGCCGCTCGGTCTTGGCGGGTGCGGCGCCACGGCGAACCAGAGCCGTGACGCGGGCGCCCTGCTCGCGCAGAGCCCTGGTGATGCGTCCGCCGAGGTCACCGGTCGCTCCGGCCACTACGATTGCTGCGTCGCTCATGATTCCGCTCCTCTGCCGAGGCTGGCTGCGTCTGTCAACGATCTGCCGTCAGCGGCCTGGGCGCGCCGCCGAACCCGCACCGCGATTCTACACGATGTCCTAACCTCATCGGCAGCACTTGCCGTGGCCCTTGCGCCAAATCACTCGCCGTAGCCAGCACCAAATGTGCACCAAGCCGCCGGACTTCGGCGGGCAAGTGGGTTGCCCACCTCTGGCCCCAACTGCCCGGAAAGACGACGCCTGTCTCACCCGGCTTCCCGCCGCCGGACGGATTCACCCCAATCGCACTCTAGCTGGCATTGCTGGAGCGACGTTCGCGTTCAGGTCGGGTACCTGCCGACGGAAGTGGCGATGCTCGATGCCCGGCGCGGTATACCCCGTCCCACCGACACGGGAGCGCGGTTTTCTCGACGAACGGGCTGGGCTGCGGGATAAGGGATTGTCAGGTCCAGGCTCGCTCGCCAACAACGCATAGGTCGGGCATGCTGGGAACGTGCAGTTCGACGACTCAGACAGAGCCGATGAATCTCAGGTCGAAGATCGGCGTAGAGCGCGTTTTCCCGGCGGGCGCATCGGGGCTGGCGTGGGCGGGCTTGGTCTGGTGGGCGGTGCGATCTACTTGGCGCTGCAGGTGCTGGCAAGCGGTGGCAACCAGACCGCAGGCGAGATCAAGCGCCTCATCGAACAGGGCCAGCGCAGGGTGCAGGTTGAACGGGAAACGCCGCCCACACGGTTGCCGGCCGGCCCGTCGGGAAGCTGTCGGGGGGTGGACTCGAAGAACGATCCGGCCAAGTTCGTCGTCTGCGTCGAGTCCAATGTTCAGGCATTCTGGCGCCGTGAATTGTCGGGCAGAGAGTCGGGGTACCATCCCTCGAAGCTGGTTCTTTTCAGCGAGGCAACCTACAGCGGATGCGGAACCGCCAGCGCCGAGACCGGCCCCTTCTATTGTCCGCCCGATGAGAAGGTGTACTTGGATCTGGGTTTCTTCCGCGAACTTCAACGGCGTTTTCACGCGCGGGGCGGAGATTTTGCAGAGGCCTATGTGATCGCCCTCTCGGAAACCGCGTTCCTGCTAAGGGGGAAGGCCGGCTGGCAACTGCGCTGGTTTACGCCGACGGTAGAGGTGGATCTGTGTGGACATGCGACCTTGGCCGCGGCGCATATCTTGTGGGAGGTCGGCCGCCTGGAATCTGCGAGTGCTGCTCGCTTCTTCACACGCAGCGGAGAGCTGACCGCCTGGAAGCGGGAAGAATGGATCGAGTTGGATTTCCCTGCCGACGTGGAGCGGCCTTCTTCTCCAAATGGGGACTTGGAAAAAGCGCTTGGTGGGCGGCCGGTGCACCGGGTAGATGGCAAGTTTGATCATCTGGTGGAGTTTGGTTCCGAGGCGGAGGTACGCGCGCTCGCGCCAGATATGGCGGGGCTGGCGCGCCTGCCAGGCCGTGGCGTGATCGCTACGGCTCGCGCTGAGCCAGGCAGCGAATTTGATTTTGTTTCACGCTTCTTTGCGCCGGCTGTTGGTATTTCGGAAGACCCGGTGACCGGATCGGCACATTGCCTGCTCGCTCCCTATTGGGGCAAGCGTCTGGGCAAGACCATCATGGTTGGCTTTCAATGCTCGTCGCGCGGAGGAATGGTGCGCGTGCGGGTGGCAGGCGCACGCACCATTCTGGGCGGCCAGGCAGTCACGGTGGCAGTAGGCGAGATCGTGTCTGATGTGGCCGCAGCCCCGAGGTTGTGAACGCGAGCGACATTGCCATCGGTGGGAGCAACGCGGTCTTCTTCGCGAATTTCATCGCACTCTGCTCGAAGAATCGGCTACAGTCCGCGGCCCAGCCTGTTTTCGCGGCGTCCAGGGATGGCACGTTGGTCATCTCACGCCGCGCAGAACCGGGTGGTTCCAGACCCAAACAGCAGGAGATACGATGGCTAAAGGTCCCATTACAAAGTCTGCCCTAATCCAGATCCTCGTCGACAAGTCCGACAACGAGCTCACCCGCAAGGACGTCAAGGGCATCCTTGAGGGCATGGTCGAAGTAGGCCATGCCGAACTGAAGAAGAACGGCATCTTCATCGTCCACGGGCTTGTGCGCATGATCGTCGTCAAGAAGCCAGCCACCAAGGAGCGCAAGGGCATCAACCCGTTCACCAAGGAGCCGACGGTGTTCAAGGCCAAGCCAGCTCGCAAGGTGGTCAAGGGACGCCCCGTGAAGGCGGTCAAGGACGCCGTAGCGTAGCTCGCGCCCGTCCTGGGGCCGGATCTGTGCAGTCAGCTTCCGCCCGGCCGAATCGCCTCCCAGTTGGTCGCGCAAACCTGCCCGGAATTGTGACTGGAGGCGCTAGCCAAAGGGGAGGCGCAGTTGGCGTGGCCGTCGCGCGACAGAGTCGAAGCAGGTTCGTCCGTCCCAGGCCGAGGCACGCCTGCGTTGGTCGTCGACAATTGCAGAGAGCGAGAGCGACGGCGCACGCTGGGGACGCCCGGCCGCTGCAGCCTCAAGCGTGCGGCACTGGTCGTCCAGTCGGCGCAGCGCCGCCAGTTTTTCGTCCTGCCCCAACTTGGCTTGGTCCACAGCGCGCCGAAGTACCGCCAGCGTCTCATCGTAGATGGTTAGCGGAACCGGGAATGGGTGTCCGTCCTTGCCCCCATGGGCAAAGGAAAAGCGCGCCGGATCGGAGAATCGGCTAGGCGCCCCATACACCACCTCGGCCACCAGGGACAAGGCGAAGAGTGTACGACCGCCGATGCCTGGCGTCAGCAACAGCTCAGGAAAATCTGCCGGCCCGCGTTCGGCCGCCACAGTCAAGGCAGTGAGCAATCGGCGCAAGTCTACATCCTTCTCGCGCACGTCGTGATGATCCGGCAGCACGAGTTTTTCCGCCCGCTCCACTTCGATCACCACGGCCTCGGGGCAGCCGTTGGCCAGCGCCACTGTCGCGGCCCGCGCGGCTGCGGCCTGGCGATCGGTGAAGTTCACGATGCTTCCTTGCGGAATGCCCTCGATCGCAGTGTGGGGCGCGTCGACAAATGACCCCGCCCGTTCCCACAGCCAGTGGTAGCGCCGCGCCTGGCGTCGGTCCGGGTTCATCCCCTGTTGAACCACGGTCCACTTGCCGTCGTCGGTCACCACGAACCCGTGCAGATACAGAGCAAACCCGTCTTGCACCGCTGCGCTGTCCACTTTCGCGACCAAACGGCTGGCTCGCACCAGGGCCGGCGCGTCGACCGACACGCGCTCGCCAATCGCGAGCAGTTCCGCCGGTGTATGGCGCGAGTGGCGACCGCGTCCGCCGCAGACATGCAGACCCAGCTCCCATTCTACCGGGGCCAATCCCCGTTTGAGCGCCCCCAGCACGCTGGTCGTGATGCCCGAGGAATGCCAGTCCATCCCCATTACGCAACCGAGCGCCTGAAACCAGAATGGGTTGGCCAGCCGCCGAAGAACCTCATCGCGGCCGTACTCCAGCACCAACGCCTCCACCACCACGCGGCCCAGCCGTGCCATGCGGCCCGCCAACCACGACGGCACGTGACCGTGATGAAGGGGCAAGTCGGCCGTGCCGGTTTTCATGAGAGCGGGCCTGTACTACTCACTGGAAAATCGCACGTAGCTGCCAATCCGGTCCTGTGCCGACTTGATCATGTTGCCCAGCACGGCGCCATGGTTCCTGTCTGCTTGGGTGGCGCAGCCGCATTTCCAAATATGCTGTAACTGTACATGCGTTCAGCGAGGTGTGCAAGAGTGGCTCTCAGGCACCGCTGACCGAGGAGCCATCGTGGTCCCAGTAGTTGCCGGACTAAATCTGACCGTTGGTCGGAGGACAGCGGAGGCAAGTGGCGATTCCGCAGCATGCTTGCGTCGGTGCGTCTTCCCGGCAAGACTGCATGAGCGCCAAAGCGCCGCGGCTGGGCCGCGAGAACGCGAGGCGCGGAAGGAGAGTCGAAATGAAGGGGAAGCTTGCCATCGTCACTGGCTCCACGTCGGGCATCGGTAGGGAGATCGCCACGCAACTCGCCGCTCAGGGCGCAGATGTCGTGCTCGCATGTCGCGACGTCGCGAAGGGGCAGGCCACGCTCGAAGAGATTGCACGCCGCACCGGCGCGAAGGGAGTGTCGGTGATGCACGTCGATGTTGCGAGCCAGGCCTCCATTCGCGAGTTCGCGAAGGCATTCCGGAACACGCACTCCCGTCTGGATGTCCTGGTCAACAACGCTGGCCTCAATTCACGCACGCGACGCCAGAGCGCCGAGGGCATCGAACTCACCCTCGCGACCAACGTACTCGGCTACCATTTGCTCACGCACGAGATCCTGGAGATCCTCAAGGCCAGCGCGCCTGCGCGCATCGTCAACGTCGCGTCCACATACGCCGGCAACCTCGACATCGACGACCTCCAGTTCACGAAGCGCCCGTACAACCCGGTCAAGGCCTATCAGCAGTCCAAGGCGTGCAACCGGCTGCTGACGTGGGCGCTCGCCCGCCGCCTCGCGGGCAGCGGCGTGACCGCCAATGCCATGGCGCCTGGGCTGGTGCAGACCGGCCTCTATCGCGAGACGCCAGTGCCAGTGCGGCTGCTGCTCCGGATAATAGGGCTCTTCCATGGCCGCAGCGTGGAGCAGGGCGCTGACACAGCGGTCTGGCTGGCGAGCAGCCCAGATGTCGAAGGCGTCAGCGGCAAGTTATTCGAGCTGCGCAAGGAAATCCCGTGCCAGTTCCGGAATGCCGGGCTGGAAGAGCAGCTATGGGCCGCATGCGACCGCCTAGCTGGCCTGGCACCGTAGGAAGCGCGATGGGATGTTTAGTCCTCTCGCTCTCTTCGCGCGTTCTTCCCTTGGCCAAGCCGAGTTGAAGAAGAACGGCATCTTCGTCATGCCTGGGCTCGTGCGCATGGTCGTCGTCAAGAAGCCGGCCACCAAGGAACGCAAAGGCATCAACCCATTCACCAAGGAGCCGACGGTCTTCAAGGCCAAGCCGGCCCGCAAGGTGGTCAAGGGACGCCCCGTGAAGGGCCCCAAAGATGCCGTAGCGTAGCGGAAATCCTGCATAGACCGTCACCCTGTCAATCCTTCTCGCGGGCACTCACAACGCCGACGTGCGCCCCTCGGCCGGTGCGATTCGGCGTAAACTGCGCGCCATGGGTAGGTTAGGCCTTTGATTCAGACCAAGCGGCTCGTGCGCGCCGCGATGGTTTCGCTCGCGGCCTTTGTCGCGCTTCATGCTCGCCCCGCGCGCGCGGTCGATCCGTTCGAGGTCGAGGTCTACGACGGCGAGGCCAACGAACCCGGCGCGCCTGGTCTTGAACTGCATGCCAACGCCGTTCCGAGTGGTCGCCGTGAATCGATCGCGCCCGAGCTGCCCTCGAACCACCAAAGCCACTTCACGCTTGAACCGTCGTTTGGGCTCTTGCCGTGGTGGGAACTCGGTGGCTACCTTCAAAGCGCCCTGCTCGGCGACGGGGCCTTCGAATACGCGGGCGCGAAGCTGCGTTCGAAGTTCGTGACGCCGCGGTCGTTCAGCGATCACGTGCGGCTTGGCCTGAACTTGGAGGTCTCGCTCCTGCCGGAGCACTACGACCGCAATCGCTGGGGCATGGAGGTGCGGCCAATTGCAGCCTACGAGGACAAGCGCTGGCTCTTCGCGTTCAATCCCATCGTCGATATCGCGCTCGCCGGGCCCGACTCGCACGAGGGTCCATCGTTCGAGCCGGCCGCGATGGCGGTCATAAAGGTCTTCGAGGTCGCCTCCCTCGGTGTCGAGTACTACGGAAATCTCGGTTCGTTCTCTGGCTTCGCGTCTTGGCGCGATCAGGAGCACTATCTCTTCGAGGTCGTCAATCTGCTCGCGGTTTCGCACGTCGAGTTCAATGCCGGGATCGGCGAAGGCCTCACGGCGGGAAGCAACCCGATAACGGTGAAGATGATCATCGGCTACACCTGGGAGAAATCGGAGTCGAGGCTGTAGACCCGAAACACGTGTCGACCAAAGGGAACAACCACGGCGCACGTGGCCTCGACAGTCGCAAAGAGCAAACAGTGGCCCGCGCGAAGCGCTACCGACTATGATTTGCCTTGCCGGTCATGGGCACGAAGCGCACGGGGATCACGCTTCGTTCGGAGAAGCCCACCGCGGTCCGCGTGATCACCTCCAGCTCCTGGTCGACCTTGCCAACGGGCAGGACCAGTCGACCGCCGACCTTGAGCTGTTGCTTGAGTGGCTCCGGCACGCGGGCAGGTGCGGCGGTGACGATGATGGCGTCGAAGGGAGCGGCCTCGGGCCAGCCCAGATAGCCATCACCCACGCGGGTCTTCACCTGCCCGTACCCGAGTCGCGCCAGGATCTCGACCGCGCGTTCTCTCAGCGGAGCCAGGATCTCAATGGAGTAGACATCGGTGCCCAGCTCGGCGAGAACTGCGGCCTGATAGCCTGAGCCGGTGCCGATCTCAAGCACGCGGCTACCGCGCCCCACCGCTGCCAACTCGGTCATCAGGGCCACGACGTAGGGTTGGCTGATGGTTTGGCCCAGGCCGATGGGCACCGGCCGATCGTAGTAGGCGAGGGAGCGCACGTTCTCGGGCATGAACTCGTGTCGCGG
>Ga0181521_10008746_pt1 | contig 10301 bp, 8 predicted proteins | sample PEATcosm2014_Bin_32_FD_119764 | JGI IMG/M metagenome (GOLD analysis project Ga0181521, IMG submission 119764) | Peatland microbial communities from MTU Mesocosm Facility, Houghton, MI, USA - PEATcosm2014_Bin02_60_metaG | ecosystem: Environmental > Terrestrial > Soil > Wetlands > Peat | place... | reverse complement strand
GGAACGCAGTCACGACCGCCGAAAGGCCGTCATGATTGGGCGAAGCTCAGATTGGCCCGCATTTGATTGCCGAAAATCGACTGTCGAACATCCCGGCAGTGATCGAAATCACAGGCCGGTTGGTGACCCGAGGAATTTCTGGATTTGCCGCGGAATCATCTCCCACCCGCAGGCGCCACCACCCACACATAGTCGAGCGGCTCCGTCCCGGTATTCGTCACGTTGTGCTTTGTGCCCGGCGGAATATACGCCAGCATCTTTTCATGCACCGGCACATCCGCCTGCCCTTCGATGTTCGCCGCTCCGTCTCCGTGGAGAATAACCAGAGCTTCTTCATGCGTACCCGTGGAATGCCAGCCCACGCTCTCCCCCGGCCTCAGCTTCACCGAGCCGCCCATCATCCCGCTGGTCTGCGGCGCGCCCGTGAGCAGCGGGCAATCTCCGCTGCCACAATCCAGCAGGAACGTCAGCGGCTCGCGCCTTGCCTGTTTTTCCTGGGCCCAGATGGCAATGGCGATCAAAAGCGAAACTCCGAGGAGGCCCAACATTTTTGCGTGCTTCATAGCTCATCCTTCTCCAAGCGATCGGCAGGCAGTCTTGTGCCGCTCCTCCCGAATGACCATTGATACTGATGCGCCAGAATCTACCGCACCATCCAGGCCGAGGCGGCGACGAGAACGCCTGCGGTCGCCAATAACATGCCGAGGTGCCAGAATCTGCGTCGGCCTGAAAGCAGGGTGATCGAGGTGATCACCAACGCGATCTCCAGGATGACTTCGCTAAGGTCGAAGCGGTCGCCTTTGCGGCGGACGAGCTCGCCTTCTTTCCGGGCAAGCGTGCCTTCATTTTCCATTTCGCGCGCCTTGGCGTCGAGTTCCTTCTGCTCGCCTTTATAGCGTTCCGCTTCCGCCTGGTATTTTTCTTGCAGCTTGGCGGCGCCCTCCGCGTTTTTGGTGGCGATGACGGTCGTCAGGTCGGCGAACTGTTCATCGCTATGGCGGCGAATATTCTTGGCCTGGTAGTAGGCCCACTCATCCGTGACTTTGTTCTGCAGGAGGATTTCTTCGTTTTTCAACATGATTTCTTCGGTATGGGTGCGATGGCCGAGCAGCGACACGGTCGCTACCAGCACGGCCACTATCGCCATGGTTATCGTGATGGGGGCGAGATTCGGATGTTCCCGCGCGTGTTCGGCGTGCTCGTGCAATTCGGTAAGTTCGTCGGACATGTAGTCGGTCTCCTGTGAGTTTTCTGATCTTTGAGAATAACCCAACTCGGCTATTCTCCCATGACTTTTACGATCACTCTTTTGTCGCGCTGGCCGTCGAATTCGGCGTAGAAAATCTGCTGCCAGGGGCCGAAGTCGAGTCTGCCGTTGGTTACCGGGACGATGACTTCGTGGTGAACTAGCATTGACTTAAGGTGCGCATCTCCATTGTCTTCACCGGTTTGGTGGTGGTGGTAATTGGGATTAGCGGGGGCCAATGTTTCCAGCCACTGGTCGATGTCGTGGATGAGTCCGCTCTCGTTGTCGTTGACGTAAATCCCGGCGGTGATGTGCATGGCGGAGACCAGGGCCATGCCGTCTTTGATCCCGGACTTCTTGAGGACGCTCTCAACCTGTGGCGTTAGATGGACATAGGCGCGCCTGGTTTTCGTGTGCAGGGTCAGGTACTCGGTATGGATTTTCATATTCCACGTTTATCACAGCGAGACGACGGCTGGCAAAACGGCAAAAAGTTCCACGTCGGACCTGACAACTTTGTACGTACATACGCGGAGGCTGCGGGAGAGATTTAAGGCGCACCTTGCGGATCGTGGTTCTCCGTTTGTTCGCCTAAAAATAAATATTTTGATAGTGGGCTGGAAGGAACGGTTTTTTGGGGTTTTCTGGCTCCTTGGGGTGTTGACTGGTTGTCGGTTGGGGATACCCCTCCCCTGCGCGGTCTATTGGAATCAAGACTTTGGCGGGATTTTTCTGGCAAAGTATTGAAGGGAAACGACTTAGAGGCAAAGTATTGACTGTCTTGGACTTAGGTGCGTTTCCGCTGCTCCTTCGGGTGCGGGGATGGGCGGGTTTGCTTCGTGCTGGCGTTGGACCCCCATTTCGTCCCGAGCAAAAAGTCAAGCTTGACAAGACCGAGGCCACGGGAGGGGGGTCTTTTCTTGCTGGGATGGCTTTTTTGGGGCTGGCGTTGGAACTGGCCCGCTCAAGCAAAGGCGGCCACCTGCCCTCCGAGGAGATTACATAACGCTTAAGAGACGGGCTGGAACCCTTCGACTTCGCTCAGGGCAGGCTCTGGGGCACCTTGTCTAAGCACACAAAATGGCATCATTTGATGCTATAATCAGTGCTATGAGGACAACGGTTGCGCTGGATGACGATCTCGTACGCACAGCCCAGGAGTTCACCGGGGTGGCGGAAAAAGCAGCGCTGATTCGTGAGGCGCTCAAAGCTCTTATCGAACGGGAGAGCGCCCGCCGATTGGCATCCCTGGAGGGCACGATGCCGAAACTGAGGAACATTCCCCGCCGCAGCCTGGGGTCGAATTGATTCTCGCGGACACGTCGATTTGGATCGACCACTTTCGTTCGGGAAACCTTCGTTCAGGAAACAAGGAACTGCGGAAGCTTCTGAACGAAGGGCAAATTGTGATCCATCCGGCGATCATCGCGGAACTTGCCCTCGGCTCGCTAGAGGAGCGCAGCAAAACGCTCGCACTGCTGGACCTTTTACCCCAGGTGCGAGTGGCGCAACTGAGCGAAGTGCGGCGAATGATTGAGGCTCGCCGTTTGTACAGCCTTGGCATCGGTCTGACCGACGCCGAGCTGATAGCTTCAGTTTTTATCAATCCGTCCACGCTGCTGTGGACAAGAGACAGGCGACTCCGAAAAGCCGCAGAAGGTCTCGGCATTCATGCAGGGCTTGCTTAGTATCCGGCCGCTAACGGGCCCGCCCAAGCAGAGCTTGGACGGGGCACCCTCGTGAGTTCAAACGATTGCGATGGCCCGGGCCACCCGCCCCCTCCCAGGTTAGCGCCCAAAAGACGGGCGCGAACCCTTCGACTTCGCTCAGGGCAGGCTCTGGGGCACCTTGCCGAGTGTCGGCGTGGGCCGCGTCTCGAAAAGCGCGAGAGGTGGCGCACCCGCATCGAGGAGTCGTTGGCCGTCGAGGCTTGGGACGCTAGATAGAAATTCCCCACTGCCCGCTCGGGTTGGGCGTAGCCAGGTCTGCGTGTGACGAGATTCACTGACAAAAGCCGCCAGGCTGTGCTAAACCTTTTTTGCCGGAGGCTGGGTTCACGCGAGCGCAATCCGGCGCCCGGCAAGGAGGCCGATCATGGCCAACACTTCTCCAACGCGCGTCGGTGTTATCCGGGCTGTGCGGTTTGCGGCAGCCATGGCAATCGTTATGTGGTCCGCGGCTGGCTGGCCGCAAAGCGCTATCCAACCGGAATTCACTGCCATCGGGCCGAAACTCGATGCGCGCTCAACTCCCGCCTACGCGACCAGCGACGACGAGAGCGCCCTCGCCAGCAAAGGCTACGTCAAAATAGGGACGATCAGTGCCTCGCACCCTGGAGGCAAGGCCAACGCCGAGATAACCGAACGGCTCGAATCGGCCATCCTCCAGAAGGCGGCCCAAGCCGGCGGCGAGGTCGTTCTCTTCCGCCGGGAAGGGGCGCGAGAGACCGCTGAGGTCGCCAAGACGAAGACCCACAGGAGATGCGTCAATTCGCAGACGGTTTCCACCAGCACTTTCTCATGCAACCCCAATGCCAATTGCTACACCGACATTCATGGCTTCCAGCATTGCAATGGCAGTTGCGGTTCAACCTCGGGGACGCGGTCGCAATGCACGCAGTGGGAGAACGAGGAAGTCACTGTCAACAAGAAGGAAAAATCCGTGGTCAGCGAGGGCACGGTCTGGCGCTACGATCCCAACCTCAAGTTTTTTAACGCGGTGGAAGCGCACCAGGTCGAAGGCGTCAAACTGGCGCTCAATGAGGGCGTCTCGGTCAACGCGGTCGATCACGAGGGCTTTACCGCCTTGCATCGCGCGATCGCGGAAAACCAGCCTGATTTGGCGCAAACTCTCCTGGATCATGGTGCGGATGTGAATGCAGCCGTACAAACAGAGGGCGAGTTTACCGGGATGACCCCTCTAATGATGGCATCGGCATGGAGTCAGGGTTTGGTGGGACCGCTTCTAATGCGGGGCGCGAAGGTCGATGCAACCGACAAGAAGGGCCGCACGGCCATGGCAGGTGCGATTCAGGGTTGGCACGTGGAGGCCATCAAACAGTTGGCGTCACACGGCGCCAATCTCAACTGGCAGAATGAACGCGGCGGGACCTATCTTATGCTGGCCGCGCTGAGCGCTCACTCAGACTCCATGAAAGTGCTCTTAGAGTTGGGCGCCAACAAAAGCGTGAGAGACAAAGAGGGGAAGACAGCAGCGGATCTCGCCAAGATGAATATGAGCGAGTTGGAGAAGGGGGACGTTTTTACCAAATACCCGATCATGCGGTGGGAGTGCATGTCGGTGATAAGCTACGCTTCCGAACCCGGGGACTGGCATGACGCCATCGTCGGCGCCGCTCAGCAATGGCTCGCTCACTCGCCGAATGACCCCGTAGCCTACACCTGGCTGGGGCGCGGTTATTTTTATGACCCGTCAAACACCGGGAAGTCTGACTTCCGCAAGGCTGCCGAGAACTACGAGGCGGTGATTCGCTACTCGGCAAACTCACAATTCGCGCCTTCCCTGACCCATGACGCGCGGCTGATGCTGGCCGAAAGTTATTCCAATGCGGAGCTTTGGCAGCAGGCGGTCAACGCCCACGAGGACGCGGTTCGGGAGTTCCCCGCAGATGCGGAGATCCTGAACTCCGCCGCCTGGTTTTACGCAACCGCCAAACAACCGGCGTTCCGCAATCCAGGAAAAGCTCTGGAATACGCCAATCGAGCGATTGCAGCCGCGCCCGACAATCCCGATATCGTGGACACGCTGGCGGAGTCTTATTTCATCAACGGCCGCGTCGCCGACGCCGTCGCCACCGAGCAAAAGGCCCTGGCTCTGGCTCCCGATCGCAAGGACCTTCAGAAGGACATGGCGAAATACAAGCAAGCGCAACGGGCCGCGCAGGCGAGGAAGAGCCAGCAAGCGCACCCGAATTAGTTGCGAGCGAGCGGACGGGCCATTTCGACGCGAAGTATGACGAGGGCTCGTCGTTGAACAGTGAGCGGAAAGAAATGAGGGTGGTCCGGTTCGCGCGTTTTGAGAAGTGACCCCATAGCGAATCCAGAAGCGCTGTGCCCACAAACGACTGGTGAATTTCGTCCGACGGAGACGGGGCAAGCCCCGTCTCTACAGGAGCGTGGTACAGCGGCCGAGGAGTGGTCTGACGAAACGCCGACGAACTGCAGATCCCTCACTTCGTTCGGGATGACAACCTGCAAAATTCCGTGGTGACAACCTGCAAAATCTTGGGATGACAAGTTATGTAAGGTGGCAAATTATGTAATAGGAGCGATCCTAGCGCATGGACTCTTCTACTTCGGAGAGCCAGTTGGGGCGTTTCAGGACTTCTCTTGGTTTGGGGCCGTCGGCGGCGCCTACTATGCCGTCGCGTTCCATCAGGTCGATCAGGTGGGCGGCGCGTCCGTAGCCGATGCGGAGGCGGCGCTGTAAGAGCGAGGTTGAGGCTTTGCCGAACTCGATGACGAGGCGCACGGCGTCGTTGTAGAGCGGGTCGTTGTCGTAATTATTGTCATTCTCGCCCGCGGAACTCTCTCCGGAGTCGCCGTCAGCGGCTAGTCCCTCGCGATCTTCTATGGGCGTCTCGAGGAATTTCTCCTGATATTGCGCCTGGCCCTGGGCCTTCCAGAATTCCACTACGGCTGCGATTTCTTTTTCGGTTACGTAGGGCGCGTGGAGGCGGTGGACGCGGGCGGAGCCGGCGGGGAGGTAGAGCATGTCGCCGCGCCCGAGGAGCGATTCGGCTCCGTTGGCATCGAGAATGGTGCGCGAGTCGACTTTGGTGGCCACACGGAACGACACGCGCGCGGGGAAGTTGGCTTTGATTAGGCCCGTGATTACATCGACCGATGGGCGCTGGGTGGCGAGCACTAAATGAATGCCTACGGCGCGGGCCATCTGGGCCAGGCGGGTGACGGATTCTTCGACGTTGTGTCCATCGAGCATCATCAGGTCGGCCAACTCGTCGATGATGATGACGATCTTCGGAATCGGCCCGTCGTCGGCCGTGGCTTCTTCGGTGAACAGGCTGGGCGTGTCGTCGAAGAGGCGGTTATAGGTATCAATGTTGCGGACGCCTTTCGAGGCGAGGAGTTTAAGGCGGCGCTCCATCTCGCGGACGGCGTTGCGCAGGGCGTTGGCGGCCAGCTTGGGCTCGGTGATGATGGGCGTGTAGAGATGCGGCACGCCTTCGTAGACGCCAAGTTCGAGGCGCTTCGGGTCGACCAGCACGAGCCGCACTTCGTCGGGCGTCGATTTATAGAGAATCGACATGATCATGGCGTTGATGGCCACGCTCTTGCCCGTGCCGGTGGAACCGGCGATGAGCAGGTGGGGCATGCCGGCGAGGTCGGCGGCGGCGATGCGTCCGTTGATGTCTTTGCCCATGGCGACGGTGAGCTTGGATTTCGAGCCGAGGAATTCCTGGGCCTCGATGTTCTCGCGCAGCCAGATGATTTCGCGCTCGCGGTTGGGCACCTGGATGCCCACGGTGCTCTTGCCCGGCATGCGTTCGACGAGGATGCTTTCGGCGCGCAGAGCGAGGCAGAGATCGTCGGTGAGTCCGATGATGCGGCTGTACTTGATGCCGGCTTCGGGCTTGAATTCGAAAGTGGTGACGACGGGGCCGGGATTGATCTGGGTGACCTGGCCGAAGACTTCGAATTCGGCGTATTTCGCGGTCAGGACCTGGGCCAGAACCTTGAGCTCGTCTTCGTTGACCGATTGCTGCTCGTCGGGACGATGCAGCAGGCTCGACGGGGGAAGCTTGTAACTGCCGGCGATCTTGGGCAGGAGCGTCTTGGCCTTGCGCTCGGTGTCGGCGCGGTCGGTGACTTCGACGTCGAGTCCGGCGGCGTGGGGATCGTGTGGCGGCGGGGCAGCGGAGTCGGCTTTTGCTTGCTCCTCCAGCATGCGCTCGATGCCGGTGCGCGGCGCTGCGGCTGCGGACTGCGCGGCGGGAACTTCGTGATCGAGTTGCTGCCTGGATTCCTGGGGATGGCGCGCGGGCACAAGCTGCGCGGTGACTACGGGCTTTTCGGCGCGGCGCTGTTCCAGTTCTTTTTGTTGGCGCTTGCGCTCGCGCTCATCGCGCCAGTCCCGATAGCGATCTCTGAGGGCGAGGATGAAGGCGAAGCGGGTGGGCGCCCAGAGTTCGATGGCGGAGAAGGAGAACGCGGTCGTGAGATAGAGCGCGATCGCCAGGACCGTGGTGCAGACGATGTAGGCTCCGGCAAGGTTGAGATAGCGGATGAGGAAGTCGCCGAGGATGCGTCCGGCGAGACCTTCGATGGGGATGACGCCCATCCAGCGGAAATCTCCGGGCAGGATGGCGAGCAGCGCGGGCACAAAGAGGAGCATCCAGATTGCGCCCAGCGTTTTGGCGATGGGATTCTGCACCGGGCGCGAGCGGAACCAGCGCGCTCCCAGCGTGGCCATGAACAGGGGGAGCAGAAACGAGCCGACGCCCCAGAATTGCAGCATGAGGTCGGAAAGATAAGAGCCGAACATGCCGACCCAGTTGCGGGTGGTTTTTGCTCCGGTGAGGATGGACTTGCTGTTGAGCGAGGGATCGAGCGGCGAATAGGACGCCAGCGCGAGGAAAAGGAGGAGCGCGGAGGCACACAACAAGAGTCCGACAATCTCGTTCCATCGCCGGTTCTTGGTGGGTGTATAGAGCCTTGAAAAGAATTTCATGGGTCAGCTACGGCGCCGCTTACGAGAAGCTTACCCCGCAGCACCGTTATCTGGCCAGAGCCTAATAATTATGACAAAAAGCTGCCGTTCCGGCAATGAGGGAAACGGGACGGAGTGGCGAGTTGGGTACGGGGCGGGAAATGCGCAGAGAGTGTGAGTGCAAGGGCGGCATTACGGGAGTCAAATGTTGGAGGCCTCGCGCGGAGTAAACTGTTTCCATGGCTAGAGAATCGACGCGACGATTCGGAATGAAGATCAGTGCCGCGCAACGCGAATATTATCGGTATACCGGCATGTCGGCGGACGTAGAGCGGGGCGGACGCGGGGCGAATTCGCATGACTTCACGCGGCTTGCAAAGGACAAGCAACAACAGGGCAGAAAAGCGGATGGCGGAGAGCGGCGGGGGCGGTGAGGGGAATGGCGATGTTTCGCTAACGATTCGCAGAGTGGTGTCCTGCGCGTGGTAATAGGAAATACGCTGGTGGCGAACTCCAAGATGCGCCAGAGTCTCGACGAGTCCTTATGACGAGCGCAAATCTCCTCTCTGTTCTTTCCTGTTTGATAGCGTTGACAGTATCAACCGCGGCACAGACCGAACCCAATCTCGCCTGTTTTGGCTATAAGCAGTGCAACAGAATGGGAGCCGCGGCCCTTGGGGCTGGGGCGACCAACAGAGCGATTGTTCTCTTCACGCTGCAGGCAGGCTACGCCGAGTTAGCCGACATCGACCAAGGTCACGCAAGTTACCGCAAGGGGACGGCTCCTTCGTATCCTCTCGCCATCATCGCTTACAACAATCTTGCAGCCGCCTACGCTCGCAGCCGTAATTATCTTCAGGCGCGACTTTGGTGTCGCGTCGCCCTGACTTGGGACAAACAGAACGGAGCTGCACTGCACAATCTGGCGCTCGTTGAAGAAAAACTGAAAGACTGGAGGTGGCCTTCATCTTTCACAGGCACATACCTGAGGTACGCGGGGCGCGGGCAGTGGGAGAGTGTTTGCGTTGAGCAAGGGAGCGCCGACAAAGTACACGTATCGTTCCACGGGATGAGGATGGGTAAGGACCCTGATGGCACACCAGCGTCTTATGGCGACTTTCAAGCGAATCTCGCGCTCAGCGGCGGCAGAGCGACGTACCGAGGCGACGCCGACTTCCCATCATGCAGAGTGCAGATGGACTTTGCGGAAGACAGGCTCGTATTGAAGCAGAGCCGCGGGGATTGCGGCTTCGGCTATGGCGTTGAGGCTTCTGGAACATTTGAACGCGCGAGTACCTCAGCGAAATGTTCTGAATAACACCGCGGGACTGCCGAACGCGGTCCTCGCCGCGATTGTTGACGAAACCAGGCAGTTACACTCATAATCACCCGTCTCTCAATGGCGGTGACTGACGCTTCACTTGCGATCGGTCTTGTGGCCTATCGGTTGAAGTGCGGCCCTCCGCTGCATGACTCAACGCGCGGTCGGGGTGCTAGAGCGGATGCAGAGTTGTTGTACCCACAAACAAATGCTGAATTACGTCCGGCGGAGACGGGGCAAGCCCCGTCTCTACACGAGGGTGGTGCAGCAAAGCTGGAGCCGCGCCAGGCGCGGTCGTAGAAGCGAAAGAACAGCGACGGCCCAGTTTTCTGACGACTGACGACCCCCATGATCTAAGTTTGCGGCTCAGGCGAGACCATCGCGAAACTTGGGGTCGGCCGCATGGGCGCCGTTACAGAAAGGTTTGTTCCCGGACCTGCCACAGCGGCACAGGGTCATGCGATTGCGAATTTCGTAGGCCTGGCCATCTGCGCCGATGAGCGGGATGCCCCCGCGCACCCACAACGGGCCGCTGCAGTTCTGCGCCGGATCCTCGACTAATCCGATCGACGGCGGCAGTTTCGGCTCGATTGGTTTTCCGGTGTCTTTGTCGATGGCGAGCAATCGGCCGGAGGCGCAGTCTCCCACCTGGCGGATAAACTGCGCGCGCTCCCTGGGATCATCGGTGCTTGCGACTTGATTCCAGACGCGGCCGTGCGGATCGCAAAAACGCGCGAACGCGCATAAGTCCTCGGCGTCGGCGAGCTGCATCGTCGGTCCGTCGAGCAGCTCCGCCTGCTTCATGATCGGCTCACGGCTGGCCGTTTCAGTCCCGTCGAATCCGATCTTGGTGTGCGTGCCGTCGCAGAAAGGTTTCTTATTCGATTTTCCGCAACGACAGAGCGCGTATTGCTCGGAGGCCGGAAGCGCGTCGCCCTCTACCCACTCGGTTGACTCGCCTTTGTTGTTAACTCCGATAGTTTGAAAGGCGAGCGGCACCGAACCGGAGACGATGTACGGTCCATTTTTCGAGACGGTGATCTT
>Ga0181521_10008745_pt1 | contig 10301 bp, 15 predicted proteins | sample PEATcosm2014_Bin_32_FD_119764 | JGI IMG/M metagenome (GOLD analysis project Ga0181521, IMG submission 119764) | Peatland microbial communities from MTU Mesocosm Facility, Houghton, MI, USA - PEATcosm2014_Bin02_60_metaG | ecosystem: Environmental > Terrestrial > Soil > Wetlands > Peat | place... | reverse complement strand
CTCCTTTGGGAATTTCGGGCCGCCGGGAGGCTCTCGCAAAGACAACCCGGTACCGGAACAATTATAGGAGGGCTTGTTTTTTCGGTTATCTCAGCTCAGATGCTGTTTAGGACAAGACTGATTCGCGATATAAGACGGCCTGTACAACGCCATGCCTCAAATACTCGCCTGCATTACCCGCTGACTCTTTAATTTCGATGACCCAAGGCACATTCGAATCGCGCATCAACGCATCTATGTACCTGGCACTTCCACTAGAAGACCATTGCGTGGGGAATTGGAATGGCAGACCGTCTTTCGGCGTGACAGGCTCTAACTTCTTGTCACCGACACAAACGGGGAGACTACCGTTCAAAATCCTCGCCTCTAAACGGTGCTCCCACGGGCGTGGGCGCAATTCTCCGTCTTGCCCCTGGCTGGTGAGCCTTTTCACGAGCCTTCTTAGGAGATCTATCGCGTGGTCGAGATTCGACTCATCAAAATCCACGAATTCGCGGCGGTCTGACAGCGATAGAAAGACCTCGCGTTCCTTGCTGATTGCACCTTTTTCCCCTGGCTTTCCTATGCTCACCGCCCCGCGTTTTCCGTCCTTTTCGACAAAGCATACCTCCAGCCCGTCGATTCGGCCGGAGTACCGTGGGGCCGTGACGTTTCGATACCAACGGAAAAAAGGCGAGCTCAACTGCTGCTGAATCGACGTTGCGAGATGAGGACATTTGTAGCTGCCTTGCCGAAGAAGTTGCTTTGCTCGTTTCGCGCAATCAGACGAAAAGTGGGGCGGGGAGAGTTTCGCGGGATTGTTTCCTTCCCAAATTATCATCGGCACGTCGGGCCGTAACGCTGATTTTAGCGTCCACATCATTTCCTTTAGGGACTCCTGTACGGACGCCGCGGCAAAGAAGCGGAATGTGAAGGGATTTCCGTCGGCAAGCATGCACTGCTGGTACCAATGAACGGCATCTGCAAAGGCATTCACGTAATCCTTTTCTTTGTTATCTGATCCCACAAGGACTAAACGGTCCTTGGGAACCCGCAGCACCTTACTAGAAATGTTCAGGGGACGTAGATTTCGGTCCACGTCTCCTGGCGCAAAGAGTTTCAGCAACTCGTCAGTGGTCGCTCGTTCGGTATCAACAATTAAATGACTCATGGTTTGGTTTCTTCAGAATTGTCGTTGATTTTAACGACATCCCACCATTCACCGTCCACCGGACGCAGGGCATTGCCAAACAGTTCTTCAAACCTGGCCGGCTGGTCAGTGTGAATCGGAACGACCGGCGCACGCTGAAATCTGTCTCTCAGTTTGACCAGGTCCGCCACAGAGGCGTGTCCCGACGTATGGCATTCTTCCAGCGGGATATCGTGCCTCGTCAGCCAAGCCAGAAACGGCTTTTGTCTCTCGTCCTTCAAATAGCCTGACCACATTGAATAAATCAATCGAGAGCCGTCGAGGCAGCCCAACTTCTCGATTTCGCTCGCCATCGATGGACGAAAAAGCATAACCGAGTGCGTCGCCGCCGCCGCGAGTTCGTGGTCGTAGATTCGGCGCGACTTGTAAAGGTCAGAAACGTCAAACCGCTCCTTCCGCATGATCTGACGTTTTTGACCCAACGGTAGAAATACCTTCGCATGCTTTTCACAGGCTCCCAGAATGGCGGCATTTCCCGTCGCGCGAAGGATGTGGGCGGTGTACATATCGAGAATCAGCGTGCGATTGGCCTTGATGCAAGCCCTTAAGACGCTGACGATTCGATCGATGTTCTGTCCGGAACACCACACCAGCGGCATTCCTTTTGTGCTTTTGAAAATTTCGACGAACTTGCTCTCAAGCTCAGTTTCGGAGGGGAAACCCTTTTCGGTGTTCGGTCTTCCAAGGGTTGTGCCCTCCATCAATAACACGTCGACGTGTCGCGGCGGCAGACGCAGAAACTTTTGAAAAAGTTTTCCCTTGCGCCCGTGCGATCGTAAATCGCCGCTGTAGAACAAGGCAACTCCATCCGCCTCCACATGGATGGCGTAGGAGTCGAAGGCTGAATGGTCAACGAGGTAGGGGGTGATAGAGAATGGGCCAAGGGCAAAAGAAGTGCGGTCGACGAGATGAGTCACGTTCTGCAGGGTCACGCCCGCCGGCGTGAAGATCTCCGCGGCCTCAAGAATTGCCGCCGCGCTTTTGCCGATTGCGAAATGGGTGTCTTTGGGCAGCCGATAAGCCAGACCATAGTGGTCCTGGTGGGGATGCGAAATGATTACGGCAAGTAGATCCGGATCGGGCCGTTCAAACCCCTTGATCGGATGAAGAGGAAACTGGCTCGCGTCAACGACGTCGAGCGGAAGTCCAACATCCAGCACGATCCGCTTGCCTTGCGATTCAATCTCCACACAGGTACCGCCGATCTCGTGCGTACCTCGATGAATGCAAACCTTCATTTGCAACCCTTTGGCATCCAGGATCATCCCCGACTGGCATGATCGGAGCAGTGACGTTGTCGAATCTGCAGGATGTCAGCGCCTTGCAGTACGCAGCGATTTGATGTTGGCGAATAGCCACAATTTAGCCACACCCGCAGAGCGGTACAAAAAAAATCGCCGCCCGTAACGTACTCAAAGCACATCCTGTTAAATGGTGAGCCGGGCGGGGCTCGAACCCGCGACCACCGCATTAAAAGTGCGATGCTCTACCAACTGAGCTACCGGCTCAACTAACTAATTACAAACGATTTGATTCGTTTGTAAGTGACTCAGGGCGTCGATTTTTGTACGCTATCTGTACGTTATGCCCCGCCTCTACTTCTAGGGTGGTCGCATTGCGGCATGAGGTAGCGGTAGCAATCATCGTTGCCGAGTCCATAACGGACAGTGTAGCAACCGGATTTGCTCATAGCGTACAAATAGCGTACGTAACCCCGTGCGAGGATGGCGGGAGTGAGTGAAAGCCTCCGTCCTACCCGTCTATCCGTGGTCGAGATTGCCGAGCGGCTTAGTGTCGGCAAGATGGCCGTCTATCGGATGCTGGAGGGCGGCGCGCTGCCGGGTATCCGGGTCGGAAGGCGCTGGCTTGTCACCCGGCAAGCATACGAGCATTGGGAGCGCACCTGCGGGATGTCCGCAGATCAGGCCGCGGCATCTTCCGCCAACATTACGTGAATGTCGCCTTCACCGTCCTCGTAGCACTCCCCGCAGATCAGGGCCGCGCCGGGTTTACCCCATGCGTTCTGTGCGCACTCAGGGCAGGTGAACTTCGTCTTGCTGGCCTTCTTTGCCTTCGCGGTACCTTCCCCGGTTCTCTCCGGCGCCGATTCCCAATGAAGCTGAAACCCGCCGGCATTCAGTTTGGCGTAAGCCTTGGCATACGCGCCTCCGGCAACGATGTAGTGGGTTACGGACTGGCCCGTTTCCTTCCCGCCCGGTTCGCCCGTGGTGGATGGCTGTAGGCCGATCTCCTTCATTTTGGCCGCCCACTCCCGATCATGGTACGAACGCCGCGGCGGTGTTCCGTTGGCTTGTTGCCAGACGTGCGCCATTTCGTGAGCCAGTGTGGAGAGGATCAGTTCGTCAGTCCGGCCGATGAAGCAATCGGGGTTCAGTGCCAGTTCGTGTACGGCCGAATTCTCGATCCGCCCGATGAAGCGCTCCGGGGCGAAATACCCTTTGGCTTTGGCGTGGCGCTGAAGCGTCACCAGGACATCCGGCAGGGAACCTCCGAACAGTTCCGCGTTGAAGAAATCGTACGCTCTCTGGAAGGCCCGGTACTCGGTTTGGGTGATCGCCTCTTTCATGTTTGTATCGTACGATACAATAAATAGGCGAGTCAAAGAACTACTTCTTTTTCGTTGCTCCCTTTTTTGTTTCCGTCTTCTTTCCCCATCGGGCCTTAGCGCCCACCAGTGCCATCTCTTTCCGTTCCTCCGGGGTTGCCGTCGCGAGTCCCTTCGGCTTCCCTTTTGCTATCCCACCCAGGCGGCCGAGCGCAACGGCCGCCGGATTCTTTTTTTTCGCCATTTGCAAAAAAAGTATAACACGAATGCGGTAAGCGCTATTGACATCCGGTTAGCGCTTACCGCATAGTGGTCTCGTGAGCAAACAGAAAGCAGCAAACACTTGGGAGACGGAGCAAAAGTGGCGGGGCATGGCGGCGGCGGCCACGGCTATGACATCAGATCAACTCGCCACGGCCTACGCGGTGTGCGCCGAATTTGGCGAGATGTTCAACGGCATCCGGGATAGAGCGGACGCGGTAGCGGGCCGTTACAGCACTCCGGCCGACGTGGCGGAGCTGCTAACCGGAGTGAATCCGGCGGTAGCTGCGCAAATCATGGGCTGGCAGTAACGGCCCGCATTGGAAAGAAGCGATAGACGGACTGAAAGGAAGAGCAAAAAATGGAAGAAAAGAACTGGCCGTTCGTTGAGGAACCGATCGAGGACGCAGGGTCCGAGCATGGCGCGCTGTTTATTCGCGCCACGAAAGGCATAACTGAAGAGTTGTCCGAACTGTGGGCAGACGAGGTAGAGGGTTTGATCGCCCTGCAAGGTTCTGGCGACTGGAAGGCGTCCTTTATCGGCGCGCTGTTGAGCGACTTCCGGGAAGGGCATAGGGCGTCTCCGGCGGACGTTCTGCATATGATGCACGATGCGGTAAGGGATTTACAAGACCAAATTCGGAGCGCACGCGCGATTAATGAGAACTACCGGGCGTTCCTGAACCCCGAGGCTGAGATCCCCGAGACAATGACCCGCATTGGGACAGATAAGCCCGCAGTGTCGCTCAAGCGTTCCGGGAAGGGGAAGCGTCCGTGAAGGGAGCGCGGAGGACAGAGAGGCCGTGTCTGGAAATTGATGATATGCGTCCGCGCGACTGGCGGCGGCTCTCGGACAGTCTCCCGCGCGGAGGATTCGAGCACGAGGCCATACACAAGTTCCTGGGTGCTGTGACGTGGTTCTCCGCGATGGATGGGTATCTTCTGCATAAAACTCGCCAGCCGTACGGCGAACACAGAGTGCTGTACCGGCGGATCTGGAAGGGGCTTGCCAATCGGCCGTACCGGGCTGGTCCCTTCCGGCTTGAGCGCGTTGGCCGGTGGGACTTTGCCTTTTTTGTCACGGCGGCATACGCCGAAGAGCGGCGGATCAAGCGTCGGACGCGCCGTCGTAGGATCGTTCTGGGCCGTGGCGGATTTGATTCAGCGTTCGAAGTGGACTTCCAAAGGAGAAGGCTGGCCCGCGCGTCCGAGTTGGAGGTGGAATCGTGGGGGGGCATCTGAACAGGCCATCCGGAACGGTCCGGCCCAATCACCCGAGCGGAACTGTACCCCACGCCATTGAGCTGTGCATGTTGCGCGCCTTTGCGCGGCGGCTCATGCATCAACGTCCCGAAGTACATCTTGGAGTACGGCGCGCGAAAAACCGCCCTGTGTGGGGTTCACGTGCGGGCGGCGCGGTAAGGGAGACCCGATGATTATCAAAACGGCACTATGCACGATGCTGTTGGCGGGCGCGATCCTTGCCGACATGCCGGACACTATCGCTTTGGTGCAGGAGCGGGATGCACGCACGGTTCGCATGTCGCACCGGGAGATAACTCAAGCGCAACCGATCAATCCGCCCACGGCGGCGGAGACTGCGGCGGTTCAGATGGCTGAGGCCGCAAAGAATCGTGATCCCCAAGAGGCTGAAAGTATCGCGGCGGTTCAGGCGGGCGGTGCAGGGAAAGTGAGGAAACTCCGGTTCCGGTGCGCGCTGATTCGGCACGCCGTCGAAGGTCTCCGCTATCCGCCGCACATGCGTTGATAACTCCGTTACCTGAAAGATCCCCTTCGTTCGGCTACGCGGTCTACCGGAGGGTAGTCGAGAGGATTGTACCCCACACCCCACCACAGATCGGGATAAGCTCGATTCGAACGCAACGGACATTTTGTACAAAAGTCCCAGGTCGTTCCACAAATGGTCGTACTATTCGGATGTGCGGCAACCCGGCGCCGCTAGAAAAATGCGAAGCTTTAACTTTATGAAGGCAAGTCCGCCGCCAGATGTCATCGAGAAATCGACAGACACGACGGTGGAACCCGTGGCGCGCCTCGCGTCAACCGAGGGATCATGGAATATCGCCGATCTTATCGCGCATGGGTGGACGCGAACTTCCATAACGCGCATCCTTGGAGAACCGGACTTTGTGCATCCTCTGAGGATCAACAGGTACCGCCCGGAGCGAAGGTATCTACTCTCACGCATAGAGGCGGCCGAAAAGGCCGCTGGGCAAATTCGTTACCGGCGAGAAAGAGGCACGCTGACGGAGGATGACACGTACGAGCCAAACTCCATTAAACGCGTGTGGAGTCCCTGGGTACCCTGCGACGGAGATCCCCGCCATGATCCGGCCGTCTGGTTATCCAAGTTAAGCGTTCAGTACCACCTTGACATTGCCTCTCCGTGCTTTGTCGATCGATTGCTCTTTACAACAGAAGACGCGGTGTTGCGCGTTTTCGTCCACGTCGCCTCTGCTGCCCCCTGGAATTGTCCGCATTGTGGTCAAAGGTGCGCGCTTTACGACCATCGTCCAGAGCGTGTCTGTTATGAGGCCAAATCACACGCTGTATCCTGCCTGATGCTCGGGAGGCAACCGAGGTACCGTTGCAAGAAGCACGGTGTCCGAACGGTACCGCTGCTGTCCTCGTTCGAAGATCCGCCCGCGCCGAAAGACACCTTTAACCGTCAGTGCGAGTGGGTAATTAAGGCTTCGATTTGAGATTTTATCTTGATACGTTTCATTGGTTTGCGAAACTCGTCCGGTGCGTAATGGGCGGATTCTTGCGTTATGACCACAATGGTATAAGTAGAGGGGTAAATCAGGGAAGTTAGCGCTTGTTGGCACGGTGTCCGAACGGTACCGCTGCTGTCCTCGTTCGAAGATCCGCCCGCGCCGGAACATCAGGTCATCAATGACCCCCGTATGGGGTTGAAAGTTTAGCACTCCAACATCATCACTTAGAAAGGAAAACGAATGTTACTAACACTTGCTGAAACAGCTCGTAGGCTTGGCGTGTCTGAGAAGATCGCGCGTGAGATCGTACGTACTTTGCCGTCCGTACGCATCCGAAAGCGTTTGAGATATCCGGCCGAAGCGGTTGCCGAATTCGCAAAATCCGGAAGCATGACAGTCCCGCAAGGGCGATAGGCTCGCATGGCGATTATAGACCCGAATGGCCTGTTCGGAGGCGACCGCATACGGCAATGCTCAAACACTGCACAGCTTCACTGGCCGCGGCTGTTTCTTGCCTCTGATGGATTCGGCAGGTTGGAAATCAACTACGCCCGCATCGTGGGGCGCGCGTATGGCAGTTTCAATCCGATACCCGTTAAGGAGGAGTTGTTTGTCTGGATCAACGAGTACGCGTGTAACTGCCTGATTTTCCTCTATAAGGCAGGGCGCCAGTGGTGGGGCCAGTGGGACACAAGGTCTGATTTACTCCCGAAGTTCAAGACTAAACTTGATAAGCGGAGTCCAATTCCGCCGGAGCCGGAGTTTACCGAGTGGAAACAACGGTATCGCGCTGAAAATGATCCATTTCGGAAATCTTTCGGAATTGTTTCTGAAGGATTTCTCGTGGAAGCGCACGGGATTGGGGTTGGGGTTGGAATTGGTAGTGGGATTGGGAATGGGAAAAACATATGCGCATCGGATGCGCGATTGTCTGATTCCCTGGATCTATCGATTGATAATCCTCCCTTCGACACCTTGGAACCGCACGGGCTGTTCCCCGTCCCTGAGTCACTCGATCCACAGAGAGAGAGGCGCGAGTTCCGGGAACGGCAGGATCAATGGTTCGAGCAATGGTGGGAAATCTACTGGCTGAAGAAAAGCCGGAAGCGCGCTCAGGAATCCTTCGACCGGCGGGTTCAGACAAAGGAACGGTTTCAGGAAGTTATGGAAGCAACCCGAGCGCAGTCCGCGGAGATGCTTTCACGGGAACCGCAACACAGGCCGCATGGCGCAACGTGGTTGAATGGCGAGCGTTGGAACGACGAAGCGCCGGCGGATGCTGTCAAGGCGGAATCGATGACGGAACGGATTGTGAGGGAGATTCGAGAGGAAAGGGAAAGTCGCAATGATCTCTGACGGCTGTCTTGCGGAATGCTTGGCGCGTCTCGGGAGGGTGAGTTTCTTCCCGAAGGACCATGCCGGTATTGCTGAAATCGGCAAACTCTTGAACGAACTCTGCCTTGACGATAACGAGGCGCGGACAGTGGTTGCCACTATATGGCGGCTCGGGTGGGACGGACCTAAGAGTATTTTTGAAGCTCACGCTTCCGCCACGGCTTCCAGTATGTACGCGCCTTACAAGGAACCGGAGGCGCTGGAAGAGTCGAATCCCGATGTGACAAAGGAATGGCTCGATCAGATGGATGCAGAGTTCAAAGCGCTTGCTGCTGCGCGTCGAGCAAAAGGAAATCTATGAAACTAGGAAAGTGTGGTTCGATAGTCGTTCCAGTACCGGGAACCCCTGTTGCCTTGACTGCGGATGCGAGCCTACTGGTGGCTGTCTTGCGGCTCACTCCATTGCATGGTCAACGGGGCGCTGTATGTATTGGCGTGGCTGGCATGAACATGAAAACCGGCGCGGGCGTGGCGCGGCATTTCAGAAATTCCGTATACCCCAGCGGAGGTCTGACCGACTCGATTTCTATTGAGTCGCACGACGGAAGTAACAGCATCGCAGTTTCCGAGTATTTTGTCGATGCCGAAGCACGCGGAGAGGGCGTAAATTTCGCCACTTGGTTAACCACGCCGTCCACAGTGAACAGCTAAGAAATGGCAAGTCGTGGGCCTGACGTTAACGTTCGAGGTAGCTATCAGATACGGCGCGAGAAGGTCTGTTGGAGATGCCGTGCGTTGAAGCCGCTGGCTTTGTTCTACCTTAACCGCTGTAAGTTGGATGGTCATACGGATACTTGCGCGGAGTGCAGGCGAGTCCTCAACAAGTACTACCGGGAGCGGACTCTGGCGACCACGCGAGGGTGAATGGTTCACAGATACGGGCAGGGTGGGGGGTGGGTAAAATCTCTCCGAAGCCGCCCCGGTAGACCATGGCTACCCTCAATCGCATGAGTGACCATGTTTTGAGAGTAGTTACCACGTTGTACACGTTGCTGTGGTGTTACTGCGGGGCGCTAGTAAACACTGGCTCGCGCTGGCTATCCCTGCGACGTGCTGTGTTCGGCTAGTCCACGCTGGCTATCGATACCTGGTAGACCCTTTTTACTCGACTCCAGAAAGGACATTTTAAAATTGGGTGCTCGCGGTCCTATACGAAATCCAAATTCGCGGCGCGGACAGGCCGAAATACGTAAACGTCAACAGCTTGCGGTACCGGATGCCAGTGGCCGGGTAAGCGCGGTTGCGCGTTCTAACCCGGCCAATGCCGCCGCTGGACTGCCCGTCTGTGACGCGTCCCTACCCAGGAGAGTGCGGGAAATCTACCAGAACTTGGTAATTGATCTCGCCAGTGCAAGGGTTCCTATCGAACAGATCGACGCCCACGCCATTACGATGGCCGCGCGCTGTCTCGATGCCGTTGAAACCGCAGAGCGGATGGCTATGGATGAAGGTTCCGCGGCCGAAGTCAGGCTTTCCGCCCTTCGCATCAAGTCGGGATTCTCGAAAGACCTCATCCAGTGGCTTCAGCTCATCTGCGCCACTCCCGGCGCCCGCGCCCGCATCGGCTTGAAAGTCGCGCCGGAAAAGAAACTTGGTCCGTTGGCGCAAATCCTCGCGGCAAAGCAGAGACGTTCCGGGTATTGACGGGCCGCCCCGAGGAATTACAGAAGTACCTACAAAGGAGTCCATGAAAATAGAACGACGAACATTTAAGGCCGAACTGCGCAAGTCCGGCGACGGTCGCAAGATTCGAGGAACAGCGGTTGTCTTTAATCGGCGCTCCGAAAACCTTGGCGGCTATGTCGAGCAGATCGAGCCGGCGGCCTTTGACGGTTGCGACATGTCGGACGTGCGCTGTCTGTTCAACCACGACGATAATCACGTTCTCGGCAGAACGACAAGTAGGACGCTCGTACTCAGACGCGACGGTAACGGCGTGAACTTCGATTGTGATCCTCCTGATACCAATTGCGCCCGCGATCTGATTACATCTATGGACCGCGGCGACATCGACCAATGCAGTTTCAGTTTTACGGTTCCACCGGGCGGCGCTGTTTGGTCGGAAGACAAGGCAGCGGGCGTAACCGTCCGTACGGTAAAGAAGATTTCGAGGCTCTACGATGTGTCGGTTGTAACCTTCCCGGCATACCCG